>Ga0114931_10011434_pt1 | contig 10484 bp, 7 predicted proteins | sample 2SBtaG_FD_89579 | JGI IMG/M metagenome (GOLD analysis project Ga0114931, IMG submission 89579) | Deep subsurface microbial communities from Kolumbo volcano to uncover new lineages of life (NeLLi) - 2SBTROV14_V59a metaG | ecosystem: Environmental > Aquatic > Marine > Volcanic | place: Kolumbo... | reverse complement strand
TGCTTTCTTTTCTCACCGGACCTGGAAACGAAAAAAGCCCAAGTGATTGACTCACTTGAGCTTTTTAAATTGGTAGCGGGGGCTGGATTTGAACCAACGACCTTCGGGTTATGAGCCAGCCTCCGTCGCTACCAGCCTTTTAAAATCAAGCACTTGTGGGGGCGCCCGTTGCTCACGTTGCACCACAATGCAGGACAATGCATCACTGATCCCGTCAAAAGTCCCGCACGACATTTACCGTGCCGACTGATCATCCTATATGTCAGCAAAGCCAGTCAGCATTACCGGCGGCTGGTCAGGAAATTCTGCTACCAGACGAAGATTATCGCCCATCGCCTCGACATAATTGCGCAAAGTAGAAAGCATCAGCAAAAAACAGAACTCTATGGTGTGCCGGTGTCACTCAAGCTTGCCTGATTCCATTAAAAGCCGGAGCCTGGCTGGATCTGAACGAGCGCCGGAAAGCAGGTGAGCGCGTTGATTCCAGAGATATAAAAAAACGCAAGAATGATGTGTTTCGCTTATTCCAAATCATCTCTCCAGAGCAGCGGGTTGATCTGCCTGACGCGGTATTCCAGGACATGCAGCGTTTCCTTGCCGCTACAGCAGAAGAACCTGACTTATCGCTAACACCGTTCGGGCTGGATGGGTTTCGGGTTGTTGATGTCGTTTCCTATCTAAGGCAGGTTTACCAACTTTCCGAGTAAGGCAAGATCGCAACCTGAGCCCTCCCACGTGGAACACTCGACTATCACGACGCTCTCATTCTTATTCTCTATATAAAGTTACACTAATGCCAGCATTGAGCGGACAACGTTCGATTATTCATCATGCTTTATAGGCGAAACATCAGAACAACTTTACAGCAACTTTAGTTGGCAATCCGATGCGAGCATTGACTCCTGACTGATTGATACTTGATGCACCTTCATCCAATCCCATAACTCCAACCAGTCTGGCGGAAGCCGTGATTCCAGATTAGCGGCCGCCACTAATTGTGCAGCGTAGCGCTCATGCATATTTTTCTTATCCTGTATCAATGATAGAGGATCATCTGGGATCAACACAGTTTCTACGCCTAAATTCATAGCGATATTCAATCCTGCGGGATCAAGGTCAAAAAAACCGACCTTCTGTACGTGACCAGGCAATGCCTTCAACATCTCCATGACATGCCGCATACTGACATCATGCCCCCGGTAGACCGCAGCGGCGTCCTTGATTTGATTAGGCACCCGGTAATCGGACCAATGACGAAATGCAGCGCCATTTTCCACGATAACTACCGTATCACCTGGCTCGAAACAGATTGAATCATAGGGTACATTTATCGATATTCCGCTAGGTGTGCCTATATTCCCAAGCCGCGTGCGAACCGCCTTTCCCGTCCGAGTCACCCTGACTTCCTTATCAAAGACGGTTTTCGACGACCATTTTTCATCTTTAACTTGTCCGGCGACTTCAATCCGGTCGCCACCGATTTCATCAAACATGGGATCTGCACCCACTGCATGTATCACCATCGTCCTTAGCCGTTCCCGGTCTTTGCCTGTTAAACACAGCTTTCGCCCTTCAGCGATACCGAGTCCCTCCTCGGCGTGCAGGGTGCGCCAGATACCAGCGTATTTCACCTGGATGCTGCCTTTCCTCAGCACCTGCTGAATCAGGTTGTAGGCTTTATGAGTTAAATCCTGCATGACACTTCAACATCATCACCAGCAGACGACCATCAAATACGGAATCAGAGACCCCTTTATAATTCAGTGCAAAGAGTGCCTTATCTTCCGATGGCAATGTTAGGTAGCGTGAAATAATCGCGTGCAACCACATATCCGGCGAGCAGTGATCGACCGCCATCATATAACGCGACATGCCACTGAGAGCGCCTGCGTCAATCACCTGCTCATAAAAGTTGTTGGCACACTGCTTGACAGCTGATGCCGAAAACTCAACCGGCTCTTCCTCGACCCACTCATCCAGCTCCACCCGGTCTGTCTGCGTCGTTTCATCCGGCACATCTGTTTTACGGATACCTACCAGCATCTGCATGAGCGTCAGCTCATGCGCGTCATTATCGGTATCCGCATGACCCCGCAGACCCAGCGGCATCACCTGGTTAATGAGCGGAGAGACATCGATACTCTCACCGTAATTATTCGGCTGATACCCCGGCTCTTTCTGGTACCGTGTATAGAAGGCATAGACCAGTCGAGCCCTATCCTGAAGACGTCGAAATTCAAACAGCATGTCACGAAGCCGGTGCATGGCGTCGGCCAGTTCATTCTGGCAGCGACCCATCGCCGCAGGCAGCACCTTGACCAGCAGATGCCGCAGATGCCGGTCTTCCCCTGCCTGCTCATTTAATTCATTGAAGGTGATCATTTCCAGCCCGTCATTGAGCCGTTTCGCTTGTTGCAATACGCGCTGGTTCTCCAGCACCTTCATTTCCAGACTGGAGACATGGCCGAATTCACTGTCTATCTGCCGCCAGAGCTGACGGGTATTGTTGGCGAGCGTCTCCGCCAGATGGTGCACCATTTCATCGATATGATGAATCAGAGTTTCGGCGTCCTCGAAATTGCCGGATTTCTTTGCCACCTTGTAGTTATTCACCAGGTCTTCAATAGAGCGTATCTGCCCACCGATATCGACATCAATGTGCTGGCGTTTGGCACTTAATAAGGCATGATCGAACAAGCGACTCAAGACCATACTCAAGCGGGCTTCTTCATCACCCCCCGGCCTGTACGCCAGACGCTGCGCAACCAAGTCGTCGATGGCCCGTGACGTGCCCTCGGTCTCTACGATCTCGCTATTGGCTTCCAGATAAGCATCGATAATGATATCGCTATGGCGCGACAACATACGTAATAGGCGTTTTGCTTCTTCTTTTCCGATCACAGCAATGCCTCTTGCTCGGGTTCCGGCTCAACATCCAGTTGCTCGTGAGTGCTGATGAAATCCATCACATCATACAACCGTGACCATTTCCCGGTCGCCAGATACTGCATGGCCCTGGGTCCTTTGGCGACTAGATAACCATTGTCTGCGAGGCGTTTAAGAATGGCATCCAGTTGTCCTCTGGGGGTGCTCTGGTTATTGGACAACAACTTGGTTTTCGACAACCGGTCCAGTTCTTCACATAATACCGGGGCGTTCTCAATCGATTCCAGCAGGCGACTGGGTCTGACGACATCTCCGGCAGTGACGGGCCGGTCGCTCCGGCTCGCCGAGCTGACCATGTGTAGCCAGCGTACCAGCGGCTCCAGTCCATTTATGGTTTCCGCAAATCCGCGTCTGACATCACTGCGATACAGACTGAATTCCAGGGTCGTGTAGGCGGCGAAGACAGCCGTTCCATCCAGCGTTCTTTTCAGCATGCGGTCCACCCGTCGCAGATAAACATCCACTTCACGCCAGTTTGCCTCATCATCCAAATACTGATATTCCGACTCATAGGCATATTCGCAGATGACCTGCCCCTGAAGCAGGTGCTCAACCACGCTGGCAAAGATATTGTTCACCTCGCTCATGCCGCACCTCCGTCCGTTACGACGCTTTGTGTTGCCTTACGAGCCGCCACCTTCCCGGCAAAGCCCGACGACTGCGTCTTGATAAGCCGCACCCCTGTTTCGATATCAATATGGTGCGGGTGGTGGAAATACTGCAGAAAATCGGGGTCGCTGTTCGGAAAGCCACCGATCATTCCGATATTCGCCTCATCCAGCATTTCGAAGAGCAGGGCCACGTTTTCCAGAGAAATAATCCCCAGTTCATCAACCGGCCAATGAATCTTGATCGCCTTGTCTTTGCACAGCAGCCGGACAATACCCACAAAAATTGAGCACAGCGCAAGATAGCTCAGACCATTACTGGAGGCGTTCGAGAGGTCGGTATCACTGTGGATGGATACCGACCGGCCATTCTCCGTCAGGTGCAGCGACAGCTTGAACAATGAGCGCAATTCCTTGGTAACTTTGTTCTCCTGAAGCTTGGCCAATGCATCAGAAAACGCACTGGTAATACTGCGGTCCGGCAGTTCACTGGACCCCGTCCGTACCCAGTCATCCCAGGCTTGGCGGAACCCTGCCAGTGATTCCCAATAGGATTCATCCTTCACCTTGGACACCAGATTGACCCGGATATCATCCAGTGCGGTGATTTTGTTGTGCACGTCTATGGAATGATTAATGGCGATGGCCTGACTCACAATCCGGGTATCCATCTCATTCAAGGCATCATGAAATTGTGCCAACTGGTAGCCGATCGTGCGGATAGTTTCCACCAGCACACCTTCGATATACGGCACGGTTTTACTGATGAGTTCGTCCACGGCTGTAGGCAGATACAGCACCAGATCGGGTGAGTCGATATCACAGCTGTTGGTACGCGCCGTGGCCTTCCGCAACTGCTCCCACCCGCGTGCAATTTGCGAGAGGGAGAATTTCCCCATAATATTTTCTATTTTATGAATAGCATTGCGGATACGCTGTTCTGTCTTGCCGATCACCTTGATCGCTCTATTAGCCTCTTCGATTAATATTGGCAACGATAATGCCAGCACATCACCCTCTTCCGGTGACGCACCCAAGGATCTAAGCGCGGACTGTGCTTGTTCCAGCCCTTCGCGGACACCGCGTAAGGCAGTTTCCAGCTCACCTATTTTCTCCTTATGCGCTTTACGGGTTTCCTTGTATTTGGCTTCCTCGGCCTGTAGATTTTCTTCAGCCTTCGATAAGCATGCTCTTTCTTCCTGTATGCTGGCGTTCACAGTTGTCATGTTGGGCCACTTGAACTTAACCCAGTCACTGTACTCCATGATTTCGGTACGCATAGCTTCAATGCCTGCGACCCGGTTCTTGGCCTGTTGATCGTTCTGTTCCGCCTCATCTAACGTCTTCTGATCAACACCTTTTTCTGAGCAGGCCTGACGGTAATCGCTATCCAGCGTCCGATGGTCTTTTGTGTGTCGCTCTTTGAGTTCCTCAATTGATGCGGTGGTCTGGTTGATCACAGTTTCCAGTGATAACTCAGTGAGCCTGGCATTCCCTGAGACTTCACTTTCAGCTTCCTCTAACTCCTCACGGAGCTGTTGGACCCGCTCGGCCAGCCTGGCATCAAAACGCCTTAGCTTTGACTGGCTTTTTTCGACCTGTTTCTTGGCCGCTATACGCCTACTGGAGGCGGCCTCTTTGATCTCCCTGCGTACATGATCCTGGTTCTGGCGGAGCGTGTCCCGCTCCTGCTGAAGCTGTTTGAATTTGCGTTGCTCGACATTCAGCACCGCTTCTGCGGCCTGTAACTGTGTTCGCGCCTGTTCCAGCTCCTTACCCTTTTCCTGTTCAACGTCCTCGCTGAGTTTGCGGCGGCTTTCCTGCTCATAGAAGCGCTGTTTTAAGGATTCTTCATCCTGGGCAAACTCCGGCTGGTCGATCTTGTGGAGATTCAACTCCCAGCCATACAGCAAATTGTTCGCGATACTGAAGGTGGGCCCCAGATCGCTACGCTCAAGTAGTTCGGGACGAATAATTTTGCCAACCGTATTCACCCACGTCGGGTCGTTTTCACGCAGCCTGCCCAACAAGGTCCCACTGATCGGGAAAAGCAGCTTCCGCAGATTGTCAACGGCCCGCTTTTCTTTTTCCACCCGCGTCCGTGCCGTGCTGAATGCCTGTTGCGCTTGGTCGGTGGCATTGGCTGCTTCACACTGCGCATCATCGGATTCCTGTCGCCGTTTTTCCTGCGCTTCGATTTCAGCGTCCTTGTTATCGATATCGAACAGCGCAATTTCCAGTCGTTTGTTTTCCTCTTCTGTCGGCCCGATGCTCTTTTCGGCTACTTTTGCTTGCGCCAACTCTTCCACCAATAGATAGCGCTCTACATTCGCCTTCTCCCGCACATCCTCGATCTGTCGGGATATATGGTATTGCAATTGCCGCAACTTTTCATTCAGGGTAATTTCATTCTGATGCCGTTTTTCCCTAGTCTGCATCAGTTTCTTGTTGAGACGTTCGTAATTTTTGCTGTACTGCTCTCCTAACGTGATGCGCTGCTCATTGAATTCCGCCCTGATATTCTCAACATTGCTGGTCAACTGATCGAGTCGCGTTTTACACTGCTCACGCTGGCTGATATAGGTAGGAAGATTTTCATAATCCGACAGGCGTGCAGCCATATCCAGTTCTTCATACCGATCATAGGCGTTTTGAAGGATATCCCTGTCTTTCTCCCGGGAGTGCAACCGCCCCTTAGAATCCTGGCACTGATCTACCAGTTCCTGACGGTTATTGGTCCAGCCGGACTCCAGATCTTTCAAGACCTGCGATTGCTTTTCAAGGTCTTCCTGTAGCTGGATTTTTTCTTTTTCCAGCCGGGTGATTTCGAGATTCAGCGTAAAGGACAAGCTCTTCATCTTCTTCTGAAGATCGATGTATTCGTGGTAATCCTTGACGACTTCCGCAAACACGCTTTCACGCTTGAACGTGCGGATACTAGCCACGTCATCGGTGATGACGAGGTTGTCCTTATGATAAGGCGGCGTGGGAATTGCGAGACTGCCTTCTTCTTCCATGATGGTGGCCAACATGCCCTGAATCCGGTCCAGCCGTCCTTCACGCCCGAGGATCGCCTCGGTGATTTTCTCCATGTGCTGCATGTGGGACTGACTGTTGCCGAGGCAATATTGCCGCGCCAATGGACGCAATTCACGGGCGGCGGCCGAGCGCAACAACAGGTGCCGGTCGTTCTGGATGATGGCCCGATAATCCACCACCACTTCGAGCTGTTTGCTGAACGCCTGGTTCTGTTCCCGCCAGTGCTGTGGGAGTTCAGTGCCCCGAAAATACCTGCGCTTACCTTTGCCATTTGCGATGGAAAAAAGATCTTCATCAAAATCGCCGCTCACGAAACGATATACCGGTTTGGTCCCACTGATATGGCGATGTACTACCACGCAACACAAGCCGCTGTCGCGCATATATTCAAAGATGAGCAAACTGGAGGACCTTGGCAGGTACCAGTCCAGGAAGGAAGATTTACCTGCTGCGCGGTTCTCCAGTTTGGCAGGCTCCGCCCCGTAGAAAAACGGAATCAATTTTTCCAGCGATGTTTTACCAGACCCATTAGTGCCACTCAGACTGGCATGGCCATCAACATCGATTGCTACACGCTGACACTTTTTGAAAAAGCTATCAATCAAAATGATCCGTTTCAGACCAAACCCCATGGATTCATTATTCCTTGCTGTAGTACCCATTTAATTAATCCCTATTACCAATACGGCGTTGGTCGATGTTGCGTGTTGCATGCTGATTCCGTCAAAAGTCACGCACTACATTTAATTAAGATGCCATGACTATCAAAGATAGCAGTGACTGTTCGTTTATTAAACTGCCCTATCGTAACAATTTCGGCATCTTCCCCTTGCGTAACTCATCGACCACCTGCCCGGAAAGCTTCCATGGATCGCCTTTGATCCGTGCAACCAGTTCTGTCCAGACATTACCGAAAGCTTCCAGGGCATCATCATCATTGAATTGGATGCCCGCAGGCAACAGCGGCGCGACATCTTCCGTCAAACTTCGACCCAGCTTCTCCAACATCCGCTGCTCAGCGACGGCGCGTGAGATCGGCTTGTCCTCCAGCGACAGGTAATACTCGAAGCAAGCAATGAGCTTGCCGGGATTCATTGAGAGCTGCTTGAGCCCCTCATGTAAATCGAACAGATCGCGGTTTTTGCGCCGCTGCAGCAATGCCCGAAGCTTTGTCCCGAATAGTTCCTCGGGTTCGAAAGATAAGATCCCGGTTTTCGCCTGGTGCCAGCGGCAGTCAATCTCGAAGGGATACTGCCTTATGCCATACAGACTTTCGTGCTCACGTGTATTGATCTCGACCTTCAGTTTGAGCGTGGTTTCAGGATCGGCTTCGGGGGCAAACTTGAACACCAGGTGCATCGAATGTCCTGCTTGATGCCGGCTACATTGACCCAACCACGAAAGCGCCTCACGAATGGCATCGATAGTGGCACCGATGGGCTCCGGTTGCGTTTGCACCAGGTCGATGTCTTCCGAGTAGCGCAGAGGTTGCTGGAAAAGCAGCTTATTGATCGCAGTGCCACCACGAAAGGCCATCTTTCCCGCCAATGCCGGCGAATTGAACAAATCACACAATGCGCGGGAGATGATCAGATCTTGCTCTACCAACCGCGAATCCGGCCAGGGCGCCTTACTGCTCCACTCTTGAATATATGCGGCCGGGATCAATAGTCGATCTCCACGGGTTCATTGATCACGAGCATCCACCTGGCATTTTTTTCGTACAGCTCTGCAAGTGATTCAGCCGGCGGTTTAACGGAAGGATCCAGGGGCTTCATGGATTTGGCCTTCCTGGCAAAAGGCTCCAGAATCCTGGCCTGGCGCACATGGCCCGCGTGATCCAGCAGATACCCCAGCCGGCGTACAGCGGAATTCTCGTAGGCCTGAGCTGCTTTCGCCAACTTACGTGGATCGGCGCTGGCACCGAGATCCTGAGCAATCTGAGCCACGCCATTGATGCCGGCGGCTTTATGAAAGTAGCGGGCGCAATCCAAAAGGGTCAGTTCCACGCCGGCCACCTTGGCGAAACCCGCCTCGCTCTTCATCTGCGAAAGCCAATCGGGCAGATTGGTTTTAGCGAAGGCCGCAGGAGTCTGGTAAATAAACTGGAGCCGGTGGCGACCAATATCGAATGCCCGCAACTGTTTCGGAACAATTACCTGGAAGACCATGGCAGCCTGATGCGAGGCACCATGGAAAGCGGCCGCCCGCAGCAAGGAGACCCGGTAATCCAGACTTAAGTATTTCATCAGAGGGTCGATCCAGCGCACCGGGTCTGGCGCCCCAACCACCCTATCCTCCGGCCGCAGGATCAGGTAGAAACCGCGCCGGGGGGACACCAGCCGATACTTCTTGGCTAAACGACTGGCGGCTGCAACGAATGCCGCCGAACTCAGGCCAAGTGCTTCCAACGCTTCTTCGCGAGAGAAGTAGGCCCGACCGCCGGAAAGCAGTTCATCGAGATAGTGGTCAAGATAAGTCATTCCCCCGCTTATAAACAAAACCCTACAGAAGAGCAAGAGTTTTGCATACGAATGGGGATTAAATCACACCGAAACAACATTACCTCGAAGAACCTGCCTCTAGCCAAATGCAACTTATTCTATAAATACAGGTGCTTATCAGTTAGAACATAAAACGCCTGACACGAACGGCTCAATTGCCCCTGCCCTCTCCGAGCGCCTGGAGCGCCTCATCCATCACCGTGTCCACTTGTTCCAGCCAGAAAGCGACTTCTTCCGGCACATCACCCTGGGCAAGAATATTACGCACCAGGAGCAGGCACTTGTTCATGTACCGAAGATTTCTGACCGACTCCCAACTCATCGCTTCGTCGATGTGCGGCAATGCGCGCTCCCATCCGCCAAAGCCCGCATGCTCCACCACCGCATCCCGCAGATTCTGCCATGCACCCTGCAGATCCGATAGCACGGTTTTCTCGTAGCTTGTTGGTTCTCTTTCAAATGCCATTATGCAAATTATTTTTGTACTGAATTCCCGTAAGATAATCCCCCTGTCGCGAATTTGCACCTCACAACCAAACAACACACCCCGAAAATGACAACATCCAAAAAACGCACCCGGAAAACCCAAAAGCGCCCACGGTTCACGGGCTGGTCAACCAGTGACGCCGACGAGATCGAACGCCGCCGGCTACGGGGTCGTGAAGAGGCGATTCGCATTGAACCCCTGGACCGGGCCGATACGTTCTACGGCACTTTCCTGGCCCACTCCAGTGGCGGAAACGTCTACCGTGTCGAGATACGCTCGCTCACCGGGCACATCAACAGCTGCGGCTGCCCTGATCACCGCGTCAATGGCCTGGGCACCTGCAAACACATCGAGGCCACGCTCCAACGACTCCAACAGCGGCGCAAACGCCTGTTCCAAAAAGCGGCCGGGACGGGCAGTCCCAACATCGAAATCTTTCTGGATCGGCGCAGCAACCAGGTACGGATACTCTGGCCGCAAGCCAGCCGTCAACGTTCCAGAGCCCGCAGCCTCCTGAGCCCCTTCTTTGATGGTGAGGGCATGCTGCCAGGTGATCCGCTCGACAAGCTGCCGGCACTGGAGCGCGCCATCTCGGCCTCGCCTGCCGGTGTCAGGCGAAACATCCGCCTATCGAACGAATTACCGCCCTGGCTCGAGATTCAGGATCGGTGCGCGGAACAGATCCGTACCCGCCAGCACTTCGAAGCCGCCGTGGCGGCGGGTAAAGAAAGCCTGGATGCTGTCAAAATGTCGCTCTACGCCTACCAACAGGAGGGCATGCTGCATCTGGCCTTCACCGGCCGCGCGCTGCTGGCAGACGAAATGGGGCTGGGCAAGACCGTGCAGGCCGTGGCCGCCTGCGCCCTGCTGCGCCGCCTGCACGGGATCCGGCGGGTACTG
>Ga0114931_10011433_pt1 | contig 10484 bp, 7 predicted proteins | sample 2SBtaG_FD_89579 | JGI IMG/M metagenome (GOLD analysis project Ga0114931, IMG submission 89579) | Deep subsurface microbial communities from Kolumbo volcano to uncover new lineages of life (NeLLi) - 2SBTROV14_V59a metaG | ecosystem: Environmental > Aquatic > Marine > Volcanic | place: Kolumbo... | reverse complement strand
TGACGAACGCGTGAATGAATTCTTCGTCCGCAGCCTTCAGTTGGACGCATTTACTCTGCGGTTGGAGTATGAATGAGGTCGCAGCGGGAAAGATGTGCTCTTTTGAACTCCGAAACTTGAGCTTTAAGTTCTTGGGCGAACTTCACCAACTCGGCGAAGTCGGCGTCTGCCGAACTGCTTCCGGCGTTGTAGTTGTTGATGATTTGCTGCAACCGCTCCGCGAAGTCGCGACGGGTGCGGTTCTGCTTGAGCATTTCCTTGACCTTCTTTTCAAGAAAGGCCCTCAGATCGGCGATTTCAATGTTCTTGTAGGACGTGCCCTTAAAGTCTTCATGTAGCTTATCAAAATCGATCTTGCTGAGATCCCAGCCTTCGCCCTTTTGCACGATTTTGAAGATCCGCCCGGATTCCTTGCCTTGCGGATAGCCTGAGCTATCGACAACCAGACTCTCGTCAAGAAGTTCGCTGATCTGGCGAGCCGCGGATTCGATGTCCTGGCGCTGGATGATGCTGTCGATCACGCCTCGGAGATACTGGAAAACGGCAACGGTGCGGGCGACTGGTTTGCCGAGGATTTCGGGCTTACTGGCCTCGTAAAGCGCGGTCACGGTGTTTTCGTAGACGCTGAATGTCTTCCGCCACTCGTCTTTGTAAAGAAGGGTGTCCGCCCATCCTTCGAAAAGCCCGACCTTCCGGAAGACGTCGTCGCTTTCGAGCGCCGTGTCGATGTGGATACCATTGGATTCGCAGAAAGCGCGGCCTTGGTCGATGGCTTCGTCGAGGAGGGCGAAGAGTTCGTCCTTGTCCCTGACGGGTGGATCGTCCGCCCCCTCGCCACCCTGACCAAAATCCTTGAGCGCCTTTTTGAGGCGCCCGAAGACGCCGTAGTAGTCGACGACTTCGCCGTTTCTCTTCTCCACGCCGCCGATCCGATGCGAACACACTCGATTGGTGCGGGCAATGGTCTGCATCAGGGTGTGGTCCTTTTGCGGCTTGTCGAGGTAGAGGGTGGAAACCGTCGGCGCGTCGAAACCCGTAAGCCACATCGCACAGACGAATACGAGTTGGAGCGGATCTTCGGGATCCTTGAAGTTGTACTCGAGATCATGGCCGTTCTCGTCGACTCGCTCCATACGCTTCCGGTGGGGGCGGATATCGAGGCCCTGGTGGTCGAACTTCTCTTCCTCTCCATTCTCCTGGCTAACGACGACGGCCATCTCGACCTTGCGCATATAGTCGATGATCTTTTTGAGGCGGGCATTGTGTACCTCGTCCTTGGACGTCTTGATCTCACCGCGCAGCGTTTTGATCGCCTCCTTCCAGAGTCGCTGCACTTTGTCATGCATTTTCACGGCGGTGAATTTGTCGACGGTGATCACCATGCCCTTGCCGCGATAGCCGCGACGGGGAAAGTGGTAGACGATGTCCCGGGCGATGGTCTCCAGGCGGTCATCGCGTTTGATGACTTCAAGCTCGCTGGCGAACTTCGTTTCCAGCTTGGCCTGTTGGGCATCGTCGAGGTTCTCGTGTTCGAGGATCTCGTAGAACTCCTCGCTCAGATCCTCATTCTGGTTCAGCACCGCCGGCACGCGCTTCTTGTAAAAGAGCGGCACGGTGGCGCCATCGTTCATCGACTGGCTGAAGCTGTACTCCGAGACGTAGTCGCCGAACCACTCGTTGGTCTTGCGGTCGCGCCCGAGCAGCGGGGTGCCGGTAAAGTCGAGGTATCGGGCCTTGGGGAGTCCCGCGCGCATGTTCTCGGCGAGGGTTTTGTATTGGGTGCGATGCGCTTCGTCGACGATCACGATGATGTCGTCGCGATTCGACAGCAGCGGATATTTTTTTCCCTTCGGCCAACGAAACTTCTGGATCAGGGTAAAGACCAGGCGCTTGTTCTGTCCGAGGAATGTGCGCATTTGCGCGCTGTCCTTCGGCTGAGCAGCGTCCGCTTTGCTAACCGTGCCGGTGTCGAGGAAGTTGCGGTAAATCTGGCCGTCGAGATCGTCGCGGTCGGTGACCACCACGAAGCTGAAATTGCCCTTGCACTTTCGGAAGATCTTGCGGGCATAGAAAATCATCGAGAAACTCTTGCCCGAGCCCTGGGTATGCCAGAAGACACCGAGTTTGCCGCCCAACTCCTGGCGAAGGAGGAACTTGTCGTAGGCTTTGTTGACGCCGATGAACTGGTGATTCTGGGCGATGATCTTCTGGGAGTCCTTGTAGTAGAGAATGAAATTCTCGATGTAGTCGAGCAGTCTGCCTTTCGCGCAGAGACCGGCGAGAAAACGCTCGCCGCTGGTGCCGTCCGCGCGGACTTCCTCGCGTTTGACCTTCTCCTTCTCGTCGTCCGGGCGCAGCCAGTGGAAAAAGTGCTCCCACTCGGCGCTCAGGCTGCCGACGCGGGTTTCAATGCCGTTGGATAGGACGCACAGGGCGTTGGCGAGGAAAAGTTGCGGAATGTCCGCCTTGTAGTTGGTCAGGTTGTCGTCGTAGGCGTTGCGCAGCTTGACATTGGAGTTCTTCAATTCGATGAACACCAGCGGCAGCCCGTTGACGTAAAGCAGGATGTCCGGGCGCCGATACCCGGCCTTGGCCGCGGCCCCGGTGCTTTGAATCCACAACTGGGTGACGGCGAGGAAGTGATTATCGGGCGATGCGGGTTCGTTGAAATCGATGACCTTGATCCGCTCCCTGCGGTTGCGGCCCTGCTCGTCCTTGAATTCCACCGGCACCCGGCCGCGAATCAGGCCCTCCATCTCCCGGTTGGCGGCGATGGCGGACAGCGCCTGGCGTTTGTCGCAAAGCTGTTTCAGGGCCGCATCGATGGCGGCTTCCGGGATCCCGGGGTTCAGCGCAATGGCGGCCTCGCGCAAGCGGTCGTGGAGGATCACCTCGCGCTTGTCCGTGCGTCCGGAGCCGTCATTGCGATCCGCCGGATCGACGGTGAAACAATTCAGGGTATCGTAGCCATAGAGATGCTGAAGCCGCTGCACCATGGCCTGTTCGATGTCGTTCTCTGAAATGAAACTCGGCATCGCCTAGAGTTCCCAGAGTTTACACAGCGGCACGGCGCGGAGACCCGCATCCTTGTGGATCGGTAGGGTTGCCCGGCCATCGTAGAATACGATGCCGCCCTGGAAGCTTTTACCGGCCACGTCGGCCAACCGCAGCAGGCCTTTGCCGTCGGAGGGTGACACACTCGCAGCGGCTTTGACCTCGACACCCCAGATTTTATTGGCCACTTCGACGACCACATCCACCTCAACCTGATCCTTGTCACGGTAGTGCCAGAAACGAGGCGCGTCACCCATCCAGCTTCCCATCGCGAAAAGCTGTTGGAGGACGAAAGATTCGAGCAGATGTCCAAAGCGATTTCGCTCGTCGTTCCGTTGGCTGGCCACAAGTCCGGAAAGCGTCGCGGCCAGGCCGCTGTCGCAGAGATGGATCTTGGGGGTTTTGACCAGCCGCTTGCTGCGGTTACTGTGCCAGGCAGGCAGTCGGCGGATGAGGAAGAGTTTCTCCAGTATCCCGAGGTAGCGTTCCACCGTCGGGCGGGTATGCCCCAGGGCATTGGCGATGGCGGTCACGTTTGCCAGTTGTGCGGTTTGCAGCGAAAGGTGTTCGAGAAGGCGGGCAATATCGGCGCCGTCCTTGACGGCCGCGACCTCGTGGATGTCCCGCTCGATGATGGATTGCAGGTATTGTCTTTGCCAGTTGCGGGCCCGCCCGGGTGAGCGCCGGAAGGCTTCGGGATAGCCTCCCGCGGCTAGCCGCCGCGGCAATCCGCTCGGCGCAGGGTCCGGAGTGGCCGCGAGCGCCGGCTTGATCCCATGATGGATCCAGTCGGCCAGGAACTGTCCCTGGTTGCGTTCCTTCTCCGATTCGGTCAAAGGGTGGAGATAGAGGCATTCCATCCGCCCGGCGAGGGAATCGGCCAGGCGCGGGAGTTGCAGGAGATTCGCCGAGCTGGTCAGAAGAAAACGCCCCGGTTTGCGATTCGCGTCGACACTGCGTTTGATCGCGAGGCTGAGCTCGGGCGCGCGTTGAATTTCATCGATGGTGACCTGCTCCGGGAGTTCGTCGATGAAGCCCCGGGGATCGTTCAGCGCGAGGTCGAGATAGTTTTTGTCGTCGAGGCTGAAGTAGTCCCGGGCGGGATCGCAATGGCGAGCCAGGGTGGATTTGCCGCACTGGCGAGGACCCAGCAGGCAGACCACCGGGCTATCCGACAACGCCTCCTCCAGCGCAGGCTGCAAGCTGCGGGGCAGGTAGGAGCGTTGGTCCGGCCGATGCTGCATGATCCGTCCAATTGGATGGTATCCAATCGTCTGATTGTATTGTGCCAACCCGTCTAATTGTATCTTTGCCTGGCGTCTGATTGTTATATGAAGGCCCGTTTGATTGCAAGCAGGCGCTTCGGCGCATGGCGGGACCCGGGCCGGGAAACGGGGAACTCAGGCTCCCCATTGCAAAGTGTGAATGTGCCTGATTTCGACACGAGTCCGCCTCCGACGCGCCCCGAATCAGGCCTTGTCCGTGACGGGTTCAGCGGCTTCCTCGCGCATGCTCGGCGGGAACTGGATGTCCAGGTCTTCGACGGGGAGTTTGCCGGAGATCAGGCGCGGGAGGAGGAGGTCGCGGGTTCGGGTGAGGTTGCGGTTTTGTTCCAATGCACTCCTGATTGATCCCAGAATAGGGGTGGAAAGTTTGTGGAAATCTTCGACAAGACTTCCCGGAGGCGTCAGGATTTTTAATTTCTTAAAGGTGCCCTTGGTCAACTCTGGAAAAGTTGCTCCTCCGCAAAGTTGCTCGAAATACGGTTTAGCCAATTTGAGCCATTGATACAAGTAGGGCAATGGATAGCTTTCGTTGGGAACGCATGTGATGAAACCTTGGTTAGTACATGCGGGTTTTGTATTGATGCCTATCGCACCGATAGTTGCACGGCTTGTCATCATCACCGAGTAGGCCGGGAATAGTTTTGCCGAGCTCCGGGCAAGCCCTTCTTCGGAGCATTGATCTTTCGATCTAGGAAAAAAGATTCCATCGCTTCCTGTAATGTCGGATGGTGTAAACCAGTTCACGGTTCCCTCGTTCCAATAACTCGGAACGGATTTAGACGGCGTCCCACCCCCGGTAAATTCAAAAGCGTTCTCGATTTCCCGCATCTCCCACCCCTCCGGCACACCTTTGACGAACCGGGTGTTTTGGTAGCCGGGGAAGCGCATGCGGACGAACCATTCGCGGTAGAGTTCCTCGGCCATCTTTTCGAGCAGGGCGATGCGGCGTTTGTTGGTCTCGATCAGGTCGTCGTAGGCCGTCAGGATCGCGGCGATTTTTCGCTGTTTTTCGCGAGGTGGAACGATGATCGGGAGCTTCCGTTGATCTGTGATCCCCAAATAGGCTCGGGTTGCTCCTGCACCCGCCCATATCGCGAGAGTTTTCTGAAACAGCTCGCTATCGAAGTAGTACCTCAGGTATCGGTTGTAGAGAACCTCACTATTCTTGATTCGGTAATAGGTGACCTGCGGGGTCAGCATGATATAGGGATCTGCTTCGTCACCGACGAGTGCCGTTCGACCTATCGTTGCTTTATGTGTGACAAGAACGTCCCCGCGCCTTGCGAAACCCTTACGGAGGCTATCGGCCTGTTTCTTTGTGATGAAATTGCAGGACCTGTAATTCACGCGACCTCCGGCAAGATCATTTGCCATAATGAACGGAATACCTCCGGAGACATAATCTACTGCTTTCGGGTGCTGTTCACCGTGGTTGCCATCCAATGGACGATACAACGTCCCTTCTTCGATTAACTCGCCAACCGTCGCGAGCCGGAATGTACTATCGGCAATGCCGATTTTATTCAGGTCGCTCATTCGTCGCTCTCGGCGATGGCGGTGAGATTCGCGGCGATTACTTCGTGGAGCGATTCGGCAGCTGAGAACAACTTTGACAGTTTTTCATTCAGCGATACCGCTGCAGCAACGAACTCCTCCTCCGTCTTCCCGTCCTCCTCAATCACTACACCCACATAACGCCCCGGATTCAGCGAATAGTCCTGCTCCTTGACCTCCTCCAGGTCGGCCAGCTTGCAAAGACCGGTGACGTCTTCATATTTCGCCTCGGGTAAGCGCTCCTGCAGCCAGTGGATGTGGCCGAAGTAGCTTTCCGCGTGCTTGACCTCGCCGTGCAGGGCTTCCAGGGCGGTCTTGAGTTTCCGGGTGGCGCGATCGGCGGTCCGGCGTCTGCCCGCCTGTCCGGCCTGCTCGGCATGGGCCTTTTCGTGGTGGCGCACCGCCTTGTCGATCCGCTTGAGGCCCTCGTGCAGGGCCTTGAAGAAGGGATCGAAGATTTCGCGCAGTTGCCGTTGGGCGGTGTTCTTGTTTTTCACCGTGGCTGTGGCGCCGTTCTTCTTCCGGTAGGCGGCATAGGCCTTTTGCAGCGGGGCGAGATCGGCCCAGGTTTTCACCAGGCCGGCGACGGCGTCCTGGCCCGCCTGATCGTCGAGGACCTCAAGGATCTGCGCGCAGACGAGCTTGATCGGTTTGCTGTTCTCGGCGAGGCGCTTCATGCCGGAGGCGAAGTAGCGGTCGATGAGGGCAAGGAACTCCCGGCGGCGGCCTTTGTGCAGGCGGCTGATAATGGCGATGTTCTGGATCTGCTCCGGGGAGAACTCACGGTGGGCGCGGTCGATCGTGGTGAAGATATTGCGGGCGTCGATGAACAGGATGCGCTCGTCGATCTTGGCCTTGTCGAAGAACCAGAGCGTGGCCGGGAGGGTGACGGTGTAGAACATGTTCGACGGCATCGTGAGCATGCCGTAGATCAGGTTCTTTTCGATCAGGGTCCGGCGAATAGCGGCCTCGGAGTGGCGGGCGTCGGAGGCGGAGTTAGCCATGACCAGGGCGGCGCGTCCGCCTGGGCTGTCGTCCCTGGATGCCTTGAGGGATGTGGCGAAGAGGTTGATCCATAGGTAATTGGCGTTGGGGACGGTTGCCTTGCCCCGCTCGGATTTCTTGGCCTTGGTCTTCTTGCGCGGGATGCCGTAGGTATTGAAGCGGCGGTCTTTCTCGACGGCCGAAAGCGAGACGTCGTCGACGTTGAAAGGCGGATTGGCGAGCACGTAGTCGAAGCGGCCGAAGGAGTCGAATTCATCGGTGTAGTAGCTGATGGCCGGGGCGATCTCTCCGCGCAGGCCATTCACCGCGATGTTCATGCGCGCGAGCTTGACGGTCTCGCTCTGCTTTTCCTGCCCATAGACGAAGACGCTGGTTTCCTTGCCTTGCGCTTCCAGGTCCTTGCGATGCGAGGCAGTGAAATCCGCCGACTGCACGAACATGCCGCCGGACCCACAGGCCGGATCAAACACGGTGCCGCCGTGCGGTTCGATGATCTCGACCATGAGCCGGACCACCGAACGCGGGGTGAAGAACTCGCCGCCGCCCTGGCCTTCCGAAAGGGCGAACTTGCCGAGGAAGTATTCGTAGATCTGGCCGAAGACATCGCCGCCGGCGCTGTCGGGGATATTGTCGAACTGGCGAAGGAGTTCGAAAGGGAGATCCTTGGTCTCCTCGGTTCGGGTGAGGCGGTAGTATTCGTCTTTCGGCAGGCTGCCCGCGAGTTCGGGCTTGTATTTCTCGATGGATTCCATCGCCTTTTCGATCGCCTTGGCAATGTCATGATCCTCGGCGAGGTTGAGGAGGTAGCTATAGCGCGCGTGGTCGGGCAGATAGAAACCGCACTTCGCAACGGCGATCTCCTGGAGCGGTTTCTCGCGCCGCGTCCCCTTGAGCCTCTCGAACTCAGCCTTGATCGCGTCCTCGTGCCGCCGATAATTTATGTCGGCGAATTTGAGGAAGATGAGGCCGAGCACAGGCGTACCGTACTCCGATGCCTTGAGGTCGGAGTTGGCCCGGAGCTTATCGGCGGCTGACCACAGGTCATCTTCGAGTTGTTTGAGTTGGTCGCGTGTCATTTGTGCATCATCGATTCCGTGAGATGATTAGTATCAACCGTGGCCGAACGCTGGCAATATGCGCATTCCAGTGAAACTGATCACCGATTCCAGTCAAAGCGAGCACCTGTCGGAGCGAAGCGACGCGGGAGGTCGATTATGACTCGCAGTGATTGGTTCGGGTCAATGGAGCGCGGGTTTCTCGCATGGATTCTCCTTTCAGGTTGAACTTGTAGGCACCGTGTACGAGGCGGTCGGGGATGGCGTCGGGAAGCGTCGGATCGCCGATCGCGTCGTGCCACTTTTCGACCGGTAGCTGGCTGGTGGCGATGGTCGAGCGGGTGGTGTGGCGGTCCTCGATGATTTCGAGCAGGTCGCGGCGACGCGCGGCGCTGAGCGGGGCCAAGCGCCAGTCGGCGATGACCAGTGCCTCGGTCTCGGCCAACGAAGCAACTGCTTGGGGTAGCGTTCCCTTTGTCTATTCAATTTTCCACACACCGAGACTCTGCGTGGCACGCGCGACAAAAAAACGAATTCTTCGTGGTCGTACGGAAGGCTGACTGATGTCGATGGAAGCGCCGGATCTGCGCCGTTTCGTTGATGCACAGGCGCCGGTTTTCGACACGGTGATGGGCGAATTGCGCAGCGGCCGCAAGCGTTCGCACTGGATGTGGTACGTGTTTCCGCAGATCACCGGCCTCGGAAACAGCGCCACGTCGCGGTTCTACGCGATTCGCGACCTCGACGAGGCGCGGGCGTACCTCGCGCACCCGGTGCTCGGGGCGCGGCTGCGCGAGTGCGTCCAGGCCTTGTTGGTCCACGCCGACCGGCCGGCGGTCGAAATCCTCGACGACATCGACGGCGCCAAGCTCAAGTCCTGCCTGACACTGTTTCTGCAAGTTGCGACGCAGCCGGAAGATCGGCGGCTGTTCGAGCAGGCGCTGGTCGCATTCTTCTCCGGCGAGGCAGATCGGGCGACGCTGCGCATCCTCGAGGAACAGGCATCCGGACGAGCCTGAGTGGCGCGCCGCCGCTCCCGGTGCGACAGCGCCACCGCATTTCGAGATGCTTGGCCCATAGTGATTACTCCGCCGGCTTGGAAACGGCGGCTGGTCTGGTGACTCGCGTGGTGGCATGCTGGAGCGTACGTACTCCGAGGAGAAGATCATGGTCGCGAACCGCATCGAGGAGATCGAGTACGAGGCGGACGGTGTTCGCCTCAAAGGCTGCCTGGCCCGCCCCGCCCAGACCGACACCCCTCACCCCGGGGTACTGGTGGTCCACGAGTGGTGGGGGATCACCGAGCACGTGCGCGAGCGTGCCCGGCGCCTCGCCGCCCTTGGCTACAGCGCGCTCGCCGTGGACATGTACGGTGAGGGCCGCACCGCCGACGATCCCGAGCAGGCCGGCGCACTGATGAACGCGGTGCTTGGGGACGTCGACACGCTCACTGCACGCATCCGCGCCGCCTTCGAACTGCTCCGCGGGCAGGCCGGGGTCGACCCCGAACGGGTGGCGGCGATCGGGTATTGCTTCGGCGGCGGCGTGGTGCTTCATGCGGCGCGCATCGGGATGCCGCTTGCCGCGGTAGTGAGCTTCCACGGCTCGCTCGGCTCGCTGCACCGGCCTGAGCCGGGGACGATCCGGGCCCCCATCCTGATCTGCCACGGGGGAGCGGACGAGTTCGTCTCCGCCGAGGCGCTGGCTGATTTCCGCAAGGAGATGGAAGCCGCGGGCGCGGACTACCGCGTGGTGGTCTACGACGGAGCGCTGCACGGGTTCACGAATCCCGAGGCCACCTCCAATGGCGAGAAGTACGGCCTGCCGCTCGCCTACGACGAGCGCGCCGACCGGGAGTCGTGGAACGACATGTGCGAGTTCTTCGGAAAGGTGTTCTGAGCAAGGGGACGCGATACGCGGGGGTTCGAACGCTAAGCCCTTTCCACGGGCTGAGAGATGGTCGGTACTTAGGCCCGACCTCCGCGCGTAGGGCGAAACGCGAGACGCGACCATTTCGGGGCGCGGGCGCAGTCGCTCCGGTGGATACATCCAGTGCATCCACACCTGGTTAAGCCGCGCGATCGATTGACACAGGCCACGGCCGATGGCCCGTCCGTGCTCGACGATTTCGCCCAGTGATTCAGGGTGCCAGATTGCCGAGCGTTTCTACATCGCGATGGCGGGTTCTCGCCACCGTTCCACCGTCGTTGACCGACGGCGCCGCGATGTGACGTCCGGATTCTCTGTAGAATCAGGAAAGAGTCGCTTATGACCAACGGTTCCAATACTTGTTACAGGAGCACTTCCGATGCCGAATCGCTTGCAAATTTCCAAGGCCACGCTGCTAAGCCCCTTTTTCGCCGCCAGGATTGTGCCGGCGGTGGTGATTGTCATTGTCGGGTTGCTGATCTGGGGCGCGGCGTACACCGTCAAGTCCGGCACCATCGGGGTGCTGGCGACCTTCGGCAAGTTTTCCGACAGTGTCGAGGCGCCGGGCATTCATTTCAAGGTGCCGATCATACAGAATGTG
>Ga0114931_10011432_pt1 | contig 10487 bp, 8 predicted proteins | sample 2SBtaG_FD_89579 | JGI IMG/M metagenome (GOLD analysis project Ga0114931, IMG submission 89579) | Deep subsurface microbial communities from Kolumbo volcano to uncover new lineages of life (NeLLi) - 2SBTROV14_V59a metaG | ecosystem: Environmental > Aquatic > Marine > Volcanic | place: Kolumbo... | reverse complement strand
GCCCGCCCGGGACGCAGGGCGCCGCGACGATGGCCTTCCTCGACGGCGGCGTACGCCTCGACGAGGGCTACGCCTTCATCCGCATCATCGGCGGCTGGCCGGTCATGCGGACCCCCCGCCTCGTCGCCGGCGTGATCAACTCAACGGTAGGAGAGGCCAGCGGATCACCCCCGGACGCGGGCCAAGAGACGCCCCCAGTCACGATCGTTTTCCAAGTCCAAAACGGCATCGAGAGGATCTTCGTTCCTGCGGGTTGGGACAATCAGGACGCGGACATGATCAGGGTGGACCGGGTCGGGGCCGACGGCAGCGTTCTCAAGACGCGGACGGTCGCCGTGGGGCAATACGTGACCATCTCTGCGGCGGGCAACTTTTCCAAGGCCATGCCGATCCCGACCGCAACGGACAACCACGGGATCCACCAGTTCATCACGGCTGTCCAGTTGGCCGCGAGCCAGCAGACCACCTGGCGCCCCCTGCACCTGCCCTGAGCCGCGCCCGCGATTGAGCCGGGATTGCGATTCACGCGGGTCAACAAACAAACTCGTGCGCGATGTCAGGCCGAGAAGGAACGCAGAGATCGCAGAGGTCTGCGCGGAGAGCGCGGAGAGAAAGAACTGAACACGAAGGGCGCGAAGCAGAATGGATACATCACGTCTCCTCTCCGTGCTCTCGGTGTGCTCCGTGGTAATCCTGATTCCTTCCGCGTCGCCTTCGCGTTGATTCGACGCACGGTTCCGAGCGGGAATCCGCAACAGTTGTCACTCTCCTCTCGGCGATTCTCCGCGCTTTCTCTGCGACCTCCGCGTTTACTCTTCTCAACCAAGGCGCTCGGATGAACGCAGAGATCGCAGAGGTTTACGCGGAGAGCGCGGAGAAGAACTGTTGAACTCGAAGGGATCGAAGGACCCGAAGCAGAATGGAAACATCACGTCTCCTCTCCCTGCTCGCGGTGTCCTCCGTGTTGAATCCTCATTCCTTCCGCCGTGGCCTTCGTATTGATCCGCCCCACGAGATCGAGCCCGAATCCGTATCACCCGGGCTTGCGAGCGATCGCGGCTCAGCCAAAGAGGTTGTACCGGAGAATGCACCCCAGCGCCGCGAGCCCGTCGCGCCAGGTGATCTTCTTGCCCTCGTCGTAGGTGCGTCCGGCGTAACTGACGGCGACCTCGTAGATGCGGCACGGGCGGCGCCCGGGCGCGCCATCGCGCCCGGAGTCGGTATCGGGCGCGGGCGGGACGGCATCCAGCCACAGCCGCGAAACCTTGGCGACGAGTTCGGGCTCGACGCCGAAGCGGTCCTCGCGGATCGTGATCCGCTCGACGACGGGGCGCGTGAACGCCTTGAGGCAGCACTCGATGTCGCTGAGGTTCAGGTTCGTCAGGATATTGGACAGGAGCGTGATGAGGCGGTTGGCCTGGTAATGCCAGAAATACAGCACGCGGTGGGTCTGCCCGATGAAGCGCGATCCGATCACCGCGTCGGCCCGCCCGTCGAGGATCGGGGCCAGGACGGCGGCGTGGTCGCCCGGGTCGTACTCCAGGTCGGCGTCCTGCACGAGGACCACGTCGGCGCCGTGGGCCAGGGCGGCGCGGAAGCCGCTGCGAAGGGCCGACCCCTTGCCCATGTTGGTCTTGTGGAAGACGGCGCTGACCCCGGGGCGGGCGGCCAGGATCCGGACGATGTCCGCCGAGCCGTCCGTCGAGCCGTCGTCGACGATGACGATCTGACGCCCGATCGCCCCGTCGGAACCCGGGAGCGACGGCGGCTCGGTGCTCACGAGGCGCTCGAAGAGTTCGGCAATCGTGCCCGCCTCGTTGTAGACCGGGATGACGACGCACAGCAGCACGGGATCAAGATACGTCGATGTCCACGCCCTCGCCCGCGAGCGTCAGGATCCGGCGCTGTGGGCTGGACAGGCCCAGGCCGGCGATCCGAGCCGGATCGATCCATCGCCGGGGTCGGCCCGCGGGACCAGGGCCCAGGCGAGGAACCCGGACGATTCGTGCCTCGAAGACGCGGAAGCGCACGAGGCGGTGCGTGGTCAGGTGCTCGAAGTCCAGGCGGGGCCGGGCTCGGGCGATCACCGAGGCGGATCGCTGGCGCAGGTGGCGGGCCAGTTCCGGTCCGGTCGCGTGGCGATCTTCTCGCTCCATCGTGGGCGTCTGCCACAGGCCGGCCCACATGCCCCGGTTCCCGCGCCGCTCGATGAGGCGTCGCCCGCGTCGGTCAATCAGGAGCAGGCTCGTGGCGTAGAGCAATCGGCGGGTCGTCGCGGTGCGGGGCGCGGGAATCCGCTGTTCAAGCCCGGCGGCGCGGGCCCGGCACATCCGCTCCAGCGGGCAGCCGCCGCATCGGGGCGATCGGGGCAGGCACCGGGTCGCGCCCAGTTCCATCAGCGCCTCGTTGAGCGTGCCGACCACATGATCGCCCCGCTCGGCGGCGCAGCATCGAACCAGCCCCTCGGCCCGGCGCCACGCCCAGACCCGGCCCGCGCCCTGGTCCAGTTTGCACGCCTCCAGCCGCATCAGCACGCGGGCGGCGTTGCCATCGACCGCCGCGACGGCCTTTGCCCCGGCCATCGAGGCGACGGCTCCGGCGGTGTATCGGCCAACCCCCGGCAGGCGTCGCAGCGCCTCTGGATCGGTGGGCACGCGCCCGGCATGTTCGCCCGCAACGGCAACGGCCGCAGCGTGCAGGTTCCGGGCCCGCGAGTAGTAGCCAAGTCCCGACCAGAGCGCCAGAACGTCCGCCTCGTCCGCCCGGGCCAGGTCCGCCGGCGTGGGGTATCGCCAGATCAAGCTGGTGTACGGATCGATCACGCGGGCGACCTGCGTCTGTTGGAGCATCATCTCGCTGACCAGCGATCGGTACGGATCCCGCTGTCGGCGCCACGGCAGGTCGCGGGCACTGGACTGGAACCACCCCAGCAGCAAGCGGACCAGGCGCCGATCGCGCCGGAGGGTCCGGCGATTCGCTGCGTCGGCGGGCTCGGCGATCGCGGTCGTCACGTGATCGCCCCGTAGGCACGCCGGCCCGCACGCCGAGCCCGTGTCCCCCCCGGCACCTCCATCAGGCGTTGCCAATCCATGGCGGTTTTGTACCAGACCGGCCCATGTCCTGTTGTGGGCACTCTTCTGTCCGCCCGGCGCCCGTTCCCGCGATGTCGTCCGATCCCGTACACTCTCCCGGGCCGGGCCCGGGTTGAGGATGGTCGCGGCCCACCGCTTGGCCCATGTCCGCACCGCTCCAGAACCTGCTCGATCGGATCAGCACCTACCGCTGGTGGGAGGTGGGGATCGAGTTGATCCTGATCTGGCTAGCGGTGTATGTCGTCGTCCGGTTCGTGCACGGCACGCGGGCGGCCGGCGTTCTCAAGGGAGCGCTGGTGCTGATCCTGGTCGCGACGCTCGCCGCCCGGGTGATCTCGGGCAGCGATGCGTTCCAGAGGCTCAACTTCCTCTTCGATCGATTCCTGACGGTGGCGGCGATCGGGCTGGTCGTCGTCTTCCAGCCGGAACTGCGCCGGGCCCTGATCCGCCTGGGCGAGGCCCCGTTCCTGCGCGGGGGCCCCAGCGACATCGTCCACGCGGTGGAGGCGATCACCGAGGCATGCGCCTATCTGAGCAAGGCCAGTTTTGGCGCGATCATCGTCATCGAGCGCCAGGTCGGGCTCGACGCGCTGGTGGAGACGGGCACGCCGATCAAGGGGCAGGTGTCGGCGCGCCTGCTTCAGACGATCTTCTTTCCCGGCACGGCGCTGCATGATCTGGCGGTGATCGTTCGGGGGCGTGTCCTGCGTGCCGCGGGGGTGCAGCTGCCCCTGGCCGAACCCGGGGAGATGCCCGACCCGTCGCTGGGCTCGCGTCACCGGGCGGCGGTGGGTGTGACCAAGGAGTCCGACGCGCTGGTCGTCGTCGTCAGCGAGGAAACCCGTCAGATCCGCATCGCCCAGCGCGGGCGGCTGAGCCGACCGCTGACCCCCGAGACCCTCCGCGCCGAACTTCGCCGGAGCCTCCAGGCCGACCCCGCGCCGGCCCCGGAGGATCTGCGCGACGCCGAGGAGGAGGCCGAGGATCTGGCCGAGCGGACCATCGTTCAGGACGTGGAAAAGGAGCGGACGGCCGAGGACGCCCAGCAGAGCGGGGCCGCCTGAAACCATGGCTGCAAGACTCAAGGTATCGGTGCTGGTCACGCTGGTGACGATCCTGATCTGGGTGTTGGCCGACGCCAAGAGCCTGGTGCGGCTTGATCGCCCGCTGGAGATCGTCTTCACGGCTGGCCCCGACAGCGGCCGGACGATCCGGGTTCTTCCCGGCCAGGGCTGGCAGGGACAGGTTAGCGTGCAGTTCGAGGGCCCTAACGCCGCGGTCGCGCGGATCGATCCGATCCTTCGGCGGGCGGTCGAACTGTCCCCGGGTCTGGTCCCGGCCGTCCCGATCGAGCCCGGCGAGCACACGGTGGACCTGCGCGAGGCCCTGCGCAGCCTCCAGGGATTCAAGTCCAGCGGGATGACGATCAAGGAGGTCGATCCGGCAACGGTCCGAGTCGAGGTGGACTCGATCGTGCAGGTCGAGGCGCGAGTGCGCGTGGTGGTTCCCAAAGGGGAGTTGGACGGCTCGCCGACGCCGCGTCCCGAGCGGGCCACCATCTCTCTGCCTTCGCGCCTTGCCGGAACGTTGGACGCGGATCCGGAGCTGACCGCCTCGATCACGGCCGAGCAGTTGAAAGACCTGCCCGAGGCGAGGCCCGGTGTGGTCCGGGGGGTCGGGCTGATCCTCCCGGCCTCTCTGCGGGGCCGACCATCGGTTCGGGTGGATCCGCCCCGCGTAGACGTGGACCTGACGCTCCGGTCCAAGACTGCAACATACGTGGTAGCCGCGGTGCCCGTGCAGGTGCAGCTCTCGCCCGAGCAGGCGGACCGGTATCGCGTCCAGTTGACGAGCGACTCGTTCATCTCCAACGTGTCGGTGATCGGCCCGCGCGAACTGATCGACCGCGTGCGATCGGGGCGGGAGCGGATCATCGCGGTGCTCCGGCTGGAACCCGACGAACTGGACGGTGGGATCACGTCCAAGGAGGTGGTGTTCGTGGCCGACCCGCCGCTGCCGGCGAGCCTGACCTACCAGGCCCAGACAACGCGGGTCGGCCTGCGGATCGAGCCCCGCCAGCCGCCCCAGGACTCGGGGGGGCCGGGATCCACCCCGTCCGGCCCCAGCGACGCCGGAGAGGCCGGCGCGGGCGGCTGATCGGCTTGGGGGGGTGAAGCGGGGGGGGGCGAGACTCCGCCCGTGCGCCTCCCTACGCTTGGATCCCCTGCTTTCGACCCGTCCCGGGCGGGCGGACCGGAGGCGGGGATCGACCCCGGTGGAGCCCCGGATTCGGGCGGTGCGCCGGGCCCGAATGAGCCCCAGCGAGGAACCGAGACGTGAAGATCAAGACGGATGAAATCACCAGCGTCATCAAGCAGGAGATCGAGCAGTACGCCTCGGAGCTCGAGGTCTCAGAGGTCGGGCGAGTCGTCGAGGTCGGCGACGGGATTGCCCGGATCTACGGGCTGTCCAACGCGATGGCCGGCGAACTGCTCGAGTTCCAGACCGACGAGGGCGCCGTCATGGGCCAGGTGTTCAACCTGGAACTGGACACCGTGGGTGCGGTCATCTACGGCGACTACCTGACGGTCAAGGAAGGGGACTTGGTCAAGTCCACCGGCCGACTGCTGGAAGTCCCGGTCGGCGAGGCGTTGCTCGGCCGAGCCGTAGACCCGCTGGGACGGCCCAAGGACGACGGCCCCCCCATCCAAGCTGCCCAGACCCGAAAGGTCGACATCATCGCTCCGGGCATCGCCATGCGTCAGCCCGTAACCGAACCCCTTCAGACGGGCATCAAGGCCATCGACGCGATGATCCCGATCGGTCGCGGGCAGCGCGAACTGATCATCGGCGACCGCAAGACCGGCAAGACCGCCGTCGCCATCGACACCATCATCAGTCAGAAGAAGTACTGGGGCACGCCCGAGGCCGTCGTCTGCATCTACATTGCGGTCGGGCAGAAGGAATCCACCGTTGCGGGCGTCGTCCAGACGCTCCGTGAGCACGGCGCGATGGACTACACGATCGTGGTCTGCGCCGGGGCCGCGGACCCGGCCCCGATGCAGTACATCGCCCCCTACGCCGGGTGCGCGATGGGCGAGTACTTCATGTGGCAGGGAAACGAGGGCAAGACGCCGAAGCACGCCCTGTGCATCTACGACGACCTGTCCAAGCAGGCCGTCGCCTATCGACAGTTGTCCCTGCTGCTTCGCCGTCCCCCGGGGCGTGAGGCCTACCCCGGCGACGTCTTCTACCTCCACTCCCGCCTGCTCGAACGCGCCACCAAACTCTCGGACGACAACGGCGGCGGCTCGCTGACAGCCCTGCCCGTGATCGAGACCCAGGAAGGCGACGTCTCCGCCTACATCCCCACCAACGTCATCTCCATCACCGACGGGCAGATCTACCTCGAACCGGACCTGTTTTTCGCGGGCGTCAGGCCGGCGATCAACGTCGGCATCTCCGTCTCACGCGTGGGTGGCAACGCCCAGGTCAAGGCGATGAAGAAGATCGCCGGCTCGCTGCGGCTGGACCTGGCGGCCTACCGCGAACTCGAGGCCTTCGCCCAGCTGGGAACGGAACTGGACAAGGCGACGCAGCGGCAGCTGGACCGCGGGCGGCGAATGGTCGAACTGCTCAAGCAGCCCCAGTACGTCCCCTACGCCATCGTCGACCAGGTCATCTCGATCTTCGCCGCCACCAAGGGCTTCCTGGACGACGTCAAGATCACCGACGTGGCGCGCTTCGAGAAGGATCTGCTCGAACACTTCCAGACAGCCTGCGCCGACCTCCGCGACGAACTGGACAAGAAACGAGCCCTCGACGACGACCTGGCCCAGCGCCTCACCGACGCCATCGCCTCGTTCAAGCAGGACTGGTCGCCCGAGGAGGCCTAGCCACCGCAGCGTGATCGGAGCCGTGTATGGGGGATCCTGCTGCCCAGGCGCAGCAGGCAATGTGCGCCCGCTTCGGGCGTTGTTGGACGGGAGGAACGGTTCATGAATCGGATCGTGCGCACCGCGCTGCTGTGCTGCTGGGCGGCCGTCGGGTTCCTGCCTGCCTCGCCCGCGTCGGCACAGACCCGAACGTATGACCCCCTGTCGATTGCGGATCGGGCCGGCCCCGAGACTGTTGATCTGGTTGTCGATGATCCGGCGCGCCAGCGCACCATTCCGATCCTCGTCTACCTCCCCGAGCACACGCCGCCGGCGCCCGTCGTCCTGTTCAGCCATGGCTTGGGCGGGTCGCGCACGGGCAGCGCATACCTGGGAAGGCATTGGGCCGCCCGCGGCTACGTTGTGGTCTACGTCCAGCACCCGGGCAGCGATCGCTCCGTGTGGCAGGATAAACGACCGCGTGAACGCTGGAACGCGCTGAGAGCGGCGGCCAACACAAAGAACTTCCTGCTCCGCGTGAAAGATATTCCAGCCGTGCTCGACCAACTCGCGCGCTGGAACGCGACGGAGGGGCATCCGCTGTCCGGGCGCCTGGATCTGGAGCGGGTCGGCATGTCCGGGCATTCGTTCGGTGCGGTCACGACCCAGGCCGTGAGCGGCCAGAGCGCTGGCAGTGGAAAGACGATCTTCACCGACGCGCGGATCAAGGCCGCCATCGCATTCAGCCCGAGCAGCCCGCGCCTTGGGGATCCGGCGAGGGCGTTCGGTCATGTCAAGATCCCATGGATGCTGATGACCGGTACGAAGGATGTTGCTCCGATCGGGCACGCCGACGTGGAGTCTCGACTTGCCGTGTTTCCCGCCCTACCTCCCGGGGGCAAGTATGAGGTGGTTCTGTATGGAGCCGAGCACTCGGCCTTTGGCGACCGCCCCCTGCCGGGCGACACTGAAAGGCGGAACCCGAATCACCACCGCGTCATACTCGCCCTGAGCACGGCGTTCTGGGATACCTACCTGCGCGGAGATGAAACGGCACGGGTCTGGCTCGATGGCGATGGTCCGCGCTCGGTGCTGGAGAAGGACGATCGCTGGCGGAGCAAGTGACCGATCCGTCTCGCCTGATACGTCGTTGCACCGATCGCTCGAAACAGAGGTCGGACCGCTCGCTTTCGCTCTCGGCTCGTCCGCTTCCTCTCCCCCGTGGGGGAGAGGGCTGGGGTAAGGGGCAACCGTGTCGGTTCCGCGAACCGACCAACCCGTCGGCTCTGCCTTCCCATTGGATGCCGGGTCGCCCGCGGGACTGGACGACGGGCGTCTACGATCGGGTTCATCCAGCCATCGGAGCCAGATCGTGCCCGCGTTGTTTCGTCGGACCGTCCCCCAGAGAGTCGAATCACACACGCCCGAGGCGATTCGGCGTCGCCTCGAGGCCGGGCCCCGGCACCGCTACCTGGCGGACTTCATCTACGGGGCAATCGACGGGAGCGTGACGACGTTTGCGGTCGTAGCCGGCGTGGCCGGCGCCCGCCTCGAGCCGGGCGTGGTGATCATCCTCGGGCTTGCCAACCTGCTGGCCGACGGGTTCTCGATGGCCGCCAGCAACTTCCTGGGCGCCCGCGCCGATTCCCAGCAGCGTCAGCGGGCCCGCACCGAGGAAGAACGCGAGATCGACCAGGACCCCGAGGGCGAGCGGGAGGAGATCCGCCAGATCTTCGCCCGCAAGGGGCTCGACGGGCAGACGCTCGAACGCGTCGTCCAGGTCATCACCAGCGACCGCGGGCGATGGGTCGAGGTCATGCTCTCCGAGGAGCACGGCTACGGGGCCCAGACGCGCAGCGCCTGGCGGGCGGCCGGGGCGACCTTCATCGCCTTCGTCATCGTCGGGGCGGTGCCGCTGATCCCGTACCTGCTCAACGCGCTGCCCGGCACGCTGTTCAGCGATCCGTTCCTCCTGAGCGCGGCGATGACCGGCGTGGCGTTCTTCGGCGTCGGCGCCGTCAAGGGCCGCGTCGTCGACCACAGGTGGACCTGGTCCGGCCTGGAAACGCTGCTGATCGGGGGGGCCGCCGCATCGCTGGCGTACCTGATCGGGCTTGCCCTGCGAGGCTTCGTCGGTTCGGCCTGATCCGGGGAGGGGCGGGTCTACGTCAACCCGGGCACGCGTGTCATCAACACGCAGACACATCGGTGTGTCGTGGTTCTCTGCTGCGTCGGCAGTTGGCCTCACCTAGAGCACGGAAAAAGCTGTAAGCCCTGACACGCCATGACGTACCGGGCATCGCTCGTCGGTGCGCGTGTGTCTCGATGTTCCCGCGTGTCAAACTGGGCAATCTGCGCGGATCGTGCGGTTTCAAACTCGCCAGGCCGCACGAGTGGCATAATCCGCTGAACCCTGACATTCTTATTGACTGGCGCATCGAGAATCTGGTATTCTCCCCGGTATCGCCGGATTGGCGGTTAGCCAGCGGCCATGGTTTGCGGCTGTGGATCGTTGCGGCCTGTGGGGGCTGCGTGGTGGCGCCGGTCGGCGACTGAAGAGTCGAAGAGCCGGGAGAGACATCATGGCGGAGCAGGTACGTCCCGCGGAGGGGACGAATCGGTGGTGGTGCGCGGGTGCGGCGTCAGCGGCGCTGGCCCTCGCTGGTTTCGGGTCTGCGGTCCACGCCCAAGTCTCATTCACGGACGTTGGACCCGCCCGGGGGATCCAGGCCTATCACATGGCCCTGGGCATGGGTGGCGGCATCGCTGCGGCCGACTTCGACGACGATGGCGACGTCGACCTGTTCGTGCCGAATGCAGCCGGCTTCCCGAACCAGTTGTACCGAAACGTGGGCAACGGGTCGTTCGAGGAGATCGCCGCCCAAGCGGGGCTGGACAACGTGCTCCGCGCCCGGGCGGCCGTCTGGTTCGACTACGACGGGGACCAGCGTCTGGACCTGCTCGTAGCCGGCGACTGCTGGGGCGACTGCCAGATGCAGCAGCGTCTGTGGCTCTACCGCCAGGTGGCCGACGCGCAGTTCGTCGATACGACCGCGGCGGCGGGGCTGGACGTGTTCCTGGCCGCCCAGGAGGCGCACCAGGGCGGGATCGCCGCCGGCGACATCAACAACGACGGATACCTGGACGTGGTCCTCGGGATCTGGGCCGGGGATGCGATCGTCCTGCTCAACAACACCGATGGGACGTTTACGGACATCAGCGACTCCAGCGGCATCACGGCGCCGACCGGCGTCGGGGGAACCTTTGCCGAGGGGCACTGGCAGCCGATGTTCCACGATTTCGACGGCGACGGGTGGCAGGATCTGCTGTTCAACATCGACTTCACGCCCAACCACCTCTGGATCAATCAGCACGACAACACGTTCGTGGACGTGGCTCCCGCCGCGGGGATCGACACGGCGTTCAACGAGATGGGCCTGACGCTCGGCGACTTCGACAACGACGGCGACTTCGACGCCTACATGACCAACATCACCACCGTCGAGGGCAAGCACAGCGT
>Ga0114931_10011431_pt1 | contig 10487 bp, 7 predicted proteins | sample 2SBtaG_FD_89579 | JGI IMG/M metagenome (GOLD analysis project Ga0114931, IMG submission 89579) | Deep subsurface microbial communities from Kolumbo volcano to uncover new lineages of life (NeLLi) - 2SBTROV14_V59a metaG | ecosystem: Environmental > Aquatic > Marine > Volcanic | place: Kolumbo... | reverse complement strand
GTCAATCGCTGGCTCCTGGTGCCTTCCGACAGCCGCCCGTCGACCATGGAGCATGCTAAAATTAACCGAACACATGGCCAGTGTCAAGGAGTTCGACAGTTTTTTAGGGCTCAGGCGACCCCAGGCCCATGATCACCACCCTCCAGAGACTGTGCCGGGCTGTGCTCCTGACTGGGCGTGCGTATTGTGGAGGGTCGCTCCGCTTCCCCAACAGCGGCAATAGACATCCCCCGTCGACAAATCGTATCCCAGCCGTGACCGCAAAATGCCGATGTACTGGGGAAAACCCGTGGCCGGATTCCCGTCCGTAAACCGGCCCCGTCCATCGGAAGGCGAACATGATCCTTGCCCAGGCCGCTCATGCCGCCGGCGACGCGCCGGTCCCCGCCCTGATCTGGGTGCTGCCGTTTGCCGCCCTGTTGCTCTGCATTGCCGTCCTGCCGCTGCTCAAACGGACCGAGCACTGGTGGCACCACAACCATAACAAGCTCATCGTGGCCGTTCTGTTGGCCATCGTAACGTTGGCCTACTATTGGATGCGCAATTTCGGCGCGGCCGTCCACGATCCCTTCCTCGTCGAACTTTTCCACTCCCTCGGCCTGCACGTCCACGAACACGAGGGTCATCGCCTGGCCGCACCGGGCGCCGCCGCCGCCGCTGCCGCCCTGGGCAACGGCATGATGGAATACATCCCCTTCATGTCGCTGCTGCTCAGCCTGTACGTCATCTCCGGCGGGATCACGGTGCGCGGCGACATCCCGGCCCATCCGCGCACGAACGTGGCCTTCCTGGCCATCGGCGGGGTCATGGCAAGCCTGATCGGCACGACGGGGGCGTCGATGTTGCTGATCCGCCCCCTGCTGAAGACCAACTCGGAACGAAAGCACGTCGTTCACACGGTGGTCTTCTTCATCTTCATCGTGAGTAACATCGGCGGCACCCTCCTGCCCATCGGGGATCCACCGCTGTTTCTCGGCTATCTCAAGGGCGTGCCGTTTCTCTGGACCCTGGTGCTATGGAAGGAATGGGCCTTTGCCATCTTCGTTCTTCTGGGGATCTACTACGCCTGGGATTTGGTGGCTTACAAAAAGGAGACCCTCCCCACCGTCCACCTGGACGAAACCCGGGTCGAAAAACTGTCCGTCAGCGGCAAGATCAATTTTCTTTTCCTCGCCGGCGTGGTCCTCGCCACCGGGACCCTGGCGCCGGGCAAGCCGTTTTTGGGCACAAGCTGGGAGCCCTTCCCCTTCTGCCGCGAGCTGGTCCAGAACGCATTCGTCCTGCTGTCGCTGGCCTTCACGGCCAAAGGTCTGCGCAAGGAAAACAACTTCAACTACGTGGCGATCCTGGAGGTGGCCTGCCTGTTCATCGGCATCTTCGTCTGCATGCAGGTGCCCATCGAAATCCTCAACGCCAAGGGCTCGGCCCTGGGAATCAACTCCCCGGCGAAGTTCTTCTGGGCCACCGGCTCGCTGAGCAGCTTCCTGGACAACGCCCCCACCTACGTCGTCTTTTTCGAGACCGCAAAAGCGATGGCCGCCGGCCCCGGCGCCGGGATTATGAATATCCTCGGCGGCGGACATATTCGCATCGACTTCCTGACGGCCATCTTACTCGGCTCTGTGTTTATGGGGGCGAACACCTACATCGGCAACGGGCCGAACTTCATGGTCAAGTCGATCGCCGAACATGCCGGCGTGAAGATGCCCAGCTTCTTCGGCTACATGCTGTTCAGCGCCTGCATTCTGCTGCCGACGTTCTTGCTGGTGATGCTGATTTTCATATAAAGCCGCAGATGTCATCGGCGGATTTAATATGACAGCGCCATGTATTACCACAGCATCTGAGATTGGACGTCGTTAGGCCCCTAAAGGGCCGAAGTCGGAAGCTCTTTGCCCCGTTGGGGCAAGAATGAACGTATCGCTGCGAACTTTAGCCTGATGTGCCGACCACACGCCGATACATCTCTTGATACTTGGGGATGAGCACGGCCCAATCGTAGCGGGCCTCGACGATTCGGCGCCCGCACTGCCCCATCGCTCTGCGCTGGTCGTCCGAGAGGCCCACCAGCTCGCGCAGGGCCTTAGCGATGTGGTGGCGCTCGGGCTCAACGATTCGGCCGGCGCCCTGCTCGCCGACCTCGGGCATGTTGCAGGCGTGGGAGATGACCACCGGCAGGCCCGCAGCCATCGCCTCGATGATCGACATGCTAAGGCCTTCGCTGAGGCTGGGCTGGAGGAGGATCGAGGCCCGCCCCAAACAGGCGAGGACTTCCTGCCGGCCGAGCGTCCCGGCAAAGGTCACGCGATCGGCCATGCCTTTGCGTTCGACGGCGGCCTGGATGGTTCGCTGAAAACCGAACTCGTCGGGCCCGGCGACGACGAGATGCCAATCTTCGTTGGCGGCAAGGACGTCGAAACAGGCCTGCATGGCGGGGATGATGCCCTTCTGCTCGGCGATACGCCCGAGGAAGAGGACCCACTTGTGTTCCCGGACCCGGCCGAAGCGCCGTTCGAGGGCCTCGGCCGAGGGAAGATTGTCAAACTCGCCGGGGTGTAGGCCGTTGGGGATGATCTCGACATTTGTATTGAATCCCAGGGCGCGGACGTGGACCGCCTCGCCCTCGGCCAAGGCGTGGAGGCAGGCGGCGGTGCGGAGGTTTTTGTGCTCGAACAGCCAGCCGACGGGGCGTTTTTTCCAGGCGCTGCGCCGCCAGGCCCAGGGCATCATCATGCTGTGCGGTGTCATGATGAACGGGCGGCGGGCGCGGCGGGCGGCCCGGCCGGCGGACCAATTCTGCCCCGACCATAGACCGTGAAGGTGCAGGACGTCCGACTCGGAAACCAGTTCGTCGATCCGCTCGTCGAACTCCGCCGAGCGGCCGATGCGGCACTTTTCTCGCGGCTGGAAGCTGAGCACTTCAATGCCCGGCAACTCCGGCGGCCGGCCGAAACGCCCGCCGGCCAAGACCGCGATGCGACAAGACTCTCCCGCGGCGGTCAGCTCGGCGGCGAGCATAGGCAGGACGCGGGCGATGCCCCCCCAGCTCGGGTCCAGCGATTGGGTGACGTGGAAGATTCTCATCGTGGTCGGTGGCTCCGGGTGATCGGAGGCTCCATGTCAATCGTCGCGCGCGGGGCGACGGCCGTCCTCACGTCCTGCGGCTGGAAAGACCGGTAGCCTATCGGTGCGCGTTGGATTGGCAACCGGCGAATGGGTACAGTGTTTTGCCTGGGTCCATGACAGATTGGGCGGATGCCTAAAACAACGTCAAGCGGCAGGTTTCACCACCTAGCCGCCGGCGGAAGCCAGTGGTTTGCCGCCAGCAGTGTCCGCCTTGTTTCAGGTTCTGGCTGCGGACGCCGCCTAAAGTGTCACGGACCCGTTTTGCCTTGGACGGGTGATGGGTTGTCTCTATGATCGGCCGGGGATGTGCGGAATTGTTGGGTATATGCGGCCGGAGGGACTGTTTAAGCCGACGGTTCTTGAGCGGATGCTGGCGACCGTTGCGCATCGGGGGCCGGATGGTTGCGGGGTTTGGAGCGATGCGGCGGCAGGTTTGGCGTTGGGCCATGCCCGTTTGAAGGTGCAGGACCTGAGCGAGGCGGCGGACCAGCCGATGCGATCGGCGGACGGGCGGATCGCACTGGTCTTCAATGGAGAAATCTACAACTTCCGGGCGCTGCGCGACGAGCTTCGGGCGGGGGGGGCGACGTTCACGTCGACGGGGGATACGGAGGTGCTGCTGGAACTGTGTCGGCGCGATCCGGAGTTGGGGTTTTTGCCTAGGCTCAACGGCATGTTCGCCTTGGCCCTGTGGCATGGGCCGACGTGGCGGCTCACGCTGGTTCGGGATCGCACGGGCGTCAAGCCATTGATCTATGGCGAGCTTGCCGGCGGGGGGGTGGCGTTTGCTTCGGAGATGGCGGCGGTCCGGCCGGCGATGGGCGATTTGAGCATCGATGCCGAGGCGGTGATGCAGCTTATCACGCTGGGGTTTGTCGCTGCCCCGCGGAGCATCTTTCGGCAGGTGCGGAAGCTGCGGCCGGGGCATCTGCTGCGATACTCTTGCGGAAAGATCGAGGTTGAGAAGTGGGCGGCCGATCCGCCTGTCTCTTCGCCTGTGCAGACCTTTGGTGAGGCGTGCTCGGTCGTGCGAGAGAGTTTGACCGACGCGGTCGGGGATCGGTTGGTGGCCGACGTGCCGGTGGGCGTGTTCCTCTCCGGCGGGATCGATTCGGCGATCGTCACGGCGGTGGCGGCGAAGGTGTCCGGCGGACGGGTGAAAACCTTTTCCGTCGGTTTTCCGGGACAGCCCTATTTCGACGAGAGTCAATATGCCAAGGCCGTTGCCGAGATGCACGGGTCCGATCACACGATGCTGCCATTGTCCCTGGACGAGGTGCGCGAGATCATCCCCACGGTTCAGACGCATCTGGGTGAGCCGTTTGCGGACAGTTCGGCGCTGCCGACCTATTTGCTGAGCCGGCTGACGCGGCGGCACGTGACCGTGGCCCTGAGCGGCGACGGGGCGGACGAGTTGTTCGCGGGGTACAACCGATACGCGGCGGCGAGCTTGATCGAGAGCTATGGTTGGCTAGCGCAGACGCCGTTGTATGGGCCGATCCGGCGGTTGATCGAGCTGTTGCCGGGTCGACGCGAGACGTGGCTGGGCGGGCGGTTCAGCATGGTGAAGCGGGCGATTCGCTCGATGGATCGCCGATTGCCGCATCGCTATGCGAATTGGATGCGAACCTCGGACGATCGGACCTTTGCGCGGCTGCTGCACGACGCCGGCGAGGCCGATGCCGCCTTGGACCGGATCGCCGAACTCTTGTGGCGCTATCGGGGCGAGCCCAAAGAGAAAAACGATCTGAACCACCATCTCCGCACCGAATGGCAACTCTCACTGCCGGACGACATGTTGACAAAAGTCGATCTGATGTCGATGGCCCACGGGTTGGAAGTGCGGTCGCCGTTTCTGGATCATCGACTGGTCGATCAGGTGTTTCCGATGGATTGGCGATGGAAGCTGCGCGGCTGGCGGAAGAAGCACCTGCTGATCGAGGCGTTCAAGGACGATCTGCCGCCGGCGTTGCACGATCGCCCGAAGAAGGGATTCGAGGTGCCGGTCGGCCCATGGCTGCGCGGTCCGCTCAACGGCATGGCGAGAGACCTGATCGACGCCGATCGGTGTTTCTTTGGCACGGTCCTCAGCCGCGCCGGGGCATTGGAGGTGCTGGATGAACACACCCGGGGGCGGGCCGACCACAACTTTTGCCTCTGGGCCCTGGTGTCGCTACTCGCCTGGCAACAGCAACACGCGGTAGGCATCGTCGTGGCAGAGGCCAGTTGAGAGGACGCAGTAGGACTGGTACAACGGGCCATTTGTGTTCCGCACCGATTGGAGTCCTGTGCCACATCGCTGTCTCATCCGTCCCTCACGCCTGGAAGGGGCGGGGCACCCATAAACGATTGTAGGAGTCCGGCGCGTCGCCTCATCCGAACGGCGCGCCGGGTGTCTTGTTGACACCCGGCGGCCGCAATGTCGGTCAGGGGGTCGGTTGTCCGTCCGGCGGCGGTGGTAGGGCGTCGCGGATTTGGCTGACGGCCTGGTGGGCGGAGCGGAGGACCAGGTGCAGGTTGTCGCGGCAGGCCTCGAGCAGCCGTCTGACGACCTCGCTTTCGCCGCAGTTGCGGAGTAGTTGGGCCAGGCACTCGTGGCAACGGGCCTGAATCTCGCGGGCGCACTGGGTGGATCGGGTTCGGATTTCGCGGATGCACGCCCGGCCGGTGGCGATGGCCTCGTCGCTCTGTCCGTTGGCCAGCAGAGCCTCGATTTGGGCGACGCAATCGGCGGCGTTTTGTGCGTTCTGGTCTGCGCAATCGACGGCCAGTTGATGAATCTCGGTCATGCAGCGGGCGGCGACGCCGCGGTCGAGGGCGTCGCGGATCGCCCCCACGGCGGCGCGGCGGGCGTGCAGGATGTGGCGTGCGGCGCGGCGACATGCACCCAGCAGGGCATCGAGTCTTTCGGGCGGCACGTTCTGGTCGATCAGGTCGGCCAGACAGGTCTCACATTGCTGCCGCAGGGTTTGCAGGCAATCTTCGGTGTGCTGGTTGATCTGTTCGATGCAGGCCTGAGCGGCCATGTGGGCGGCTTCGAATTGGCCTTGCTCGAAGAGCTGGGCGATGTCGGAGATACAGGTCTGAACGATGTTTCGGGTCTGTTCGACGCATTGCAAAGCAGTCTGGCGAATGTCCTCCACGCACGGCGGCGGGGGCGGCGGGACATCGCCGGCCAGGGCTTGGGGCTGGTCCAGTTCGCCGACGGTTGCGTCGATGTCGGCCAGCGAGGCCTTGGCCAGGTTGACGGGATCGATCGCCGGCATGTTGTCGGCAGACGGGGCGGGCAAGGCATTGGCGATGGATGATGGGTCGCAGGCGGCCCACCAGGGCAGAGCGGCCAAAACCAGCAAGGCCAGGCCGATGGTGGTGAGGCGCAACGTCTTAGAAACAGTGGGTCGGTGCTTGAGAACGATCATGTTGGGCTCCTTTTGTCGACGAAGGGGTGGAATGGTTTCCGGGGCGCGGACCGCCCGCGCGCTGGGGTGGGTTTTGCCTGTCAGCCGAGGGCCGCCCTTTTTTTTGTGGGCGCCGGCTGCCGACAGGCTCGACGCGTCTGCTTCAATCATGCAAAACGCTTTGCGAGGCGGTTTATTGCAGCGTAGGAGATTGTTCGATGGTTTGAGGAGGTCGATCGCAGATCGTTGGCGTCAAGAGTCCTTAGCGGCTATAACAACGGCATGAGCATGGACGGCACCTATCATCATCGGCGTCTGGACTGCGGCGTGGACTTTGCGGCCATTGCGTTGGAAGGCCGACGCACCACCTCCTTTGAGATTCGAGTTTGTGCGGGGTTGGCGGATGAGCCCGACGATCGGCTGGGCTTGGCCCGGATCGTCGAAGAGACGATCAGCAAGGGAACACAGCAGCGGTCCGCCCAGGAGATGAGCGACGCGTTCGACGCAATCGGGGCTCAGTGCGGTCGTGCGGTGGGCCGGGAGTCGATGGTGTTTCGTTGCAGTTGCCTGCCGGAGTATGCGGAGGAGGCGCTGGCCCTTCATGCGGAGATGCTGCGGACGCCGACGTTTCCTGAGCCGTTTTGCCAGGTGGCGATCGACCTGGGGGTGCAGGAACTCCGGGCCCTGGAGGACGATCCGCAGGAACTCAGCAGCCGGTTGATCGGACCCCATGCGTTCGGCAGTCGGCTCGGGCGGCACGAACTGGGCACGAAAGAGAGCATCGAGCGGATCACCCGCGGTGACATCGTGGGCTACTGGGAGCGATGTTTCGGGGCCAAGCGGATGCAGGTGAGCGTCGGCGGGGCGGTGGACGTGGATCGTTTCGCGCGGCGGGTGGACGATCTGTTCGGCGGGTTCGGCCGGGACGACGGGCAGCCGCGTTTTGAGGCGGAGTTTTCACCGGGGGTACATCATCACGCCAAAGAGTTGGAGCAGGAGCACATTCTGTTGTGCTGGCCCGGCGTGAGCGTGCCGGACGAGGCATATCCGGTCCAACGTGTGACGTTGAGCATTCTGGGCTCGGGCATGAGTTCGCGGCTCTTTACCGAGGTGCGAGAGAAGCGGGGGCTGGTGTATTGGGTCGGGGCGTGGGCGGAGCATCCGCGTGATGCCGGGATGATGTTCATGGGGGCGTCGACCATGCCGGATCGCTGCGATCAGACGGTGCAGACGCTGTTGCGGGAGGTGGATCGTCTGGCCGAGGACGTGACCGAGGCGGAGTTGGAGCGGGCCAAGGTGGGGATCATTGCCCGGACCCAGACGCATGGGGAGTTGACACGGTCGCGGGTGGGGGAATTGAGCCGCGATTTATTTCATTTCGGCCGGCCGGTTCCGACGGAAGAGAAGAACGAGCAGGTGGCGGCGGTGACGGTGGCGGGGATTGGCGAATACCTGGCGGCGCATCCGCGCGATCAGCGATGCGTGTTGACGCTGGGTCCGCGGGCGTTGGTCGATTGAGTGGAGTGAGTTCATAGGATGGGTCGGATGACCGAACCGACAGTGCTGGAGGGTTGCCTACCATGGAGCTCCGCGCGGGCTGAAGCCCGCGGCTCGAAGCACGCAACTGAAGCGTGCGGCTCGTTTTGCTAGAGTGCTTGGAGGACATTCGCACGAGAGTGTGAATGAGACGGTTATATTGGAGCGGCGGCGTGAGTGATGAGAACGGATTTGTCGAGCATGTTCTGGGCAACGGCCTGCGGCTGGTGATCGAGTTGATGCCTCACGCAGGCAGCGCCGCGGGGGGCTTTTTGGTCCGGACCGGGGCGCGGGACGAGACGCCCGACTTGGCCGGGGTTTCGCACTTCCTAGAGCACATGTGTTTCAAGGGGACGGCGAAGCGCGACTGGCGGCGGATCACCGTGGATTTCGACAACCTGGGCAGCACTTACAACGCCTACACCTCGAAGGAACAGACCGTCTTCTTCGGCTGGGTCCGCACCGCGGACCTCGAGAAGCAGATCGAGTTGCTTGCTGACATGATGCGGTCGATCATTCCCGCCGACGAGTTCGAGATGGAAAAGAAGGTGATCCTGGAAGAGATCGCCATGTCGGAGGATTCGATCGATCGGCGGGTGATTGATCTGATCCATGCCCAGCGCTATGCCGGACATCCGCTGTCCTGGCCGGTCCTGGGAACGGCCGAGACTGTTGGGGCCCTGACGCGCGACCAGCTCCATGCCTATTTCGAGTCGCGGTATCATCCGGCGAACATGGTGCTGGTGGTGGCCGGGGCGGTCGATCCGCAAGAGGTGATTGTCATGGCCGAGCGGATCTGCGGCGATTGGTCGGCGCGCTCGCCTCGGCCGGATCGGATGGTGCCGCCCCCCGTTGCTCAGGGCATCGGCAAGGAGCAGGCGGAGAGATTCGAGCAGCAGGCCGTCGCGATGATCTATCCCGCACCGTCCGCATCCCATCCCGATCGAGAACGGGGCGACGTCTTGGCGTTTATCCTGGGCGGGCACAACTCGCGATTTTTTTGGAACATCATCCAGACGGGAATCGCTCCACAGGTCGGGGCGGCACGGTTGGACTACTCGGACGACGGGATGTTTATCGCCTATGGCTTTTGCGATCCGTCCAAGGCCGACGAATTGCTGGCGGCCATGCGGAGCGAGATTCGCAAGGTGATCGAGGCGGGCGTGAGTGATGAGGAAGTCCAGCGGGTGAAGAACCTGTCGCGGACGGTGCTGGCAACCGAGGCGGAGAGTCCGTATCACCGTTTCATGCAAATGGTGCGGGAGATCGACGTGTTGGGCCGGCCGCGGAGTGTGTCCGAGCGGCTGGCGGCGATTGATGCGGTGACGCCGGGGGGGCTGAGAGAGTACGGGCAGGCCTGGCTGGAAGGGGGGGCGAGCGTTCTCGTCAGCTTGGGACCGAGCGATTGGCCGAGCAACGGCGATGGCGGCGGCGTCCGGTAATGTGCGGAATGTTTTCTGTTCGCCGGACAATTGCATTCTGTGACTGAAATCCTTTGCCGATGCGTCTGTATCTATCTCCTGTGTGGGCCTTGAGCGGCCAGGGCTCGAAAATGACCGATTTGCCGGCAGATGAAATGCGTGGGAAACGTCCTTCGGGAGAACCGCAGGCGGAGGGGATTCCCCTCGTCCCGTTGGCACCATCTCCACCCCAACCGCAAACAACGGCCACGGCGAGCCAAGCCACTGCCGCAGCGCCGCGCAAGACTGTGACGCCGCAGAGGTCTATGGCAGGCAAAGAGGGCGTTCGGATCGTGCACGATGCGACTGGGGGGACGCGGCGTCCTTCCTCCTTTCGATTGGCCATCGGGCTGATCCTTGTTGTTGCGGCTGCTTCCGTGACGTTCATCGCGCCCGATCACTGGCAGGCGATGTTCACGGCTCGGACCGGTCAAGGCGGTGGAAGCATCCCTGGGCTTCACACCGGTTGGAAACCGGTGCCACAGGCGCGGGCAGCCCCTGCGTCGATGGCTTGGTGGATCCCGTGGACGCAGTGGGGGGCCGCGGGGGTGTTGCTGCTCCTGGGCGGCTTGTGCCTGCCGACCCATCTCCTCCATTATCTGCTCACCGCAGCGCTGGTTGGGGGCAGCGCGTTTTGCGTCAACCTGCTGCTGGGCGGCGTTTGGGCCTGGCCTTGGATGGTCCTGGTGGGGGCGGCATTGGCATATGCGATTCATCTGAGCAAGACAGTGAAGGTTCCGGGCCTGCGGGGGGTTATCGGTTGGGCGCTGATCGCGGTGTCGTGCGTGGCCTGTGTGCGTGGATGGTTCGACTGGGCGGCGATCGCGGCGCATTTGGGCCGCGACGCCCAGGGCTTTTTCGAGAGCTGGGGTCAGGAATGCACCTGGGGCACGATCGTGGTCCTGACGGCGATCGGAGTGTCCTGTTCGCAGACCCGGCCGATCCATTTCCTGTCCGCGGTGTTGCT
>Ga0114931_10011430_pt1 | contig 10487 bp, 7 predicted proteins | sample 2SBtaG_FD_89579 | JGI IMG/M metagenome (GOLD analysis project Ga0114931, IMG submission 89579) | Deep subsurface microbial communities from Kolumbo volcano to uncover new lineages of life (NeLLi) - 2SBTROV14_V59a metaG | ecosystem: Environmental > Aquatic > Marine > Volcanic | place: Kolumbo... | reverse complement strand
GATGACATTCAATGCTTCCTTCCTTGGAAATCCACCAAGGGCAGGTGTTGGGTGCATCTGTTTGGCCAAATCAAATATCGTAATTCCTGGATACAACTTCCCAGAAAGTATTGTATTCAAGTGGTGAATGTAGCTTAAGGTTTTGACACTCATCTTAGAAATCTTTACCTCTGAGCAAACTTCCTTCAGGACATTCTGAATACTTCTCACGACAATTTTGTGCTCTATCCTGTCCTTGTCGCTTGATAGCAATCTCTCCTTCTGGGCATCTTCCTCTTCCTTTGTGTTTCCTCTAGGAGCACTTCCTGCAAGCGCCTCCGTCTCAACAGAAAGACCCCTTTTTCTAACGAGTGTCTCAGGAGATGCACCAAGGAAAATCTCTCCTCCAATTGAAAAGTAGAAGCACATATTCTCTCCGTAACTCTCCAAGAGTTTGGAATAGAACTCGATTGAATCTAAATTTTTCACTTGAAGCAGTCTTACCCTAGAAAGAACGACCTTGCTAATTGCCCCTTCTGAGAAAAATTCCTTAGCTCCTTCAATTATCTTTGACCATCTCTCCAAATCTGGAACTGAACGTGAGTTTCCAATTCTCACTCTCTGCATAGATTGCTTCTTTTTCCAAGAGATCCGCTCAACCTCCTTCCTCATTTCTCTCTCAGAAATATTCTGGGATGAATAGGAGCAGAGAATTAGATAGTACCGATCACAGATTCTTCGTAAAGTGTATCGATGAAGTGTGAAATGATCAGTTGGGAATTTGCTCCATAATTTTGAGTGCATTCTTTGATCGAAGGTAAAACCTCCTATCAAAACAGGTGAAGATTTGATTCCATAGTAGATAATTCTGGAGAAGAGACGTTCCTTCTGTCTTGATATCTCCTCCTTGTCCCCTTCCAAGCACATTTCTTCGCCAGCTCCCGCTATTCCTGATTCTGCCTTAATCAAAATTGAAAGCTCTCTCTCCCTAAATGTATGTATGAAATCATTGAAGTCAACTGAGACCTCTGTCGTATACACAAAAAGGGTCTTCCCTGCGTTCATCTATTTCATATGATATATCTCAAATTAAGACTTTGTGACATCTTCTAACACCCAGTGTAATTTCAAAAGACACTAAAATCCACGAATTATGTGCACTCTATGGAACAATCGGAGATAAGCAAGATTGATGTTTGGAAGATGGCTATCCGACCTCATACTCTTCCTGCTGCAATTGGACCAGTTCTGGTTGGTGCAGGATTTGCCATTACTGTCAATCAATTCAGGCTATTCCCATCTCTCGCAGCACTAATTGGTGCAGTTTTTCTTCAGATCCTCTCAAATCTGGGAAATGACTACTATGATTTTCTCAAAGGCTATGATACAAAGGATCGAGTAGGTTTTACAAGGACTGCTGCGAGTGGTCTTTTGTCTATCAAGGAGATCAAACTTGGAATCCTAATTAACATAATCCTGGCCGTTCTAACAGGCATCTATATTCTCTTCTCGGTCCTCGGATACAGTATATTCGGAGTTAATGGCGTTGTAGTGATAATCACAATTGGTGTGCTCTCAATAATTTTCTCTCTTCTCTACAGCGGTGGACCGTACCCACTCAGCGTCCTCGGTTTGGGTGATGTGTTTGTCCTCATCTTCTTCGGATTCTTCGCGGTTATGGGTACATACTTTGTAAATACAGGTTCTCTAAGCTATGCTGTTTTTATTGGGTCTTTCGCTCCTGGTTTTCTGATAACTGCAATTCTTGTGGTCAATAATTATAGGGATTATGAGAGTGACAAGGCGGTTGGTAAGAATACTCTTATTGTGAGATTCGGTCAGAGATTTGGCCAGACCGAATACTTTCTTCTGCTCCTCATTCCGTACATAATCCTGTTCATCCTTTTCTTCTTCTACGAGAACTTCTGAATCTTCATATTCTTACCAATCCTCACTCTGTGGATGGCAAAGAAGAACCTGAGCGAGTTGAACCCAAATACTCCAAAAGAAAGACTGAATCCCCTTCTTGGAAAAACTGCTAAACTTTCAATGTATTTCAGCATACTCTTCGCCATCGGTCTTGCTATTTGACCAAGGAATTGATTGTATCACTGATAGATTTGTCAAAAAGAGCTGGTTGAACAGCCAAAAGCTCTCTTACTATAGGAGATGTATCTTCTCCAAGCAATTTGAGCGTGTTGTACAGACTCAACAGTGTCTTAGCAGTGCTGTGCGCATTACTTATTCTCCTTCTGATTTCAAGGGAATGCAGAAGGTAATTCTTGCTCATTTCCAACCTTCCTTCCTTGAAATTCAATCTTCCTAAATCACGGTATGTAGTAGCTACAAGCTCGTGTAAATTGTATTTTCTGCGGAGGTGGAGTGCATGAATATAGTGAGCTTCTGCAATACTACTTTCTCCTATTGTAAGGAGAATATTCGCTAAATTGTTGTGGTAGTATGATTGTCCGATCTCGTCTCCCCAATTACACTTTTTCAACCAATTTAGCGCACTGTGCAGATCTTCATCCCTTCCTTTCTTCTTCCCTCGACTCCAAAGTATGAGAGCCATAATATTCGCTGCTTTGCTTGGATGTGTTTCTACAGCTTCTTTGGCAGAGGCGATTGCTGGCTCAAATTCACCCCTTCTCCAATATGCATAAGCTAGGAGGATATCTGCGTCAGGATGACCTCTGCCCTTCGCATTTTCAGCATAACTAAGTGCTTCAGAATAGTTCCCCTGCTTCTCCCTAAGTAGACTCAGAGCCGCTTCCCTATCTATGATTTCCAGCTTGGATATCCTCCTCTCTATTCCAAAAAATTGCCCTCTCTGCATCTCTCTCTCAAGAACGTTCAAAATATTTCACCTACGATTAACAACCCTACAATTCCAATGAGCACCATGCTCACAAATAGTTTTTCTTGGCTATAATCTCCTGCAAGAATCCTCCTGATAACATAGATGACTGGAAGGAAGAGTACTGTAATTTCAATGAGGTTGAATATGGGAATCATTCCCAGATAGAGTACTACAATCAGTACAAGGATAGTTTGGGAAAGTGCTCTATACCTATTTTTTCCGAGCAACTGGAGAATTGTACGCTTTTTACTTCTCCTATCCGCTTCAAACTCAATTGTCTCTACCTGAATTATGAGAAGTAGTGTCATCAACGCAAGAACCGATGTGAGGAGTGTCGCAGACAATGGCAATAAAATCAATGAATTCTGGATATACACTCCTCCAATAAACGGTAGATACACCCATGTAATCACGATGATAAGTTCACCTAATCCACGTTTTGCGAGTGAAATCGGGGGAAAGGAATAGAGGATCGCAAGGAGTGCTCCAACTATCCCAATCCAGAGCACAAAATTCCCGTTAACTACAGAGTTTACGTAGATTCCGATACTTCCTCCAATTGTCAGGAACAGTAATCCTTGAACAAGTGTATTGTAGGGAAGACTTATCCCATGTTGGATAAATCGACTTGATCCATGTATCCTGAATTCTGAATTTATCGGCTCGTAATAGTGAAGGTCTTTTGCGGTGAGATAATCAAAATAGTCATTCAGCAAATTGCCTGCAATCTGAATACATATCAGTGCAAGCAGTGCTAACATGAATAGTTCTGGTTTGCTCAAACCTAGTGCTAAACTTCCAATGCTGTAAGGTATGATACTCTCAAGTAACAAAGGTGCTCGAATTCGTGCTACATTTACTGCTATCTTCTCCCTAATCCAATCTAGAGATGAGTGAAATACCCTCTCTTTTTGTATTCTGTAAGTCTCTAACTCTGTTTTCTTCCCATATTGCATCTGAGTTGCAGTAAAGAGGAATGTCCCTTCCTCCTCTCTCACTCTTCCAATCAACTCTACTGTGTATGTTCCAAGTCTATTGGTGGGGACAATCACCGTAAGTCGTGAACTGTATTGGAGTGCATGCAGGATAGGTGCATAAGGATCAATTGAGATAATTAGAACATCATCTTCAACAGAGATCTTACACCTCTCACTAATCACTGTATCCCCGATACTACTTGTAATAATACCTTCCTCTAAAGTGTTAATTGTATCCCTGTACAGCCTTCTGTTATACCCATCTAAGTACTCGAGTGCGTGAGGAATTTGTGACTGAATTGAATTATAGTAATCATCAGATCCGTAAGCTCTTTTCTCCTTGCTTTCAATGACAAATACGTCCTCTTAAATCCTCCCTCGAAAAATAGTATGATCGAATCCCTCAGATCTATCTTTGTGAATCTTATCTACACGGAATATCTCTGCTCTCTGGGATTTGTACTTTCTAGAAATCAGTAATTGCTTCTCTTCTTCATCCAATATTTTGATGGAGTGAATTTGATCTTCCTCTGGAAAAGTGATTATACATGTCATCTGTGAAATACCTCCTCATTTGTTCCCCTACTCAAATGGAATTCCCTGATATCCATCGTTACAGTCAATCTTCTTTCATAGAATGCATAGTTGCCATGAAATTGTTCTTGGAAAGAATTCAGTTTCTCATCAGTCAGAGTTACAATTCCTTTGATTACCAGAGTCTGTTCTCCTTCTGCTAGGACTATACAAGTTGACTCATTGTGAAGAATAGGTCGGAGTTCATCAAAAAATATGAGTGGTGGATTGATAATGATCTTTCCATTCTGATATGTGAATCTCGTGGGATAATAATGGTTTTCTGACCCAGAGATGATGGTACATATCTCACAATTCTGGAGTAGATTCTCTATATCGGTAATGGAAGCGTTATCAGATCTCGTTCTGTAACTCTGCATGTCATCATACACTGCTTTGGCAGTTTCCTCATCTGCGATGATACTCATCCCTTCATCTGTGAGTTGTATTAGAAATGACTCATCGATCTGTATGTCATTCAGGATACTCTTTGGTGAGCCCACTACAAGAACTCGAGAGACTGTATTAGATTCTATCCTATATCTCTTAAATCTCTCTGCAAATGACCTTGCTTTTGTCTGATCATAGAGAACTGATGCTTGGGCGAATGTCTGGACAAACTCATAGACATATGGTGTTGAAATGATAAGGCTATGAATTTGATCTGCCTCTTGCTGAGGGTACTTTATTGTGCTAAGTAGCAGTGAATCTGCTTTCTGTACAGATTTTACAATAGATCTATCGAAGTAGGAGAGTGCAGTTGTCTTGATCTTAAATTCTGTATTTCCTAACTGAAACTCAATTCCAGCCTTTTTACACTTGGCAATCAAGCTCTCTGAGATGGGTAAATTATGTGAAAGATACTTGAGTTCCTCATAGGTATGATAGGGGGAGAATACATCAATATTCAAATCTTCCGAGAGTATAGTTATTGTCTCCGTTTTCTCTGATATATTATCTTGGAGAACCTTCTCACTCTCCTGATTGGAGAAGGTGGGATATATCGATCGAGGACTACCCCAATCCTCAAGTATTTCAACAATTAACCGCTGCAAATTATTCTTCCTATTCTTCTCCGTTGAGTGCTTCAATCTATTCATTGCACCTTCAAAGCGATGTTCAATGATGGGGGTGAATTCGGGGATAAGAGAATCAAGTAGATGGTTGACAGATGCGCTTGAGACTTCCTTATCAGACACAAAATCAGCTAGGAGTGAATCAATTTTCTGCTCATCCACAACTTGAAGTACAATTATGCGTTCTGATCGCATGGATATGATCTCCTTTGCCCTTGCTGAATCTGTGAAGAGGAGACCTACCATACCTTGAGGGTACTCATGAACTATTTATTATTTGCTAAGTTCCACCATTTGCTTTACTTGAGACCTATTAACCTTTCCTGAGGTAGTCAATGGTAGTTTGAAAAAATGGAATCTCTTCGGAATCTTGAATGCAGGTAATCTCTCTCTCAAGAATTTCTTTAATTCCTTAGTCATTATCTCCTCGTTACTCTCAATAGCCACTTCAATCCTCTGCCCCCATTCATGATCCTCAACCCCAAAGACACATAGTTTTTGCACTCCTCTGTACTGGCTGATTACCTCCTCTATCTCAAGAGGATGAACATTCTCTCCTCCAGTGATGATTGTCTCATCTGCCCTTCCAAGTACATGTAATTCTCCTTTCTCATCGATGTAACCAGTATCTCCGGTGGTGAAGAACCCGCTTAATGGTTGTTCCCCTATATATCCTACAAAGACTTGTGATCCTCTGATTTCGATGGATCCTTCACATCCTTGAACACACTCCTCTCCATTGTGCGTAATACGTATTTCCATCTCATCTAGTGGGTATCCTACCGTCGTTCTATCTTGATAGACCATCTCTGGTGTTGCTGTTGCTATCTGTGAACAGCTTTCGGTCATTCCATAGGTTGTGAATATCCTTAACTTCTCCCGAATACAAATGTCTAGGAGATCAGAATTTGGTTTTGCACCTCCTAAAAGAAGTACCTTGAGTTTCTTCAGTGGTTCGATGTCATTTTTAAGAAGTCGATGGAGCATTGTAGGGACAAATGAGACGATATTAACATCACCTCTTTTGATACAGTTACTAGTTTTTTTGATATCGAAGCGATCGTGAATTACGATTGAGAGATTCAAATAAACTGCTCTAAAAAGGATTGCTAAACCTCCCACATGGTATACAGGTAAATTCAGTAACCATCGATCTCCGACCTCAAGACCGAGACGTTTCTTCGATGCCAATGCATTTCTCTTGAAATTCTCAAGTGTCAGTATTACTCCCTTAGGAGAACCTGAAGTGCCTGAAGTAAATAGAATTATTTGAGATTCTCCTCCTCTCCCACTCTTAGATACTTCATTCACTATTTTGATGGAAGTACCTACTAGGTAGTTTACTTCAGCGATTTCCAGAAGATATGTCCTCTCTTCTTCTTTCAGTTGCGGATTTAGAAGTACAATGTCAGAACCTATGGAAACTAGAGCAAGAATAGATATTATTGACTTGATTGTATTATCAGGTGCAAGAGCAACTATGTCATTCGCTCGAATGCCTGAATTTCTGAACTCCTCTGCGGTCTCATCAATTCGTACCTTTGTCTCTGCAAAGCTTAGGTTCTCATCCTTAAACGAGATGAATAATGCATTTCGAGCAATTGGGCTGTCACTCAATAATCTCATAATTCCCTCTTCTCTTTCATCGATATAATCTCCTCGATACTACCTTATTGATAAAAAACAAAAGTTAATAATTGAAATAAGCTAGATTTATATGTGGTAACAGATGACATTTTGGGTCTAATTTTGTCGGGCAAATTTGACAGTGCCATCAAGGTTATTGAGACGTTAGACCCACAATCATTCCGATACCGCTATCTCAAAACTACCCTTTACGCTACTATGTATGAAGTTGATATCATTAAGGAGAAGTATTCTGAATGGTTTGACCCTGAGAAGTTGAATGAAACCCAGAGATTCTTCTTGGATCTCACTCTTTTAGATTATTCACTCAATGCAGACCTTCTTGACTATCATAGTCGTGATGAAATTATTCAAGGATTTGAGCATAGACTTGAATCCCTCCCGATATCAGAGGAGAAAAAGAAGTACTATGGCTTGGTTCTTCTGGGGTATAGAGGTGTTGCTTCAATCGCTTCTGGACTCTACAACAATGCAGAAACATTTCTGAGCGAAAGCATTAAAATCATTGATGAGAATAGCTTATTTCAACGAGCAGCATCTGCCCTTATGAGAATCCTGCACGGGATTGTACATCTCGAACTTGGAGATTACGAGACTGCGAAGCGAATATTCTATGAGGTAAAAGATTATTCTAAAAAGGATAACAATATTCTCGGGTACGGGCGATCATCTACCTACCTGGCATACAGTGAATTTCTCACAGGAAATTTCAAAACTGGTCTTAACGAGCTCTTAGAGTGTCTCAATTATATTAAGGAGAACCATCTACCTAAGGCTGACTTAGGGATCGTTTACTTACTCCTCTCAAGAATCTACCTCTCTAAAGGAGAATACAATGTAGCAAAGCGTTTTCTTTTATCTGCTATCGAGAACTTTGAATCATTTAACGATAAGCGTAATCTTGCTAATTGCTATGCAGAAATGGGTGCGATCTACTACGAACAGGGAATGCTCGACATGGCTTTGGAATCATATCAGAAATCCTTGGCATCGAATCTTAAATTAGGAAATCAGCTCAAGATTGCTATTGCCATGAAGGATATTGCAACAGTCAATCATGAGAGGAAACCAGATAGTACCTATGGAGAATACCTCAATATTGCACTCGAACAAGCTCTGAAGGTTGGTCATTCTTCACTTGTTGCGGAACTTTGCTACTACCTCATTACAGGTGGTAGTGTTGATAAATCTCGGAAAGAGTATGCCATGTCAGTCTTCTCTGATATTACAAAGGATGCTGATGAAAGTTCAGATGTCACTCTTCTTTACAAACTAACAAAAAGTTCAATGCTGAAGAACAGTACTCGAATAATTGATAAATTCGAAGCTCAGCAAATCTATTTCTCAATCATAGAAAATAAGAAATTGCACAGCAAATTTCTTGTAGATGCTTATTTAGCACTTTTCGAATTGCTCCTCCTTGAGCTCAAAATCAGCTCAGACTCTGGTGAGGATGTAATGGAAGATATCAGGATAATCTCCCAAAAATTGGAGGATTACCTCAAGATTTCTGGATCTATGAATGTCCGCCTCAAATTAATGATCCTTCGATCCAGATTTTTCTTACTTGAACAGAAACTTGATGACGCACAGAAGACCCTCCTTGAAGCAGAAGAATTGGCAATTGCGAAAGGATTTTACTCCCTTAAAGAGAAAATAGCCAAGGAGCGAAGTGATCTCACTGCCTACATCGCAAAATGGCTGAAATTGATTGAGCAAAATAAGGAGAATATTGAGAACTACCGAAGAAAGCAGATTATTGAGTATCTCAATGATGCAAGTAAAGTAGTAAAAATGTTCTAGGTTGCCTGATATTGAGTTGGGGATTTCGACTATTTCTTTTTGTGAGGAAAAATCATGAATATAAATGTTCTATGCTTCTGAAGGGGGAAATTTTTATATTCTCTATCTCGTTTAGAAGAATAGATGTCATACAATGTCTCAAAAGCGGAAATTGAATCTGCAGGTGACAACACCCTAGGAGGGGTAGTTGTTGCTTTGGTATTCGTCATCCTTACGATAACAATCTATGGAATACTTGGATCACAGACAAATGTGCTTGGACAGTCAGGTTTTATCCAATTCCTGACCCAAGTCGTACTTGGCGGTATCCTTATTCTTCTCATCTCGATCTTTGCAAATTACAGTGTCCTAAAATGGGTCAGGCAGAATGCAAAGCAAGTGATCTTCTGGGGATTTATGGGGACTATCCTTTTCTTCGTGGGTGGAATATTTCTCCTTGGGATATTTCTCTTCCTTAGTAATCCATTTATCGGTGGAGTTGTACTGTTTATTGCCATAGCTCTAGGGGCACTTGCAATATTCTTCTGGAAGGCAGTCCAACGCCGCATCGATCGTGCAGCGCGTTGGCTTTCTGTTGCCTCTTCAGTGGTGATGAGTGAGCCTGGAATGCTCTTGATGTCACTGGCACAGAGTGTGGTTCTAACTGTCGGCGCAATCACTCAGTATATCGTCATTTACTCTTTCCAGTATTTCCAAGCAGATAACCTATCTGCTGATCAGATGAATAACATTCTGTCCATCATCTCCTTCTTCTACATTTGGTTCACCTTCTTCACACTCTACTACTTTGGAGGTGTGAATGTCCATATGGCATATGCACGGATCAAAGGTGTGGATCCAACTATAGGTCAGGGTATTTCCTCCGCAACCCGGAAGATCCCTTCCCTTCTCCTATACTCATTGATATCTACCATTGTCCAAGTTGTGACAAATTTCGGAAGATACTCAAGTCAGACAAGGTCTCAAAATGTTTTTGGTGCCAGAAATACAAGAGATATCTCGGCTGCAGTTCTTGGTGCGGTTTGGCAAATTATTGGTGGAATCATACGCTACCTTTACTACTTGGTTAGCTTCTTTACTCTTCCAATCATAATCATCCGGAGAAAAGGTGCAATTGCTGCCATGAAGGAGAGTTACCATTACTTCAAGAATAATCCTTGGGATATAATTATTAGTGACATGTCATTTAGCTGGGGTGTATGGTCAATATACCTCTTCACCTCTGTGATTTCCGGTGTTGCTGGATTCGTATATGGGACTGCTCTCACCTTCATCTACTGGGGTGGTACTGGATATATAGTCATAGGAATTCTCTTTGCCTTCATCACATTCATAGCTGGAATTTTCATAACTAAGCTCTTTATCAGCCCACTGTACACCGCATTCACAACAACAATTTACGTGTATGCCTCTGAAGGACCTGATGCAATCGCTGTCGCACCTCCTGAGTTGATTACTCAGATTGAGAGTTCTATGAGTAGTCCAGCCACAAATGCTGCAATGGCTAACAAGTTTATGTAACTTCCCAATTCCACTTCTAAAAACTAATATACTGAATTAATAAGTCAATTT
>Ga0114931_10011429_pt1 | contig 10488 bp, 8 predicted proteins | sample 2SBtaG_FD_89579 | JGI IMG/M metagenome (GOLD analysis project Ga0114931, IMG submission 89579) | Deep subsurface microbial communities from Kolumbo volcano to uncover new lineages of life (NeLLi) - 2SBTROV14_V59a metaG | ecosystem: Environmental > Aquatic > Marine > Volcanic | place: Kolumbo... | reverse complement strand
TTTTTCCAGACGATGGTTCCGTCTTTTGCATGAAGACAATAGAAGTATCCGTCGTCGGCACCGAAGAAAATTCTTCCGTTGTCGCAAATCGGAGCGAAACGAACGGGGCCTTCAGCGTAGAAACGCCAGAGTTGTTTGCCGCTGTCGGTGTTGTAGGCGGTGACGGAATCGTTCGTCGTCGAGGAAATGAACATCATTTTACCCATCACAACGGGTCTGTAATAATCGTCGAAGAATAACCGGGGGTCTTCCGGCCAGGCAGGTTTTTGTTGCGGGAGTTTTCGGCCCCAAAGCAAATGCAAATCGTTCGAAAGCGATTCGGCAGTCGCACTGCTGCGTTGCATATCGTGTCGCCATGTCGGCCAGTCACCGGCAAGCGTTGCGGTCGACAGAAACGTAAAAACGATCGAGAAGAGAAAAATTCGTCGCAAACCGGTCGGCAGCGTTATCATGGGAATTCTCCGCAGGTACGGGAAAAGGTGGGATGTTCTATGGGTCTCTCTACGGTAATCGATTTCGCAGGCAGATGGAATTCCGACTCGGTTTCTGATGAGTGTTTATTCCTGAAGACAGAATTTCCGTGCGTTTCGTAACCTCCGCTTAACATCGTTTTCCGTTGTGCGCGTCGTGTCGTTGTGGTGGATTTCAAAATAGTCTACCACGACGGCACAACGAACACGACGTAAAAAAAGAGCCGCGACCGTCAGGAAGCGTGTAGCGTTGCATTGTAGAAAAAGCGACGATTTCCGAGACGCAAAGAACAGACCTGGCCCGTCACCCAGAAACGGCCCAATCCTCACCCTGCCTTTCGTTTTGGAGTGCTTCGTTTCTTGCTGAGAACAGAAACTGAAAGCGATGCCAATCGCTCCCTGACAGTCGCGGCTCTTTGAGTTTACTTTTCAATCCCCGTGTTCTCGAAATCGATACTGGGAACCAGTTCGTCTTTCAGCACAACGTCGGTGGGATATTCCGGCCCCGATTCAACCACTTCACGAAAGCAGATTTCGAAATCCTGCAGGAACTTTTTGAGATCAATTCCCATGTAACGCTCGCCGTTCGATTCCAGGTAGGATTCAAGATAGTTGCAGGAACTTCCATACAATTTTCTCGCACCGCCGATGTTTTCGTTTCCAAAGTGAAACAACGCCACCGCCGCTTGAATGAGTCCCTGATAGAACTTCCTCTCTTCCCCCCTCGTTTCGGTCCAGAGTTCCTCAAGCATGTCGTGACATTCGAAAAATTCTTCTTCGTTGAAAAGGCGAATTCCTTCGAGGTATTGTAAAGGGTATTCAGCAGTCATCTTGGTTTCCGATATGTTTGTCGGTAGTGGTGAATTGCGGTGTGATGGAATATTGGCATATCATCGTAGATCATTATAGTTTTCACGACACAATTCTCACAACTTATTTACTGCTGCAAGAGAAAGTCCTCAATGCCCAAATCGAAACTGAAGTCGGGCGATGCCGAGACCAAAAATCGCGCCAGGAAAATTGTGCGTGCATTGAAAAAAACTTACCCCGATGTCGAATGTGCGCTCCAGTTCGAGACGCCGTTTCAGTTGTTGGTGGCGACGATTCTCTCCGCTCAATGCACCGACGAACGTGTCAACAAAACCACGCCCGCCCTGTTCAAGAAATTCCCCGATGCGTCATCGATGGCGAAATCGACCCAGGCGGCGGTGGAGAAACTTGTCAAATCGACCGGATTCTTCCGCAACAAAGCGAGCAACATCCGTAAGATGGCCAAGGCCGTCGTCGAGAATCACGAGGGAGAACTTCCACAAACGCTGGAAGAACTCGTTGCATTACCGGGAGTCGGTCGAAAAACGGCCAATGTACTTCTGGGTGTCGTCTGGAGAATTCCCTCGGGGGTGGTGGTCGATACTCACGTCAAACGAATCTGCAATCTGCTGGGACTGACGACGAGTAAGAACCCCGAGATCGTCGAACGCGATTTGATGGCGATTCTTCCGAAAAAGGATTGGATCGATTTTTCGCACCAGATGATTCATCACGGCAGAGGTATCTGCATCGCGCGACGACCGAACTGCGAGGAATGTTCGTTGTTCAAACATTGTCCGCGCGTCGGTTTGCCTTCACTCTAAAATGAATGTAGGGTCGGATGAATGTAGTAACTGTCTTGGGAGTAAAGTGGATTAGAGTTTTTTGCTGCATGGTTTTCCATGTCGAATCACGACGTGAAGGATGGCGAGAAGTTTTCTCATGCAAGCGATGAGAGCGACCATTTTGGGTTTTCCTTTTTCGATCAGGCTGTCGTAGAACGCTTTGATGGTCGGATTGTATTTCTTCGCGACAATGACGGGCATGAAGAGGGTGTTGCGTAACGCACTCACTGAGGGTGAAAGTAGAATAAAACACCGAAATGGCACCCCATGCCCAGAATCGAAGAAGTCGGCGTGGTTTCTTTGCAGTCATCTCCCTTCGAACAGATTCGTCGATTGTGAAACCCGAAATAACTTGGGCACGAATCGACAACCCTAACGACTCTGGCGATGAAAACGCCGTTTTTTTTGACTCGGGCCGTGCTGTCTCCTGTGGGTACTCGAAACATCACTACTTCCAGGTGTTTTCCTTCTGGGGTTTGCCGTTGGTCGTCAGAATTTGAAAATTGTGGAACCCGGATTTCATTCCCGAAAATCGCCAGACTACTTTTTTCTTTCTCGTGATTTCGAACAACTTCACCTGATTGCCTTTCGAGCGATAACTGGAAATCACCGTGTTGCCGTTGGGCAATCTTTGGGCACCGCAGGCATCGTTAAAAAGACGCTCACCCAAATCTTCATTCGTGACACTCCAGACAATGTTCCCCTTGGCATCGACTTCGATGACACGATTGCCGTTCGTGCAATCGATGAGTGTGTTACCATTTTTCAACCGGATGGCAGTAAAGGGCCAATCACGTTTTTTGCGACCCCGTTCGTCCGTCGCAAACGATTTGACAACTTCGCCGGTGTTCGGGTTGTATTCCTTAACGGCGAAGTCGAACAAATGCGGCGCGATGTAATTGCCGTTGGGAAGCATCCGCAGCATTCTTGTTTGCATGTGGAAGTTCTTCTTCTGGCATTGGAGCGGGGTCGATTTGAGAACTTTTCCCTGGCGATCGATCACGACGGCGCGCGGTTGCGGTCCCAATTCGGCAACGAGGAACTTGCCACCCGGTAGTGGTTGAACCGTGCTGGTTTCTTTCTGCTGACCTTGATATTGAAAAACGATTTTTTGGGTTTCGCGTTCGACTTCCACGACTCCACCGTTGGGAAAACCCTTCGTCCCATAAAGTGCCAGCAACACATTCCCGTTAGGCAAAACCCAACCGTCGCTCACCGGCATGTTGAACTTCCACTCCACTTGACCGTCTTCGCCGATAATAACAGCCTTGTTGGCGTGACCGACTCCGAGGAAAGAATGTCTCACGGAAACATCATCGGCACACAGAGGCTGTCTCGACAAAGAGCAGCATAGAAATGCCAAGAACATAAAACACACTCGGGATAAAAGAGTTCGCTTTCTGGCGATATCATTGGCTGGTTTCTGCATAACTCGTAAGCTCCTGGTTTGCGATTGTGTGAAGTGTCCAATCAATAGACTACGCGAAATCCCGCTATGCTGCACTGTGAGCGGTCACACGTTTTTGCCAATTTTGCTATTCCGCAGTTTTTGCAATGCGTCTCGCCTGTGAACTGCGAGTGAGTTTCGTCGCAGCGAGAGCGTTCTTCAACATTTGAACGTTTTGCGTTTTTTACCAGCGCGACCGGATGATACCATTTTCTCGATGTACTCCAAAGCGAGCGGAACCTTACACGCCGTGTCACCCATATCGACCGAAACCTTGCCGATCTTTTTGGCTGTTGCTTTCGCCTCTTTCATTAAAGGCGTGACGTATCCACCAACGGAAATCACAAAACCATTCATCGTATAACGGACTCGATTTTGTGCTTTCTCGATATTTTTGACGACGCGACTCAGTAGCTGCTTGATTTCTTTCTGATCCAACTTCTCATCCGGAGTTGTCGCAAGAATTCCTGCATAGGTACTCCAACCGCTGGATGCGATCGATTCTTTTTTCGAGTCGATCCACTTCATTGCGAAATCGCGAGATGAAGGATGTTCTATGGTGACCCAGGGAACTGTGTATTCCGAGATCATATACCAGCTTGCTTTTTTGACCCATGTTTGAATTTGTTTTTTCGTCATCTGCGAACCGTCGGCGACCAACCCGGCAAGGTACATCGCATCGGAATTTCCCGTGTCGTACAATTCCATCGCCAGCGATTGCTGACCTTTAATTTTCTTGAGAATCGTTTTGAGATCGGAAACTTTCACCCCGAACATGTTGCTGGGTGCACCGTGTCGGGCGAATGTCTTGACGGTTTGTTCGCGGCCTTTGCTCTTCAGCTCCTTCATGATTTGTTTGAGCGTATTCATTGCGGATGCTCCTGCTTTGTTGGAACTTTAGCTACTTTGTGGAATACGTTATCTCGAGTCGGTGTAGCAGGCTGATGACCAGTAGAGTGATATGAGCGAAGGAAACGACGTTCGGATTCGTCTTCAAGTTACTGCGGAATGTCGCAGCATGTCATAAAACGCCGGTGGCCAAAAGATAACCACAGGCGTTTTCAGCGAGGCCGACGGGACTCGAACCCGCAACCCCCGGATCGACAGTCCGGTACTCTAACCAATTGAGCTACGGCCCCGTAACTCGAACACGGGTATCTTACCTCTTGCAGAGAGGATTTCAACTCCTGCGGTTCGCGAATTCGTGTGAATTTCCGCTGAAAACTCACTTTCAAGACGGGGAGACAACACAGGAATGCAATGGTATAGTTGAAGACGGAATCCTCAACTGGGCGAATTCCAATGTTTTCGACAGGTCGTCCGTTTGAGCCTGGTGTAGAACGATTTTGTAGGATGAAAGATGTGATTTGCGTCAAACAGTTGTCGGTTCAAGTGGGAACGTTCTCGCTGAAAGATGTCTCCTTTGTGATTCCCAGCGGCGCTTATGGAATTCTGATGGGAAAAACCGGCAGTGGAAAAACGACAATTCTGGAAGCGATCTGCGGCTTGAAATCGGTTGTCAAAGGCAGCATTCAATTGCTAGGTCGTGACATCACCCATCTCAAACCAAGCGAACGCGGTGTCGGCTTCGTGCCGCAGGAAGGGGCGTTGTTTCCAACGATGTCGATTCGGGATCAGATTGGTTTCGCTCTCTCGATTCGGAAATGGAAAAAAACAAAAATCTCGCAACGGGTGGAAGAACTGGCATCGTTGCTGGGGATCAAGAATTTACTCGAACGGAATCCGCACGGACTAAGCGGCGGCGAAAGACAGCGCGTGGCTTTGGGGCGAGCTTTGGCACCGCATCCGGGGGTGCTTTGTCTGGATGAACCGCTTTCTGCACTCGATGACGCCATGAAAGAGGATCTGGTGAAACTCTTAAAAAAAATTCAAAAAGAAACCGGTGTCACCACACTTCACATCACTCACAGCAAACACGAAGCAAAACGACTCGCCGATAAAACGCTCATCTTACAAGATGGAAAAATCGAAGAATCAAAAGTTTCCTAGGCCATTCGGAGTCATCCCATCGAAAAGACCTCTCCGAAGAGAGGTCTTTTTTCGCAGCTTCTACCAAACAGAAGATGCCAGATCAGCGGTCTAAGGCTGGCATGAAGTTCAAAACCACAGACGACCTTTCCTGCCTCGATGATGGCATTCATTGGAATTCGCACAACACACCGGAACTTTCCGACAAACCGTGCGCGGGACGCAACGGGTTTTGGTATAGGTGACCGTGCGCGGACAGCAATGGCGAATCGTTTTGTATGCTGTGTAACATTTCTGTGTGCATACGGTGTAAGGAATTTTTCGTTTACAGAGAACCTGCTCGTAATCGCAGACTCGGTACGGAACCCGTTTTGTGCGGCATTCCCGTTTGATGGTACACGTCACATACGGGATCTTCTTCGTCACACATTCCTCTTTCCAGGAGCAAACGGTGTAAGGAACACGTTTGGTTTTGGTTTCGTAGGCGTAGTGACAGGTGACATAAGGAATGCGTTTGGTTTTGCATTCTTTTTCGACACGACAGAGTCGTCGGTAAGGAATTCGTTTGACGGTGGTGGAGGGAATTCTGCGACTGACCGTGTAAGGAACGCGGCAGTGCTTCACTTCCTGCTCGTAGCGGGTGCAATAGATTTTTCGTCGTACCGTCCGGGGACACCAGACGCGTTTACAACAGACCGTGCCGGGACATTGTTCTTTGACGACTCTGGTTTTACCCGGTTTATAAGTGCAGCAGCAACTCTCGGGATCCCAGGCCCACTCTCCTGATTCCTGAATACATTTCTCGATCACCGGTCCTGGAATGTATTCGGTTGTGGTTTTCCAGGAGCCACACTGCTCTTCGATCCATTTTTCTTCCACAATCGGTTTGCAGACGGTGTAACACACATCTTTGTAACATGTTTCGGTTTCGGTGCGGTAGGTCGTATAACAGATATCGCGGTAACACGTTTCGTAAACTGGCTTGCAAACGGTGTAACACACATCGCGATAACACGTTTCGTGGACCGGCTTGCAAACGGTGTAACACACATCACGAAAACACGTTTCGTAGACCGGTTTTCTAATCGTAGAACAAACTTCCCGATAACATTTTTTGTAACTGGGGACGTCGACAGTGTAGCAGACATCGCGATAACAGGTCCGATAGACCGGCTTGCAAATTGTGTAGCATTCCTCGCGGTAACGGGTTTTGTAGACATTTCTGGTACAGGTATAAGGAACCCGTTCGCTTACCGTGTCGTAAACCGTTTTGTAGCATGTGACCTGTTGCTGTTCCCAGACTGTCTCCTTGACGTACTTATAACTGACCTGCGGTGCGACGGTGCAATCTCCTTTGGACACGCATGATTTCTCCGGACAACAGCGATAACTAATTACGCCACAAAGACCGGCATCGACAACTTGAGCCGACGCAAACGTGAGGAGAAGTCCCGCCAGAAGTTTGAAAGCGGCGGTGTTCTTCATGGTTCTGTTTCCTTGGTTCTCTAAAGGTGTAGATTCTCGGATATTTTTCTCAAACGTCAGTCTCTACGTCGTCAATGTGTCTTGCCTGCTTGAACCAGTCTTCGATTTCGATAATCATTACCTGTTAGTTGAAACTTCACGGCATGGTCTACAGCGAACGATCGTTACCATCCGAACCATTCTTTAACGGTTGTTTCGATTTTCTCCAGATTCGAATTTGCAATCTGTCGATTGTCGAACCAGGAAAAGCGAAGTACAGATTTGCGGAATGTAAGGGTTGTCGAAGTTCTTCGTGTCGAGTCAGCGATTGAAAACAGAGGATGAAATCATGAAGTTTGCAATCTGCCAGGAAATGTTCGAAGATTGGACGTGGGAGAAGCAGTGCCGAACCATTGCCGAAATCGGTTACCGAGGAATAGAAGTCGCACCGTTTAGCCTGTCGAATCACGTCTTCGAAATCACAACCAACGACAGAAAACGATACCGCCAGGTTGCGGAAGACAACGGCTTGGAAATCATCGGTCTACACTGGTTATTGGCGAAGACCGAAGGGCTGCACCTGGCCTCACCGGAACATGATGTACAAGAAGCCACGTCCCAGTATTTGATCGAACTAGGGAACTTATGTTACGACCTGGGTGGAGATCTTCTCGTCTTCGGTTCGCCGCAGCAACGTAGTCTCCTTTCAGGAGTTACGAAAGAACAAGCAATGGACTATGCAACAATAACGTTGCAAAATGTGCTCCCCAGATTAGCTGAACACGAAGTCAAATTCTGCCTGGAACCTTTGACGATGCGCGAGACGGATTTCATCAACACGTGCGAAGAAGCGGTCGAGCTGATCGAGAGAGTAGACTATCCAAACTTACGTTTGCATCAGGATGTGAAAGCGATGTTGGGGCAGGAAGAAAAATCGATTCCCGAGTTAATCCGTCGATTTCAAAACCGGTTAACTCACTTCCATGCGAACGACACAAACCTGCTTGGTCCGGGAATGGGAGAGACCGATTACGAGCCGATTTTCTCAGCGCTGAAAGAAATCGATTATTCCGGTTGGGTGTCGGTTGAAGTGTTCGACTACAAACCGGGCGCGGAACAGATTGCGAAAACAAGTTTCGATTTCATGCAAAAAACGCTTCGGATCATCTCTTAACTTGGAATTGCAAAAAAAAAACAAAATTTTTCGAAATATATTTCGCGTAATTCCTGCAAAAGTTTTTCGATCGAAAATGAAACAAGACGTGACAACAACAAGTTAAGCACAATGCCAATTCAAAAGGGGATGCTTTATTCATTCTGGTATAGAAGTCTAAAACGAACATTGTATTTTTTCGTTGTCATTGTTTTTACAAAGTGAAAATACAAAGATCTTTTTCGCGCATCGATTGATACGGACAAGACGCGCTGTTCTCGATCGTGTCGAATTCGTTTTGAGCACGCAACTTACGCAAATATCTCTTGCAGTATTTCGTGAAGTTTCTACGATTTCACAAATTACCGTGTTACGTTTTTTGTATCGATTGAAATCCTCGAAACGAATGAATTGAAATCGACGATTTCGAAAAACCAAAAACGATATCGCGGCAAGCAAGTCACGGTTGACTTGCTTGAACGAATCATTTCAGGTGAGTCGTTTTGCCAGTTTCGTTGAGCCCGGTGCCAGCAGCAGGACGATCGCAGGTCTGGCTCTGTAAAGGAGGATTTACGGTGGCCAAAAAGAAAAAAGCGAAGAAAAAAGCTGTCAAAAGAAAAGTGAAGAAGAAGGCCAAGAAGAAAACGGCCAGGAGAAAAACCAAAAAGAAAGCCGTGAAGAAGAAGGCCAAGAAGAAAACGGCCAAGAGAAAAACCAAAAAGAAAGCCGTAAAGAAGAAGGCCAAGAAGAAAAAAGCCAAAAAGAAAACGGCCAAGCGAAAAACCAAAAAGAAAAAAGCCAAACGAAGAAGATAATCTCTTTTCGAAAAAGAGAGACTTTTCGTTTGTTAATAAAAGCAACAACAGGTGAAAAGCAGTCGGGCTGTCCCGGCTGCTTTATTTTTATATCGATCTTCGACGGAAATATTTTCTTCGCCGCGGTCTCGCGGAATGTTGCTTGCAAAAAAAATGCCCGATCCGAAATCAAATGGGCATCCGTGCCAAAGATTACCAACCATCCATGTCAGACTGATTGTGATGCGCTAGATAAGATAGCGTGAAGATGAGGAGTGCGGTAATCGCATTTTATCCCGAACCGGGCCTGGGTTCTTTTTGTGGGTTTCCGATTCCTCGAACGCGTTCGATTCGTTAGTTCGACAAGTCCCGGAATAAAGGAGCAAACTCCGGCATATCGATTTTCATCAATTCCAGCCAAGCGGTTGGATTCCAAACTTCGACGCAAATCGCAGCACCGATAATGAGTACGTCTTCGTTGGGTGAGACATCCAAAAACTCGCGAAACCCTTCCGGTACTAAGAACCGCGATCGGTTCGCCAGTTTGATCGTTCGAAATCTCGAAGAGATCAACCGTCCCAGTCTTTGAACGTCTCCCCAGTTTTGTTCGTAACGTCCTGCTTCAATTTTTTGTTCGATCAGAGATACCCCTGTTCGAAAGCGCTGGTTCCAATCGGAGGCTCGCCAAAGTCCCAGGCAACCATACCTCTCTTTGGTGACGAGAGTATGACCCTCGCGATCGGTAATCGACTCTGCCATCTCGCCCCGCAAGGCAATGCGAAACCGCTCGTCGATTTTGCGTTTCACTTCTCCGGTAATCAGCTCGGCAGGCATGTTGGATTTGGCTCTTAATTCTCTGGGAATCGAGATTCCTCGCGAAAGGCTGTGAGAAGAGAGCCATTATAAAGGGAAGAAAACCCACATTCAATATGTTGAGAAAGATCAAATGGGCAAATAACCCACATTTCAACGAATCGTACACTTTTCTTAACCGAACCGCAAACCTTGCGCATTTTTATTATTTGATTTTTTAAAAAAACCGGAAAGCTAGCAATTTCAGCTCAATCTGCTCGCTTGCACTACTCATCACCTAGAACGATTGTCACCAAGAAAGAACTATGTTGTGACCCGATTCAGTGGGTCAACCCCCAAAAGGTGTCATGCTCACCTCGCTTCACGGTGAGAGCATAGAACCGGGTGCTCGTAATCCTTCATCCCTTCGAAAGCATGCTCACGCAAGCGTGTGCCATGGCATGAGGCTCAAAATCCAGGTTTCTTCAAAACACATAAAAACTGAAACTCATTCAAAACGACCACGATCTCGATCCTCTTAGAAATGACGCAGAATTCAAAAAACTACTCGCAAAGATCGAATCGACAATCAAAGCCAAACTGCAAATGCAAAAAAAGAAATCGAAGAACCAACGCCACATCAGAAAGAAAAAGAGAGACGCAAATCGTGACAAACCGTTGATCGCACCGAGACCGAAACTTGGAACGGTGAAGACAAAGATGT
>Ga0114931_10011428_pt1 | contig 10489 bp, 6 predicted proteins | sample 2SBtaG_FD_89579 | JGI IMG/M metagenome (GOLD analysis project Ga0114931, IMG submission 89579) | Deep subsurface microbial communities from Kolumbo volcano to uncover new lineages of life (NeLLi) - 2SBTROV14_V59a metaG | ecosystem: Environmental > Aquatic > Marine > Volcanic | place: Kolumbo... | reverse complement strand
TAAAATTAAAAGGGAATGAGAAGGTGTTGGATATCGGAAGTGGGCCGGGGGAATTATCGATGCAAATTGTTCAACGTTTAAATGCCGGTGGCTTTCTTTATGGAATTGATTTGTCTTCTAAAATGATACAACTTGCTCGCGAAACAGCTTCTAAATCGGGATATTCGAATACCTTTTTCCAAGTGGGAGACGCTTTGAATATGGAGTTTGAAGATAATACTTTTGATATCGTTGTTTCTTCCAATGCTTTTCCGTGGGTTCCCAATCGCAATAGATTTTTGCGGGAAGTCTTGAGAGTTTTGAAACCGGGCGGACGTTTCGGTTTAGTGGCTCTTTCCAATAAATGTTATAAAGAGTTTACGGAAGCATTTAAAAAAATCACAAAAGACAATCCCGGTTTTTTCCCTAATGGCAAACCATTTGAAATTATGGGGGCAAAACTACATTCATTGCTGGAACTGAAAAATTTTGTTTCTAAAAATGGTTTTATGATAGATAAATATTTCCAGCTCTCGACGGAAGAGCCAATAAAAGCGGATGAATATCTGAAACGTGTTAATGCTATCGTCAATGAGAATTATTTAGACTATTTGGAGAATAATGGCCATAGACAAAAAATACGGAATCAGGTCTTCCAAGCTTTGCAAAATAAAAATGGTAACCTTAAAATAACCGAATCATCGGTTTTTATCTTAGCTCAAAAGCCAAAAGTTAACTGAATAATTTATTTTATCTTCTTTTGGATGTTCTGATTTAGTTAGTGTGCTTTATGGTCTTTTAAAGGATTATTCTGTATTTTTTAGGTTTTAGATTTGTTTTGAATGTAAAAATCAGGAAAGAAATTTCGTTAATCTTCAACAAACATCATCATATTTTTCATCAAAATAGGTTCTACGGCGTAAAAGCCCTGTCCGTATTGACAACGAGCTAAAAGACCAAAGGAGCGAGCCATAGCGGTTAGATGTTCAATATAATTTTTTGATTTCTCGGGATTGAGGAATTGAGATTGATGAGCGGACAGAGCTTTAATCCATTGTTCAAAATGGGGGGTAATATCTATGACAAAGTTGGGGGTTATTCCCGGTGGTAAAAAGTAATGAAATATTCTGGTTACCAAATGGTTTTCACCGGGGATATCAATTTTTTTTAACGCTGCTAAATTGGCGGCATTAATAGCAAGAATACCTGCGGCTACATGGTCGGGATGCGATTGGCGTCTTCCATGTCCAACATGAGGATAAGGTGCCAGGATTATCTTTGGTCGACATTTCCGAATAACTTTTGCCAGTTCTAATCTTTTGTCGTATGTATCTTCAAGCTTGGTATCACCCCAATCAAAAGTTTTAATAATATCAGCACCGAGAATTTTGGCTGCCTCTTTAACTTCTTCAGCCCTTATTTCAGCAGTTCCTCCCGTACCCATTTCACCTTGCGTGAGGATGACGATACCGCATTTGTAACCACGTTTGTTCAAATCGATTAAAACGCCGCCACTACCTACCTCGACATCGTCAGGATGAGCTCCGATAGACAGTAAATCGTAATTTTTTTCTTTGGAAATCATATTTAAAAAAACCCGGGGAAAGTAACTCCCGGGTTATATATAACATAAATTAGTGAACTAATTTCCAAAATTGTCAGAATGGAAAATTAGCATGTCTCGCATCAGATCGTAAATATATTGGTTATTATTGGCTGGGTTACCGGGAGTACCATTGTAAGTCAGAGTTTCGACTGGGAAATTGTAGGGGGGATTGGTGAGAGTGTTTATCCATGATAGTGTTTGACTGTGATAGTTGGCGAAGTTAGCCTCCGGTGAAGTGGCAATCCACATATTAACGCCATCGAGGGCTGAACTTGAGTCGGCTAAAATATTTTCTAAATTATTAGAAAGCCACATATTCCAAATAAGAGGATAAGGTTGTCCCAAGCTATCAAAAGGAAGATGAAAATCTAAATTGTGTTCGTCTTGTTTGATAATATTTCTAATTAAAGTAGCCGTATCCGTAATTGAGTCTCGTGAAGTGATGGTAATTGTTAATGTATGGGTGAGATAATTATAAGACGTGGTATCTGTTACGGCTGTATCATGAGGAGAAAAAGCCAAAGAACCGCCTATAAACAACTGCGTTAAAGGCCAGGTTGTAGAACTGTCAAAGCTATTAACCCAAGAAGATTGTGAGCCAGAACCTCCTAAAAGTCCCTGTTCATTTAAGGCATCGCTAAACAGGCTAACAAAACCACTGTTACCGTCAGCACCATCAAAATCCAAAGGGCCATTAACGGCAGAGATAGAACTGAATACTCCTTTATGTAAAAGAACGGCACGAAAGGCACCATAGGCACCCATGCCTACGCCACCGATACCTGTTTTGGAAGCAGAATCTATGGTAAAAGGTAAAATAGTACGCAGATATTCCATAAGAGTTCCACCAATTAAAGTATCATAGTTACCGGCAGCAGGACTATGGCCGGCGTAGAAATAACCACCAAAAACTTTGTCATTGCTGATACATGCAATAGCCATTGGTTGGATGATACCTTTAGATATGAGCTCATCTGCTAATTCTTTCAAACCGTGGTCGAAATAAAAATTAGCATCTCCATAACGAGGGGGTAAAAGAACCAATAAAGGAATCGGTTTTTGATTGCCGCCCAGATAATCGGGCAAATCCACTTGAGGAACATAGGTAATAATTTGTAGTTGTTGAAATTGATTTTTTATTTGTAACTTCAGTTCATTAAAGAATACATGAGCTCCCTCAACTTTCATTAAACTACCGGCTTTGAGGTTTAATTTTCCTTCATTATTAGTGCCACGATCTGAACAACCGTAAGATAGTGTGAGAGTGAAAGTTAAAATTAAAATTATTATTTTGAGAGATGATTTCATTGCCAACCTCCTTAAAACCGATAATTAAAAGATAACACGGTTTCATACCTACTGGCTTTGTAAGAACCTTTAAATGTATCATATAAGCCATCGTTGTTTAAATCGACCATATCAGGTGCTGAGAAGTCCGGATAGTAAGTATAACTGGTGGAGACTCCGAAATCCCATTGCTGATAATGCCATATAACTCCACCACTGACAGTTACTTTATCGCCGGTATCGACAAATTGAGGATTAATTTCAGAAGTATTGTGTATAGGTGATTGATCGTCGGAAACTCCCGCTAAAAAGGTAAAAAGATTTTGGTATTTATATCTGGCACCTAACATTATTTTACCGGCATCATCCCAATTTAATGGATTTGCTAAATTTTGAGTGAAGAAATTTCTTGCTATGGTAGCACTGTCAGCAGCACCGGTTAATCCACGATGGTGAGTATAATTAAAATAGAAACCATCAAATCGAGACCAGAAGGTGTAAGCCGCATCAAGAGAAACAGTAAAATCTTCTGTGATATTATAAGCTACTCCCAGAGCAATTGATGGAGGTAGTTTCAATTTTGTATGAAAATCAGCGGAGTCAACAACTTTACTTCCGGAAGCAAACAAATAGCCTGCGGTTCCTTCTTGAAGATTGGGATCGTCTGTGTTTTCAATCAAAGTGGGAATCTTGGGCATATAAAATTCAAATTTAGTGGTGCCATCAATGGTTATGTCGAATGGCAATTGAGCGGTTATGGCAAATTTTAATTTTTCATTGATTTTGTAAAGCATCCCACCATTTAAACCAAAGCCCCATCCATTGCCATCATTGTGGCTCCATTCCGTTATTTTGTTCCATGGACGTACGCTTAATGGAGGAGGATAAGGATTATTACGGAAGTTTATATTGGTAAATAGTAAATCTCCTCTTAAAACCTGAACACCCAGACCCAAAGAAAGCTTATCCTCAATGAACTCTCTGGAAGCCGTTAGCTGAAATGATACCACATCAAGGTTATTGGTAAATTGATCTTTGGGTACCGATAGGGTATCATTATAAGCTAAAGGCAGACCAAACAATTTCCATGAAATATTATTATCGAAAGGTTGATAAGCGGATAGTCCCAATACTATTTCTTTTCCCCCCATGGGTAGTTTTACCACGAAACCACCGGAAGGGTTGGAAAGGATTTCGTTTTTATTATAATCAGTGTGGTTATTAAAAATACCTGTTTCAAAAGTGTTACCGAAACGGTAGTCGGGGTTTATTTCATTGCGTAATTGAAAAAAAGCCATATTAGCACCTAACTGATTATCTTTAATAAAGGCATAACCAGCCGGATTGTAATAAGCGGCTGTCCAATCATCGGCAATAGCCCGAAAAGCTCCTGCCATACCCATCGCTTGAGTCCCTATGCCAGAATTTTCAAATCCGCTGGCAGTCAGGTTTGGCATCAATAGAGCCATAACAATTAATAAAGTAACTGAAATTTAACAATCCCCATTCTTATCTCCATAAGTTTATAGAACATTCTTTTAATCAAATTATTATCAAGCATATTAAATTGTATAATTGAGTTTTTGTTTTGTCGTTGCATCATTATTAATAAATCAATATTTACATTAAAGTTTTAGCTATAAAATTACCTTAAAATAAGCAGTCAAGTTACAATAAGCATCATATAAAGTCAAGGATTTACCATTATTTTTTCTAAACTTATAACACATTTAACTTTTTGACATTGTTAGCCTTACTTGACTCTTTAAAGACGCATCAAAGATTGAAAATGTTGATTATTGCTTAATAATATTTTGGTATCTTGAAATGTAAACGGTATTATTTGTTTAGTTTGGTTTTGAATTGATACTAATTGCTCAGTATATTTTTGTTTACCGTAAAAATATTCTCATTTAATTGGAATCATTTTCTTGTTTTCATCCTCTCCTTAGACCGCAGTAGTCTCCTATCTTTTTGTATTATAGAGAGTTAAGCGCAAATATTCTTATGGGCACCGTCTTTGCTTTTCTTAAGGTAACTAAATTATCAACTAATGGATTATTTAATTATACCATAGGAAGGTAGAAGTGATGAAAAAACTGTTTTTTTTCATTTTATTGATAATAATCTTAGTTTCTTTAAGCTGGTTTAAGCCTATTTGGGCACAAGATCTCAATAGCTTAAGTTTAAAAGAAAAAGCGGAATTACTTAAAAAATACAAAGGTAAATTACCAACTCCGCCATCAAAGATTTATTATCAATCAGCGGATTTCTTTAAAACCTCTGATAGCCCTCAATTAAAGAATGATTCCACAGGTAAATTTTCAGGTAAGGAAATTTTGGGAATTAAGCATACTAGTCAGTCTCAAACAATTGGTAGTTTGAAAAAACTTCCCGATTTTCAGGACTTATTGCCTTTTGGAATGGAACTCTTTCAAGGTGGCAACCAAAACGATATTCCCACTGATATACCCTCGGCTTCGGATTATATCCTTGGTCCCGGTGATAATGTTATTATTTACTTATGGGGTAGAGCGGAAAAAGAATACAATTTAACTTTAGACCGTGAAGGCAAGATATTTATCCCTCAGGTAGGAGAGATAGTATGCTGGGGACTGAATTTAGATCAATTAACCAAAAGGGCTAAAGAGCAATTTTCAAAGGTTTTCTCGGAGTTTGATTTAACGGTATCGCTGGGAAAAATTAGATCGATAAGAATTTATATCGCCGGTGAAGTGAAAAAACCCGGAGCCTATACGGTATCTTCGTTAACTTCTTTATTTAACGCATTATATCTTGCCGGTGGACCAAACGAACGAGGCAGCATGCGGACTATTAAGCTGATGCGGCAAGGAAAGCCCAAAGCCATTGTTGATTTATATAATTTGTTGCTTAAAGGAGACAATACTTCCGACGTCAGATTGCAAACCGGTGATGTCATTTTTGTCCCGGTTGCCGGACCGCAAGTAGCTATACGGGGTGAAGTAAAGAGATCAGCCATTTATGAGTTAAAAGGCGGAGAAACGACTTTAGATATATTGAAATTAGCCGGTAATGCCACTCCGGAAGCTTATCTGGAACGAGTTATGATGGAGAGAATTTCCAAAGATAATGAGTGGAAAGTTATTGACCTTAATTTAGACCAGCAAAGTGATAAAGTTGATAATATAAAGTTAGTTGATGGCGACCGTTTAACGGTTTATTCCATCTTTGATGCCAAGAAAAATATTGTCGCTGTCTTCGGACATGTTAAACATCCCGGATATTATGAAAGAAATGATTCCACTTATGTTTCGGATTTAATTAAATTAGCTCAGTTGCGACCTTATGATGTTTATTTCGGTCGCGCTGATTTGTTCCGACGCTATCCGGATCGAAGAATAGAAGATATTCCCGTTGATTTAAAGAGTATTGTTGCCGGCGACAAAAAAGCTGATGTTCTGTTAAGCGACAAGGATTCTTTGTATATTTATTCCATTAATGAAGTGGAATGGAAAAAGTATGTATATGTTGAGGGCGAAGTAAAAAAGCCGGGGCGCTACCCTCTGTATAAAGATATGACGGTTCAAGACCTGATATTTTTAGCCGGGTCTTTTACTCAAGGTGCTTATCGCCATCAAGGTGAAATAGCGCGTCTTGGTTCTGCGGCAAATGTATCTTTGATTTATCTTTCTTTGGATGATTCCCATGATAAAAAAAGACTGCTTCAAGAAGATGATCATCTTTATATTCGACAGATACCGGAGTGGCAACTAAATCGCTCGGTTTCTTTGGAGGGTGAAATTCGCTATCCAGGGCAATATACTCTTTCCAGCAGGAATGAAACATTATATCATTTGTTACAACGTGCCGGGGGATTTACCGAAATAGCTTTTCCTAAAGGAATAGTATTGGAACGGCAATCAATTGATGACAACTTGAATAGGATGAAAGTTGCGGAAACAATTAAACGTTCCAACCCTGTTAGAGAGGACTCTTTGGGGAATATTATAAAAAATGATTTGGTGGAGTATAATCCTCGGTCAATAAACAGAATTGTGATTGATATGAATAAAATATTAAGCACCAAAGGAAAAGAAGGGGATATTGTTTTAAAACCGAACGATAAAATTTTTGTTCCTTCAATACCCTCAGGTATTTCTGTTATTGGTGCTGTGGGAGTTAACGGCACGATCAAATATACGAATAACGAAAATGTTAAATATTATATAAAACGGGCGGGTAATTTTGTCCGCCAATCTGATAAAAAAGAAACCCGTTTGATAAGAGCTACCGGAGAAGTTCTCTCGGGACATGGTGTTTTAGGCAAAAAAGTAGAGTTGGGAGATGTTATCATTGTTCCCGCTAAAATTGAAAAACAACGCAATTTGTTAAAAAACTTCACAACTGCTCTTGGTGCCGCCACGAGCGTGTTGACATCCGTCTATATAGTAAGTAAGCTTTAAAAAACATCCTTAAGTAGTTTCATTCTCTTACCTTCCTAAGAAAAAAAACCGGTTGGAAATCACTCCGCCGGTTTTTTTATGGGAACTTTTTTCGGAAAACAAAGAAAAAGAGACTCAATTATTATATATCATTATTGTATTTTACTTGTTGCCGTCGAAGCTTGATCTTTGCGTAACATTATAATAATCAATGGGTTGTGATTCCGCTGTGCAAAAATTAAACAGTCTGGCACCATCTTTGCCTTCAATAAAATGAAGGAAAAGAATAGAAAATAGGATTGTTTTGTCTTTATGCCAGGATGCCATTTACAGGGAATTTTTAAGTTTTTCTTATCACATATTTTTTTGATACTTAAAAACCATATCAAATTGTACACAAGATTTTATTCTCCTTTGGAAAAGATATCCTGCTTGTTCTTTTTTTCATGTTATAAAAAAACGTGTTTTAAGTTCTGTTCTTTAAGGGGGAGAATTAATTGCCCGCTGCATATTTTTAAGTGGGGGTTGAATTTATTACCAATAAACGGAAAGGAATTGTGATGAACAGTTTAAATACTATAGTAGCTGCCAATATAGAAGATTTGGTGTTGATGGTTAGCCGTATAGCAAAAGTGGATAAAAAAATGATTTTCCCCTTTGCCGATGCTACCGTATTAATGACAGAGCTGTTGAAAATGTTTGACGTATTTTCGGGCCGTTTGTTAAGTATCGGACATGTCACACCCGATGTTGCCATTGCCGCTGACCGTGCTGATATCAAATTAGAGGAAATCATTCCCCCATCTCCCTTCTCGGGTGATATTAAAACGGCGGTTGAACAGATAACTAATCAGGACGATATTGTCTATCTTGCCAATCCGAATAAAATAACGGGAGCCAATTATTCTCTTGCCGATTTGGAGAAATTGGCTCAGTCGGTTCCGAAGGGTGCTTTGATTATAGATGAGTATTATTATGAATATTTTGGTATATCGGGAATATCTCTTTTGGAGCTTTTTACCAATGTAATAATTTTGCGGTCGTTTACCGCTCCTTTTGGTATTTATTCTTCCGATGCGGGGTATGTGATAGCCAATAGTTCTTTAATAGAGAAAATAAAAAGTTCCGTTCAAAATAGTAAAATTTCAAACACGGTGCGGAAAATGATTTTTACCGCAATGGTAAGCGACGAAGCAATATCTTTGCGTTTAAAAGAAATTCATGAGGAATCATATAGAATATCTTCGGCATTACATAAAATGGGGGTGCTTTGCCGGATAACGGTTGCTGACTTTTTACTCTTGCGAGTTGCCAGCACCAAGGATGTCGGTAATTTTTTAAGTTCTTATAAGATTGCGGTGGATAATCTCGATGGTTATCCTGCGATGGAAAATTATCTGCGCTATCGTATTGAATCTTATTATTCCAATAATAACCTTCTAAAAGCATTTGAGAAAATGCCGGTGCACTATTATCAAACTAAGAAAATTGACCGCCGGCAGGTTACTTTCCGTCATCCGCCGGAACAACAAATTCAACAGCCCAATCAAGATAAGATTGAAAGAATGCTCCGCCTTGAAGTCAAAGAACGGAAGAATAAACAGGTTATAACCAAATAAATCAAAAAGGATTGTAAAGAACAAATAAGAAGTGACGATAGAGTTAGATAAAGGGGAATCAAGGGAATGTTATGGGTAGTCCGAAAGAGTTAATTATAAAAATGAATAAAGTAGGGAATACTTATAAAATAAGTTCGAAATAATATCATACTATGAATATTCGCCTTAGAAAAATATTGTTATTGCTTGCGGGACAAACAGGAACTCATCTGGTTTCATTGATTATTTTACTCTCAGTTTTAAAAATTAGCGGTTATACCGGGAATAATATTCTGGAAATAGTTTTATGGTTAACTTTGATACGAAGTATTTTCTTCCTTACCAGGGGTCCTAAGCCGGTGCTGGCTTCATATCTGGTACGCAAAAGAGTTCTGCGGGTAATTGAGGATGAATTTAAAATAGCTATTGCTGTTATGGCGGTTTGTTATGTTATGAAATGGCAAGTGACTTTATCTTTGATTTCATTATATCTGGTCATTAATGGTTTGGCTCAAATCGGATTGATGTATTTATCGAAAGTAATACTCAAATCCTTGTCTCAAATTAAGGGAGAAAACTCGAAAGCCGGTAATAATAAACAGGTAATCATTATCGGGACAGGCACTAAAGCGAAAAAAGCTGCCGATGTTATTTTAAATTCTCCGGAATATGAAACCACTTTAGCGGGATTTTTGGATTATCATAAAAAAGGATTGTGGAGGTATCGCGATATCCCTCTTATCGGTCATCCCGATGAAATATCCGGTATCATCAATCATTGTCAGGTTGATGCTGTAATTGTTGCGGTGGAAGTTGAGGATATTGCTCTTACCAAGTCGCTTTTTTCCACTGTCGAGAAAATGGGCGTCCCTATTTATTTTATGCCGGTTATTTTCGACCCCAAAATTTCTCGTATCAGGCCGGCTTATATCAACGGTACGCCGGTTTTGTTGTATCGAGCGGTTCCTGAAAATCAATTGTTGCTGATTTCCAAAAATATTGTGGATAAAATCGGTGCTTTGTGCGGAATGCTCTTAGCGTTACCGCTTTTAATTCTGGCTGCTGTCGCTATTAAATTAGATAGTAAAGGACCGGTGTTTTTTAAGCAAACGCGATCAGGATTAAATGGGAAGATATTCAAATTATACAAGTTACGCACGATGCATCGCGATGCCGAACAGAAAAAAAGAGAACTGCTTCGGTTTAATGAAATGTCCGGTCCTGTTTTTAAGTTAAAAAATGATCCCCGAGTAACTGGAATTGGTAGGTTTTTACGGAAAACTTCTATGGATGAGATTCCTCAGTTTATCAATGTCTTAAAAGGTGATATGTCGTTGGTCGGTCCCCGTCCGCCATTACCCGATGAAGTTGCTCAGTATGAACCGTGGCAGCGAAGGAGACTTTCCGTAAAACCGGGAATAACTTGTATTTGGCAGGTTAACGGGCGCAACAATGTTGATTTCGATGAATGGTTACATCTCGATATGGAATATATCGATAACTGGTCTTTGTGGAAGGATACCAAGATTTTAGCGAAAACCATCCCGACGGTTATAAAAGGTTCCGGAGCCTCTTGATAAATACTAAACATTATT
>Ga0114931_10011427_pt1 | contig 10489 bp, 7 predicted proteins | sample 2SBtaG_FD_89579 | JGI IMG/M metagenome (GOLD analysis project Ga0114931, IMG submission 89579) | Deep subsurface microbial communities from Kolumbo volcano to uncover new lineages of life (NeLLi) - 2SBTROV14_V59a metaG | ecosystem: Environmental > Aquatic > Marine > Volcanic | place: Kolumbo... | reverse complement strand
GGGCCAACCAGCACTTTCAGCGCCTCGCCCATCTCACCGCTGGAAATCCCCTTCAGGTACAACCAGGGCAGCGCCGCTTCCAGCGATTTCGTCTTGCGCACATACGGTGGCACCAGCGCTGAGTGGAAGGTCACTGGCTCGCCGGTCTTGGCTCTAACCTGCAGTGTTGGGATGCTTTGTTGTTGTGCGGTATGGGTTAGTGAAAAGATGGAGTCTTCCTGATACATAAATGGTGCTGTGATCTAGCAACTATTCGTCGTAGCACGCTTGCACCAGTGATGCCACATGCTGCGATATGCCTCCTCTATGTCATGCGCGAACCCCGTGGCATTGGTGAGAGGTGATTTGCGCATCATTGATCTGAGATTGGTGCCATATATGGCAAGTTGTTTGGGTCTGGCGGCAAGATTGGTGGCGGTTTCCCGGTATTCCTCAGGTGAGCTGGCAATCAGTTCATTCAGACCGAGGCCGTGCAGCAAGGTCATGCCAACGCGGCTGGCATGGCAATTACCAGCCAAGGTGATTACCGGCACTCCCATCCACAATGCTTCGCAGGTCGTTGTTGTTCCATTGTAAGGAAATGTGTCAAGTGCAATATCCACGCGTCCATACAGTGCAAGATGCTCGATCGTGTTGTCAACGATGCCCAGCATATCAATACGGTCCGGGTTGACGCTGCGGAGGGCAATTTCTTTACGGAATCTTCTTCGTAGGCCTGGATCATGCAATTGTCGCGACTTGAGTAACATTCGTGCCTCGGGTAGATATGTGAGAATTTCACACCAGGTATCCAGCACCTTGTTGTTGATTTTCGCTGAGTTGTTGAAACAACCAAAGGTAACTGGCCGGTTTCCAGCTTCTGGTTTTGCACTGATTTCAGGAGTGTTATCAAATGGCCTGTAGCACAGGAAGCCATTGGGTAACCGGACCAGGTTTTCAGTATGAAGCTCGTCAGTTATACCGGGAGGGTCAGCCCACTCGTCTGTTAACCGGTAATCCACCTCTCGAAGTCCAGTGGTGTTAGGGTATCCTAGCCACGTTACTTGTATTGGTGCGGGCTTCATTCCAAATACCTTAAGCCTGTTGCCACTTGTATGGCCGGCGAGGTCGACCAGAATGTCTATCTTATCAAGCTGAATCAGCTCTGCTAACCTGACATCGTCGAGTTCCCGAATATTTCTCCACTGGTCAGACAATCCAGCTAAATATTGCGTCGTAGAATCCGGATGTAATACATTGGAATAACAAAAAATTTCGACGTGATTCCGATTGTGTGCAGAAAGTAAGGGGGTGATAAAGAAAGCAACAGAATGTTCCCTGAAATCTGGTGATACATAACCAATGCGTAGTCGCCTGTTTGGGTCGTTTGTATTGATATGTTTTGTAATCTTCTCTCTGCATGCACCATGCCGTTCCCCCCACTGGCGGTGCTCGTGTGCGCATACACAGGGATCGAGATCAGTAAGATAGTTCAGGTCCAGTAGCAGGTTTGAATGAAACTCTGCAATATCAGGGGCTAGTCGAATGGTTTCTCGTTGTTGTTCGATTGATTGGGCAAGCAGTCCTCGTTCTTTGAGGGCTTGCGCCAGGTTGTTATGAGCGGCTACACAATTTGGATCAAGTTGCAAAGCAGAGCGACAACTCTCCTCTGCTGCTTCGAAAAGATGGCAGAGCACTTGTGAAAAAGCCAGGCTTGCATAAATGGACGCCTGTTTGAGGGCGGGGGCGGTCGGGTTGTCATCAAGCAGTTTATTATACACCTTTATCGCCTCAGTATTTCGCCCGGTATCTTTCAGGATTTTTCCAAGCTCACTTGCTGCCGCTATCTGTGATGGATCAAGTGACAGCGCACTCCGAAATGCCTGTTCCGCTTCGGGAAAACGGCCTAAAAGCCGAAGCGCGAGACCGCGGTTATAGTAGGCGGTTACGTTTCCCGGTTCCAGAGCAATAACACGGTCGCAACAGTGAATGACACCTTCATACTTGCCACTGGCGCCATACAGCTTGATTAGGATCATCCAGAGCGTTACATCATCTGGTGATTCTTTGCATAACTTCTCGCCAAGCACCAAGCCTTCCGCGTAATGCCCTTGCTGAATAAGCGCGGTCAAGGTTTGTTTGCCCATTTTAGTGTAGCCCCCGACAAGGTGTAGATATGTCATGTAAGTGTAACCCGATGGTTCATATAATTGAATGAGCCTCAGTGCTCTGGTGCGTCACGTGTAGGGAAATTAAATTCGTTTATTGTGGAATATTTCAGGAGGAGCTTTTATTCTTGACCACGGAGTGGTGGGTGTCCGGTGATGTGTTGTAGATAAGGGGTCTTGTTTCGCTATGAAGCGCAAAAATAAGAGCAGTGGTCAGATAAAGAAGCAGGTGGCCAGGGCTGTTAAGGGAGCTAATCCGGTAAGTGCTGTGGAATCACTTGCCCGACTGGCAAATACCCTGAAAATATCTGGAAAGTATCAGGAAGCAATTGCAGTTTATAAGAAACTACACCAGCTACGGCCTGAAGATCCCGCAATTCTGATCAATGCTGGTAACGTTTTTCAACTGGCTGGAAATCCGGAGCAGGCCATTCAATGTTTTTGTAAGTCTCTAGAGTTACAGCCAAATAACGTTGCGGCGCATTACAATCTTGCGTTAGCCTACCAAGGGGTGAAGCAGCTGAATTCTGCATTGCAGTGCTATCGTTCTGTGCTTCAATATGATCCTGGAATGCTTGCCGCTCAACTTGGTGTTGCGCAATTGCTAAACTTGTTGGGTAGTCATGAGGATGCAGAATTGCACTACCGCGAGGCACTGTTAATTTCGCCAGGCCATCAACAGGCTGTAGTCGGGCTGGGTCAGGCATTGATGTGTCAGGGGCGTGCGGAAGAAGCGCTGTTAATCTATGAGTCAGCGCTTGAGAAGTCACCCGGGACAGTTTATTTAAAAACCGCTATCGCAGATTTATATGAGAGATTGGGTGAAACCGATAGAGCATGGGATTTAGTTTCGGATATTGAGGAAAGTGGTGAGATTTCCGGCGCAGCTCTGGAGGTATATGCACGCTTGTGCCGTAAATTTGGTAATTGCGAACATGCGGTTTTTCTAGTGGAGATGCTGTTGCAGAAGGTGCAGCAAAATGCTGGTGAGAAGCAGGCCCTCCATTTTCTTGCAGGAAGTCTCTATGACCGACTAGAAAGCTACGATAGCGCATTTCAGCACTACAAGTCCGCAAATAATCTGGCACAACACAATTTTGATCGTGTGCGGCATACAAAGTATATTGATGAGTTGATCGCGGCATTCAGTTTTAAAAAAGTCTCTGCGCTCCCTACAAGTTCAAATCGAAATTCTCGTCCGGTTTTTATTGTGGGTATGCCCCGATCAGGGACAAGCTTGACTGAACAGATTCTTGCAAGTCATCCCGATATCTTCGGGGCTGGTGAGTTACCAAGAATAGAAGAGCTGTCGGTTGAACTTCAGAAAAGTAGCTGCGAGGAAGGCCACTCTGCTGGCGGTATCACGTCGGTGGGACAGGCTGTGCTTGATGAGTTCGCAAATAAGTATTTCGATCATATTGATTCAATGAATGTTGCTGCGCGGCGAGTCGTTGATAAGATGCCGCTAAATTTTTTGCGTGTAGGAGTAATTGTAATGCTGTTCCCTGAGGCGCGAATTATTCACTGCCGTCGGAACGCTCTGGATACCTGTCTGTCGATTTATTCCCAGAATCTGCCGTGGGGGCACTCTTATGCAACAAATCTTGGTGACCTGGGATATTTTTACTGCCAATACGAACGGCTGATGAGGCACTGGGAGAAGGTGTTTCCGGGCCGGATGCTTGAGGTGAGCTACGAAGAATTGGTTAATAATCAGGAGAAAGTCAGCCGCAATCTCATAGAGTTTTGTGGGCTCGACTGGGATGAGCATTGTATGTCATTCCAAAACACGCAGCGATTCGTTGCGACGGCCAGTTACGATCAGGTTCGGCAGCCAATGCATAACAGGTCAATTGGTCGTTGGAAGTATTATGAGTGCTATCTAAGCGGGTTACGTGAGGCGCTGGATTGCTATTAGCAGTAGTCGCCTGAAGCTATATCGATAGATGATGGTGTGCCTGATGACTGGGTGCACCATGTCGGTGGCGGGTGCTATAGATGTCTGCACCGTGGTTTTGGTACTGAACCTGGCGGGGTTGTGAGTGTATAATCATAGCGCGATTTAGGTAAAATCAGTGTTTTTCGTATTATGAGCGACGGGGAAAATTCATAATGATTAATTCCAGTGCTATATGGCCGGTAGGTGCAGGCTTGATATGGTTGGCAGGTGTGGTTGTTTGTCGAGAGAGTATCTGAATGTCTGATAAAAAAAACACTCCGAAGACATTATTCGATTTGGGTATGAAATACGGAACGGATAAAATTACCCATCATCGCTATGACCGCTATTTTGAGCAATTCTTTAAGCCATTTCAGAATGAAAACATAAAATTGTTTGAGATTGGTATAGATAATAAAAGTTCACTTGCCTTATGGTTGGCGTACTTCCCGAACGCTATGATTTACGGCTTGGATATTGGTCTTGCTTTTGAAGAAGATCGAGCAAAGATTTTCAAGGGCGATCAGTCTGACCCTGATGCTTTGAAGAAAGTACTTGCCGAGACCGGTAGGTGCCACATTATTATCGATGATGGCAGCCACGTACCTGAGCATCAACTGGCGTGTTTTAGTTTCCTGTTCGATGAAGGACTTGAGTATGGTGGTTTGTACATTATAGAAGATATAGAGACGAGTTATTGGAAGAACGTAAGCTTATACGGATACGATATTTCATATGGCCTGCAACACCCATTGAATATTGTAGAAATCTTCAAGCCACTGCTGCATCATATTAACAGGGAGTTTCTTCTTGATCACGAGGTTGAAAATGTAAAAAAGCAGTCAAAAGTTGAACATAAAGCTTTAAGACAAATATCATCCATCACTTTTGCAAGGAACTGTGTAATTCTCAAAAAAATGGACAAGCATGAATTACAGGAGGCTGGCAGGTCATACCGTTTTAGGCAAGCGATAGAAGGCTCTTGAGTTTTATTTTCCATCACTCCTCCTCAATTTGGCACCAGTGAGACCAGATATCTCTGAAAGCGTGTTCTACCCGTTTTGTGAAAGCTTTCCCATTACAGATTTGAGATTGTATGACACGATTTCGAAGTTGAGCTCCAAGTCTGCTCAAGGTCTCTGGCTGGCTCGCTAGCCGGGTCGCAATTTCTATGTACTCATTTCGTGTGCGTGCGATATACTCCTTTAGGCCGATAGTATCAAGAACACTGGCACACATACGTGCAGCATGTCTGTTGCCATAGAGCGTGATGACCGGTGTGCCCATCCATAAAGATTCAAATGTTGTGATATGGCCATTCCATGGAAACGGATCGAGTGCGATATCGACTTCGTTGTAGACGTTAAGGTGGCTTTCGCCCGATGGCAGTGTGTTTTGCAACGTATAGCGTTCTTTTGGAATGCCGCCTTCCAGTAACATGGTTTCCAGCTTCTTTTTTGCAATAGTCTTTATCGTATCGCGGAAAATGAGCAGCCTGGCATTGGGTATTTGATCCAGAATCTTGCCCCAGAGTTCTATGACTTCGTGGTTAAGCTTTGCGCAGTTGTTCAGCGATCCAAAGGTTATGTAGCCCTTGGTAGTACAGGGTGGTGGTAGGATCTCTGGCGAAGGCTGTGGATGGCTGAACGATGCGAAGCTGCCTGATAGGCGATAGAGAGACTCGGTGTGATGCTGCGCTTCTCCAGGCGGATCGCATACAACATCTGTGAGCCGGTAGTCCATCTGTTGCAGTCCGGAGGTATTCGGGTAGCCAAGATATGTGATTTGTATAGGGGCGGGTTTCCGCGCAAATACCCCGAGGCGGTTTCGGGGAGGAATGTGGCCGTTCAGATCAACCAGTATATCTATTTTGTCATCCTGAATGAGTTGTGCAGTGGCTGCATCATCAATGCTGGATATGTCTCTCCAGTGCTTGCTCAGTGTGCGTAGTTCCTCAGTTTTTGTATCCGGTGTATTTGTATCGGAATAACAGAATATCTCAAATTCCTCGCTATTATGATATTGCAGTAATAGCTCAATTGAATACGCCGGTGCGCTGAACATAAAGTCTGGTGATATGTAGCCTACGCGGATTGTCTTTTCTGGCAAAGTGGTGTTGCTATGGTTCTGTTGTGTGGTGATGTGCCTGGTAAATTTGCGACCCCATTCAGAGTGCTGTTTATAAAGTTCGTCGGGTGCAATTTGTGGTATGTAATTCAGGGTCAGAAGAAGGCATGACCCGGCCTGATGGTTGCCGGGGCTAACTTTCAGGGTGGTTTCGAAGTCGGTCTTCGCCTCTTCAATCATCCCCATCTGCATATAGGTAGACGCTCGATTGAAAAGTGCTTCGGCCAGCGTGCTGTTAATGTTCAAAGCGCTTTCTATGTGATGAAGGGCTTTATCAAAGAGATGTTTTTCATAGTATATGCTGCCCAGGTTGTTGTGGGCAGCAGCAGAGTCGGGTTCGGCCTCGATGGCGCGCAGGTAGTACTGCTCGGCATCTGCCAAATCTCCTGCCTTTCTGCAGCAGGCCGCGAGGTTGTAGAGGGCACTGGGATTGTTGGGGCTCAGAGTAACGGCATGCTGGAATTGCTGCTTTGCTTCGCTTGGCCTGCCGAGTGCAAGTAGCGCGTTACCGGAGTTGATATACCCTTGTGGAAATACAGGCTGAATTGCAACAACTTTTTCAGCGTATTGCAGGGCCTCTGTGTAGCGGCCGGTTTTTCCATATACGGCCGATAACAGGTTTAGGCAGTTAGCATCATTCGGAGCCTGTTTTAATGCTTTATGCAGCCATTGCTCGGCTTTTTTATGGTTGCCTGATTTGAAGAAATCGAGTGCTTTCTGTCTGGGACCTTTCAAGAATCGTTATCTCAATTATTCGTCTTGTTCCATTTTATGATTACTGGGTGTAATCAAGGGCAAGGACTATTGTAGGGCTGGCTGTTGGGGGTATTACGCTGCCATCCAGACCGTAGTAGTTTTCTGATATAAGCGTTGGCGCTGTAGTGTAAATATGTGCTGGGTCAGTTGTTTGTACTGGCGCTTTCATTACCAGAGAGAATCTAAATTCATTAAATTTCATACCATTCGGGGCCGAGAATATTACTGTAAAGTTATCACCGCTACGTTTCCAGATTACGTTGCGCTGAGACCCTGTCAGGGTAGTCAGGTCCTCGGCGATGACTACAATGTCGCTATCAGGGACGGTTCCGCCATTATAGGTTGTTACTGGCATTGAGATTACAAATTCAGCTGCACCGTATCTGGTGCTGGTATTGCTTCCGTTTGCGTCAGGTCGAACAGTGACTTGTTGCTGCTCATCCAGTAATGCGGGATCTGCTGGGAACGAGCCTGTTGACCCAAAGGCGTAGTCAAACGGGTGTGGATTACCTGTTCCAGGTAATATTTCCAGAGTTATGCCAATATCATTTACATGAGGAAAGAACCCCGGGAAGGTGCAATCTGTCCTGGGAATACATTGCACGCTTACTGTGCCAGTTCCAACGGGTATGGGGCCGCCATCAGGTATAGATAAGGGTAAGTCGATTGACAGGACTGATAGCCATGGTTCGTGTCCGGCAATATAAATAGCATTGGAGTTATTCAGCGCCATATCGCTTGTCTTTGCCGGATAGAATTTGCTTAGGGAGCGGATATCCTTAGTTATATCTGTGATGCTGCTGTCAACGTCTGATGTGAAAGTTACAGAAATGTTATTTCTTGTCATGCCTTCTGGGGTTCCGACAGCGAACAGGACGGTGTCACCACCACGCGCAGCTAGTGGAAATGAGTTCAGGCCAACGCAGCCAGATAAGCTGCTGAAAATCAACAGGATAGCAATAAAAACCGGGATTGTTTGTAGTTTTTTCATTATATTCTCCGTAAAGTGACTCGTATTGAGCACTACACAGCTACTGTTTAAAGTTTACCATAACCACGCAGTGAGTTGTACAAGGGTGGCGTAGGCAAGGATTAGAACTGCAACGATGGATAGCTACTGCCATTTAGGTTGGCCTGACAACCTTCAGTCATGTGCGGATTGAAAGAAAACGGTGACGGGCATATCTTCACGATTCACAGACGGTGCTAGAGCACGCGATATGAACAACATGACAAATAGTCGCGCAAACTGGCTTGAACGATTTTTTGCAAACCCCGAGTGGTTTGTTCCGCTAGTGGTGCCGGAAAAGGGTACTGCAATTGTGAAGCCTATGAGCAGGGGAGATTATTCCCGGGCAAGTTTTCTGGATAGTCGCCTGATTCCCAACGGTTCGAATTATAACGTTGTCCTGTTGCAGGATATTGTTCAGCAGTACAGGAAGAGCAGACCGGCATCCCGGCCTATGAACTTCATATTTCATACTGCATTTTGTGGGTCTACACTTTTGTGCAGATGTCTGGATAAACCTGGAGTCTGCCTGCCTTACAAGGAGCCGTTTCTTCTGCACCAGCTCGGGTTTTCTCGCCGAGGAATGAATATGCCTTTCGTTACTTCAGGCCACCCGCTCAGTGGTGTGTTAAGTGAGGATCTGGGTGGATGTTCTTTGCTGGAGCTTGCTTTGGCTATTACTGGCCGCACATTTTCGAAATCAGAAATTCCTGTTATAAAGCCAACAGACTCATGTATAAATATTGCGTCAGATTTGATGTTCTATCATCCGGACTCTGCTGCTATATTGTTATACGACAAGCTTGAATCATTTATTGTCACGATGCTGAAGAAGCCGGAACGTCGCCATTATATGCGCGCGCATATTGCTCGTGCTCGAGTCGATCTGTCCCAGCTTGGATTGCTTGGCAGCATCAATCCTTATCAGCTTTCAGATGCCTGCGCTGCGTGCTTTGTCTGGTTGGGAATGATTTATCACTACCTTGAACTGGTCGGGGGCGCGCATAAAAATGTACGGACGCTTGAGTCGGCAGTATTCTTCGAAACACCGGAAGAAACGTTAAAAGCAATATCCCTCTTGTTCGGTTTGTCTCTGGATGATGAGCACATTAGGTCGGTCATCAATGGGCCGGTATTTGCATCAGATGCAAAGAATCCTGACGCAAAGTTTGAGAAAATCGCCCGGGAAGATCAAAATAAGATGCATACAGAGGCTCTTGAAAGTGAGATCGAAGAAGGTCTTTCCTGGACTGCGAAAGTTACAAAGGACTGCCCTGTTCCTGACAACTTGCCGTGTGGCTTGCTTGATTCTTAAACCGCAGGTAAGGTTACAAGGACATAGTGTTTTGTTGCAGGTGTCGGGAAGTTCGGGAGTACATAGATAACGATTAGGCAAAGTTGCGCCCTCCCGCAACGGTGTAAATTATGGAAGCATATTTCTCCGCAATCGATCCAGGCAAGCCGGTTAACCTTACCAGGGAATTACTGGTTGTCGAGCACTACATGAAAAAAGGTGATCGCAACAGACTTATCGGTCACGCAAACAAGATAAAGCCGAAATCAGCCACAATTGCAAGCAAGGGCAGTGATGGAAAGATCGCTGGCGATGTAAAATCCAGGGGGTTTGTAGCCGATCGCATTGAAGTGTGTGCCCACCCCTATTTCCGGAAAAAATTTCTTGCCGTCTGTAATGATATTTATAAAAACCAACTTAACCCATACTATAACGTAGAAGTCGAATGGTATGAGTACCCCCACGTATTGCGTTACCATCCTGGCGGGACCTACGGCCTACATGCGGATTCGGAAAATCTCAATCGTGAAACCAATCAGTGGTACAAGTACATCAATAGAGATTATTCGAGTATTTTGTATCTAAATTCGGATTTCACCGGTGGCACATTGGTATTTCCATATCTGAATCTTCGTGTCATTCCGCAGGCTGGTATGCTGGTTGCATTTCCCTCGGATCACAGGTTTTTACATAGCGCGGAGCCAGTACAAGCGGGCATTCGCTATGCCATGGTTACGTGGGCGGCTGAGAAAAACGGTGTGAGAGTCAAGGATGCTTCTGGTCCGCCTGTGGTAGAAATGAGCTACTAGACTTGACTCGCCGGGACTGTATCTCTGTGGGGTTGTAAAACCTGATTGGATGGTTTTGTATTCATTTGCCTGGTCATGTGCAACTGGTTCATTACTACATAGACAGTTGGAATCAATGCTTGCTATGATCATGCCAAAGTAGGGTTAGGCGAGCGATGTTGAAACTTCTCATTCTTAATGGTCCAAATTTGAACCTTCTCGGCGTTCGCGAGCCAGACCACTATGGTGTAGAGACGCTCGATAATATTAATGACCGCCTCGGTGGGCTTGCTGAGGCAGATGGGGTGCAGCTACTCACTCACCAGGACCGGTGTCGCGAGTCCGGTTCCCGTTCCTGCCGCCGTATGGCTGTTTGGCTCCGGCCTGTTGGGCCTGACCGGTGTGGCGTATCGAAGGAAGGCCGTGCAT
>Ga0114931_10011426_pt1 | contig 10489 bp, 9 predicted proteins | sample 2SBtaG_FD_89579 | JGI IMG/M metagenome (GOLD analysis project Ga0114931, IMG submission 89579) | Deep subsurface microbial communities from Kolumbo volcano to uncover new lineages of life (NeLLi) - 2SBTROV14_V59a metaG | ecosystem: Environmental > Aquatic > Marine > Volcanic | place: Kolumbo... | reverse complement strand
CCGGCTGCCGGTGAGGCACTCTTCAATTCAGACACCATCGGAGACAACCCCGGTTGCCACACCTGCCACTCTCTGGAACCGGATAAAGTGATTGTCGGCCCGTCGTTGGCAGGCATGGCAGATGATGCCGCCGGTGATGCTGCTGAAGCCGGTATCTCTACCGAAGAGATGCTGAAAGAAATGATTACCGACCCGAATGCAGAATTAGCGGGTGGCTTCCCGGCGGATGTGATGCCGCAAAACTTTGGTAGCACTTTGACGCCGCAGCAATTGAATGATGTCATTGCTTTCTTGATGACATTGAAATAACGGTCAAAACCACCAAATCCAAAAGGGCGCATTTTCATGCGCCCTTTTTTTATTAACCTTTGGCAAAATCGCTGGCGTTCATCCTGCGGATTTCTTTTCATTATGGTGCGCTATGCGGTTGCCGTTCCATACGCCTGTTTTTCCCACTGCGGCGCGTTGACACCCTTGACCAACAGCCACACCGGAAAAGCGATTTCTGCAATGGCGATGGGCAGGGCAATGAAAATCGGCGTGGTTTGGTAGCCGGTGGTCAGGAGCAAGGCAAAGCTGTCGGCCACATAACCCACCCCGGCAATCAAAAACAAGATACCCAACACACGGGGGAAATACCCCGACCGGAAAATCAGGTAACCAAGTGTCAAAACATGCAGGGTCAAAAAGGCAATGCCGATGGTGAACCCGTAGCTGTGTGCTTCCAAAAAGAGCATGACCAGCGCTTGCACCTGAGCCGGGTCAAACGCGGCTTGATAGCCGCCCCCCCCGACCAACAACAGTACAAAGAAGTAGTTGAGCAGGTTGAGCCCGTGAATGGTGGTCATCGCCAGCCTGGACACCGCCGCCAGCAGAGAAAGCGTTTTGTTCACCGGCCTGAGCAGAACGTACAGCACCACCGACAGCACAATCTCGCTCAGCAACACCACCAGCTCGCCGCCAATCCCGCCCAGGCGGAACAGGGATTCGTTGGCCGCGATATTACTCACGGTGGCCGCGGCATCATCCGGCACAATGATATTCGATGGCACGTAAAAATGGGCAATGGCGGCGGCCACAGTGATAATTAGGTACAGTACCCCGGCCAATCTGGCGATTTTTTGGATTGATTTTGTTTCTTGATTAAACATTGTTTTTCTCCTTATTTACAAATGATGAATGTCGGGTTCCGCCAATTCTGCGGAACCTGACGTTGGGTTAGCCGACCTTGGCCAAAGATATTCAACGTTGTGCCTAACTGTTCTTGAGACAGGATAGTCCCCACAAGAAAACACCGGCGCCAATACCCCACAGACAGAAGAACACCCCAATACCTACGGGAGTACCCCAGGAAAGAACACTGTACAAAACTTCCATAATTTTCTCCTTTTCATCAAGCTACAATAATATTTTTGATTACCCGTTTTTGGCGGGTTTGCCTTGCCGTAATTTATGGTTTGGCATTTTGTTCATGGCCGGACGGAACCGGATTGACCGACAGCAGGGGCAGGCCCAAATCGCGCACTTTTTTGAGCAGGCCGTGCAAAGCAGATTGATCCGCCACCGGCCCGGTCAACAGCGTGTCGCCACCGGCTTGCCGGTCGATGGTGAAGCCCTCGAACCAGTTGGCCCATTCCGGCCCCAAATGCCCTTTCAGCCGAATTTGGTAGAGGTTGCTTTGATTTGGATGATGGTTTTTGCTTGACATTCTCTCTTGCTCCGGCCACTTGAAAACTGTACACCAAGTATATCAAGCAACGCGAAGCAAAACCTCCTCCTATGGGAGGAGATGGGGGAGGAAAAACCGGATGAGGTTGTGAAAAAAAGGGGTTAGAGCAGATTCAGGTCGCGGGCGCGGGCAATGGCCTCAACCCGATTGGCGGCGTGCAGTTTGCCAAAAATGTTCTTAACATGCGTTTTGACGGTGGTCACAGCAATGACCAACTGCTCCGCGATTTCCGGGTTGGAGCGCCCGGCGGCCATCAGCTTCAGCACGTCCCGCTCGCGGGCGGTCAGTGGTTCAATCAAACCGCCCGTATCCAACGGCGGGGCGGCCTCCCGGCGACGGCGAACCTCTGCGTCAAAGGCGGTCAGCAGTGTGCGAGTGTAGTTCGGGGCAAGGCCGCGGGTTGCCGCCTCTCGCAGTAGTTGCATCAACAGCGGCCCTTCGTCCACAAAAAGGCGAATCGCGCCACCTGGTTCGGCCAGGGCCAACGCCTGCGCCAGATACTGGACGGCCTCATCTTTGTCGCCCTCCGCCTGATGGGCCAGCGCCGCCAGCACCCACGCCCCAAGTCGAACATCGTGCCGGTGGCCGGCCTTCGACTCCGCAAGCAGTGGTTTCAGCGCGGCCAACGCTTCGGCGGGATTGCCTTGCGCCAGATGGACTCTGGCCCGGCTGAGGGGCAGGTCATACGTTTGTGCCAGATGCGCTGCGCCCGCTACATTCCCTTGCTGAAGCAACATTTGCACCCGCACCGAAATAATTTCCGGCAGCCAATGCTCAAACTTGTGTCTCTGTACAAACTGTTCCGCCTCGGCTAATTGCGCACCCGCAGATTCCACATCACCTTGAGCCAGCTTAAGGCGAGCCAGCAGGACACCGCATGCGGCGGGCGTATCACTGTTTTTTAAGTGCCGCGCCAGATTGAGACTCTGCAAGCCATACTGCTCCGCAAGCTCAAGCTCATTCCACTGATAATGGATGCGGGCCAGCCCCAGATACGCCTCGCAAGCAGTGGGCCACGGCGGGTCGCCAGCCAGTTCCAGTACGGTTCGATAAGTTTCTGCGGCCAAATCGAGCCGGTTTTCCGCCTCCCGAATCTGGCCCAGACTGGTTGTGGCCCCGATAGTCATCATTACATTGCCGGAGGCTCGCCCGGCGGCAATGGCTTCGGAATACGCTTGCGCGGCGGCGGTCAAATTGCCCTGAATCTGGTGGGCAAATCCCAGCGCCCAGGTTGTGGTGGTGCGGACGGGGAGATTGTCCGGGTGCAACCGTTCCAGCGCCCGGCGAGACTGGGCGATGATGGTTGCAATCTGATTTTGGGGAACCGCCAGCATCGCCCGGATGGCGGCAATCTGGCCGTGCAGGTCGTTGGTCTGTGGGGTGATTGGCATACCGGCCAGCGCGGTTTCGGCGGCTTTCAGGGTGTGTTCGATACGGTGATAGGGCTGGCCGGTCATCGTCTGTGCCGAGGCATACGCCAACCACAGCGACGGCCGGTCATTCAGCGCCTTTGCCGGTAGCGATTCCAGCCACGCCAGCACCGGTCCGGCCATCCCCCGAAAATAAAGCGGCATTCCGCCACCCGCCACCAGCCGTTCTGCGCGGGCAACGTCGCTGGCCGCCACGGCGTGATGGAACGCCTCCAGTTCCAGCCCGTTGGCTTCAAACCACTCTGCGGCACGGCGGTGGAAATCGGCCACACGGTCCGGCATTTGCTGAGTCAGGCGTTGGCGGAGCAAATCGGCAAAGAGATGGTGGTAGCGATACCAGCGCCGGTCATCGTCCAGCGACACAATGAATAGATTGGCGCGTTGTAACTCTTCCAATGTTGACTGTCCATCATCTTGACCGGTGACGGCATCGCACAGCGAGCCGCACAGCCGGTTGAGGATGGACGTTTGCAACAAAAATGATTGCACGCTTTCCGGCTGTTGGTGCAGTACCTCCTCCAGCAGATAATCCAGCACAAACTGGTGACTGCCGGTAAATGATTGGATGAAGCCGGCTGTGTCCGACTGCCCCCGCATCGAGAGCGCGGCCAGTTGCAACCCGGCAATCCAGCCCTCGGTGCGACGCTCCATCGCGGCCACATCCCCCGCCGAGAGTGCCAGCCCCATCACCCCATTCAGGAACGCGGCAGCTTCATCGGGCGTGAACCGCAGGTCGGCGGCGCGCAATTCGGTCAGGTGGCCGCGAGCGCGCAGGCGAGCCAGTGGCAGGGGCGGGTCTTCGCGGGTGGCAATAACCAGATGCAGGTTGGGTGGCTGGTGGTTAATGACAAAAGTCAGCGCCTCGTCAACCGCGCGGGAGTCGACGGCGTGGTAGTCGTCCAGCACCAGGATGACCGGGTGCGGCAAGGCGATGATTTCGTTGAGCAGAGGGGTCAGGAGCGCTTCGGCGGGCGGCGGCTGGGGCGATTGGAGCATCGCTTGCACCCCGCCCCCCAGCCCCGGCGTGATGGTCTGCAAGGCGGCGATGAGATACGTCAAAAAGCGGGCGGGGGTGCTGTCGGCTTCATCGAGAGAGAGCCAGGCAACCGGTTGTGAGCAACCGGTCGTCCACTCGCTGACCAGCGTAGTTTTGCCAAAGCCGGCCGGCGCGGCGACGAGGGTCAGTTTGCGTTGCCGCCCTGCATCCAGCCGTTCAATCAGGTGTGGGCGGGGGATGGCGTCGGGGCGGGGCGGGGGGATGTACAGTTTGGTCTGCAAAATGGGCGTGGGCATTAAATCAGTATACTAACCTTTGGTGCTCGTTTGCAATAGTTCGCCAATCGAGCTTAGTTTTTCTCCATTGGGGCGAGCCAATAGCCCTCACCTCGCACAGTGTGCAAAAATTGTGGATGCGCGGGGTCTCTTTCGATTTTACTGCGCAAACGATGAATATAAACTTTCAAATAATCGCTGCTTTCAGTCGCATAGTGTCCCCACACTTTCCCCAATAACACCTCCGAGGTGACAATCCACCCCGCGTTTTGCGCTAAAATTTCTAAGAGCCGAAACTCGGTGCTGGTGAGCGAAATTAGTTCTCCATCACGTGTTACTTGGTGCGATTGAAAATCAATATATAGTCCATCGTTTTGGTAAGGCTCGGCGGCATTGCGATTAATTGCACCTTCGGTGCGTCTCAACACCGAGTGGATGCGCGCTAATAATTCCAAATGGCCAAAAGGTTTGACGATATAATCATCAGCCCCTAATTTTAAACCATGAACTTTTGCAAGTTCATCATCTTCTACTGTTAAAATGATAACAGGTACCGCCGAAAATAGACGGATTTGCTTCAGCACGTCAAAGCCGGACATATCCGGCAATTGAAGGTCAAGCAACACTAAATCGGGTTCCTCGGCATCAATGGCAAGCAAGCCTTTTTCGCCATTATACGCCTTGATAACTTGCCATTCGGGCTCTTGAAGCGTAATTGTTAACCGCACGGCCTTGGCGACATCGGGTTCGTCGTCAATGATTAGGATTTTTTTATTTGCCTTTTCCATAAATTATGAACACTCCTCTTCGGCAATGGGCAGCGTGAAGCAGAAACGACTGCCGCCTGTAGCACTATCATCAACCCAGATTTCTCCGCCGGACTGTGTAACCAACTCGCGGCAAATAAATAACCCCAAACCAACACCGGCTAATGCTTTATCGGTGTTAGTCGTATAAAATTTATCAAATATTAGTTCACGTTGATTAAGGGGAACACCATCACCGGCATCGGAAACGCAGACTTGCAACATCCCATCAGATTGTATCACTGAAATTTCTATTTCGCTATCGGGCGGTGCAAATTTATTGGCATTTCGGATGAGGTTCGATAAAACTTGCTCGGCGCGCCGCTCGTCAACCCACGCATAGGGCAAATCATCGGCACTGGTAATGACGAAATGCTGGTTCTTTTTCATTAGCAAGGGTTGTTGGCTTTCAGCAGTTGTTCGCACTAGCGACGCAACATCAACAGGGTGCGGATGAAAAGTGACCGCCCCGGCTTCTAAACGCGAACTTTCCAATAAATCACGAATGAGGTTTTCCAGCCGGTCAAGGTTTTGAGCGATGGTATCGGTAATTTCGATTTGCGTTTCAGCGGGGAGCGTTGGCAATTGCGGTAACGATGGTGCCAGCATTTTTAACACCGCCAATGGTGTTTTCAATTCGTGTCCAATTGCAGAGAAGAAAGTCGCTTGCATAGTTCGAAATTCTTCTAAACGTTGAACGTGCGCTTGCTCTCTGGCGAAAGTACGCGCGTTTCGCACTGCTAAACCGGCTTGCAATGCCAGCGATTTCAAGAAGGTTTCTTCGTCATCCGTCAATAAGTGATGGGCGTGTTGCCCTACCAATAGCGCACCCACCACAGCTTCCTCGGAGCGTAGCATAATGCCGATCAAACTAGCAATCGGCTCATGGGCAAAAATAGAGGGCATAGGGAGCGCATAGTCGTCTCCGGCGAAAAAAAGTGTATCTGTGGTGTTCGGGTGCCAATCGTCGTCAGATAATATGGTGTCCACCGGAAAATCCTCGTGTGTAGATGCGGCAATGCGCCATTGCCCCGGTTCATTTTGGCGCGGAAGTAATACCATACTAAAGGCAATGTTTGGCAGGATGTGCGCGCTTTCCAAAACAACGGTGAGTGTGTTTTCTAAATTGAGTTTAGTTTCGCCCAAACGCACAAAAATGGCGTTAAGCGCCGCCATTCGCTCGGCGGCATAGGCTGCCTTTTGGCGTTCAGTTTCCTGCCGACGCAATAATTCACCAAAAAGTGTGACGATGCCACCAATCAAGAGTGAGAGTACAAATTTACTGACCGCAATGTACGCTGTGTTGGAATCGGGTCCTTGTGGTATGGGGTAAGAGGTGGCGGCTAGTTGAAGTACCGACAGAAGCAAAATAGTGCCGGTCGCCGAACGCCAGCGGAAAGTCAAAGCAACTTCGGCGATAGCTTGCATAAAAAGGATGAAAAAGAAACTGCCAACCCCGCCGGTGGCCAAGGTTATAATCACCGCGACAATCGTATCGCTCACCAACAGCCAACCGACACGATTGCGAGACAATGGTTTTTTGAACCACAGCCACAATGACACGGGAATGTTATAAAGGGTGAGTATTGCCAGCGCGGCTATCGGTGACACAAACGCAACGTCCGGTCGCAAACTGCCAAAAAGCGATGGGATGCCGGTAAACACCAATACCACCCAACGCAGCAGCACAAAAAAACGGTCGATGTGGCGGGCGGGAACCGTTTCTACGCAATCGAATAATTTATTATTAACTTGTTTTTGCGCGCGCTCAAAAAGTTTTGCGCTATCAAACTGAGCCATTATATTGCCTGTGAATGAAATCCATCAGTGTTGCATACCACGGTTTTGGTACCGATGTCGATAATTGCCAATCGGCTAATTTTTCTTTTACCGCACGGTAACCGATGTCACGCAGTGGTTTAATGTGGGAGAAATCCCAAGCAGTATAGGATGGATCAGCCTTTAACTCAAGCAAATGAACCGGAATTTGTTTGGCTTGCGCCAGTGCCATCTCCAGCGAAAATTCACGTTCGTAAATCGTTTCAACCAAACGGTTGAAAAAGGGTCCAAAACCGGCTGCTTCAGCAGTGAGATGTTGGGTTGATTCCAACCGCATCGCGATAATTTCGGTTGCGCCATTATTGAGAGCAGGTTCGACCGGAACATCGCTGACCGCACCGCCATCGGTGAACATTCGCCCGTCAATTTCCAGCGGGCGCACCCACGGCGGAATCGCAGACGAAGCCAATAAACCATCCAAAACCGAATGATGTGGGTCGGTGCCATACACCATCACACCGTGTCCCGTTAAATCCGTGGCAATCAAACGTAGTCGCGTTTCGCCTAAATCACCAAAACGCAAATCAGGGTCAACTCCGTTTCTCACATAAAAATCTCGCATACGATGGTGGTAAGGTTTGATGCCCACGCGGTTGAATAAAATTCGCGCGCTCAGCCACAAATAACTACTGGGCAACATATCAGAGCGAATTGCATCATCCCACGCCTCATCTAAACCCGCCATACCTTCGGGGGTGAAACCATGTATCGCCAAAAAAGTGGCATTGACCGCGCCAATGGATGTCCCAACCCATAAATCGGGGCGGATATCGGCTTCCATCAATGCTTGAAGCGCCCCCACTTGCATCATTCCCAGCGCGCCCCCGCCACCTAAAACAAAAGCAAGTTTTCTTTTATTCGCAGTTAATTTATCGAAAATCGGGTTCACAATGATTACACCCATTGATACCAATTATCATCCCAATCAATTGGGTATGTATTTGTAGGGGGCACGTTGCAACGTGCCCCTATCGGCGATGCAACATCAATGCTTTATATTACTTTGCTTACGAGTTTTTTTAGTTCTACTGTTTTATATTGCGCATTGTCATACTCCGAAAAATCAGCCATATCGGAGTATATTATCAGCGGCATCTTAAAGTCTTCCGGATGGGTTGAGCCATGTATCATGCCGTGTCCGCTGTGGTCGCTGGTAATAATCAGCGTCGTATCGCGCTTTTCAGTTAACGTGTTTATAGCGTCCGCAAGACCGGCATCTATCTCCTTAAACATCGTCACGTATTCATCTGAAAGCCAGCCATATTGCATGCCCACAAATTCCAACCCGCTGATATGTAGAAAGAGAAAATAATCTTCATCAGTTTCTGCTATTATTCTAGAGCCAACGTTTATAGAGTCCATTCCTGCAAAATATGCTTCATCTACATCATCTGTAGCCAAAAATTCAAGCAGACCTTTTGAGTAAACATAAAAAGTTTTAAGGCCCGCCTGTTTTGCAAGCGTGAAAACAGACTCGCCTTTCGCTTTTGGCATGCCGGGTCGCCATGCGTTAACGGTATATCCGCTCTCCTCAGGCATTTTTCCCAGAACCATAGCCGTGTGATTTATGAGTGTCTTCGGCGGCGCAACGCTCGTTCCTTTAAGGGTAGATACGCCTTTATTCATTACTTTCATAATGTTTTCAGGTTTTGCCATTTCTATGGTTCTTGGATGTAAGGCATCTATTGATATTACTACAATCGTTTTATTCTGTTTCATTTTTTCCTCTCTTCATTTTATGATGAGTTTTATTGAATATCAAGCGACGTTCACTGAAAAGAAGTTCGCTGACGATAATGGCGACATAAAAACCAGCGAGCCAAATTAAACTTGTGATGTCCGTTTGCCACAGATAGCCAATCAACACCAGCCACGAAACGATGGTTAGCGTAAATCCGGTGGTGGCAATCCATACAGAAATGCCTGCTTTGCGATGAATTTTCAGCGCAGAAAGATTAATGGCACTGAAAATGAGCAAAAATGTTGAGCTGGCAAAAGATGAAATAATTGTAAGATTGGCGATGTTGACAAAAACAAAAACCAGCGCCGCGATAACCACCATACTGACCCACGGAATATCGGCGGTTCGCTCTCGGTGAGAGAAGCTTTGTGGCAGATGTTTGTCTTGCGCCATCGCCAACCCTAACCGTGCCGAGCCGAACATTGTGGCGTTAATTGCCGAAGCGGTGGATAGCAATGCACCCAATCCAATGAGTAAAAACCCTGCTTGCCCCAGTGCCGGTTTCGCTGCCACGGCAAGCGCATATTCTTTGTATTTGCTGATTTCCGAGGGTAGTAAATTGCCCACCGCTACCAACGAAACGAAAATATAAATGATGGTCGTGATGACAATGGAATAGACAATAGCGCGCCCCAAATCCCTGCGCGGATTATCCATTTCATTGATAGCATTTGGAATGAGTTCGAAGCCTTCATACGCCACAAAAATCAGTGCCGCACCCATCAATACTTGCACACCACCACGATTCATAATGGGAAACAGGTATCCGCTCTTGATGGAGAAGAAACCCACACCGGCAAAAATTGCCAGAATGATGACTTTTATGATGACGATGACAACTTCACTTTCGCCCGCCGATTTTACCCCGCGCAAGTTGATACCCAAGAAAAGCACCAGTATCAGCGATGCCAGAATGTGCTGATTGAGCGTGGGCGTTAAGAACATCGTCCCAATCATCGCCGAGCCGTACACGCCAAAAGTGTAGGCATAGAGTGCCATCGTGCCGATGTATCCGGTTAGCAATAACCAACCACCCATACCGGCGATATTTTGATGGGTGAAAGCGTGTTCCAAATAGGTGAAACTTCCCCCGTCAGAGTGAAACGCAAGCCCGAGTTTGGTATAAGAGATGCCGGTAATCAGCGCAATCACGCCGCCGATGGCAAAGGCAATGGGGGCAGCGTGCCCCGCTTGAGCCACCGCCAACCCCAACACCGAAAAAATACCGCCGCCGACCATACCACCCACACCCATAGCGACCAGCTCTTTTAACCCCAACGTTTCCTGCGTTTTTGCAGATGATTGTGCCATAAATGCGGTATCCTTTGATGTCTGTGTATGCAAATTATAGCAGATACGATGCGATAATCAATTTCTCATTCGATGCGCCGTTGCCAGTTCTTGTTTGATGGTGTTGATGAAGAGCGGCGGGTTAATGGGTTTGGGCAGAAAATCGTTCGCGCCAAGCGCTAACGCCTGCGGTTTATAGGTTGCTTCATCTCTGGCTGAAAGGATGATGATGGGCGTTTTACTGAGATGCCGGAGCTGTTTCAATACCTCAAGCCCGTCTATGCCGGGCATTGAAATATCGAGCAACACTAAATCCGGATGCGTGGCGAGAAATTTAATTCGCCCACTGTTGCCGTCGTGCGCTTCGATAACCTCCCACCCT
>Ga0114931_10011425_pt1 | contig 10490 bp, 8 predicted proteins | sample 2SBtaG_FD_89579 | JGI IMG/M metagenome (GOLD analysis project Ga0114931, IMG submission 89579) | Deep subsurface microbial communities from Kolumbo volcano to uncover new lineages of life (NeLLi) - 2SBTROV14_V59a metaG | ecosystem: Environmental > Aquatic > Marine > Volcanic | place: Kolumbo... | reverse complement strand
GTCCGAGCGAGCCGAGTTGGCAACGTCCAAAGAAGAACTAGACCAGCTTCGAACGCAACTCGAACAACAGAAGCAACAATTTGGTGAGCGCGAACAACAGCTCGAGTCCGAGCGAGCCGAGTTGGCTCAACAGCGTAAATCCTCGAAAGACGACAAGCAGACGTTCGATGACCAGCGTGGGCAAATCGAGGAACTTCAACAACAAATCCAGTCGCGATCGTCGGCGCTCGACGAGCAGGTCCGGCAGATCGAGATCATGCGCGAGGAATTGCAAACCCAACAGAAGCAGATCAACCAACAGGCGGCCGAACTAAGCGCCTCTGAGCAGCGACTTGCCGAAGCGCGTCATCAGCTCGAAGTCGAGCGCGAGGAATTCGCCGCGCGGCAAGAAAGTGCGGGTGGCGAAGCCGCCGATCGCGAGGAAGCGTCGGCCGGCATGGCTGCCCAGCTCGAATCGCAGCTTGCCGAAGCAAACCGCCGGCTCGAGGTAAGCGGTCAGATTGAATCGCAATTGTCCACGGCCACGGCCGAACTGACCACAACCAAGGCGGCGCTCCAGCAGGCTCGCGCCGAGTTGGAAGAGGCGCGCCAGGCGGCCTTCGCCACACAAGCCGAAACCGCGCCCGAGGCCGAACTGCGCCAACAAATCGTAAATCTGGAAGAGGAACGAACGGCGCTCGAATTGGAGCTCGAAGCAGTCCGCAATCGCGCGGCCGAGCTTGCCGACGGCGTGGCCGAAGACAAACGCCGCGTCGCGGAGGAGCGGGCCCAATGGACCGGCGAACTGAAGCATCTGCGCCAAGCGCTCGAATCGCAATCGCAAATGCTGCGGATCCGCGATCAGCCGGCCCCGTCGGCGGCCTATACGGAAACCACGCGAAATGAAATCGGTCGCGAGACCATCTCGACCGAAGACCATCGCGATGCCAATCCTGTCCTGGATTCCGTCATGGCGCAGTTCCAGAAATTGCAACGCGATCGCGTTAAGCGGCACGCGCATCAAGTTTCCCAGCACGATCCATCCTGAGGGCGAACCGCGTGACTGCGCTCGTTTACGTGAAAAAGCTCCTCCGCGCACGGCGTTTCCTCGCCGAACTCAGCCGAACGACCCTGTTTATCGGGTGCGGCGGTGCGGCGGGCCTTGTCATCGGCAGCTTTAGCGGCAGCGCGTTGGCAATTGGCGTCGGCGCGGCGGGGCTGACTTTCGCGGCCACGCGCGCCGGCATGGAGCACAATCTCCGCGAGCTGGCCACGGCGGCCACACGTGTCGACCGGCAGCAACCGTCGTCGGCACCGGCGGTCGCCGAGGGCGTCAAGCCGACCGATATCGAAGCGTTGGTTCGCCAGATGCTCGGCAAGGGGCGTTACGCCCTGCTGCTGCGACCCGAGGTCGTGCCGAACCTGAACCAACGCCAGTTTCAAAAGGCCTCCGACGCGCTCGATGACGCCATGGCCATGGTTCCCGCCGGCGAGGTCGTCATCGGCCGCTGGGGGGATCAGGACGAAACCGCCGCGAACGCCGGGTTTGGCTCGCCGGGAACCGTGGTGCGTGTGGAAAACTTTTACCTCGACCGTTTTCTGGTGACCAATCGACAGTACCAGGAGTTCGTCACCGCTGGGGGCTATGAGGAAATGGCCATCTGGGATCCTGAAATCTGGCCCGGCGTGCTCGACTTCGTCGATCAGACCGGTTATCCCGGCCCTCGCGACTGGAACCGTGGGCGGTTTGAGTCAGGCAAGGATGACCATCCGGTCGTCGGAGTGAGCTGGTATGAAGCGGCCGCTTACGCACGCTGGGTCGGCAAGCGGCTTCCGACGGGGGCCGAGTGGGAAAAGGCCGGCAGTTGGCCGGTGAATCTGTCGGTTGGCTCACGCCCACAACGCCGATTTCCGTGGGGTGATTCAATGGACCGGCGCCGCGCGAATCTCTGGGGTTCGGGTCCGGGAGCCACGGATTCGGTTTACGCCTTCGGCGAAGGAATCAGCGTCGGCGACGTTCATCAATTGATCGGCAACGTTTGGGAATGGACCACCACGACCTTTGGAAATTGGTCGTATCCCGCGCGAGACGTCGTGCTGAGTACGCCGATGAAAACCATCCGCGGCGGGGCGTTCGACACCTATTTCGACAATCAGGCCACCTGCCAGTTTCAAAGCGGTGAAGACCCCGTGGCCCGCAAACACAACCTCGGTTTCCGCTGCGCGCTGAGCGTCTGCGATCTCGCTCCGGCCCCCGGCGACGCGGAAACCCCGGAGACGGCCGAGCCGCATGAGCCGCCCCGTGCGGCGGATGAGCCGGTCGCCGCCGTGGTGGCCGCCGACGAAGAAGGAGCCTGTGTATGAATCGTGAAAACACGATCGACCTCGACTCCTATCGATTGGCCCAATATGCCGTGCAGGTGCCATGCTACATCTGTGATGGCGGCAACACGTTCGACGCCGAGTTGTGCCGCCACTGCTTCGCGCCCATGGCCCTAGCCCATCAAGCCAGCACCGACAAGGTGCGTCCTCAGATGCTCGCGGCCATCGGTCCCAGCGGCGCCGGCAAGACGGTTTATCTCGGCATGCTTCTCGATATGCTTTCCCGCCAAAACGGCGATCTCCAGATGTTGGCCCGCGGCGCGTTTTCCATCACGCTCCAGCAAATCACGATGGCCGCGCTGAGCCGCTGTGAGTTTCCCACGAAAACGCCCAACGAGCCGGATCGATGGAACTGGGTTCACTGCCAGCTTCGCGCGGCGCGCCGCCGGCGTCCCATCGAGCTGATGATGCCCGATATGGCTGGCGAGGCGATCCTCGAAGAAGTCGAGCACCCGGGTAGCTATCCGGTCATCCAGGCGTTGCTGAAAAAATGCGCCGGCGTCATGGTGCTGGTCGACGCCATGAAGCTGCGTGAAGGATCGCTCGACGAAGATTTCTTCACCATGAAACTGCTCAGCTATCTGATTGAGCTCGATGGCGACCGCAAACGGGGCTGGTCCCGCCGCCCCATCGCCATGGTTTTTACCAAGGCCGACCGCTGCGAAGAATGTTTCCTCGATCCAGCGGGCTATGCGGCCAGCCATGCTTCGGGGCTGATGCAACATTGCCAGGAACGGTTCGAACGATTTCGCTTCTTCGCGGCGGGCGTCGCCGGATCTTGTGCTTATCTTCCCACGCCCGATGGCGGACGCGTCAACATCCCTCTGCGGATCGAGCCGCGGGGTATTGTCGAGCCGTTCGAATGGCTCGTGTCGCAACTCAGGCCGTGATCGATCCACGGCCGACCGGGCCCGAAACATGCTACATCGGCGGACCTCACCGCCAATTTTTCCCCCTCTCCCGAATGGTTGGTTGAAGGAACCGTTTTTTGGAAATCGAGCAGGCCATCTTCACCTCCTTGGCGAACCGCCACGGGGCCGGGTACCAACTGGCCGCCGCGAGTCCCGGCGTCCGCGAAGTCGACGCCCGACGGCTTGCCGTTTGGGGGCCCTCGCACGACTCTTTGTGGGATGGTCGGAGCGGTGCGGCCAGCATTAACTTCCACCCCCTTCCCAGCGGCGTGTTTTGTATCTCGCGAACCACTGCCACGGGCACCGAGTTCAGCGGCCGCGGCGGGGCGAACGTTTACACACACTGTCTGATCGTCACGGCCGAAGTGCTCGCCCGCTTCGGCAACAACCCCTTTGCTCTGCTGACGGCCGCCTCCGCGAAGGGGTTCGTCGAAGCCCGGCAGGCGGTTCCCGAGCGGCTTACGGCAAGTCGGCTGCCAGGCCGCTCGACCGGCTTCGAAAGCGAACTGCTCCGGCGGATCGCCGCCGAGCCCGGTGCGTCGCAATTCGCTTCCTTTCTGACGGCCGCGCTCAAGCAACCGAGGTTGGCCCTGTTTGCCGGCGTCAAGTCGGAATTGCTGATTCGCGGGCTGTTTTGCTGTCTTCCTCCGGCTTGCCGAATCGCGTTCTCGTTTTCCACCGGCCTGAGATATTCGCCGCGACGTCCGTTTCGGCTTGTCGGTTTGCCCGAAGAGAAGAGCACACCGGGATGCCGGATTCCGGATCGACACGGACTTCATGCGTGGTGTCTCGTCGAAGAGCGTAAGCCGTTGGCCCCGCGAGAAGGGTGGCCGCGTTTCATTCACGATGTGCTCGAAAGCGGCCGCTACGAGTTCCTCAAACAGCGGCTCAACGAAAAACACAACGGACTTGAAATCGCGAACCTGCCGCACCTCGCCGAACGGCTGCGCGAGCAGATGCACGCCGCCTGCCCGACAAGTTCAGCCCCGCGAGCCGCGACACCGCCCGGCATGGCGACGCTCGGCGAGCTAACGTTGCAACTGCGCAGCGAGCCGTTTTCCGGCGCCGTGTGGGACCGCTGGCAAGCGACCCATGGCGCAAGTCTCGATTCGCAAAACACCGACCTCGCGGCCGAGATCGTCTTTCGTGCCTGCCAGGTCTTCGGCGCGCAAAGCGGCTCGCCCGACGAATTGCGACAGCGGATCGCCGATTTGCTCGAAAGGCAGTTCGGCCATGATCCCCTGCTTTTCCGCCATACGCGTGAGCGGTTAAGCACGCTGAAAGCCGTCTTCGGCCGCGACCGCTGGTTGGCATTGGCGGCCGAAGTCGAATCGCGATGCCCAAGAATCGAAGCTCCGCGGGAAGCCAACCCTTCAGTATGTCGCCGCTACGACGGCGCCCCGATCGCGTCGACCTCGCGTTCGGTCAGCGGCACGGCAAGCCGATTGGAAGAGCCGCCTTCTCCGTCCGAGACGCTCGCCCGGAAAACGCCCGATGCCCTCGGACAATTGGAACTTCTCGACGACACAGTCTTCGAGGCCATCGCGGGAAAGCGGCAAGCCCTCGATCGTTTGCGTACGCTGTGGCCGCAAACCTTGAGCATGCTCGGTCCCGAGGCGGTTGATGAATCCAAGGAGCAGTACGTGCGCCATGCCCTGACTGTCTGGCACGATTGCGTCGAGGGCGAAACCATCCGTACGCCCGAGTTGGCCGTCGCCGTGATGGACGTGATGACCATCCTGCTCGGCGAAAACGCACAGCGGATCTGCCGCACCGGTCCGTCATCGCCGCCATTCGCATGAATACAGCGGCGGCCGTGCAAGGCGGTTGCGGTGTGGTGCAAAGACTATCGCGTTCCCGTTCGTCGGTCCGCTCGACTCTCCGCGGCTTCCTTCCACACACCATGGTCGACCGCCGTGGCATACGACGCCCCCCCACCCGTCGCGAGAGCCCGGCAACTCGATTGGCGGTGGTCTGGTCGGTCGGCTCGGCGAAGCCGCCCGGCTCAAACGCCGCATGCCTCGACGACCATGCGGCGGAAATCGGCGAACAGATATTCGCTGTCGTGCGGACCGGCGGACGCCTCGGGGTGATATTGAACGCTGTAGACCGGTAGCTCGCGATGCCGGACGCCTTCGATCGTCTCGTCGTTGAGGTTGACGTGCGTGATCTCCAGTTCGTCGGGCAACTCTTTCGACTCGATGGCAAAGCCGTGATTCTGCGACGTAATTTCAACTCGTTTGGTGTCAAGGTTCAGAACCGGCTGATTCGCGCCACGGTGGCCGAATTTCAACTTGAAGCTCCTCGCCCCACAAGCCAGGGACAGCAATTGATGGCCGAGACAGATGCCGAAAATCGGCTTGCGCCCCAACAGACCGCGAATCGTTTCAATGGCGTAACCCAGCGGCTCGGGGTCGCCCGGTCCGTTGGAAAGAAAAACCCCGTCCGGCTCCAGCGACAAAATCTCGTCCGCCGTCGCGGTTCCCGGCACAATCGTCACACGATTGTGGCCCGCATAAAGGTGCCGCGCGATGTTCCACTTCATGCCAAAATCAAGCGCCACGATATGAGGCCCCGGTTCGTCAGCGGACCGCTCGTCGGCAGCGTGCGGCAGCCGAGTCCAGGGACCGAGGCCTTCGGTCCACTGCCGGGTTTGCTCGGGAACGACTTCGCGCACCAAGTCTCGCCCCACGAGTCCTGGGCTCGCCTTGGCCTTGTCCACCAATCGCTGATCGTCGAGATCGATCGTCGACAGTACGCCCTTGAGCGCCCCGACGGTTCGAATCCTCCGCACCAGCGCCCGGGTATCAATGCCTGAGAGTCCAACAATTCCGTGTTTGGCGAGATACTCGTCGAGCCCCAGTTCCGCGCGGAAATTGCTCGCCGTACGGCTAAGCTCGCGAACGACGAAGCCTGCCAGAAACGGCCGCCGGCTTTCCACGTCTTCGGCGTTGACGCCGTAGTTACCGATCTCGGGGTAGGTCATCGTCACGATTTGGCCGCGATAGCTCGGGTCGGTCAAAATCTCTTGATAACCGGTCATCGAGGTGTTGAAACAGACCTCGCCATCTACCTCGCCCTCGGCGCCAAAGGCCGCGCCGACGAGCACGGTTCCGTCTTCCAAGGCTAGTTTGGCGGTTCTTTGCATCGTCATTTTTTTCTAGTCCAGCCGTGTGGTCCGTAAGCGAGCCCCAATGGCCCTTCGGCAGCCGCCTAAAGTTGCGGCGTGCTTTCGTCCGATACGCATTAACGGCTGTGGGTCTCCGGATGACGTGAATCCTCGGATTCACCAATCCGGTCAGCCTTAGGAGAGCCCTTGCACGGCGAGCAAGGGCTCTTTTTTTTCGCTAAGCCCGAACCGCCCTGATTTTCAGCAAGCCCCGGTTCCTCGAAATATTATAAATGACCCGGCCCACCAGACAATGAGCCGCTGCCTGAAGTGGCCCCCATGGTTTGGACAGCCAACGGCGTTTGGGTTGAATAAGATGTAGTTCGCCCAGGGATGAACCGGGAGATCGCCCCAGCCTCCACCCCGCGTGCCCCCGCCGCACGCAACGCAGCCGCCTCACACGCAGTTCCCATTCCAACGAAGTCCATTCTTTCGCCCGAATGTAGACGCATTGACAGGTTTTGGCGGCGTCGGCATAATCTCGCCGCTCTTCTCCTTGAATTGACCGGTCACGCGTCTTGTCTCGGGTCGTGTTTTGCCACCCTAGCGGCTGCGCCGAAGGAAGCTTCGCGCGGTTTTTTTAGGGGCGGTGGCACGCCGCGAACAACACGTGGACGACCGGCGTCCTTGACCGTTATGGTGCCCGTTTCATGTCCAGCACGAGGCGGCTATTCACGCCGGCTGCCCGGCTCATCGCGCCTTTGGGGGCGGTGGCATTGGTCATGACGTGGGCCGGAATGGCCCGCGGACAACCGGCAGCCTGGTTCTACGACGCACCACCGCAAGGCCGGCACGCACGTCACGTGGCCGGAAATCGTCCTGTGGTCAGTCGCCGCAACTCCGACTCGCACATCGTTTCGCCGGCGGCGGCAAGACCGCGGCTTGATCGGCCGACCGTAGCCCCTTCTCGCGATGTCACGTTCACCTCGGCCAACAATCCGGCACCCTATCTTGCCTCGCCGCCCGATCCGGCATGCAATGACTGCGACAGGCCGCCGGGCTACGGCCCTGCGTACGGAGAGGCCCGATATATCGATCCATTGTGGGCGTTCTGGCAACATGCCCGGCAACGAGGGCACTGGCTGCATCGCCCGCTGTCGGCGGGCTGGTTCGTGGGGGTTCTATGGGGTGACGACCTGCGGGGGCTTGATTTTGCCAACAACCCAGTGGGCCAGAACTCGGGTTTCTTCGGAGGTTTGCGAATCGGCTGGGACTGGACCAACTATTTCGGCGGCGAGACAAGGCTCGGATTCTCATCGGTCGACCTGCAAGACTCGCTCTCCGGCTTGAACAATGACGTGATCCTCTGGGATGGCGATCTGCTGTTCTACCCCACCGGCGACACCCGCCTGCGGCCCTATTTGCTGACCGGCCTGGGGTTAGCGAACTTCGATATCGGTACCGATGGCAGCCGCCGGTTGCTGTCGATGCCCATTGGGGTGGGCGTCAAATATCGCGTTGGGAATCGGGCCGTGCTCAGGCTTCAAGTGATCGACAACATCGCCTTTCCCAGCGGCAGCGGTTTGCAAACTACCCACAACCCATCACTGACCGGGGGAATGGAATTCCGTTTCGGCGGTACTCGGCGCAGCTACTGGCCTTGGCGTACGCGAGCTTCGCTCTGGTAATCCCCTCACGCGCGTGTCGAGAAAGTTGGGCCGCGCGACGAACGGCCGGCGCACCGGCTCCGCGGCAACGGGCCGAAACTCAAACCGCCTAAACCTTGAGATCGATCGGCAATTGATCGATTTTGGCCGCGACGATAAAGTCATTCTCCGACAATCCGCCGATGGCGTGCGTCCAAAGCTCGATGGTCACGTTGCGATACCCAACCAAGTGCAAGTCGGGATGATGGCCTTCTCGTTCGGCCAGTTCGGCGACTTTGTGAAAAAAGTCCATCGCCGCCGTGAAATTCGTGACGGTCCACTGCTTGCGGATCCGCTGGCCGTCATGCACGAGTTGCCAGCCAGCGAGCTTTTCGATCTGTGCTTCGCTATGGCCGGCTGACATCGGCTCGACCCCGCCTTCGCACGGCTTGCACTTTTTATCGAGAAGCTGATCCGCCGTTTGGGTCTTCACGATGAATGCTCTTCCTTGTCGCTCGCAGATGAAGCGGTCCGTGGATCGTGGCGTCGGTCAACAAGGCCAGCGTGCCACGCCGCGTTGACGTCGTCGCCGCAAGGCGACCAGTCCTGCCAGCGTCATGGCATAACCCAGCCACACGGTTGGCTCCGGCACCGTCGGTCCGGCGGCCAATGCTTCGTAAACGTCCAGCGTTTGGTTCGGCGCTAGATTGCTAAATGACTGGTAAACGCCGCTGGGCCAGAAGATTTCGATCTGATCGATCAAACCGCTGTTGGGCCCCAAGCCGAAGTGCGGCAGCCACGAACTCTGTGAAAGAAACGTGCTGCTGGCCGAAACTTCGCGAACAAGAGACGGACCGCCAAGCTGGGGCGTTACCACGATTCGAGCCCCGATGCCGTTGGAGTTGGAAAGCGTGCCTTCGAGACGCAGATTCAACCAGTCGTTGTCGTTTCCGCCGTCGTTACGATACAAAATAGGTTCACGGCGGTTGTCGATCACCAGCAAATCCTGATCGCCGTCGTTGTCGAAATCGAGCGTAATCAATCCCGGTCCAGGGCCTTGGTCGACGATTCCCGCTGCCAAGGAAACATCGGTGAACTGTCCGTTGTCGTTGCGATAAAGCGTCGTTCGATCGACGACGGTTTCGTCGGTGGTGTCCATGCCGTTGGTTAGCGCCAGATCGAGATCGCCGTCGTTGTCGTAGTCAATAAAGTCGGTGCCCCATCCCCAGCCGGCGAACTGCACGCCGGCGGCCGCGGACTGGTCCGAGAACTGCCGATTTCCTTCGTTGAGAAACAACCGGTTGCCGCCTCCGCGGTCTTGCTGTCCGTCGCGGATGCCGATGGCCGAAACGAACAGATCGATCCGTCCGTCTCCGTTGTAATCGCCTGTAGTCGCGCCCATGTCACTGCTGCCGCCGTCGATGCCCGCCGCCACGGTCCCATCGGTAAACGTGCCGTTCCCATTGTTCCAGAACAGACGGCTCGTCCCTTGATCGCCTGAGACGAACAGATCCGTGTAGCCATCGCCGTCGAAGTCGGCGAATCGCGGTGTGAACCCCAAAACTCCTTTCGCGCCCAAGGGGCTGACCACGCCGTCCAAACCAACGCCCGCCGTGCTGGTGACGTCTTCAAAAAATCCCGGATTTTGCGCCCCCAGATTGTGTAGCAAGCGGTTGTTCGACAGCGCATGGGTCGGATTCTGCGAGTCAAGCCGCCATTCGGTCACATAAAGATCCAGATAACCGTCGTTGTCGTAGTCGGCCGGGGAAACACTTTGCCCAAAGTGTGGGTCCGTTCCCACCACGGCAGCCCCTCGGGCAACGCCCTGTTCGGAAAACGCACCACTGCCGTTGTTCATATACAGATTGAACCGGTCGCCGCCCAAAGTGGTGTTGTAAAAGTCCAGATTGCCATCGTTGTCGAAGTCGGCCCAACCGGCGCCGTTGGTCAACCCGGGGGCGGGAATCGGGATGGCGGTTGCGGTAACGTTCTCGAACGTGCCATCGCCCCGGTTGTGGTAAAGAATGTCGGGCTGCACCAACCGGGTGAACAGGAGATCCACGTAGCCGTCGTTGTCGTAGTCCGCGGCAGCCGCAGCGCCGGAAAAGCCGTACTGCGAACCAAGGGGGTTCGGCGTAGCGACCTGGACGTGGTTGATTCCCGCGGCGTGAGTGACGTCCGTAAACGTCGGATCGGCCGCCAAGAGCGGCTTGACCCCCGGAAACAACAGCGCAATCCCAGCCATAAGCCGGCGCGTGACCAAAGCCCCTTTCACGAGCGTTACCCCGCCTATTGTAGCAAGAGCAGCAGGCCGTCCGCTTGCGGTGCGTCGCCCCCTGGATGCCAACCGTCGCCGCAACAACAAAATTGCCGAGTCTTCTCTGCGATACAGCAACCGCGGAATATCACACCACGTGCATTGTTACCGCACGGCCTTGAGGACTCAACAAAAAAATAAACTAT
>Ga0114931_10011424_pt1 | contig 10492 bp, 18 predicted proteins | sample 2SBtaG_FD_89579 | JGI IMG/M metagenome (GOLD analysis project Ga0114931, IMG submission 89579) | Deep subsurface microbial communities from Kolumbo volcano to uncover new lineages of life (NeLLi) - 2SBTROV14_V59a metaG | ecosystem: Environmental > Aquatic > Marine > Volcanic | place: Kolumbo... | reverse complement strand
CCATTTTTTCTGTACTTTACTACCTTTTCCTGTGGAAAAAGACCGTATTTAAAAAGCTTGCGGTGAATGTTAGAGCTAGTGCATATTAGAACCCACTATTTTTAAAGTACAGTAGTCATACAGTTGTTCAATATACTTTGAGCCGCTTACGAAGAATAATACTAAATGTTATCGAGAATAATATGTATGTACCAAGCCAGCCCCAATTACCTACCCATGGAATGTCTCTAATCAGTGGAATTTTTGCAAAAGGTATTACTCTTTTGTTGCTGATTGTTATTGATTTTAAGTCTGATTTAATACCTAAATCTTTTGCTCTTAATACTGGTTTTGCATATCTTCTGTCTTTGAAATTATCAACCACTATGAGTTTATGGTTAAATTCATCATCATTATATTTATATTCTACAGTATAGGTGCCGGCATCGCCTTGTAATACCCATTCTGCTTTATCATTCAATATCTCCTGATCTAGTGCAGTAATTACAGTTATTCCATCAGGTGGTATAAGTTCGATATTCCCTGTTGTTCCTTCTTCAAACTGTGCAGTTATTGAAAATTGTGTATTTGCAATCAATGGATAAAATGCCATGTTTGCATTTAACCAGCCGAAGATGAATATGATTGGTATTATTGTAAATAGATTAGGTTTTAGACTTTTCATCATATATTTTGAGTTGGTCTCCATCATCCTTTTTTGGACTTTCATCATCTTTTCAGGCTTGTCTTTGAGAGTTTTCATCTCAGCCTGAAGTTCTTTGATTTCGTCTTTAAGTCTTTTGAGAAGACTTTGGTCTGTTAATTTTTTATAGACAAAGAGCATCACAATTGATATTATGAAAGAAATTATTATTACCGCAAGAAGTGGATTAAGTATTAAAAGCGGTCTTAAAAACGGATCCAATATTGAATAATATGCCATTTTCCTCTTTTGATTTTTGTTTATGGTTAAATATTTTATTGATTTTCGGAATTGTACGAACTAAAACTATTCCATCATTTTTCTAAGCATAGGATGCATACCGCATCCACCTTTAGCCGCTCAGGCTTTGCCTTTCGCTTCAAAGCTGGACCAAATGCATTTAAGTACAACGACAACTTTCAGTTGTGTTGTACGAACTAAACTATTCCATCATTTTTCTAAGCATAGGATGCATATCCATCATATGCTCCTGAGCTATTTCTTCATATAGTTTATATACTATCATTACTGAAAGCAAGATACCTGTTCCTCGCGAGAGTGCTCCTGAAAGATCTGCAAGAGCAGCAAGGAATCCAATAGTTATTGCACCCATGATTGTGAGCGGTCCAATGTATCTGTTAAGCAGTCTTTCAAGCACTCTTTGGTCTTTTCGAAATCCTGGTATCTGAAGGCCAGATGACATTATTTGTTCTGCCTGGCTTCGTGCATCCATTCCTGCTGTTTGCACCCAGAAATATGAAAAGATTATACTTCCGATAATCATCATTACAATATAAAACAAGGCTTTAAGATAGACATCGCCACCAATAAATAAACTTTGTTGTTCAATAATAGATTTAACAAGATTTGGTGGTCTAATCCATGTGACAATTCCATTGTTGCTTAAAAGCGCACTTATAAACTTATTTTTAACATCAATCCTTTGTGCCATTGTTATCCATAGTTGGATATTTGCAAAGAGAGCAGAAACAAGAATAACTGGAATATTGCTTGTATAGACAAAATTAAGTGGCCATCTCATACCCTGACCACGTATTCGGCCAAATGACAGAGGTATTTCAACCTTCATCGCCTGTGCATATACAGCAATGACAAACACAACAATTGTTGATATAATTGCTGAAATTGCGAGAGCTGCATCTGTGGGGTCAGATGCAAACAAAGCCTGGAAAAACTGTATTACTGCTCCAACTCTATATGTTGCAGTACTTTCAGCCCATGAAAATGATTTTACAAATATTGTATGACTAACTCCTGCAGCAATGAAAAGGCTGATACCTGAACCAAATCCCCATTTTGAGACGATTTCATCCATGAACATTATCATTATACCACCAAGCATCAGTTGAAAGATGAGTATGAGTTGTAATATAACTCTTAAGTGTGGTAAATTTGGATCTGGTGCCATGCCTCCCATGAGTACATATATCGCAGATTCAAAAATTATGAAGAAGATTGAAAGAAGTTTTTGAATTCCTTGATATTTTTTTTTACCTTCATGGCTTGTAAGGTCAAATTTGACAATTCCTGAACCATTAAGCAGTTGTAGAACAATGGATGCTGTAACTATTGGACCTATACCAAGTGATATGATTGAACCAAATTTACTTGCAAGAATAATCTGTAGATATTCAAATCGGTTTTGAAATCCAGGGTTAAGCCCAAATAAAGGAACCATACCAAGAACGAAAAAAAGTACAAGAATAATCCCTGTCCATTTTAATTTTTCTTTAAATGAAAGTTTTTTCTGTGTCGGAGGTGTAACCTCTGGCAGGTTCATTAAGATTTCATTTATTATGGACATTTTAGTTAGTAGTTACTTTGACCTCGCCACCTGTCTTTTTAATATTTTCTATTGATTTTTGAGTAGCGAAGTTGCATGTTATCTTATATTTTTTTGTTGCGTTTCCTTTTGACAATAATTTTCTAAAACCAATATCTTCTAAATTTAGCACATAGAATTCTCCTTCTTTCTTCATTTTTCCTTCTTTAAGGAGTGTTTCTCTTCTTCCTTCAATATAAGTTATATTAACAGAGGCAATGTTTTTCTTATGTCCGGAAAAACCATGTACTCCAAAATATTTTGTATTTTTCCAGATTGCTGGTTTTTTGCAGTCTCCACGTTTTCCTGTTCCAGCTAAACCTCTTCCACTACGATTGCCAGCTCCTCTTCGTTTTTTCATAGAGCCCCATCCGTGTGTTTTTGAGCCACGCTCTCTTACATTTTTTTTTGTTTTGAAACGCATTTTAGATCATCCTGTTAATCAATTCAATAATTTTTTTACCACGGTAACCAAGAGCTCCCCCAGCATTGAATCCTTTTTTAATACCTTTTCTTTCAAATCCACCTCTTGGAGGATTTAATCTGAAATATGGTTTTACTTCTTCTTTCTTCTTTGGATTTGGTTTGCCTCTTTTATCTTTGAGAATCTTGAAAGTTTCATCATCAATCTCTCCCCAGGCAACATAATCTTTTATCTTTTGAATCATACCAATAATTGATGGCGTTTTTTCATATACAGCACAGTAATTTTGTCTGTAAAGCCTGAGCATATCAAGAGTATCAATAATATCTTTATTTACCCGAACTTTTCCTCTAATCCTGATAATTGCAATTTTTTCACTCATTTTGTTTTCGTCTACCCTCAACAATGCTAAGTTTTTCAAAATGTTTTGATTGTATTTTTGTTTTTGTAAGATTATGCAATGCATCAAGACAAGCATAGATAAGGTTTAGTTTGGTTTTTGTATGTCCTTGTGTTTTTGACCAAACATCTTTTATCCCGGCAAGTTTCAGAATTTTTTGACATTCTGATTCAACAACAAGACCTGTTCCTTTTGGTGCAGGCATAAGAGTAATCTGAACTGAACTGCATTTGCCTGTAACTGCATAAGGAATGCTATGATAATGACCGCAACCGCATTCCCATGAACCGCACCCTCTTCTTATCTTCATAACGTTAAGTTTTGCTTTTCGAAATGCTTTTTCTCTTGCGGGCACAGTTTCTTTTGCTTTTCCATAACCATATCCAACATAACCATCCATGTTTCCATGTATTGCAAAAGTTGCAAACTTTGGTTTGTTACCTTCTTTTGTCTTTTTTTGTGTTTGTTTGAATATCCTTCGTTGACCGCCACCAAATTTACCTTTTGATTGTCCAATCAAGAGCAGGTCTGTTTCACAATTCGGTAAAAGTATATCTACAATTTCAGGTTCCATTATTTTTTGACCATGATCAAGAATTTCATCAATCTCTGTTATTTCCTGGCTTTTAACTTTTTTGCCAATCTCAGTTTTTGGGTTCCAACCTGAACTGTCAAACACATTCTTAGGTTTTTCTTTTACAATTTCATCTTCTTTTTTGATTTCTTCTTTCTTGACTATTTCAACTTCTGTTTCATCCCCTTTTGGTATTTCTTTTGAAGGAGTTTCTTTTTCATTATTTTCAGCAGGTGTTTCTTTTTCATTATTTTCAGCAGGTGTTTCTTTCCCAGAATCTTCAGTGGATTTTTCTTTTTTAGTTTCTTCAATAGGCATTTCTTTTTTAGTATCTTGGGTAGGGGTTTTTACATCCTGTTCAATTTTTTCATCTTTCTTATTTTCTTTTTCTTCACTCATTTGATATTCCCCTTGACTTTTTCAATTAAATTTTTGATATCTGCGACTTTAAGATTCTTTTTCTTGTAAGCGCTAAACTGTTGATCGTTTTTGACAGAATCAAAACATTTTACAATGTGTTCTCCATTAAGTCTTTCTTCTTTTGGTATTATTTTTTCATTGTGTGGAATATTAAGTCCTGCATCAAGTGCTCCTTTGAGCGCAGCATAAAGCCTTTCACCTTGAGCCTGCAGACCAATATCAAGAATTGCTTCTTTTATACCTTTAGATACTGCTTTTTTGCCTGCTAAATAACCTGTAAGATATGCCGCTGGTGTGTTGCCCATGCCATAGGTCCAACCAAGCTTAAGTAATTCATTTGCATGAACACATACAAGCACTTTGTCTCCTTTTGACTCATAATTAATCATCTGAATCTGAATATTGTTTGGTGTTTTTCTTACGACAAATCTGGACTTATTAGAATATAATATATTAAGTCTCTTCTTGTAATCTGTTTTGCCTTCTCTTTTCCTCCTATGAGGAACTGTTATAACTGTTTTTCTTGCCATTTTATTTCTTTATCATGTTATGTTCATTAATGTATATCTTAATGTGCCTTTTACTTCTGAAAAAACCACCTTTTGATTTCATGTAAAGTGTTCTGTAAATACCTGTTGTAATCATTGATTTTTCTTTTAATTCTTTTAGGAATACCCTTTGTTTTCTTATTGTATTCATCCAGGTTTGTTTTTTTGGTGTTCTTGCTGTTTGTTTACCTTTTCTTTTACCAAGTCCTGTTCTCTGACCACGCGATTTTTTTAATTTACGAATATTTGCCCTGGCCCTGGACACACCTTTTTTCTGGACAGATTTGATTATCCCATCCTTAGCAAGACCTCTGATATCTTCTCTTGTGAGTGCTTCTTTTATTTCCTCAAGCTCACTTGTATCTAGTTTAACTCTTTTTGGTGAGCACTTTAGTACTTTTGAAGCAATTTTTTTCCTGGTCTTGAATATCATTTTAATTTCCTTTTATGTTTCTTTTGATTAGCAATTTATCTTTTTCTTTCTTTTCTGCAGCTTTCTTTTCTTTTCCTTCTTTTATTTTTTCGTCATCAGTTTTTTCTTTTTTAGCCTTTTTCTTTTTTTCTGATTCTTTTTTCTGTTTGGCTTTCTTATCTTCTTTTTGTTTCTTTAGTTTTTCTTTTTCAGTCTTTTTCTTATTGAGGTTATTTTCTATTGTTTTTACATATGCTTTTGTGTCTTTGATATTAAGGACTTTAATTTCCATCTCTTCTGCTTTTTTAATTATTATAATTTTATTTTTTGTTCCAACTGTTCGTTTTAATACAATTCCTTCTTCTTTTGGGTTTATGCTTTGTAGTTGTTTTATATTTTCAACTAAAACGCTTTTCAGACCACTTTTATCATATCCTCTGACACTGCGAGGGGATTTGAAACCAACAGATATTTTTCTTCTGTAGCCTCTTATACTTAGTCTAACTTTATTTTGGATTCCTTTAGGCTTTCTCCATTTATTTCCAAGTCTGACTTTCTTGTGCCCATCCTGTCTGAGAAACTTAGGTTTTCTCCTTTTGAGCAGTCTTCTAATATCCAAGGGACTATTTGATTTCTTTTCCATCTTTATTCACGATATATATTCCATCCTGGAACACTCTTCTATCAAAATTACTTCTTCTTGTTAATTGTTCAATTGAAGCAGCAGTTTGTGATACTGTTTCCTTATTAATTCCTGTGATTGTTACTTTGTCTCCATCAACTTTAACTTCAACATCTGGATTTACCTGAAGGATTCTTGGTATTTTTTCACCAAGATAATTTTTTACCTGAAACTTATTATTTTTGATACTTACATTCATTGGAAAGTGTCCTGAACATATTTTTAAGACATATTCATGGCCTTCTGTTACACCTTTTGCAAGATTTTTAATGTGTGCTTTATATGTTCCCAAAAGTGATTTTTCAACTTTTGTGAACTTTTTAATGTTGAATACAATTTCATTATTTTCTACTTTAAAAACTATTGTTGGCTGTATGAATGTTTTTTTAACCTCTCCTTTTGGACCCTTAATAGTTAATTCTTTACCTTCAACAGTCGCACTAACTCCTTCAGGGATTTCTACTTTTTGAACATTGTCCTTAATTTTCATTTTTAATAACAATAAGCTTAATAACAATAAGCAATAAGCTTTCCTCCAATTGCTTGTTTTTTGGCTTCTTTATGGGTGACCAATCCTTTGTTTGTTGAAACAATTAAAATACCAAAATCTTTTGCAGGCAAAAACCTTTTTTCATGTTTTTCGAATCCTTCTTTCTTGAAGGAAAACCTTGGTTTGATGACACCACACTTGTTGATCTTTCCAAGCAGATTTATCTCAATGAAATCTCCTCGGCCATCTTCAACAACCTTGTATTCTCCAATATAATTATTATTTTTTAATATCTCAAGTATTTTCTTGAGCATTTTTGAAACAGGTCTTACATTTACAATACTTTTTGCAGACTTTTCACTATTTAGTATGCTTGACAATGAATTTGCTAGCGGGTCATTTAAACTCATATTAACTCCTCCTAATAATACTTCTTGAATCCAATTTTTGTTGCAATCTCTCTAAAACATTGTCTGCAATAATTGAGATTGTATTTGCTTATTCGTCCTCTTATCCTTCCACACCGCCTACATCTTTTTAGTGTAGTTCCTGTGGTTCTTTCTTTTGGAGCATTAAACCTTTTATACTTTTCAAGTTTTACAGGTTTTGCTTTTAATTGTACAAAAACTTTTTTATAATTGCTATAACTCACTTTTTATCACCAACAGTTATGCCAAATTCTTTTTCCATGTATTTAATTGCATCAGCTTGAGTAACTTTATGTTTTCCTGGCACTTTTTTATTTTTGAGTCTTCTATCTTTGATTCGAAAACCAGCTCTTGCAAGTGTGACTGAAACTTCAAAACCCATTATTCCAATTTTTGGTTCATATTCAACATCAGGAATTTCAATATATTCTGGTATTCCAAATGAAACAGTCCCGTTTTCATCAAAACATTTTTTTGGAAGTATATTTTTTCTTGAAGCAAGCAATCTCTTGATTAAATCTTTTACATCTTTTCTGAGTGTTAGTTTACAACCAACAGCAAGACCCGGACGAAGCTCCCATGCAGGTATTCTTTTACTTGTGATTGTCTTGATTGGTTCTTTACCTGTTATATGCTTGATTAGTATAATCCCTTTCTCAAGTTTTTTCTGATCTTTTCCACTCCCAAAATTTAAAGTGAGTTTCTCAATCTTTACGTCTCTCATTGGGTTATTTTCCATTTTTATTCAGGTAAATCTATTTTTGGTTTATTTGCTCCTATTACAAATACATATTTTTTGATTGTTTCAAAAGTGCCTTCTTTTGATTTTATTATGACATTATTGCCCTTTATATCTTCAAGAGTTGCAATAACACCAACACGGCTTCCACCAATTAAAAATATAGTACTTTTCTTCTGAAATTTCAGATGTTCAGTAATCTTTTTTTTAGTAAAATCAATAAATACAACATCATCTGTTTTGTATGTGTCTTTTTTAACTGTAATATTATTTCCATCAGTAAAGTTAAGTTGAATTATTCCTTTTTTAAGAATAGTCTTATTCATTATTTTACATGGTTTAATTGAAGCTTCTTTTACTGGGATTTCATGTGCAAAAAGTCTGCCTTTCATGTTTATAAGTAGCCTATATTGTTTTTTTATTTTAGGAATCTCAATAACATCCATGAGTCCTACAGGGAACTTTACTTCTTTTCGTCTTTTACCATTTACAAGAACACTCTTGTTGTTGAGTATGAATCTTACTTCTTTTGCAGTTTTTGCAACTTTTACCATATCTCTTAGGAAAGTTTGAAGAGGAATTACTAATTCTTGTGTTGCTCCTCCTGGGAATGGTCGCATCACAAAAACAGTTTTTTTACGTTTTATATCCCATGTTTTTGGCATTGCGAGCCTTTTTAAATGTGCTTTCATTGCTTTTCACCTATAGTTGATTTTTTTTTATTTGTAGTTTTAGTAGTTGTTTCTTTGGTGGCTGTATCAATACTCTTTTCGTTTTTTTGGTTTGTTTCCTTATTTTCTTTTGTCTTTTCAGGAATCAATCTTTTTTTATCTTCTGTGTTTAGTTCTGTTATCATTATATTAGTTGGATTGATTGGCCACTTTGCTTTTGAGCCATCTTTTTTTTGAATTTCAATTTTTTCAACGAAAATATTAGAATCTTTCATGTTTATTCTTTCAATTTTGTCTGTTTTTCCTTTATATTGACCTCTAAGAATCTTTATTTTATCGCCAACCCTTATACGAATATTTCTTCTGTTATATTTTTCTCTGAGTTCTTTTGATAATGTAGCTTTCATGAACTTGCCCTGTAGGTGTAGTGGAGCATTGTATCTATATTTCCTTTGCTTTCTTGGCAATTTGCTTGCGTTCCATGAATTTGAAAATGCTTTTATCATCTTTATCCTCTAAACAACTATATTTGCAAGTTTTGAAACAAGCGGCCATCTCTCAAGGACTTCTTTTGCAATAGGCCCTTTGATTAACGAGCCTTGCGGATTTCCTTTTTCGTCTTTTACAACAATTGCTGCATTATCTTCAAATTTTATTCTGACGCCATCTGCACGCCGAAATTCTTTTTTTTGCCTGACAATTATTGCCATTACTACTTTTTTCCTCATATCTGGTCGTCCTCTCTGAACAGATGCCATGACCATATCTGCAATACCTGCGCTTGGGCGTCTTCCTTTTCTTGTTTTAACTTGTTTCACTCCGAAAATCTTAAGTTTCTTTGCTCCGCTATTGTCACATGTATCGATGAATGTTCCAACCGGCAACGCCCTTGTTATTCTTGATCTTACAGCTTGCATTTTAATCCTGTTTTTCTATTATTATGAAACTTTTTGATTTGCTAATCTTTCTTGTTTCCATTATTTTTACTGTATCACCCTCTTTTGCATTTATGCAAGTAGGGCTATGGACAATTAATCTTGTTCTTTTATTCTCGTATCTTTCATATTTAGGAACTAAACGTTTCCAGGTCCATTCAACTTGCGCCATCTTAGGAACCTTGACTCTCAATACTTTGCCTGTAAATATTTTTCCTCTGACTTTCGCATTCCCATGGAATGGACAATGTTTGTCTCCTGTGCAAGTATCTTTTGGTGGTTTTACATCTACACCAATCTGTTTACTTGTTTTATTTGATTCTTTTTTCCGGCTTTCCGATGATTTTTTTTCCGTCAATTTTTAGCCTCTGATTGTTTTTTTCGATTATGAATGTTATTTCGTTTTTTAGTAATATTTTTTCTTTATTTTTTGTTTTTACAATGATTGTGTTTTTTGTTTCATCAATTATTTTTCCTTTTGTGCCAATAAGGCTTATGTTTCTTGCATTTATGATTTCCATACGTATGCCTATTAATTCCTCTCTAAGCACGTGCTTCATCATCATTATTTTCTGAGCTCAATTGTTTCCGGTGCAAATCCCAAATTGACCAATGCATCGCGAATCCCTGACAAATGATTGCCTTGCAGTTCGATTTTATCTTCTTTGAAGGTTCCTCCACAAGCCAACTGGTTTTTCAGTTTTTTTGTGATATCCTTCAAATCGATATCTTTAGTATCGATTCCGCTGATAATTGTATACTTTTTTCCAAATTTTCGTTTGATTGTGTATACCTTTATCTTTTGACTTTCTTTTGCGATTGTTTCGCACACACAAAGTTCTTTTGGAAGCCCACAGGTTGAGCAAATTTCACTCATCTATTGTTTCCTCTCCATGTTTTTAAGCTCGGTTTTTATCCTTGCTATGTTTCTTTTTATTTGTTTAATTTGGCCAGGACTTTTTAATTGTGTGCCCATGGCTGCCTGAGCATTAAGCTTTATTTGTTCCTTTTTTAACTCAATCAATTTTTTGTTAAGGTCTGGAACACTTGTCCGCTTAATCTCATCCATCTTCATTTTTTATCCTCACTATTCTCTGTTTTTTCTTCTTTCTTCTCTTCTGTTTTTTCTTCAATTTCTTTATCTTTCTTCTCTGATGTTTTTTTTGTTTTAGTAGCTTTAGGTTTGGTTTTTTTACTGTCTTTCTTGGCAGTTTTTTTCTTTTCTTTAGTGGGTTTACTCTTTT
>Ga0114931_10011423_pt1 | contig 10492 bp, 13 predicted proteins | sample 2SBtaG_FD_89579 | JGI IMG/M metagenome (GOLD analysis project Ga0114931, IMG submission 89579) | Deep subsurface microbial communities from Kolumbo volcano to uncover new lineages of life (NeLLi) - 2SBTROV14_V59a metaG | ecosystem: Environmental > Aquatic > Marine > Volcanic | place: Kolumbo... | reverse complement strand
GTAAGATGCGTTGTTTTTTCTGGCGAACTACACCCCGCACGCGATGAAGGGACTGATTGGCGGCGACGATCGCAAGGCCGCGGTCGAGGCTTTGCTGTCGCCGGTCGGCGGAACACTGGAATCTATCAGTTTTACGCGCGGCGAGTTCGATATCGCGGTCGTCGTTGATATTCCGGACCGGAATTCATTGATGGGAGTGACCATGGCGATATCCGCCAGTGGCGCTTTCTCAAGGATTTCCATTCTGGAAGAACTGGATCGGGCGGCTGTCGTCGCCGCGGCCCAGAAGGTCGCGAAAGTTTACACACCCGCCGGCTGAGTGGCCTGGTCTGTCGCGCAGGCACCTTGGGGCGTTGGTCCCGTCGCGCGGGAACGCCGACTGGGCGCGGCCCGTTGCTGTCGAAGTCGGCCGTTCCCAAGGCAACGTGTCGCAGTGCCGCGAGAGATTTTGCCCTTGCCGGGAGCAGGCGCTAGGGCGCAGACCTAGGCGGCGGCGCGGCGCATGATGGGCTGGTCGAGCAGGAAATCCGTCGTCATCGCGCCGATCCACATGCAAAACAGCGCCAGCCATGACGTGCTGGTGAAAATGGAGGTGCCCGTCACGCCATTCCCGATGGCGCAGCCCCCCGCCAGCATCCCGCCGAACCCCATCAGGGCGGCGCCGAACATCGAACGCCGCATGAAGGATTCATTGGTGAACCCCTGGAATTTGAACTCGCGCGCCAGAATCGACGCAAGGAACGCGCCCAGAAACACCCCGGGGATGAGCCCGACGCCAAAATCCAGGAGCGGATGGGGGATGAGAAAGAACATCAGCGTGTCGGCCGATGGCCCGGTAAAGGTGGCGCTGGTCACGGTCTGGGGCTCAAAGCTGACCTCGCTGAGCGAGAAGGTCAGCACCCAACCGACGGCCACGGAAAACCCCACCCCCGAGGCAAATACCAGACGGGCAATGCTCATCCGGTTCCTGATTGCGATGGCGATGGCAAAAACCGCCATCGCCGCCCCCGCCACGATCCCGAACCAGTCGGGCAGGCGCAGCGCATCCAGCAGATTGACGTTCTGACCGCCCGGCGTCAGCCAGATCGAGGCAAGCCGGTCACGCACTGGCGCCAGCCAGCCGTGCAGGCTCATCTGTGCCGCCACCGCCATCACCAGGCCCGACACCAGGGCGCGCAGATTTCCGGTCGAGGCCAGCACCAGAAGCCGCCCCGAACAGCCGCGCGACAGGATCATTCCGACCCCGAAGATCAGGCCTCCGATGACGGCCCCCGACCAGGTTCCGGGCACAGCCATCATGCGCGCGTCTTCCGCTCGCATCAGGCCCATCTGTTCGGCCGTCTGAACCCAGAACAATGCGGTTGAGAAGGTCAGCAGCCAGACGGTGACCGATGGCCCCATCTGGCGGCGGGCAAATTCCACCGTCGCCGAGCGCAGGCAGAACTGCGAGCGCTGCGCCGCGACCCCGAAGATGATTCCGGTAATCACGCCAAACAGCGCGGCGGCCGGCGTTTCGCCAATTCTTTCGACAAGGGAAACGATATCCATTCGAGCCTCTGGTGTGGTTGATTGCGGATCGTCTTGCCCCGGAAATTCGCAACAGTCCTTGATTTGGATCAGGTCGGGGAGGCAATATCAGTATATATTGCGATATATCGCAGTCAAACCGTCCCTCCCGCGGCCACGGGAACACCGGGATCGCGGTGCCGCGTCAGCCGATCCGTGCCTCACTTATCACTCGCGTCGGGTCAGATTTCGTCGTAAGCCCGGCCATGGCACTTTTTTCCAACACCGTTCCTCTGGATGAGATCGGGCATCTGCCGCCCTGGCGCCGTCCGGCCGTTCTGCTGTTCGTGATGGCGGCGGCGATGCCGATTGCGTTTTCCACCTGGTCGGCCCTGCTCAACAACTTTGTCATCGAAAAAGCGGGCTTTGACGGCATTGATATCGGCTGGCTGCACACGGTGCGGGAAATCCCGGGCTTTCTGGCGGTCGGGGTGATTGGCCTCACGCTTTTCATGCGCGAGCAGGTGCTGGGGCTGGTGGCCCTGACCCTGCTGGGCGTGGCAACGGCCCTGACGGCACGGTTTCCGCATCTTTCGGGAATCCTGACGATCACCATGCTCAGCTCGATCGGGTTTCACTATTACGAGACGGTCAATCAGTCGCTGCAACTGCAATGGATCGACAAGAAACGCGCACCACAGGTGCTGGGCTGGCTGGTGGCGGCGGGATCGGGGGCGACCTTGCTGGCCTATGTGCTGATCGTGCTGACCTGGCGGCGTTTTCATCTGTCCTATGATTTCGTCTACATGGTGTCGGGCGGAACCACTGCGCTGGTGGCGCTGATCTGCCTGCTGGCCTACCCGCAATTCCAGGCGCGCCACATTCAGAGGAAACACATCGTGCTGCGGCGGCGCTACTGGCTTTATTATGCGCTGCAATTCATGGCCGGGGCGCGGCGCCAGATCTTCGTGGTGTTCGCGGGGTTCATGATGGTGCAGAAATTCGGTTTTCGCGTCGACGAGGTCACGGCACTGTTCATGATCAATCTGGTTGCAAACATGCTGCTGGCGCCGGTGATGGGGCGTTCGGTGGCGCGATTCGGGGAACGCCGGGTGCTGTTGTTCGAATACGCCGGCCTGGTGGTGATCTTTTCGCTTTACGGCGGGATCTATCATTTTGGCTGGGGGGTCGTGCTGGCGGCGGTGCTTTACGTGATCGACCACCTGTTTTTCGCACTGGCCTTTGCGTTGAAAACCTATTTCCAGAAGATCGCCGACCCCGAGGACATCGCCCCGACAGCGGCGGTGGCCTTTACGATCAACCATATCGCGGCGGTGTTCCTGCCGGCGTTGCTGGGGTATCTCTGGGTGCAGAATCCGGCCGGGGTTTTCGTTTTGGCGGCCGCGATGGCGCTGATGTCGCTTGGGCTCGCCCTTCTGTTGCCGCGCCATCCGGTGAAAGGTCGCGAAACCGTGCTGTCGCGCCCGCTGCTGACGCCGGCGCAGTAGATTTCCTGTCGCTTCGGGCCTATATTTCGGATCAGGACCCAAAGGAGCGCAGCATGTCTTTTGCGACATCGAAAAATACGCGGATGGTGGCCCCCCAGGACACCTTGCCCGGCCGCGACAGTCCGATCAGGACTGCCGAAACCCATTTCGTGACCTCCCGCCCGCTGACCGGGCGCGTGCCCGACGGCATGGCCGAAGCGACCTTCGGGATGGGCTGTTTCTGGGGGGCAGAGCGGATTTTCTGGCAGTTGAAAGGTGTCTGGCTGACGATGGTCGGCTACGCCGGCGGCGTCACCCCCAATCCGACCTATGAAGAGGTCTGCAGCGGCCGGACCGGCCACACAGAAGTGGTGCGGGTGATCTATGACCCGGCGCAGATTACCTTTGCCGAGCTGCTGCGGGTGTTCTGGGAAAACCATGATCCGACCCAGGGGATGGCGCAGGGCAATGACCGCGGCACGCAATATCGCTCGGCGATCTATGCGGCGACGCCCGAACAGGCGGCCGAGGCCGAAGCGTCCTGCGCCGCTTATGCCGCGCGCCTGAAGCAGGCCGGTTTTGGCCCGATCACCACCGAAATTCGCACCGCGCCGAAATTCTACCATGCCGAGGACTATCACCAGCAATATCTTGCCAGGAACCCGGGCGGATATTGCGGCATCGGGGGGACGGGCGTTGTCTGCCCGACGGGCGCGGGCGCCTGAGGGCTCACCGCCCGCCGCCATGACGCCGATCCGCAAACAAGAGGAGAGTTCGATGCCTACCTTCACCGCACTGACAACCGTTTCCGGGAAATCCGCGGCCGAGCGTCTGGGACTGGGGATGGAGCGCATGACGCCGGAGCCCACCGGTGTCGGGGTTCTTGCGATCGAGGACGGGTCCGGGCTTTGGGAAGTTGGCGCCTACTTCACCGAAGAGCCGGATGAAGCGGGGCTGGCCCTGCTGGCCATGGTATTCGAGGCGCAGCCGTTTTCGGTTTCGCAAGTGCCCGAGGTCGATTGGGTGGCCAGCGTGCGGCGTGAACTGGCGCCGGTTCAGGCGGGTCGGTTCTTTGTCTATGGGGCCCATGATGCGGACAAGGTACAGCTGGACGCCGTCGATCTGCTGATCGAGGCCGCGATGGCCTTTGGCACCGGCCATCACGGGACCACGCTGGGCTGCCTGCGCGCACTTGACCGGCTGGCCGAAGAGGGCGTCGTTGCACAGAATATCGCGGACATTGGCTGCGGCACGGCCGTGCTGGCCATGGCCGCGGCCAGGATCTGGCCGGGATCGGTTCTGGCCAGCGATATCGATCAGGTCGCGGTCGAGGTGGCGCAGGTCAATGTCGCGGCCAACCAACTGGAGGGGCGGGTGACCTGCCTTGAGGCCGCCGGGTTCGACCATCCGGATCTGCGCGCCCGCGCCCCCTTTGATCTGGTTTTCGCCAATATCCTGAAAGGCCCGCTGATCGCGCTGGCCCCCGACATGGCTGATTCGGTCGCGCCCGGCGGCATCCTGATTCTCTCGGGCATTCTGACCGAGCAGGCCGACGAGGTTGTTGCCGTTTATGCACGCCACGGATTTAATCTGCAGGCGCGCGACGACATTGTTGACTGGAGCACTCTGACCCTTAAGAGAAACCTAACGTAAGCCACGCAAATTTCCTAGAATTCGTCATATTCGCCTTAGTTTCGCCACATTCTCGCTGAAAAATGTCACTGTTGGCGGGGGCCTAATTGTAAGATGTAACGTGAGGCTGCCATGGCTGATGCCAATCTCCAGCGATTTGACAAGCGCTTGCGCCGGATCAACAAGCGGCACCGCAAGCTTCCGCGCGGGTATATCCCCGTCGTGAACGAAAACGGGCTGATTGTTGCCCGCCCCACGGTGCGCCGCAGCGGGTCCCGCTTTCCGTGGAAAGGGGTCGCGCTGACTCTGATCGCACTCTTTGCCTTCAAGGGGTTTCTCTATGCCCAGCTGGGCGCAATCACCTATGATGAAAGAGTGGCGAAACTGGCCTCCGGCACGGCGATCGAACAGGCAGGCGCCTGGGGCATGCAGGCCGATCCGGTGACCCTGTGGGTTGCCAGCCAGATCGCCCCCATCCTGCATTAGAAATTCGGGTCTCGTTTCCAGATCAGATCACCCGCGCGATCAGGCCTTGTCGCGCGGGTTCTTCTTTGCGTTGACGTGGGGGGCGCGGCACGCAAAAGGCCACCCCGGATCCGGGATGGCCTTTTGTTCCGCGGTGGTGGTTGAATGCAGCCTTAGCGGATGCGACCGGTGGTGGCGACGGTCTCGATGTCGCCGCGGCTGAGGCCGATATCCTGCAGTTCGCGATCCGACAGATGCGACAGGGCCTTGCGGGTGACGCGCGCGTCGTTCCACTGGGCGAATGCGCTTGCGCTGCGGGCAAACAGTTTGGCAAAGCGACCTTCAGCAAAGGCGCCATGCGAGATCGGGCGGGTGGTGTCAAATGCGGCCATTTGCGTGTTCCTTCATCTGCGGTGTTTCGGGCTCGTTCGTTTGTTCTGAGCGGCAGATAGAGATGGCAATCGATCCCCACAAGCAGCATTTTTTGCATAGCTTTCATGCAATTTCTGCATAGCGGAAAACACGCGCTAACGCTTTGTTACAAAATGCAAAAATCCGTGTGCAAAAGTGTCGCTTTCAAGCATGCAAAGGGCGCATTTCGGCATTTTTTCCGGCACGCGGGCCGGGTTTGTGATTATCGGCCTTGCGCTTTGACATTGGCAAATGTTCGCCTTTCGTGCTAGCCGTGTCTGAAAAGCAACAAGAGCAGGGGCAAAGATGCGTGTCTTGGGGATTGATCCGGGTCTGCGAAACCTCGGATGGGGGGTGATCGACGTCGCAGGGTCGCGCCTGAGCCACGTGGCCAATGGCGTGTGCCGGTCCTCGGGCGACGATCTGGCGGCGCGGCTGTTGTCGCTGTACCGGCAGCTGAGCGCAGTGACGCATCGGTTTCAGCCCTCGGCGGCGGCGGTGGAACAGACCTTCGTCAACAAGGATGGCGTGGCCACGCTGAAGCTTGGGCAGGCGCGGGGGATTGCGCTGCTGGTCCCCGCCCAGGCGGGGCTGACGGTCGGGGAATATGCCCCCAACAGGGTCAAGAAAACGGTGGTCGGGGTTGGGCACGCCGACAAGCGGCAAGTGGCGCATATGGTGCATATGCAACTGCCGGGTATTGAAATTGACGGGCCCGATGCTGCCGACGCGCTGGCGATCGCGATCTGCCACGCCCATCACATGCAGACGGCGGGGCACCTGACGGCGGCTCTGGACGCCGCGCTGAAGAGGGCGGGCGCATGATCGGCAAGATTTCCGGCCGGATCGACTATCGCGCCGCCGACCACCTGCTGGTTGACGTCCAGGGCGTCGGCTATCTGGTCCATGTTTCGGAACGCACCATGGCGGCGCTGCCTGCCGCCGGCGAAACGGTGGCGCTGTTCACCGATCTTCTGGTGCGTGAGGATAACCTGCAACTGTTCGGCTTTCCGACAATGCTGGAAAAGGAATGGTACCGGCTGCTGATTTCGGTGCAGGGGATCGGCGCCAAGGCCGCGATGGCGATCCTCGGGGCGCTGGGCCCCGAAGGCACCGGCCGCGCCGTTGCGCTGGGCGATTGGAACAGCATCAAGGCGGCGCGCGGGGTCGGGCCGAAAACCGCGCAGCGTGTGGTGAACGAGCTGAAGGACAAGGCCCCCGCCGTGATGGCAATGGGGGGCACCCTGATGGCGGCGCAGGGTGAGGCGGCGGCCGAGGTCATCGAGCCCGCGCCGGCGCCGACCGCGCCCACGCCGAAGGCGGCGCCTCACGCCGCCCCCGTCCCGGGCAATGCCGCCGCCCAGTCCGAGGCCCTTTCCGCCCTCACCAATCTGGGTTATGCGCCGGGCGAGGCGGCGCGCGCCGTGGCCGAGGCCGCGGGTGGCGCGCCCGACGCCCCCACCCCCGCCCTGATCCGCGCAGCACTAAAGCTGCTGGCCCCGAAAGGTTAGACCCGTGAGCGACCCCGACCCGACCCTGCGCCCCGACCCTCTGCCCGGCGATGGCGACCGGGCCTTGCGGCCGCAAGCGCTGGACGAATTCACGGGCCAGGCCGAGACCCGCGCCAATCTGGCGGTCTTCATCGAAAGCGCGCGCCAGCGGGGGATGGCGATGGATCACACGCTGTTTCATGGCCCCCCCGGTCTGGGCAAGACCACGCTGGCGCAGATCATCGCGCGCGAACTGGGCGTCAATTTCCGCATGACCAGCGGCCCGGTTCTGGCTCGCGCCGGCGATCTGGCCGCTATCCTGACCAACCTTGAGGCCCGTGACGTTCTGTTCATCGACGAGATCCACCGCCTCAACCCGGTGGTCGAGGAGGTGCTCTATCCCGCGCTCGAGGATTTCGAGCTGGATCTGGTGATCGGCGAGGGCCCGGCGGCGCGCACGGTTCGGATCGAGCTTCAGCCCTTTACGCTGGTCGGGGCCACCACGCGGCTGGGGCTCTTGACCACGCCGCTACGGGATCGCTTCGGCATTCCGCTGCGGCTGCAGTTTTACACCGAGCCCGAGTTGCACCAGATCGTCACCCGAGGCGCACGCCTGCTGGGCATAGCTGCCGATGACGGGGGCCTGCATGAAATCGCCCGCCGCGCCCGCGGCACGCCCCGCATCGCCGGACGCCTGCTGCGCCGGGTGGTGGATTTCGCGCTGGTCGAGGGCGACGGGCACATCACCCGGGCGCTGGCCGATGGTGCCCTGACGCGCCTTGGGGTCGATCATCTGGGGCTGGATGGGGCTGACCGGCGCTATCTGCGTCTGATGGGCGAAAGTTATGGCGGGGGGCCTGTCGGAGTGGAAACCCTGTCGGCAGCGCTGTCGGAGAGCCGCGATGCGATCGAGGAGGTGATCGAGCCTTTCCTGTTGCAGCAGGGCCTTGTGCAGCGCACCCCGCGCGGCCGGATGCTGGCGGCCGGGGCATGGGCGCATCTGGGGCTGGAGCCCCCGCGTGACGGCGGCGATCTGTTTGATTGAGGGGAAAAGAGAGCGATGCCTGTGGCGAGGATATTTCAAAATCCAAGAGAATTACCAAGAGGATTGCCATGACACCGGACGCGCTGTGCCAATATTTCACGGATGACGTCGGCACCTATCGGTTTGCCCGCTGGGGGCGGCCGATCGCGCCGGTGGTGTTCGGGGTTGAGGACGCAACGCTTGGGGTGGTGAAGGGTGCGATCGAGGCCATGGCGACGCTGGCCGGGCACAAGATGGCCGAGACCGACCCCGAGCTTGGCGCCAACCTGCTGGTGTTTTTCCTGCGCGATTGGGAAGAACTGACGCAGCTGCCGCAACTGGGGCAGATGATCCCCGATCTGGACGCGGTGGTGACGCGGCTGCAGGCGGCTGATGCGGGCCAGTATCGCGCCTTTCGCTTTGACGAGGCGGGCGCAATCCAGGCCTGTTTCACCTTCGTGCGGGTGGGCGGCGCGCAGGCGGAGTTGCCGGCTGCCGATATTGCGCTGGATCTGGCGGCGCGGGCGATGCTGACCTGGGCGCGGGGGGTCGACATTGTAACGCGCGGCCCCGGGGGTGCGGCGGTGCTTTGCCCCCAAACCGCCGCCCTGATCCGGGCCGCCTATGATCCGGTGATGCCGGTGGCGGCGACTGATCCCGCGCACGCGCTGCGGCTCTTTGCACGCATCAACCTGCCCGCGAAAGACGCGCCATGAGCAAGCGAAAGCTAGACGATTTTACGCCATTGTCAAAGGCGGAACAAACGCTATCAGACGGGCTTGGCTCGGGCGCTGGGTCTTGTGGATTGAGATTGCGGCAGGTCGGGTTTTGTCGTTATTGGCGGTGGCGGGGGTTTCGGGCCTCGTGAAATCGGATTGAACCCACCGGACCGGACCATGACACACATGTTTTCCCTGCGCGTCTACTATGAGGATACCGATCTGGCCGGGATCGTGTATTACGCCAACTACCTCAAGTTCATCGAGCGGGCGCGCAGCGAAATGGTGCGGGCGCGCGGCATCGACCAGCGCCGTTTGCTGGCTGAGGCGGGCCTCGTTTTCGCGGTCCGGCATGTCGAGGCGGATTATCTGCACCCCGCGCATTTTGATGACGAACTGGTGGTGAAGACCGATCTTGAGAGGCTGGGCGGTGCGCGCCTGATCGTGCGGCAGGAAATCTGGCGCCGCGAAAGCCGCCTGTTCTCGGCACTGGTGACCCTGGTAATGCTGTCAGCCACCGGCCGCCCGGTGCGGATACCGGCAGATATCCGCCAAGCCCTGAAATAATCCGGCAATTTTCGGCTTTTGACGCGCATGTGATGGCATTGCGTGCAAAACTGCGCTAGGGTCGCGCCAATCAGAGCCGAAAAAGCGGCCAGGTACAAGAAGAGCAGGCATATGGATACCCAAACCCTTGCAATGGCGCAGGAGATCGATTTTTCGTTCCTGGCGTTGTTTTTACGCGCGACCTTCCTTGTAAAGATCGTGCTGATCCTGTTGATCGTGGCGTCATTCTGGTCATGGTCGGTGATCCTTCAGAAGCTCATCAGCTTTCGACGCGCGCGCGCGCAGGCGGCAGGTTTCGACGCGGCCTTCTGGTCGGGGGAACCGCTGGACGAGTTGTTCGACAAGATCGGACCAAACCCGAAAGGCGCCGCCGAAACGATTTTCGCGGCCGGCATGATGGAATGGCGTCGCTCGCACCGGGCGGACGGGGCGCTGATTGCCGGCGCGCAGGCGCGCATCGACCGTTCGATGAACGTGGCGATAGCCAAGGAAGACGAGGAACTCAACCGCGGCCTGAGCTTTCTGGCGACGGTTGGATCGACCGGGCCGTTCGTCGGGCTGTTCGGCACGGTCTGGGGGATCAAGAATTCCTTTGAACAGATCGCGATTCAGCAGAATACCAATCTCGCGGTGGTGGCGCCCGGCATTGCCGAGGCGCTGATCGCGACCGCGCTGGGGCTGCTGGCGGCGATCCCGGCGGTGGTGTTCTACAACAAGCTGTCGGCCGACAGCGACCGCATTCTGACCGGATACGAGGCCTTTGCCGACGAGTTCTCGACCATCCTGAGCCGCCAGTTGGACAGTTGAGATGGGCGCGGGGATGATCGATAGATCGGGCGGTCCGGGGCGTCGTCGCAGACACAAGAAGCTCCGGGCCATGTCTGAGATCAACGTCACGCCGATGGTTGACGTGATGCTGGTTCTGCTCATCATTTTCATGGTTGCGGCCCCCTTGATGACCGTGGGCGTGCCGGTGGAACTGCCCAAGACTGCGGCGGGGGCATTGCCCGGCGAACAGGAGGAGCCGCTGGCAATCACCCTGACGGCGGATGGGCGGATGCTGTTGCAGACCACCGAAATTGCGCCGACCGATCTGGTCGCCAAATTGCGCGCCATTGCCGCCGAGCGCAGCAGCGACAAGGTCTTTTTGCGGGCTGATGGGTCGATCCCCTATCAGAACGTTGTCCAGGT
>Ga0114931_10011422_pt1 | contig 10492 bp, 8 predicted proteins | sample 2SBtaG_FD_89579 | JGI IMG/M metagenome (GOLD analysis project Ga0114931, IMG submission 89579) | Deep subsurface microbial communities from Kolumbo volcano to uncover new lineages of life (NeLLi) - 2SBTROV14_V59a metaG | ecosystem: Environmental > Aquatic > Marine > Volcanic | place: Kolumbo... | reverse complement strand
CTGCGTCCACTCCCATCCGAGGAAGGCCACCGTGTCGGGGTCGGCGGGGTCCGAGGCGCGGGCGTTGCACTGGCGGATGGCGTCGACGGTGTTGCGCCAGTCTTCGGGGTGGACGTTCTCGGCGTGGTCGTTGATCGACCAGAAGTCGAGCGCCGCGCAGTGGCGCGCGAAGTCGCAGGCGTCGGCGGGGGTCGCGGCGCCGCCTCCGCCGAGCAGCGGCAGGTTCAGCATGAAGGCGTCGAAGGAGATGGTGGTGTGGACGTGCAGGTCGCCGAACAGGATCTGCCGCCCGGTGTCGCGTGCACCGACCGCGTGCGCTGCGCGCTGCTGGTGCGCCGCGGCGCCTGTGACCTCGGCGGCCGGGCGCGGCGTGGGCGCGGGCATCGTGACCTCGCTGTCGAAGTGGCCGAAGGCGCCGCGGCCGAGCGCCCACAGGCCGGCGAACGCCAGCAGGGCGGCGCTCGTCACTAGCACTGCGAGCGTACGAAGGATCTTCACGTCCCGGTCTCCCCATTTTATCGCGGCGCGCTGCGCGTGCGTCCGCTCTCGAAGGGCGCGCCGCCGCTTCGCGTGCTCGCAGGCCGGGCACTTCGCACGCTGCGCGCCCATTGTAGACTGCGCGCCCCGCTGTCCATGCAGCGATCGAGGAATCCGCGTGCCGCCGCCCCTTCCCGCACGAGTGCCCCGCCCCGAGCAGCCGCCGACTCCGGCGCGCGATGCCTTCGCCGTGCAGCGCGCGCAGGTCGCGCCCGGCCTCGAGCTGGCCTTCCTGCGCGAGGGCGTCGGGGGCTACCCGCTCCTGCTGGTGCACGGCTATCCGGAAACCAAACGCATCTGGTGGCGCAACGTCGCGCCGCTCGCTCGCGCCGGTTTCGAGGTGATCGTGCCCGACCTGCGCGGTCAGGGAGACTCCGGATTCCCGCCCGACGACGCCTACGACCTGGTTCTGTACGCGCGCGATCTTTATGCGCTCGTCCGCGACGTGCTCGGGCATGCGAGCTGCGCTCTCGTTGCCGGAGACGTCGGCGGCGCTGTCATCTGCGACATGGCGAACCGCTTCCCGGGCTTCGTCGAGCGCATGGTCTTCTTCAACAGCGTCGCGCCCGTCGTTCCCGAGCGCGCCGACTGGTACGCGGCCCACGGCCTCGGGCTCGACCCGCTCGCGCCCGGGCCGACGGGCGACTACCGCGTCCGTCAGGGTCGCGACTGGCAGCAGCTGCTCGACGAACTCGACACGCCCGCGCGTCGGCTTCGCTACGTGCGCGACTTCTACGAACATCGCCTGTGGGCGTCGCCGCACGCCTTCGAGGAGGCGGACTTCGACTTCATGGCCGAGCCCTTCGCCGATGCGCGCCGTCTGCTGGCGAGCTGGGCGCCCTACCAGCTGCAGTACGGCCGGCCGATGAGCGAACCTCCGCTGTTGGCGCAGCCGGTCGAAGTGCCCACATTCATCCTCTACGGCCCCGACGACCACGTCGTGCCGCGCGATTTCCCGAAGCGCTGCGAGATCGCCTTTCCCCGGCGCGTCGGGCCGCTGGTGGTACCCGAGTGCGGTCACTTCCTGCAGTGGGAACGCGCCGACGTGTTGAACGCCGTCGTGTGCACCTATCTGGCCGACCTGCTCGCGGGCACCCGCGCGGCAGGCGAGGAGGAGCCGTGAACATCGCTGCAAAGCGACAACCCGAACGAACGCGGGCGGTCGACGAAGCGCTGCTCGTCGGCGATGGCATCGGCGCCCGCCGTCGAGTCCGCGACGGCGGACAGGAAGCCCCCGATCGACTCCATGTACAGCTCCGAGACGCTGTCGACGTCCCAGGTGCCGAGACCCGCGCGCCGCGCCAGCTGCTGCGATGCGTCGGTGTCGACGTGCAGTTGCACGTAGCCGGTAACGCCGGGCGTGCGCATCCCGAAGCGCGAGTGCACGCGCTGGTAGCGTTCGAGGTAGGTCGCGTGCGTGAAGTCGGCGCGCCGCCGCATCAGGTACTGGTAGCGGACGGCAGCCGGAGGGCCCGAGCGCTGCGGGTCGATGAAGACGTGGTCGCGGCCGACGAGCGCCGTCGAGAGGTCGGGGTGGGCGACGGCTTCGATCTCGGCGCCGAGGCCCCGGAGCGAGTGTTCGAACAGCTGCGTCGTGCTGGCGTCCACCGTGCGCAGCTCGAGCGCTGCGCGCCAGGGCGCATTCCCTCCGAGCGCGTCGTCGTCGACGCGCCACAGCAGGGCGACTTCGACCTGGCCTGCGACGCCGGCGCGCAGCGTCCCGACCCGCTCGTCGACCTGCGAGCGGAAGCGCTCGCCGGCGCCCGCACGCGGCACGAGGTGGCAGAGGCAGCGCAACATGGGCCCGTCCGTCGCATCGGCGCAGTCTATCTCGCGCTGGCCCCGACGGGGGCTGGCTCCGACCGGCGGCCTCGCAGGTGTGCGCGGCCGCGGGCGGCGGCGACCCGGTGGTGTCGCGTCGCGCCCACGCGGGCCCTTCGCGCGCCGCAGTCGCTGGTGCTCGTCGCACTCGCGACGTCCGTCGCGCTCGGCTGCGCCGGTGCGCCCTCCGCGTCGGCGCCGCCCGCGCGCGTCGCGCCCGCCGAGGCCGGCTCCACCGCGTCCGCCGCGTCGAGTCCGGAGGCTCCGAGTCCGGCCCGGGCGTTGCGGGCCGACGCCGCCGGCGAGGTCCGCTTCGAGAGCGCCTCGCCCTACGACCTCGACGTCCTGCTCGGTGGCATGCGTTACGCGTCGCCGACCACGGCGATGGGCACGCTCAGCCTTCCGCCCGGCGCTTCGGCGGCCTCGCCGGTGCCCGCCGTCGTGCTGCTCCACGGAAGCGGCGGCATCGCACCCGGCCGCGAGCACACCTACGCCAGGCTGTTGAACGCCGCCGGCTATGCGGCCTTCGTCGTCGACTACTATGCGTCGCGCGGCATCGCGCCCGACGACGACTACATGCACAAGGTACTCTCCGTGACCGAGTTCGATGCCATCACGGATGCCTACCGTGCGCTCGAGCTGCTCTCGACGGACCCTGCGATCGACGGCGATCGCATCGCGCTCGCGGGCTTCTCCTACGGTGGCATGGCGGTCCGCCTGGCCATGGACGAACGCATTCGCCTGGCGCTGGCCCCGGGGCATCGTGGCTTCGCAGCCTTCGTCGACTTCTACGGCCCGTGCTTCCAGGTGCTCGGGACACGGCACACCAATGGCGCGCCGCTGCTGACGCTGCGCGGCAGCGAAGATGCTTCGAACGAACTCGCCGCCTGCGCGCGCCGCGAAGACGAACTGCGCGCGATCGGCGTCGACGTGGAAGCACACGTCTACCCGGGGGCGGGGCACGCCTGGGAGGTCGACATCCCGCGCGCCCTGCGCGCCGACGCCCCCTACGTCGTCGGCTGCGAGATGGTCTACGACGAGGCCGGCCACTCGAGCGTCGGTGGCAAGGCGATCGTCGACGTGCCGGTCGGCACACCGCGCGCCGACCGCATCGCGCTGCGCACCTCGAGCGGCGACACCATGGCCGCCTGCGTGAAGAGCGGCTACGTCGTCGGCAGCGACCCGGCGACCCGGGCTCGTGCCAACGCCGACCTGCTCGACTTCCTCGGCCGCGCACTCGACGATCACCGCACCGCGCCCTGAGCACCCCGCGCGCGGCCGGCCGGCCGGCCGCGCGCGGGGTTGGATCCGACCCCGATCGGGTCGCCACCTGGACTGCGCGCCGGACTCGCCCCGCTCCGCGTGGGCACGCGGACGGCGCGCTTCGAGGCGCTCTCGACCGTCTCGGGGCGGACGTCGCACGGGGCCGTACCGACGCGTTCGACGGCTCGGCGGGCTACGCTGCTAGGGTGGCGCGCGCGCGCCGAGCGAGGAGGGACACGATGGCGAACCCGCTGGCACTGCTTCCGGAGTTCTTCGAACGTTATTTCGCCTTCTTTCGTCCGGGACACCAGGAGGGCGTGGTGCCGGCGCGCATCAAGGAGCTGGCCCGCCTGAAGGTGGCGGCGATCAACGGTTGCGATACCTGACTGTTCGCTCGCTACGCGTCGGCGACGCGTCAGGGGCTCGATGAAGCGGAGATCGCGCAGATCCACCTGCCGGAAGCAGAGCGTCGCCTGGGCGTGCGCGAAGCGCTGGCCGTCCGCTGGGCCGAGAAGCTCGCGAGCGGCGAGGTCGATGTCGCAGAGGAGTTCAAGGCGTCACTGCACGAGCACTTCAGCGATGCCGAGGTGGTCGAGCTCGGCATGATGATCGGCCAGTACATCACCTTCGGTCGCCTGCTCGTCCTGCTCGGGCTCGAGAAGGGCGCCTGCGAGATCTACACGACCGGCGACTGAGCCGGGCCAGTGCCGCGGCTATCGCCGGGGGCGCCCGCCCTGCGTCCAGCCGAGCGCCTCGGCGATGGCGTGGTAGATGTAGTTCTGCTCGCGCACGCCGCGGAAGAGCGCGGCGCCGGGCCCGCCCGCGTAGATCGCCACGTCCTCACCGCCGTGGGTTTCCGAGCGCATCGGAGCAGTGGCCTCTTGCAGGTAGGACGGGTCCTGTGTGTCGACGTCGGAGAGGTCGGGGCGCCCGGCGCGGATGCCGCGCACGCTGCACGTGAAGGGCGGCGTCGACAGACAGGGGCGGTGGGGAAAGTGGTGCGGCCCTTCGGGCTGCTCGTCCGAGGCGCCCGTGTAGCCCGGGCCGTTGGCATAGCCGAGCGTCGTATAGGGAAGGCCGAGCGCATCGCGTGCCAGCGCGTCCTCGCCGGCGCGCGCGAACATCGGGGTCGGCACCACCTTGCCCAGGATCGGGTTGCCACGTCGCGGGTAGCCCGAGAACGTGAGGGTGTGGCTGTGGTCGGCCGTGACGACGATCAGCGTGTCGTCGCCGGCGCGAGCGAGTGCGCTTCGCACGGCATCCGAGAGGGCGATGGTGTCGGCCAGCGCGCGCGCTGCGTTGCCGGCGTGGTGGGCGTGGTCGATGCGGCCGGCCTCGACCATCAGCACGAAGCCCTGCGGGTTGCGCCCGAGCAGGCCGATCGCCCTGGCGGTCATCTCCGCCAGCGAGGGCTCGCCCGCGACGTCGCCCGCGCGGTCGATCTCCCAGTGCATATGGCCGTACTCGAAGAGCCCGAGCAGGTGGCGTACGGCCGTCGAGGTCGGATCGATGGCCTTGAAGTCGCTGCGCCGCCAGACGTAGGCGGCGTCCGGCCGGTCGGCGACCCATTCGCGTGTCAGGTCGCGGCCGTCGAGGCGTTGTCCGCGCAGGTCGGGTACCTCCGGGTCGCTCGCGTCCCGGGGCAGGAAGTGGGCGCGGCCGCCCCCGAGCGCCACCTCGAGGCCGCCGCCCGCGGGGAACTCGACGAGCTGCCGTGCGATGTCGGGGAAGCCGGCGGCGCGCGCGGCCTCGGGAAGCGCCGCGTCGTCCTCCCAGTTGCGCAGTGCGCTGTGTGCATAACAACCAGCGGGCGTTGCGTGCGTGAGCGTCGCCGTCGTGACGACGCCCGTCGACAGGCCGCGCGCTTCGGCCTCCTCGAAGAAGGTCGCAACGCGGTGCGCCGCCACCGTGCGGAAGTCGCCGCGCACCACGCCGCCGTCCACGCCGAGGACGCCGGTCCGCGTCTTCACGCCCGTCGTCATGGCCGTCATCGTCGAGGCGGAATCCGCGACCTGCGCATCCGTGTTGTAGGTCTTCGAGAGTGCGACGTGAGGGAGCGTCTCGAAGGCGAGCAGGTTCTCCTCGCCGGGTTCGCCGCGGCGCTGGCCTTCGAGGATGCGCGCGGCCGTGACGGTCGAGGGCCCCATGCCATCGCCGACGAAGAGAATGACGTTGCGCGCGCGTGCGAGCGCTGGGGTGCCCGCGCGCACGCGCGCAACCGCTGCACGCCCCTGCGCGAACCAGGTGTTCGCTTCACGCGGGTCGGGGGTGGCGGTCGGTCGTGTGGCTTCGACGGGCGGGGTGGTGGGCGGGAGCGCGCAGGCGGCGAAGAGCGCCGCGACCAGTCCCCACGACGGTCCGAGGCGGGTGCGCATCGGGTGGGTCTCCTTCTTCTCGTTCTTCGCCTTGCGGCCAGATCGGCCTGCCCGCCCGCGGCGGTGCCGGGCGGAGGCGGCCGCCCGCGCGCACCGGCCCGCACGGCACGTGCCGTGCCGTCGCATGCTAGCGGCGCGCTGCGCCGCGCCGCTGTGCCGCCCGTATGCGGCGGTCCGTGTTCCAGTCGATCGCGAAGAGCGCCGCCCGCAGTGCGCTTCCGCCGACCCAGCGCAGCGGCTCGGGAGGCCACTGCAGGCGTCGGCGCGTGAGCGCGCGCTCCCACTCGTGGCAGCGGCCCTGTACGCGCTCGGCGAGCATGGCGCCCATGGCGCTCGCCTGCGCCACGCCATGGCCGCAGTAGCCGAGGCCGGCCACGACGTTGCCTGCGCTCCCTGCCACGTCGAGTGCCGGCAGGAAGTCGAGCGTGAGCGCGATCCACCCGCCCCAGAAGCGGCGCATGCCGACCCCTTCGAGTTCGGGGAAGCGCTCGCGGAACGCGCGCTCGATGCGTTCGAATGCGGCCGGGTCGTGCGCGGGCGGCAAGCGACGCCCCCAGGCGTGCCGGACGTGCTTCGCGCCGCCCACGACCGTGCGCGCGCGTGTCAGGTGATAGCTTTCGAGCATCTCGTGCGAGGTGTAGATGCCCTCGCGGCCCGGCCAACCGACTGCCTCGAGCTGCGCGGGCGACAGCGGCGCGCTCTCGAAGAGCGACACACGCAGCGGTGCCACCCGCCGTGGCATCCAGCCGAGCATCGGCGTGTAGGCGTTGGTGGCCACGACGGCGGCGTCGGCCTGCACGCTGCCCTGCGCAGTCCGCGCGCCTGGCTTCGCGCCCGTGGTGAAGGCGACGACGCCCGAGCCCTCGAAGAGCCGAACGCCCGCGGCGATCGCCGCGCGGCGAAGCCCCATTGCATAACGTCCCGGGTGGAGAGTGCCACCGCGCTCCTCGAGGACGCCGCAGGCGAAGCTCGCGGGCAGGCCGCGTGCGCGCATGGCGGCGCCGTCCAGGAAGCGGACCTGCGCGCCGATGGCGGCCGCGGCGTCCGCGGCGCGGCGCAGGCGCGCCTCGTGCGCCGGGAGCACGGCCGCGAGCACGTTTCCGCAGGCGTCGTAGTCGCAGTCGATGGCGTACTTTGCGATCAGCGACTCCGCATGGCCGACGGCTTCGTCCGCGAAGCGCACCAGCGCCGAAGCGCGTTCGCGCCCGTAGAGGCGCAGCAGCGTCGGGATGTCCTTGCCGATGGTCGGTGTCAGGTGCCCGGCATTGCGTCCGCTGGCGCCGGCACCCGCGAAGTCGCGCTCGAGAACGACGACGTCGGCTCCCTGCTCGCGCAGCGAGAGCGCGGCCGACAGACCCGTGTAGCCCGCGCCGATCACGACCACATCGCAGCGCAGCTCCTGGGCGAGCGGCGGCTGCAAGTCGCGGGGCGTCTCGACCCAGGGGCTGATCTCGTCGAAGGCGGCGGCCGTGGGTTGCAGCGACACCCTTCAGCCGCCGAGCCGGACCGGCATGGAGGCGATGCCGTTGATGTGGGTCGAGCGCTGTCTGCGCACCGGGCCTGCGAGAGAGAGGCGTGGAAAGCGCGCGAGCAGCTCCTCGAACACCACGCGGGTCTCGAGACGCGCGAGGCTTGCGCCCAGGCAGAAGTGCTCTCCGTGGCCCAGGGCCAGGTGGGGGTTGGCGTGGCGCGGACGCAGCGGGTCGAAGCGCTCCGGGTCGTCCCAGACTTCTTCATCGCGGTTGCCCGACGCGTAGAGCAGGACCACGGCGTCACCGGCCCCGATGCGCTCGCCGCCCACCTCGCAGTCGCGCCGCGCCGTGCGGATGTGCCTGTGCACGGGTGTGACCCAGCGCAGGAATTCCTCGACGGCGTCGCCCATGCGCTCGGGCTCCTCGATGAGCTGCTCGCGCTGCACCGGGTGCTGGCACAGCGCGAGGCAGGCGCCCGAGATCAGCGTGCGTGTCGTCTCGTTGCCGGCGCCGATCAGCATCAGCGCCATCATCACGATGTCGTCGTCGCCGAAGCGCTCCTGCTCGGCGCGGGCCGAGACGAGCCCCGAGATCAGGTCGTCCCCGGGTTCCTCTCGCCGCCTCGCGACCCTCTCGCGCAGGTCGCGGGCCAGTTCGCCGAGCAGCGCGGCGTGTCCGGTGGGCGGCGGCGCAGCGGGGTCGCCGGCCGTGAGCGCGATCATCGCATCGGCACAGCGCTGGAAGTGACGCCAGCGCTGCTCGGGGATGCCGACGATGCGCGCCAGCGCGATCGCCGGGATCGGCGCGGCCACCTCCGAAACGAGGTCGACCTCTCCGGTCCCGGAAAGCTTCGAGAAACGTTCGCGGCACAGCCCGCGCATCCAGTCTTCGAGCGCGCCGACCTGCCGTGGCGTGAAGGCCTGACGCACCAGCGCGCGGATGCGCCCGTGCCGGGGCGGATCCATGTGGATCAGGCTTTCGGTCGGCGGCACATGGCTCGCCCGCTTCGTGCCGGCGCGTGGCAGCAGGTCGTTGAGCAGCACGCCCGATGAGGTCGAGAACAGGTCGGGACGCTTCGAGACGAAGCGGATGTCGGCGTGGCGCGACAGGGCGAACACGCCGCCGCCGCGTGCGCCCGCGACGGCGTGCCAATAGACCGGGGCCCGACGGCGAAGCCGACGATAGGTCGCGTGCACGTCGCCCAGGTAGAAGTCGGCGGTGTGGAGCGCGGGGGCGGGGTCGATACGGCAGGTGTCGGTGGTCACGGCGCCTTCCTCCGGCCAGGGCCAGGGGCCGGGACCATTCTATCAGCTGACCGGTGCGCGAACTCTCGACCTCGCGAACTCGCCAGCTGGCCGCGGCGCTGCTCGCGGGGTTCCTCGGCCGGCGGCGCTGCCCTCGCTGTGGGGTGCGGGAGCGCCCGTGCGCCGGGGCCGGGCGCTCGCCGTGCAGCACCCGCGTCGTGCCGCTTCGCGGGGCTGCGCGCCTCAGTGTGCGGGAGCGAAGTCGCCACCGAGCGCCACGGCGGCGAGTCGACGCAGCGTCGGGTCCGGGTGGTCACGCGCAATGTCGCGCAGCGCACTGCTGCTCGCCGGCGTGCCGGCGAGCGACAGTGCCATGACGGCGGCGCGCGCGGGATCGCCCTTTCCGGCTGCCACGCGGCGCAGCGCCGGCAGCGCGTCGTCGCCGAGGGCGGCGAGCCCGCGCGCCGCGGCGATGCGTACGCGTGGCGCCGGGTCGGCGAGTGCGTCGGCGAGCGCGGGCACCGCGTCGCTGCGCAGCAGCTCCGGGAGGCGCGCGGCGGCCGCCTCGCGAACGGCAGCTTCGGGTTCGTTTCGCAACACGGTCTCGAGTCGCGCGGCTGCGGTCGGTCCGCTGGCGTGACGCGCCCCGATTCGCCGCCGCTCGGGCGACGCGCTGCCGAGCAGCTCCCGGCTGCGCTGCGCATCGAGTGCACCGTCGATGCCTGCCAGTGCGCGCAGTGCCGTCGTCGCTGCGTCGCGCTCCGGGCCCCGGGCCACGATCTCGATCAGTGGCGCGCGCAGCGCCTGCGGCCGCCTCTGCGCGCACAGCGACAACAGTGCGCGCGTGAGAGTCTCGTTGCGGTCGGCGCGGACGAGGACGCGTGCGATCGTCGCGGCCGCTTCGGGCGTGAGCGCGGCATCGAGGTCGGGCACCCCGGCGAGGCGCCGCAGCGCGGAAGCGGCGAGCGGTGGCGCAGCGCTTGCCGCAATGTCGGCGAGTCGCGCGACGCCGCGCGTCCCGCTGCGTTCCGTGGCCGGAAGCGAGAGGTAGTGCTCGAGCGACGAGGTCGCCGCGGCACCGGGCGAGCGCACGAAGGCGCCGCCGCGAAGTGCGATGGCGAGCGTACGCGAGCGCTGGTGGGGGTCGGGCAGGCGCGAGCGCCAGATCGAGGCGCCGCCGAGCGCTTCGAGACCGAGCAGCACGCGCTCGCCGCGCTGCAGACGCGGGGCGCGCGACGCGGCCAGCTCCTCCCAGGCCACGTCGACGGCTTCGCCACCGTCGAGCGCGCCCCTCAGTGCGTGCTCGACCCGCAGCGTCGCCAGCTGCGCGCTACCTCCGAGCGCGCGCGTCCCTTCGACCTCGGCCACGACGACGAGCGGCGCGGCTTCGAGGGCGGCCACCACGCGTGCATCGGTCGCCGCGCGCGGCGTCGCCCCGCCCGGCGTCGCCCCGGCCGGCAGGGCGCCGTCGTTGCGAGCGCGCTGCCGGCCGGCTGGCGCCGGTGCCGTCGCGGCGCGCACCTGCGCAGCGGCGCCCGACGCCGGCCCTGCGGCGGTCTGTGCGTGGACTGCACCCGCGAGCGTCAGTACGCCGAGCACAGGCGGGCCGAGTGCGAGGGCGGCAGTTGCGAGCAGGCCGACTGCCCACGCGCCAGGCCGGCCGGCCGCGTGGCCGGGGCGTTGCCGGGTGCGTCGTGCGCCGTGGGGGGGGCGCGCCGGGCAGACCGCCGGAGCGGCCGCTGCGCCGGCCGCCGGGCCGCGTCGGCTCAAGGCAGCGCAG
>Ga0114931_10011421_pt1 | contig 10493 bp, 7 predicted proteins | sample 2SBtaG_FD_89579 | JGI IMG/M metagenome (GOLD analysis project Ga0114931, IMG submission 89579) | Deep subsurface microbial communities from Kolumbo volcano to uncover new lineages of life (NeLLi) - 2SBTROV14_V59a metaG | ecosystem: Environmental > Aquatic > Marine > Volcanic | place: Kolumbo... | reverse complement strand
CGGCCAGGTTGTTCAGGCTCACGGCCACGAAAGGGTGATTGGGGCCAAGGGCTTTCTCACCAATCGCTAGGGCGCGCTTGTACAGCGGCTCGGCCTGCGCATATTTGCCTTGGGCACGGTAGAGTTCGGCCAGGTTGTTCAGGCTCACGGCCACGTCGGGATGACTGGGGCCGACGTTTTGCTCGGCGACCGCCAGGGCCTTCTTGGCCACAACGACGCCACGGTCATATTTACCCGCATGAAGAAGCCTCAATGCCTCCTGATTCAGGGTGTCCCATTCAATGCCTGCGCCCTGCGCGAGCGTGGGCGTCGTGGCCGGCAACGAAAACAAACAAGCCATCGTGATCGCGAGCATGGATTTCATGGGTTTCCGCCTCCTACCTGATGCGCCACAATGATTATACAGCCTGTACCCCGCAGGGCCGAGCAGCGCAGGAAGTGACATCGAATGGGCTTCGAAGATGGACGACCGGCCGGGACGGTTTTTCTGCGCGCTGTATTCCTGTGCCTAATTGCCTGCGCGCCGTGCCAAATACCTTTGCGCGCATCAGCCACTTGAGCAAAGTGCCCCCCCCCAGAGCCTCCACCTCTCGGTCTCACGTGTAGGATTCAGTTGCCAAGTCCAGTGGCCTCACGGACTTGCTTGACTGGAGACGATGGGATTCGAACCCACGACCTTCGCATTGCGAACGCGACGCTCTCCCAACTGAGCTACGTCCCCAAAGAACGCGCCTGACCTTCCGGCACGGCAGCCCTAAAGATAACAGTCCTTCCTCGGGCCGGCAAGCCGGCGGAACTTCACAAGTTTTCGCCGGACGAGTTGCGGCGCATCGTCCCCATTCACTCCCCTGACGGCACGGCGCGCTGAGCCAACGCCCGGACCATTCTTCCGGCGGCCTCGGAGGGGTGGCGAGCCTCGGTCGCTTCCAACTCTGCGAGGCGCTTCTTGCCGGTGCGTCACTCGGCCAACCACTCTTTGGCGAAACAGCCTGATTGGATTTCGCTGAGCATCGCCCGCATCTCCTCCCGCGTCTGGGCGGTGATGAGCCTGGGGCCGCGGGTCAGTCCGCCGTACGACGCGGTGTTGGAAATGCGCCGACGCATCTCCGCCAGGCCGCCGGCATACTGAAGATCGACGACCTGCTTGACCTCGTGTACGCACTCAAAGTAGGCCACATCCTCGGGATATCCCGCCTCGACCAGAATCTCATAGGCCGCCTTCATCAATTCGATGACGCCGCCGCAAAGGACGGTCTGTTCGCCGAACAAGTCGGCCTCGCACTCGGCCGCAAAGGTCGTCTCGATCATGCCGCCCTTGCCGCCGCCGATGCCCGCGCCCCAGGCCAGGGCAAGCGACCGCGCCCCGCCTGTCGCATCCTGCTCCACCGCGATCATGCAAGTCAGTCCGCCGCCGCGGCAAAACGCATCGCGAACCAGCGTGCCGGGCCCCTTGGGCGCGACCATGATGACGTCCACGCCGTCCGGCGGCACGATCCCGCCGAATCGAATGCCGAAGCCGTGTACAAAACCCAGGGCCTGACCGCCGCGCAGAGCCGGGGCGATTTGCTTGCGATAGATTTCTCCCATCGTTTCGTCGGGCAGCGTAAAGATCAGCAGATCGGCCTGCCGTGCCGCCTCGGCCAACGAGAGCGGATCGAATCCATCCTCGATCGCCCGGGCGTGGTTCGCTCCGCCCGGTCGTTGGGCGACCACGACGCGATGGCCCGAGTCTCGCAGGTTCAAGGCATGGGCCCGACCCTGGCTCCCATAGCCCAACACGGCAACGGTGCGAGACAGAAGCAGCTTGGGATCAGCGTCATTTTCGTAATAGACGTTTGTATTCATGTGATTTCACCACCAGTGAGTGTGCATCGTAATCCCGCGCCGCCGGAACCGGCAGGGGCGCCCAAGCTGCTGATTCAGAACCACCGGCTTCCGCCGGTGGCTAGTGGCCTATCCTGTGTGACTGGACTGGGGGGCGCCCCATCTGAGCATATTCAGAGGAAAACACCCTCCAGACGCCGATGCCCTCACCCAAGAGCCGATCACCCCCCTCAAATGTGGCAGAACACGCCGCTCGAAGCTCCTGCGGGGCCATCCGGTTTTTCGGTCGCACGGCCCTGCGGTACGGCGTCTGGTTGGATGATATGATAATGGGATGCAGCAGATCGAGGCAGAGCAGATCGACCAGCGGTTCGCAGCCACCACCGCCCGGGCCTGGCCCCGGCAGGGCCGATATGCGCTGGTCATGTTGGCCGCCGCCGCAGTCATCCTCCCGGCCTGGGTGGGCGGCCAATCCGGACAGACCACCGGCCTGCTGATCCTGATTCCCTGGTCTATTCTCGCCGCCTTGCTCGTCGCCGGCTGGCTGGCGGCCCGGCGTCAACGGCGAAGCCGCCAAAACATCACGCAGGCATGGGAGATGGCCCAATTGGAAAACTGGGCCGACGCCGAACAATGCCTCGACCTGGGCATGGGCGGACCGATCCGCTCGCCGTCCGACCGCTGGCAGTCCTTCATGCTCCTGGCCACCCTCCTGGAGCGCGACGGACGCCACGACCTCGCCGCCCACGTCCACGTGAGGCTCTTGCTCGAACGCATCGGCGACGGCTACCAACTCCAGCAGACCCAACTCGCCCTGACCATGGCCAAGCTGCGCAACGAAGAACTCACCGACGCCGTCAGGCTGCTCGACCAATTGGAGCGTCTACCCATGCCGCTGACCCTGCGGGCGGTCTATTCACTGATCCGCCTCTATCAGCAGGTCTTCATGGGACATCACCTGGACGCCGTCGAAAACATGAATGAGCAGCAGTCGTTGTTTCGCCGCTTTCTCTCGACGCGGGCGGGCTACGGCTATGGCCTGCTGGCCGCTTCCCTGCACCACCTCGGGCGAAACGTCGAGGCCGCCAAGCTCTGGCTCGACGCCACCACGCTGATCCGCCCCGAAAAGCTCGTCGAAGAATACCCCCCACTCGCCTCACTCCGCGGGCAATACCCGGCAATGGAGCACCCCATATGAGCGGCACAGAAGCACACCGGCTCATCCAATCGCTGCGGCGGCAATTCCTGCTAGCCACCGTCACCCGCGTGACACTGCTCTCGGTCGTCGGCCTCGGCTTCGTCCTCGGCACCCTGTGGCAGGCCCACTTCCAGCGCGGCTCCGAGCTGATGTGGTCCGCCGCCTCCCTCGCCGCCATCGCCTGGCTCACCCTGACCTTCTACAGCGTCCGACAGATTCGCGTCGCCCATCAAGCCTCGGCCTTCATCGCCTCCGGGCGCCTGGACCTGGCCGAAGAACGGCTCAAAAACGCCCTGCGCAAATTCAGCCTCTACCGCAACGGCAAGCTCCTCGCCTGCCACCACCTCGCCGTCGTCGCCCACGGCCGCAAGAGCTACCGGGCCGCCGCCGAACTCTGCGACGGGATGATCTCGCTCCCGGGAGGCCCCCTGGTCGCCACGCGACGAACCTGCCGCATCCTCCTGGCCGACTGTCGGCTCTTTCTCGGTGACGTTTTGGCGGCCAGTCGGGCCATCGCCCCACTGCGACTGGACGGGGCCGATCTTGGCCTCGCCGAGCAACTCCTTCTCCTGCCCATCGAGCTCCGCTGCCAAATCGCCGCCGAACAGTATGAAGAAGCCGCGCGTGCCCTGCCCTGGAAGCTCAAACGAGCCGAATTGCTCGACGCGCCCCGGGCCGCCCTGGTCCACGCCCTTCTGGCCCAGGCCGCTCGAAAAACCGGCAAAGGCCCAGTTGCCGACTTCCTGCAACGCCGCGCCGAGCTTTACCATGACCTTGACGACCTGGCCGAGGAGTACCCGGCCTTGCGAGATTTAGCCCCTCGGGCCAGAAGTGCCGATAATAAATAGCTCAAACGGACCGTTCGCGGAGGAATCGGGATGCGTACTCCCTTCGAGCCGCGGGCTTTTAGCCCGCGTGGCGTTACGATGTCTACAAGGCGTTTTCCACTCAGAAACGCGGCGCGTCTTGGTGCGTGGAGCGTTTTTTTGTCTCTTAGCACCAAAATGATGTGCGAAACGAACACGATTTCCCCAGGTTTCGTTTAGCCGCGACCCAACGGGGAGCGATTGGGCGGCCCTGTTTGGATCTGATTACGCCGGGTTATGGAGATTCATTGATGCCAACCCATTTGCTGATTGCCACGTTGCTCTTGACAACCGGCCAGGCTCGGCCGATTCAGCCGCCCAGGCCCGACACCCCCGGCTCGGCCGGCAACGTCACCGCTCCGGCCCAGCCAAAGCCGAACGCGACGGCCAATCAGCCCAGGTCGGTCCAAACGGACCCTCAAATGGGCCTCTGGCTGGTGAACCTGGCCCGACACCAGGGACACCTCGTCGGCCGGACCGATCCACGGCGATCCTCCCTCCAAATCCTCGCCCTGCTCAGGGCGGCGGTGGACGCCTCCCCCGACTGCGCCGAGGCCTACTATTGGCTCTACGACCTCGAAGGGCGGATGGACCGGCAGCCCAAGGCCCGCCGAGCCCTCGAACACTATTGCCGATTGCGCCCGGATGACGCCGCCGCCCGCCTGTTGCTGTTAGACCTCCAACTCCAAGACCAGCAGACCGCCGAGGCCCGCGCCGCCTTCGTCAAGGAGCAGCTTGGCCGAAAACCCCTGTCGCGGGTCTTCGCCAGCGAGTTGCACCGCCGGCTGGCCAACCACGCCTTCGAGCGGCAGGACACCCCGACGGCATCCCGCGAGGTGGAGGAGGCCCTGCGCCTGAACCCGATGAACGTCGCGGCTCGGCAGTTGGCCTATCGCATCTTCCGCGAGACCGAGCCTGCCCTCCAACGGGTGGAAATGGCCCTGCAACTGATCGGCATCAACCCCGGCCAGGCCAATCTGGTGTGGGACCTGGCCGAGTTCCTCGACCGGCTCTCGCTGCATACCCAGGCCCAGCAATGGTATCGTCGGGCCATCGAACTGCATCGTCGGGCCAACAATGCCGCCGTCCCCGCCGAGTACCTACACAAACTCGCCGTCTCTTATGCCGACGCCGGCAACTTCGCTCAGGCCAAAGTGACCGCCGACCGGGCCCTGCTGGCGAATCCCGAGCAGATGACCACCCGCCTCCTGCGCGCCCGGGCCTTGAGAAAGCTGGGCAAAGACGCCGCCGCAGCCGCCGACCTGGCCTATGTCTCCAAAGCCTACGCCGCGCGCATCGACACCGTCCTCAAAAACAAAGACTTCCCCGCCGCCGCGGAGATCGCCTGGTTCTATTGCTACCACCAGCCCAACCCCCGCCGGGCCCTCCAGCTTGCCGAGTTGGCCGTCTCCGAGCCCCGACCCAGCCTGCTCGCCAGGATCGCCTACGGCTATGCCCTCGACATGAACGGCCGCACCGACCAGGCCGTCAAGGTCCTCACGCCGTTGGCCGGCATCGACCAACTCGCCGCCTACAAACTGGCCCTGCTCCAAATCGAAAAAGACCAAAAGGACCAGGCCATCGCCACGCTGCAAAAGGCCGCGGCGATTCGATCGTCCGGCATCGCCTACAAAATGATCTCCAGCCTGCTGGCAAAGTATGACCAGAAGCCGCCGACCCCACCCTCCTATGACAAACTCATCGCCGCCCTGGCGAGCTTTCCAAGCGACGTCTTCGACTACCCCAGCAGACCCCAGGACTTCCTCAAGGTCACCCTGCACTTCGTGGACGATCCCCTACCGCCCATCGGCCCCATCAACGTCACCTTCCGCGCCGAAAACGTCGGCCCCTTCCCCATCACCTTCGGCGAAGGGTTCATGGCCATGCCGCTGGTCGCCGTCAGCGCTCGGGTCGGTGGGCCGTCGGGCCATCTCTATGAAAACTACCTCCAGGTGCTGATGAACTCCCGCCCGACGCTGCTGCCCGGCGACGCCATCGAAAAGACCGTCGCCATCGACGTCGGCCCGATCCGCGAAGACCTCCGCCGAAAGATCACCCAGCCCGTACCCATCGAGGTCACGGCCATGTTCGATCCGGTCTACGAGCAGAAAATGCCGAAACGTCAAAAAGTCGAAAAGTCAAAAAGTCGAAATGTCGAAACGCCGAAAAGTCCGGGCGCCGAGCGTTTGACCGCTGGGCTGGGCACGATCACCACCGCGCCGATCAGGACCGTCCGATCAGCCCTCGACGTGTCCCCCGCGGGTATCACCGCGCTGTTGCAGCAGGCCCGATCGGCCGACGCGACCCAACGCATCCACGCCGCCGAACAGATCGGGGCCTTGCTGGCCGCGGGAGAAAAAATCGAAACGTCAAAACGTCAAAACGTCGAAACGTCGAAACGTCAAAACGTCGAAATGCAGGCGCGCGGGCTGCCGGTGGACTCTCTGCTGGACGCTGAGGCCAAACTCCTTTCCGACCCCGCCTGGCAGGTTCGGGCACACGCCCTGGTCGCCGTCGGCTGGTCGACGATGTCCAAGGGCGTGACGGTCGCAGCGGCCGCCTGCGTTCGCGATGCGATGCCCGTGGTCAAGACCCTGGCGGTCCGCCTCTTCGCCGAGCAGCACGGCGAAAAGTTTCGCCAGGTCCTCGAGCAACTCGATAAGTCCGATCCCTGCCCCTACGTCCGCATGATGGCCGCCAGCTACCTCCCCATCACCATCCAAGCCCAAGCCGGCAACATCCCCCAGCCCTGAGACGCAAGGTTCACGCCGGTGCTTAGCGAGCCCGCCGCAGCCCGAGAAACACGCTCCCAACCTGGGGTCGCTCCTCCAGACCCCACACAATCCGCCACTGACAAACCCCGGCCCGCCGGGATAGAATAATGCCTGTAACCAATCCGCCCGGTCTTGCGGTGTTCTGGCAAGCCCGTGCCCCACACCGCGTCGCAGCGTCGAGACTCTCTCCTCGGCGCCGATGCACCGCAGGATAGGTGAACAGCGATGGCGAAGGAAAAGTTTGACTTCGAGAAGGCCATGGCCCGGGCGGAGAAGATCGCTGCGGCGATTGAAGAAGGAAAGATCGGCCTGGAGGCGTCGATCAAGCAATACGAGGAAGGGATGGCCCTGATCCGCCGCTGCCGCGAGGTGTTGGACCAGGCCGAATTGAAGATTCAGCGTCTGGAAGCCTCGGCAGACGGCGGCGCCAAAATCGCCGAGAAGAAGCCGGACGAGGACCAGACCTAGGGGTGATCTGGAGGCGGCCTGATATCTCAAACCTACCGATCCATCAGCAAAGAGCCGCGGACTTTTAGTCCGCGCGGAGCTGCATGGTAGGCAACGATATGGTGCGCAACGCTTCAGAATCAGGGGATTGCTGGAGTGCCCTATGATGGCAGCGTCACCGTCACCATTGCCCAGCCGCGCAAAGGGCCTTAGCCACGGGTGCAACGGCGCGGAACCCGTGGCCCTCCTTTTCAATCATTTCGATACTTCTGCGCAGCAATCGGCGCCGGACCGATCTGGAGCTACAATTGCGCCATGACGCAAGCTGACCGGTCTTGGAGAAAACCAGATGCGTATGCCCCACGAGCCGCGGACTTTTAGTCCGCGCGGTGCGACGATGTGTGCAGGGCTGCTTCCAACCAGAAACACCAAGCGAGCCAAAAGCCCGCAGCGCTTCGAGTCAGGAATCACGCTGTTTGAGTTGGTGGCAAGAGACGGTTGGCAGGTCCATGACACAATCGGCGGATGCGTGAAATAGCGTCATAGAACGAGATCCAGAGCCTAGCCGCCGGCGGAAGCCGGCGGTTTGCCGCCAGCAGCGTCCGCCTTGGATCAGGTTCTGGCCGCAGACGCCGCCTGTAGTGTCACGAACCAGACGGCGGCAGCAGCCCAACCGGTCCCTGTCCCCGAAAGGAGCAGGGAAGTAGAATGGGGCGAACCTGACCCGTTCACAAATTCACTTGCTCTCGGTCCAGCCAGCATGGCGACACAGGTCGATGAAGACATCGCGATCCAGCTTCGCCGCAGTGCCGCCGAGGTCGAGCGCGCCTTGGAGGCTCGGTTGGGGCGTCTGACCTCCTTTCCGCCTCGGCTGCTGGAGGCCATGCGGTACAGCGTCAATGCCGGTGGCAAGCGATTGCGGCCGCTGCTGGTGTTGTGGTGTTGCGAGCTTTGCGGCGGCCGGACTGAGGCCGCCATGCCGCCGGCGATGGCCATCGAGTGCGTGCACACGTTCAGCCTGATCCATGACGACCTGCCGGCGCTGGACGACGACGACCTCCGCCGCGGCCGACCGGCCAGCCATCGCCGGTTCGGCGAGGCCCTGGCGATCCTGGCGGGAGATTCTCTGCACGCACTGGCCTTTGAGATTCTGTCGGAGGATGTCTCCCAGCCGTCCACAAGCAGTGCCATGACCCGTGAGCTTGCCGCGGCCACCGGGGGGGCGGGGATGATCGGCGGGGAGGTGCTGGATTTGTCCGGCGCCGGCCTGCCGCCGGCCGTCGAGGCCGTCGCCCGCATCCACGAGGCCAAGACCGCCCGGCTCATCCAGGCGGCTTGCCGGTTGGGCGGCTTGGCGGCGGAGGCCGACGAGCGCCGGATGGAGGCCATCTCCAACTACGGTCTGGCGCTGGGCCTGGCCTTTCAGGTCTCCGATGATCTGTTGGACGCCTGCGGAACGACGGAAGCCGTCGGCAAACGCACGGGCAAGGACGCGGACGCGGGACGGCCGACCTATCCCGCCGCCGTGGGGATCGAGGAGAGTCGCCGGGTCGCCTGCCAAACCGCGGAGCGGGCGATCGCGGCGCTGGGGCCGTTCGGTTCGGCGGCTGATCGCTTGGCGGCATTGGCGCGGTACGTCGTGCAGCGCAGTTCGTGAGGCCGTTTCGAGGAGATCATGCCACATCGCTCCAAACATGAAAAAGCAGTCCCCAGCGCGGGCAAACTCCTTCCCACCATCCGGTCTCCCGCGGATTTGAGAGGCCTATCGACCGATCAGTTGGACCGACTGGCCCGGGAGATTCGCGATCGGATCATCGGCGTGGTCAGCCACCACGGCGGCCATCTGGCCAGCAACCTCGGCGTCGTCGAGCTCACCATCGCCCTGCACCGCGTCTTCGACTTCAAGCAAGACTGGCTCCTCTGGGACGTCGGACATCAGGCCTACGTCCACAAGATTCTCACAGGCCGAAACGATCGCTTCGAGACCCTGCGAAAAACAGGCGGACTCAGCGGATTCCCCAACGTCGAGGAGAGCGAGTACGACCGCTTCAACGTCGGCCATGCCGGCACGGCCATCCCCACGGCGACCGGCTTGGCCCGCGGGGCGACGCTGATGGGTAAAAAGCGGCGGGTCGTGGCCGTCGTCGGCGATGCCAGCATCGTCAACGGCGTGGCCTTCGAGGGCCTCAACCAGGCCGGGACCTTGCAACGGCAACTCCTGGTCGTGCTCAACGACAACTCCATGGGAATCGCCCCGACACAGGGCGGCATGGCCGCCTATCTGGCAAAGTTTCGCGTAAGTCCCGTCTATGAAGAGCTGAAGAAGCGCGTCAAGAAATACCTGCCCCAGGTTCCCTTGATCGGCCAGGCGACGTTCGAAGCCCTCGACCACCTCAAAGAAGGGCTCAAGGCGACCGTCTCGCCGCACCAGATTTTCGAGCAGTTGGGTTTCGTCTACGTCGGGCCGACCGACGGGCACGACGTCGAGTCGCTCATCGAATTGCTCGATGCCCTCAAGGACGTCGATCGGCCGGTCTTGCTGCACGTTCACACCGAGAAGGGCCGCGGCGCCGATTTTGCCGAGGCTGAGCCGACCCGGTTCCACAGCCCCAAGCCGTTCAAGGTCGAGGGCTGTCGCGTGGAGATTCAGAGTGGCGGGCGGAGCTATACCGCCGCCTTTGCCGACGCCCTGATCGCACTGGCCCAAGAGGACCGCCGCATCGTGTCCCTAACCGCGGCGATGCCCGACGGCACGGGGCTGAACAAGTTCGCCGAGGTCTTTCCCGATCGCACGCTGGACGGCGGCATCGCCGAGAGCGCCACGGTCGACATCGCCGTGGGGATGTGCAAGGCGGGCCTGCGGCCGGTGGTGGCGATCTATTCGACCTTCCTCCAGCGGGCCTTCGATCAAATGTTTCAGGAGGTCGTGTTTCAGGGCTTGCCGCTGGTCTTTTGCCTGGACCGTGCCGGTCTGGTCGGCGGCGACGGGCCGGTGCATCACGGCTTTCTGGACATCGCCTACTTGCGGGCCATGCCCAACATGGTGCTGATGGCCCCCGGCGATGGCGAGGAGATCGCTCCGGCGCTGCGTCTGGCCTTGTCGCTCGATCAATCGCCCAGTGCCCTGCGCTATCCGCGGGACAGTGTGCCCGAGCCTCTGCTGGGTGAAAAGACGCCGCCGCCGTTTGAGCTGGGCCGATCGAGACTGCTCCGCGACGGCAGTGATGCCACGGTCCTGGCCTATGGGGCGCCGTGTCGCGCCGCCCTGGATGCCGCCGAGTTGTTGGCCTGCGACGGCCTGGAGGTTCGCGTGGTCAATGCCCGGTTTGCCAAGCCCATCGACCGCGACATGGTCGCCGAGGCCATTTGTCGTGGCGGGCCGGT
>Ga0114931_10011420_pt1 | contig 10493 bp, 9 predicted proteins | sample 2SBtaG_FD_89579 | JGI IMG/M metagenome (GOLD analysis project Ga0114931, IMG submission 89579) | Deep subsurface microbial communities from Kolumbo volcano to uncover new lineages of life (NeLLi) - 2SBTROV14_V59a metaG | ecosystem: Environmental > Aquatic > Marine > Volcanic | place: Kolumbo... | reverse complement strand
CTTGGGGGCGCGGCCTTTGCCGGCGCGGATTTGACCGGCGCCAATATCTCCGGCGCCGACTTTGTGGATGCCGATTTACGCGGTGCCATAATCGACCCTGAAATAATAGATTGCGAGGAGTTAAAGTCATCCATTCGGTCACGCCAGCTTAAGTTTGAGAGAGCAGAGCTAACCAAACTCCTGGACAATCACAAAATCTGGCTCGATTCGTTAAGTAAAAATGGTGCCCGCGCGAACCTCAGCGAAGTGGACATGAGTGGGCAAACTTTTGCCAGTGCCAACCTTACCATCGCGCAAATGGCACGCTGTGCCCTGCGCAATTCAAACCTAGCGGGTGGCATATTTGCTCTGGCGGATTTGGCGTTTGCCGATTTGCGCGGCGCCGATCTCGGCCATGCGGATTTACGCGGTGTCAATTTGGAACGCGCCACGCTTACCGGCGCCAACTTGTCATCGGCAAAGCTAGATCCCATGGAGCATGTCGGGCTGCAACAGCAAGCCACCCGTACTAATCTTGGTCGCGCCCGCCTTATCGGGGTCAATTTTCGTGACGCCGATATGCGTCGGACTAATCTTGCCGGGGCCGATCTCAGTGGCGCCGATCTTTCCGGTGCCAATCTTGGCGAGGCCGATCTGACCGCGGCAAAACTCACCGGCGCCGTCTTGAAGGGCGCGGTATTTCTCGGTGCTATTTTAAAGGGCGTCGTGGGCTTGGACGACGCAACCTTGGCCCAAATTCAGAATCCAGCTGGTTAAACTACTCGGCCGCCTCGCCGTAGCTTTCCATGGGCGGACAGCCGCACACCAGGTTCCGGTCACCATAAACATTGTCGATCCGGCCCACCGGTGGCCAATACTTGTCTTCGCGCAGCGTATGCAGCGGAAAGAACGCCTGTTCCTTCGAATAGGGCCGCGACCAATCGCCGTCGAGAAGCAACCGGTGCGTATGCGGCGCGTTGTGCAGCAGGTTATTCTTAGGATCTGCGGCACCGGACTCAATGGCGGCGATTTCCTGGCGAATGGCGATCATTGCGTCGCAAAAACGATCCAGTTCGCGCTTTGCCTCGCTCTCGGTCGGCTCGATCATAAACGTATCGGGCACCGGGAACGACATGGTCGGCGCATGAAACCCGTAATCCACCAGCCGCTTGGCGATATCGTCGACGGTAACGCCGCAAGCATCGCGGAGCGGCCGCAGATCGACGATGCACTCGTGCGCCACCATGCCGTTCTTGCCCGTATAAAGCACCGGGAAATGGGGGGCTAGGCGGTGGGCGATGTAGTTAGCGTTGAGAATCGCGACTTGCGTCGCCCGCCGCAATCCAGCGGCCCCCATCATAACGATATAGGCCCACGAGATGGGCAGAATACCGGCCGATCCCCAAGGAGCGGCGGCAACAGCACCGACCGACCGCCGACCACCGGCCGCCCGGTTGACGCCGGCGACCAGCGGATGATTCGGCAGGAACGGCGCTAGATGACCGCGCACACCGATCGGCCCGACTCCCGGGCCGCCGCCGCCATGCGGGATACAAAACGTCTTATGCAGGTTCATATGCGAGACATCGGCACCAATCTTACCCGGCTGGCAAACGCCAAGCAGGGCGTTCAGATTTGCCCCATCCATATAGACCTGACCGCCGTGCGCGTGGATGGCCTCGCAAATCTCGCGGATCGCCTCCTCGAACACGCCATGCGTCGAGGGATAGGTGATCATCAGCGCCGCCAAGTTCGCCGCATGCTCCGCCGCCTTGGCCTTGAGATCGGTGACATCCACGTTGCCGGCGTCGTCACAAGCCACGACGACCACCTTCATCCCCGCTATGTGCGCGCTGGCCGGGTTGGTGCCGTGCGCCGAGGCTGGAATTAAACAAACATTGCGATGTCCCTCGCCGCGGCTCGCGTGGTACTTGCGGATCACCAGTAAGCCGGAGAATTCACCCTGCGACCCGGCATTCGGCTGCAACGATACGGCATCGAAGCCGGTGACCGCGCAAAGCATCTCCTCCAGCTCTTCAAAAAGCTGCTGGTACCCTTGCGTCTGATCCAGGGGCGCGAAGGGGTGCATGTGGCTGAATTGCCGCCAAGTGATGGGAATCATCTCGGTCGTCGCGTTCAACTTCATGGTGCACGAGCCGAGTGGAATCATGGCCCGGTCGAGGGCAATGTCCTTGACCTGCAGCCAGCGCAGATAGCGCAGCATCTCGGTCTCGCCGTGATAGAGATGGAAAACCGGGTGAGTTAGGAAATCGCTGGTGCGCCGCAAGGATTTGGGGATGCACGGTTTGACCGCCGCATCGATCGCTTCGATATCCAGAAGTCCTTCGGATTTGCTCGAAAACACCCGCCAGAGGGCGGTCAGATCGCGCCGCTTGGTGGTTTCGTCGAAGGATATGCCCACCCGATCCGCATCGATCTCGCGCAGATTGATGCGCGATTCGCGGGCCCGCGCGACAATGCGCGCGGCCTGCCCGGTCGCCCGTACGGTCAGCGTATCGAAGAAGGTCTCATTTTCGATCTCGAAACCGAGTTGACGCAACCCCTCGGCCAAGATCTGGGCCATGCGATGCACCCGCCCGGCGATCAGACGCAATCCCTCCGGCCCATGATAGGCGCCGTAGAGGGCGGCGATGACCGCAAGTAGGACCTGCGCGGTGCAAATGTTGCTGGTCGCCTTTTCGCGGCGGATATGTTGCTCGCGCGTTTGCAAGGCCATGCGCAAGGCCGGGCGGCCATTCGTATCCACGGAAACGCCGATAATACGGCCCGGCATGGAACGCTTGAATGCATCCCGTGTGGCAAAGAAGGCGGCATGCGGCCCGCCATAGCCCATGGGCACGCCAAAACGCTGGGCACTACCGACCACGATATCGGCACCCATTTCGCCCGGCGGCGTGAGCAGGACCAGGCTAAGCAGATCGCAAGCAACGGTCGCCAGCGCCCCCTGCGCTTGCGCCTGAGCGATGACACCGCGGATGTCGCGCACGCCACCGCGCGATCCCGGGTATTGCACCAACGCACCGAATATCTCGCTGCCTTCGAGCGCCGCCGCGGGGTCGCCAACGACAATCTCCAACCCCAATGCCTCGGCCCGGGTCTGTATCACGGCGATAGTCTGCGGGTGGCAATCTTCGTCGACGAAATAGGTCCGCGACGGGCTCTTGGAGATGCGCCGCGACATGGCCATGGCCTCGGCCGCCGCCGTGCCCTCGTCCAGCAAAGAGGCGTTCGCCAATTCCATGCCGGTCAGATCGACGATCATCTGCTGGAAATTGAGCAGGACTTCCAGGCGCCCCTGGCTGACCTCGGCCTGATAGGGCGTATAAGCAGTGTACCAGCCGGGGTTCTCCAGCACATTGCGCTGAATCACGCCGGGCAGGACGGTGCCGTGATAGCCCATGCCGATCATGGACGTAAACACCCGGTTCCGCTCCGACATGACACGCAGATAGGATAGCGTCTCCCGCTCGCTCTTGGCGTCCGGCAGGTTTAGCGGTTTGTCCGAGACGATGGACGAGGGGACCGCCTTGTCCAATAGATCGTCCAGCGAGTTCAGGCCAAGCTCGGCCAACATCTGTGTGACCTGCGAGTCGCCGGGACCGATATGGCGGCGAACAAAATCGCCCCGCATCTCCAGTTCTTGCAGCGAGTGACGAACATTCGGCATCGGGAAACCTTTCTGCTAACTCAATCCAGACTTTCGACGAACTTCCGATAGGCACTTTCGTCCATTAACTCGCCCAATTCGTCAGGCTGGCCGATTTTCACCTTGAAGAACCACCCCTTGCCCAGCGCGTCGCTGTTGATAAGACCCGGCTCGTCCGCCAACGCCTCGTTGACCTCGATCACGTTGCCCGAGACCGGCGCGTAGACTTCGCTCGCCGCCTTGACCGATTCCAGGGTCGCGGCTTGCGCTCCTTGCTCGAAGTCGGCACCGGTATCGGGAAGCTCGACAAAGACCACGTCCCCCAGCTGCTCCTGCGCGTGTTCGCTGATCCCCACCGTCGCGACATCGCCCTCGACCAGGACCCATTCATGGTCCTTCGTGTACTTGCGCTCACTCATCTCCCGATCCCCTGCTTTATTTTATGAAAACTCACCCGCGAAAATAGTTCTGCGTGACGAAGGGCAACTTCGTTACCGCCACCGGATGCGCCTTGCCGCGCACCTGCGCGTCAAGCGCCGTCCGGCTTGGCGTAGGCCTTTTCCACGTACCCCATGGCGACCGGGCCACCGACGGTCGGCCCATAGCCGCCGCTGGTCACCCGACCAACCACCCGGCCGTCACTGTCGGTCAATTCCGTGCCTTCACGTACCGGCGCCCGGCCCTCGGGCAGGATGCCGACACGCCGCTTGGACGCGCCCTCGGCAAGCTGGCGCAGGACAATCTCGGCTCCCGGATAGCCGCCCGGTCGTGGACCATCCTGGCGCCGGGCCTTGGAGAGAGCCCAAACCAGGGCGGCCTCGACTGGCGTCGTTGTCGCATCCATGTCGTGGCCATACAGGCATAGCCCCGCCTCGAGGCGCAGCGAGTCACGCGCGCCCAGGCCGATCAGCGCGACCTCGGGCTCGGCGAGCAAGCGTCGGGCCACATCCTCCGCCCTATCGGCCGGGATCGAGATCTCGAAGCCGTCCTCGCCCGTATAGCCGGAGCGGGCCACGAAGCAGTCGATGCCGTCGATTTCGACAGGGGCGGCGGACATGAATACCAATTCCGTTGCCGCCGGCGCTATTCGCCCCATGACAGCGGCGGCCTGTGGGCCCTGCAAGGCCAGGAGGGCCCGGTCCTCAAGCGGCGTGACCGTGCAGTCGCCGGCCAGATGGCGCCGCAGGTGCGCCACGTCTTGCTCCTTGCAGGCGGCGTTGACCACTAGAAACAAATGATCGCCGGCATTGGTCACCATCAGATCGTCCAAGATACCGCCGGCCTCGTTGGTGAATAGAGCATAGCGCTGGCGGCCCGCCGCCAATCCAAGCACGTCCACCGGCACCAATCGTTCCAGGGCCGCGGCGGCCCCATCGCCCGATAGACGCACCTGCCCCATATGCGAAACATCGAACAAACCGGCCTGACGGCGCGTGTGCTCGTGTTCTTTCAGAATGCCCGTGGGATATTGGACCGGCATGGCATAGCCGGCAAACGGGACCATTTTCCCGCCCATCGCCGTATGCAATGCATACAGCGGTGTTTGTTTTATATCAGTCTGTAAATCGGCCAAGGCATCAGGTCCTCAAGCGACAGATAGCGCGGCCATCGGCTGTCCTAAGCGACAGCCGTGACCCCACTCTGTCTTCGGACCTGAGAGATTCACCATTCCGGTACCTTCTGGCCCGGACAGCTTACCCCTTCGGTGCGCCGCACCCTGTCCTATGGCGCGCCGCTTTCCAGAGTTGCCTCTTCCTCGCGGTCCGTTTGCCTGAGAGTTTCCGGGGCGGTTGCTCCTTCGGCGCCGAACCCACGGCCTAGCCGCGCATCCGTTCTCTCCCGCGAGGGGTCTTAAGCTTGCGGCAACCCCGGATGTCGCACACCCGGCATTAGCCGTAGGCGGAAGCTACCCGCCCAGTGGAAAAAGTCAACCAGCCCCACGCTCACACCTTTGCGAGGCCGGTTGCTAAACCCGGTACATATAACCGCTCAGCGGTTCTCGCGGTTGTACTGCAGCTCTTCTGGAGTGACGGATAATCCCACATAGATCAGATAGTTACTGCCATCCTCGCCAGGCTTGAGCGGTATTCTGGGCATCAACTCCTCCGCCGCGAGAACGCGGGTGCGGTTACCCTCGAACGGCACCGCCAGATCAAATTCCTCGCGTGCGGCGACCTTCCGGTCCCGCGTCGCGATGGCGACAAAGTAGCTAAACCGAGCCACCCGGTCGCGATTAGCCGGGCCGCGCACGGCGAGAAGCTGCAGTTTCATTTGAGACTCGACCACGCCATCGCCGTAGTCGCACGTCAGCGAAAAATTCTCGATGCGCGCTTCGAAGAGCACATCGGTCAGATCGCGGCCATCGCCGTTGAAGCGAACCATCTGCGCGGCGTCGGCCACCGGGACGATCGTCGGGCACGGCGGAGGCGGGCCAGCCGCACTACATGCCGCAAGCACTACCGCAAGAACGAAACTACCGGCCGCCAAGCGCGACAACCGAAGCGCGCGAGCGGACTCAATTCGGCTAAATGAAGACATACGCATGTGTGACTTTAATGGAGAAAACTGACCGTTACAGCGTGCTGTGAGTACCGTCGCACAGCGGTTTGTCGCCGGTGTGCTTGCAACCGCAGAACCAGACATCCTTGCTTTCAGTGGCCTCGTAGATCACCGGTGTCATGCCGGTACCGCTGTGGGAGCCATCGCAAAAAGGCTGTTTCTTGCTTCGCCCGCAAGCGCACCAAAAATAGTTCCGGCCGGCCTCGACGCTGATCTTGTATGGGGCTTTTTGCGGACTAATTGGCTCTGTCATGGCCCTTTCTTCCTCTGCCCCACTATACTACCTTCATCGACGCCGGTCAGGCTGCGGGGCGACTTTAGGGAAGCGTCGGGTCAAGCACAAGTATCCGCGCCAATACCAACAAGGAACCGACACGAAATCCATGGACAAGGCTCCGCTCATCATATTGCTGGCCAGCCCGCGCGGATTCTGCGCCGGGCTCGAGCGTGCCATCGAGATCGTCGAGCGGGCGCTGTGCAAATTCGGGCCGCCGGTTTATGTACGCCACGAAATTGTCCACAACCGATACGTGGTCGAGGGGTTGGAAGCCAAGGGAGCTGTTTTCGTCGAGAATCTCACCGAGGTTCCGGAGAACGTCCCTGTCATATTCTCGGCGCACGGTGTGCCCAAGCATGTGCCGGCCGAAGCAAAATCTCGCCACTTGTTCTATCTCGACGCCACCTGTCCGCTGGTTAGCAAGGTACACCGCGAGGCCGAACGGCACGAACGGCTCGGGCACCAGGTCATTCTCATCGGGCACGCCGGGCATCCCGAGGTCATCGGCACCATGGGCCAGCTACCGGAGGGCGCGATCCTGTTGGTGGAAAGCGTCGAGGATGCCGAAGCCATTCAGGTCGATGATCCGAATCAATTGGCCTTCATCACGCAAACCACGTTATCGGTCGATGACACGGCGGAAATGATTGATGTCCTTCAGCGGCGTTTTCCCAAGATCAACGGGCCAAAGAAGGAAGACATCTGCTATGCGACCACGAACCGGCAGCAAGCAATCAAGGCCATCGCACAAGATGCGGAGGCCCTGCTGGTGGTCGGCGCACCCAATTCCTCCAACTCACAACGGTTGGTCGAGGTCGCGCGTAAGCTGGGTTGCGACCGGGCCATGCTCGTCCAACGCGCCGCGAACATCGATTGGACGGCGCTGAAAGGTGTATCGCGGCTGGGCATCTCCGCCGGCGCATCCGCCCCGGAGGTGCTGGTCGAGGAGGTCATCTCCGCCTGCCGAGAACGGTTTGACGTAACCATCCAAGAGATCACGGTCACCACCGAGAACGTCCAGTTCAAGTTACCGAAAGTCCTCGGCGAAACGGCGCTGTCGGCGTGAATGGCTGTCTATACTGAAGTTTCCGACGAGGCCCTGGCCGAATTCCTCGCCCAGTACGATCTGGGTGATGCAACGGCGTTCAAGGGCATCGCCGAGGGGGTGGAAAACTCGAACTACCTGCTGCGCCTGACCAGCGGCAGCTACATCCTCACGCTCTACGAGAAACTGGTACGGCGCGAAGACCTGCCCTATTTCGTCGGCCTTATGGAGCATCTAGCCCACCACGGCATCGACTGCCCGGTACCCGTGGCCGGCCGTGACGGCGCGGTACTGCGCGAGCTGTGCGGCCGGCCCGCGGCCATCATTACCTTCCTCGATGGCCTCTCGACACGGCGCATCCTACCGGAGCATTGCCGTCTGCTTGGCGGGGCCATGGCACGCCTGCATCTCGCCGGCGCCACCTTTACCATGCGACGCGCCAACAACCTGTCGCTCGACGATTGGCGGCCTCTGTTCAAAACCAGCGCCGAGCGCGCCCACGAAGTACAAGCGGACCTGGCCGACGGCCTAGCGGAAGAGCTCGACCGCCTCGAGGCGGATTGGCCGCGGAACTTACCCGCCGGGGTCATTCACGCCGATCTATTCCCCGATAACGTCTTTTTCCTCTCCGGCCGGCTTTCCGGGATTATCGATTTTTATTTCGCCTGCAACGACTTCCTCGCGTACGACTTGGCGATCTGCCTAAACGCTTGGTGTTTCGAGCGGGACGGCTCGTTCAACATCACCAAGGCGCGCTGTCTGCTGCGAGCTTATGAAGCGGTGCGGCCTCTCTCGCGCTCTGAATTGGCCGCGTTGCCGATTCTAGCGCGAGGCAGTGCCATGCGTTTTCTGCTCACCCGCCTCTACGACTGGCTGCACCATCCGGAAGGCGCCCTAGTCGAGCCGAAGGATCCGCTGGAGTATTGGCACAAGCTGCGCTTCCACCAGGGCGTGCGCGGCCCCGGCGATTACGGTCTGGATTGACCCCTGATATGGGCGCCGAAACCCAAGTCGAAATCTTCACCGACGGTGCCTGTTCGGGCAATCCCGGACCCGGCGGTTGGGGCGCCATCCTGCGCTATAATGGGGTGGAAAAAGAGCTTTCCGGTGGCGAGTCGCGGACCACCAACAACCGCATGGAGATGATGGCGGCAATCGCGGCGCTCGAGGCCTTGCGGCGTCCGTCGCACGTGCACCTGCACACCGATAGCACCTATCTCAAGGACGGCATCACCAAATGGATCCACGCCTGGAAGGCGCGCGGTTGGCGCACCGCGAATAAAAAGCCGGTGAAGAATGTCGACCTCTGGCAACGACTGGAGATCGCGATAGAGTCACACGAGGTGCGCTGGACATGGGTCCGCGGCCACACCGGCCACCCGGAGAACGAACGCGCCGACGAACTTGCCCGGGAGGCGATTCCGCTTAAATAGCGGTAGCCTAAAGGGCCTGTAGCATCTTCTCGGCGCTGGAGACCTCGAACGCCCCCGGCGCCTCGCGGTTGAGTGCCGTGATCACCCCATCATCGACAATCATAGCATAGCGGTCGGAGCGCACACCCATGCCGCGGCTTGTTAGATCAAGCTCCAGGCCCAGCAACTTGGTCAACTCGCCGCTACCATCGGCTAGCATCAGCACCTTGTTGCCGACGTTCTGGACCTTGCCCCAGGCGCCCATCACAAAGGCATCGTTGACCGACAGGCAGGCGATGGTATCGACGCCTTTTGCCTTGATATCATCCGCCTTGGCGACGAAGCCGGGCAAATGCTTTGCCGAGCATGTCGGCGTGTAGGCTCCCGGCAAGGCGAAGAGCACCACCTTGCGTCCCTTGAATATGTCGCTGGTCGAGATCGGCGCCGGTCCGTTCTCGGTCATGCGGTAGAGTGTGGCACTCGGAATCCGATCGCCAACTTTGATCGTCATGTGTGTACTCCCGGGTAACGTGAAATAAGACGGTCGGCGGTGGTCGATCAACCACCGCCAGCACGGTCGAGGGTTTGTAGCACCCTATCGACGGACAGCAACTCCGGCAGGGCCGTGCCCGCGGGTGAACCAGGCCCATAGACCGCATCGAATGGAATGCCATAGCGGCCGAATCGCTCCAGATAACGCGAGATTTCATCGCTCGGCAAGGTCCAATCGCCGCGCATGGCAACCACGTTGTCGGCGGTAAGGCGCGCGCGCACCTGCTCGGTATCGAGAACCAGGGCCTTGTTGGCCTGACAGGTAATACACCAATCGGCGGTGACATCGACGAAGACGATATTACCCTGCGCCACCAGGCCGGCAATGCGGTCGGGCTCGAAGGATTGCCATTCGCCCGTCTCGGCGGACGCCTTGGTCGCGGCGACCGTTGGCCTTGCCCGCTCCGCTAATGCCGTCGGTAAGGCGACCGCCGCCACGGCCAGAATACTGGCCAAGGCCGGGGTCGCGAACCGCCGCTCGCCCCCGGCGTGACCATGCCAAAGGATCAGGCCTATTCCGATCAACAGCGCGCCAACGCCGAAGGTAACGGTAAGGCCTACCTGTGTGACCAGAACGCTCAACAACCAAACCGCGGTGCCGGCCAGGGCTACCCCGAGAATGCGTTTGAAGTTCACCATCCACGCACCGGGTCGCGGCAGCCAGCTAATCAGGCGTGGGTTGGCCGCGATCAGCAAAAATGGAAACGCTAGCCCCAGGCCCAGCGCGGTGAAAATCATAAGAATTTCACTTGGTCCCCGCGCCAGGGCAAAGCCGAGCGCGGTACCTAGAAACGGCGCCGAACAGGGGGTTGCGAGCAAGGTCGCGAAGACCCCGGTCCCGAAGTGATTGCCCATCCGCCGCGTGGGGCTCATGGACTCTCCCGGCGTGGACGCTTGATTACCCAGGGCGGTAGCCCAGCGTGGCAAAGCAATCTCGAAAATACCAAATAGGTTGTAGGCGAATAATGTAATCACGAGGGCCATGACCGCCAGGAACAGCGG
>Ga0114931_10011419_pt1 | contig 10493 bp, 9 predicted proteins | sample 2SBtaG_FD_89579 | JGI IMG/M metagenome (GOLD analysis project Ga0114931, IMG submission 89579) | Deep subsurface microbial communities from Kolumbo volcano to uncover new lineages of life (NeLLi) - 2SBTROV14_V59a metaG | ecosystem: Environmental > Aquatic > Marine > Volcanic | place: Kolumbo... | reverse complement strand
TCAAATCCTGTGGCATGCGGCGTCGAAGGACTGATCCGATGAACCACATCGAATTGCGCCCTTCTTCTGGCCTGCCGCAGGATTTGACTCCGTGACGGCGGCGTGCTGGTGAATAGATCGGGTAGGGCAATGTCATGAAATTCACTGCCGAACAGGCTGCAACACTGCATGAGATTCTGCGCTGGCGGCGCGACATGCGCCATTTCCTGCGCGATCCCCTGCCCGAGGCCCGGCTCGCCCGGCTGCGTCAGGCGATGGATCTGGCGCCTTCCGTGGGTAATTCCCGGCCATGGCGGGTGATCCGCGTGCGTGATGCCGGGCTGCGTGCCCAGGTCAGGGATGAGTTTGAGCGTTGCAATGCCGCCGCTGCCGCTGGATACGACGCCGGCGAGCGCAGTGAATATTTGCAGCTGAAACTGGCCGGGCTGGACATGGCTCCGGAGCAACTGGCCATTTTCACCGATATGGACCCGGCTGAAGGCCGCGGACTGGGCCGCCGCACGATGGCGCTGACGCTGCATCAATCCACCGCAATGGCGATGCACAATCTATGGCTGACGGCGCGGGCGGAAAATATCGGGGTGGGGATCATTTCGATCCTTGAGCCTGAACGCATCGAACGGATTTTCGATGTTCCGACACACTGGAAGTTCAGCGCCTATCTCTGTATGGGCCGGCCCGCCTTCGATGATGATACACCGCTTTTGCAGCGCAACGGCTGGCAGGAAAATATCCCGACGTGGTGGGAAGAGCGATAGCGCAGGCGCGCTGGCGAACAGTGGTGCAGGCGAGCGGCCATGAGGCGTCGCAGGCGAGCGGCGTGCTGGTGAATAGATCAGGTTAATCGCCAGCTTTGGCGGCCGAAACACAAACAGCTTTGCGAGGAGAGATCAATGGCGCTGCCAGTAAAATTACGCGATGTCATCGATGCGATCGAAATGGCCAACGATGGCATGACGTCCTATATCAACCGCAAGACCGGAGACGTCGTCTCGCTCACCCTTGATGACATCTCTTATGCCGAGCAGGATGACAGCTCGGATTTCATTCCCGAATGGCAGCAGGAAAGCATCGCCGAAGCGAAAACGGTGCTGGCCGATGAGGCTTACATCACCCTGCCTGACCAGCACGACATCCATGAATATTCGATCATGGAGCGGTTCTGCTGGTCGATCAAAGATGAAGATGTGCAAGACCGCCTGCTGAGGGCGATAAAGACGAAGGGCGCATTCAGGCGGTTCAAGGAGCGGATCGTGAAGGAAGGCGTCAGGCAAGACTGGTTTGCGTTCAGGGATCAGGCGTTCCGTCGGATAGCGGTCGATTTTCTGGAGAGCGAGAAGATCGCGTTCAAAGACGAATAATACCAGCGGTCATAACGAATGACCGCTGGATTGCCTTTGCAGCGCCACGCTCTAAACATCGCGCGCCGCGTCGTGTTGGAAACACGCAGTGTAAAATGTGTTGGAAACACGCAGTGTAAAATGTGTTGCACGCGCGGTGTAAGTCGTGTTGGAAACACGCGGCGACGAATAGCGAGGGTGGGGAACAGATCGGGCTAGGCAGCAAAGCCATCCGGACTGCCGGAGCGAGGCTGCTTGTGGTGCAATCTGTCATGATCGCAGCCGCACCATTTTTGGATAAGCAAGCCAAGCTCGGCAATCTCAAACGGCTTGGCGAGATAGTCGTCCATGCCGTTTGTCAGGCATTGGCGACGGTCTTCGGCAAAGGCGTTGGCGGTGAGCGCCACAATAGGCGGCACCTGCGCATCGGACGGCGAGCGGACGAAAAGATCGCGGATCAATCGCGCCGCTTCAAAGCCATCAAGGCGCGGCATATGAAGATCCATCAAGATGAGATCGAAGCCGTCATCACCGGCCGCCAGCCGGCCGCGCACTTCATCCACCGCCAGTTGCCCATTGCCGGCATGCACAACGTGGCAACCAATTTTGAGCAGCATCTGGCGCGCCAGAAGAGCGTTGATTTCATTGTCTTCAACGAGCAGGACATGGCGGCCGCTGGCAATGGGTCTGCGCTCCTTTTCGCCGGCGCCAGCATCTGCATCTGCAGCATCATTCACATCATTGGCACTCGCCAATGTCCGGCTGGCAGCCCCTTGGCCGGCACTCTCTTGGGCCACGCCGTGCGGTTCGGGGTTTGCGGGGCAGGAAAAAACTATGCCCAATTGCGATAGCAGCGAAGCCGGCCGCACCGGCCGTATCAAAAAGGCATCAAACCCGCTGTCTTTATAATGTGCCAGATGCGAACGCTGGCTGGCGTCGATCAACACGATTCCGCGAACCGGCACTGCGCCACTGGCCTCGCGCGCCAGCGACAGAGTTTGCCGCGCTTCGGCAAGACCATGGCTGGCATCGCTGATAAAGGCGTCGAAAGCCACATCTTCCTCGGCGGCATGAGCAATGAGGCCGCGCGCGTTGGCGACTGCGGCTTCTTCAACGGCGATACCCAGGCCATCAAGCATCAAGCGCAGGGCGTGGCGCTCGATTGGCCGGTCAACAGCGAGCAGGACATGCGAACATCGCGTCGCGGCAAGTTCTGGCGGCACATTGCGCGGGTCGACCGACAAAACCAGATCGATGGCGAAGGTCGAGCCTTCGCCAGGCTCGCTGACCATCCGGATATCGCCGTTCATGGCAAGCGCCAGCCGTTTCGAAATGGCAAGTCCCAGTCCGGTACCGCCATGGCGCCGGCGAACCGCCGCATCGGCCTGTTCGAATTCGGCGAACAGATGCTTTATGGCCGCATGGTTCATGCCAATGCCGCTGTCCTTTACCGAAATCCTGACCGGCAGGCGGTGCAGCCCATCATCACCGATTGCCGGTTTCTGATCGTTCATTGCGGGATGTTTTTCGAGCATCACAAGAACGCCCCCGGAGTCGGTAAACTTGACCGCATTGCCGACCAGGTTCATCAGGATCTGACGAACCCGCGCTTCATCACCAACCACCTGGCGGGGCAATGTCGGGTCCACAGCCCAGGCCATCTCAAGAGCTTTCTGATGCGCGCGCGGCGCCAGCAATTCAACGACGCCCTGCACACAGCCCTGCAATGAGAATGCTGCCTTCTGCAACTCCAGCTTGCCGGCTTCGATCTTGGAGAAATCGAGAATTTCGTCGATCAGCGCCAGCAGCGTTCGCGCCGAACTGTCGATAGCATCGGTATAGGTTGCCTGTTCGGCGGTGAGCCTGGTGTCCTGCAACAAGCCCGACATACCCAGGATGCCATTCATCGGCGTCCTGATCTCATGACTCATCGAGGCAAGAAAACGTGACTTGGCGCGGTTCGCCGCTTCGGCCTGATCGCGTGCTTCGCTCAACTGCTGCTCGAATTGATGCTGGCGGGTGATGTCGCGGCCGATGCTTTGAACTTCCCGGACAGTGCCGTGCGCGGCCGGGACGCAATGCTCCTGCCAGTTGAACCAGCGCAGCCCGTGCGCCGTTTCAATGAGCTGCGTGTAGGTTCTGTGGACCTGCCCATGGCCGGGCAGCAGCTCATCGGGCTCCTCGCCCTCGACAACCACCGGCTGGAATGATCCGCCAGGCATTTTCATCCAATCACCGGCAAAGGTCCGGCGGAAGGCCCGGTTGACATAGGTGAGCTGTCCTTCTGCGTTGCGGCGAAGGATAACATCCTCCTGGGCGTCCAGCAGATCGCGATAGCGCGCCTCGTTCTCGCGTAGCTCCCACTGCACGTCCTTGAGATGCTCGATGCCGCGTTCCAATCCTTCGCCAAGCCGATGCTGCAGCCGATCAGCATTGCCGCCAGGCGCCCGCGCCGTTGCCTGTTGGATGGTCATGACGCAACCACCGGCCAGCAGCACAGCGCCCAGCAGCAGAACGACCTGCGCCGGGCCAAATGGCCGCGCCAGCAGAATGAGCCCGGACAACAGCAATGCCAGACCAGCGCCCAGAATTGCCCATAACTGCCACGGAGCGTGCAGACGGCGCGCAATTTTCTGCGTGAGCACGCGCGGCAACCAGGCTGCGTGTCGCAGGCCGGCAGTGGTCGTCCTGGCAATGGTGCCTGCAATGGATCCGGCTGCGCAATCTGCGGCGGCACGGATCGCGGACTTGATCCGCGCGAATTTCGCAACGGCTTTTCGATAAGTCCTGCCGGCAAGGGTTCTTTTGGAGAAATACATGAACACGAATGGACACACACTATTATTGTTTTGTTTCGGCCCCGTCATCATTTAATATGACAGCATATTATATTTGAAAAAGACTTACTTTTATCGGTCTTGATTTAAGTATAACGCCCGGTAAAGGATTATCGCAGGTTGTGTCAGTATTGGACATCTGATGGCAATTTTGCCGCCGGCATGGGGCGTGCCGGGTGTCAGCCGCGGTATGGTCTGGCGGGCAGGGCTGTTCAACTTCCCTTCACCCCGGGTTTGCAAAGGACTAGTCGCGGTTCAGTCTTAAGTTCGCTCAATAAGTGGCGACAGATCGGGCTAGTCGCAATAGAGTCGCCTCATGCCGGGATGCATCTGGCTGTTGCTGCCTCGGCGCCACCACAGCCCCATTTCGCCAGCATGTCGGCTGCGCGTTCAGGCTCTCCGAAATGGAAGCCCTGCATGTGGCTGATGCCGGCCTCTTTGAGCAGCGTTGCGGTAGCCTCGTTGGTAACCCATTCGGCAACCGTGTCCATGCCAAAGCTCTGCGCCAGCTCGACCATCGTCCTGATGAAAATCTGGTCGGTCTTGTCTTCGACCAGATTCTTGACGAAAGAACCGTCAATCTTGACCATATCGACGTTCAGCAGCTTAAGGTTCTTGAACGACGTATAACCAGCGCCAAAGTCGTCGATGGCGACCTTGCAGCCCAGCTCCTTCAGCGTGTCGACAAAATTTATGGTCTGGTCGAGATCATCGACCGTCGCCGTTTCGGTAATCTCGATCCACAGTCTTTCGGTAATTTGACGGTCCCCGCCAGTCAGCTGGTGAAGCGCGATCAGCCAGTCATGATCGCCGGCAGTCAGTCCGGAGACATTCAGCGACAGATTGACACCCCGGTGCCGCTTCAGAATGTCAATTGCCAGATTCTGCGTGCGCCGGTCGATGAGCCGCGCCATGCCGAGCTGCTCGGCGACGGGGATGAATTCGCCTGCCGAATATATGGAACCATCAGGTTGTTCTATGCGCAGCAGGCATTCGAATAAATCCGGCTGACGGGTTTGGCAGTTGACCATTGGCTGCAGGACGAGCAGCATGCGGTTTTCATCGAGCGCGGCGGTGACCTCATCGGCTATGAAGATATTGCGCCGGCGCGTTGTTTCCTTGTCGGCGTTGGGTTCATAGGGGGTGTAGTTGTCGTGCCGCCGGGCCTTGGCGCGATCCAGCGCCCATAGTGCATGGGATGTCGCCTGATGCACGGTGGTCGCATGATCGGGGATCAGAACGCCGCCAATCGACAGTGCAGCCGCCACCTGGCAGGCCGATGTCTTGATCGGCGTTTCGCGAACCGCGCTCATGAAACGCTCAGAGGCGATGCGCATGGCGCTGGGTGAGCAGTCATGCAGAATTATGCCGAACTTGTTTGACGAGTAGCGGCCAATGCAATCGCCGCCGCGCAGTTTTTTCTTGATGGTCTGGGCGGTCGTGGCAATGACTTCATCACCAACATCATAGCCGAAGGTTTCGTTTATCACGGCCAAATTATTGACCGCCGCCATCAAAAAACCACAGGGCACGCCCGATTGTTCGGAGCGCGTCACGATTGTGTCGAGCGCCTCGGTGAGGCGGATGCGATTGAGTTGGCCGGTCAGTTCATCATGGTCTGAGCGGTAGAGCAGCCGCTGCTCTTCCCAGTAGCGCTCGTTGATGACGCGAATAATGCCCCTGACCCGCACCGGCTGCCCGCGGCTGTCGGCCCACCAGCGGCCATGATCCTCCAGCCACAAGGATTGCTTTGAGCGCCGCCCGCGGGGAAGGAAGCGATATTGCAGGCGAAATGAGACGCCGCTGCTGGATTGTTCGATAGTTGTGTCGCCAATGACGCTGCTGCGCCGCCCGACGTGTTCTGGTGCAATCAGCATCTGGAAGGCGGTGCCGGTGTTGATGCCGTCAAACCCGTTTAAGCCCAGAACCTCGGCGGCATTGCTCTCCCATTCGATGCTGTCATCGTCGATGTTCCAGTAATAGGCGGTTTCCTGGACTGCAGATAGGATACCAATAAGGTCGAGCGCCTCGCCGTCAGTGGCAGTTGCCAGTGTGGGAGCAGGCAGGATCAGGTCGAGCCCGCTGTTGCGGGTCAAACTTGGGTTTGTCTTATCGGGTTTAGCCAAATCCGCAGTTGTGTCAGCCGGGCCACTTTGTCTGCTGGCGTATTCAGGCCTGCGCGGATTGCTTTGCCTTGGCTGTGCTGCACCGACCACCTGGGCATCGACATTTGGAATACCCCCGGGACGCAGCAGCCTTTGTTGATTTTGCGAACTCACCTTGCGCTAATCCACCTTTTGGAACCGGCGCCGGACAGCGCGCGATGTTGCGAGGCTCCAGTTTAACGGAGGCCGGACTGCAACATTACGCGCAAAGCTTTAAGGAGAATTAAATTCAGTCCGGTTGCTGGCCGCAACGACAGGCCGCAATTGCTGGCGATGGCAGCGGCAGGAGGGGTGCCAGCAGGCTACCAACCGGTAATCTTATGAAAAAACAGCGCCAGCTCGAACATGCTGTTCGAGCTGGCACAAAATTCAGTCTTTGGCCGATATTTCAGTCTTTTGTCTGTTCAGGCAGGCGGCTAGCCATGCAGGCCGGCGCCGATGTTCAAATCGCGCCGTGCGGTTCTGATGCCGATGGTGTAGCCGGCCACGACGTCGATCAAACAGGCGATCATGACGAAGAAGAACACCGAGGTGGCGGCACTGTCGACCGTTATGAATTCGACCAGACAGGCAATGAACACGAGCATCGACAGGCCATGGTCGAGCAGCGAGACACCGGTCGTATAGGTCGATTTCAGAAGCTCGATGAACAGCAGAAGGAATGTCAGCAGAATAATGAGGTCGCCCCAGGAGAAGGTCCATTTGGCATTGCCGCTCATCATCGGCAGGGTAAACAGGGGCTGCCGGAAAATGGCATCAGCGGCAGAGCCTGCGCCCAAAGCTGACATTTCGTCAGGTGACGGCGCCGGATGAAGGATCGCAATCACGTTGTAAAGAATGAAAACGATCAGCAGCATCGGAATTGCTCTGACTGACATTTGGCTGTCCTCCCGGTTCGGGCCGCATCGGCCTGTAATCTTCATCTGGAGTGTTAGGTTGCGCGAGATACAGTGATAACTGCGCCGACTTTAAGGCTGTTCTGCATTAAGCCGCATAACGCCTCTATATGAAAGGCCGAATTGAAGGGCCAATGGTCCAACAAAAGCCGGTCACTGTCGTCGGCTACAGCACTGTCGTCGGCTACAGCAGTGTCGTCGGGCTACAGCAGTCAGGGCCGCTGTGGCTCAATTGCCGCCTTTTGGCTCCAGAATTTGACGGCCACGATATCTGCCCGATTTCAGGTCGATATGATGGGGCCGGCGGCGCTCGCCAGATTCCTGGTCTTCGACATAGGTCGGCGCCTTCAAGGCATCCGCGGAACGCCTGAAGCCGCGCTTCATCCGCGTGATTCTACTTTTAGGTACAGCCATTTAGGTTAAGTCTCCTGGATCTGATGATGGTGCCAATAACAATGCCGCGCGGGTTGTCGCGGCTATCCTGCTGCCGGTCTTCGAAATGGAAATCTCCGCCCCTTGTCAGCGCCCGTCCGATAGGCATTGCAAGCCCGCCGATGATTGTTGCGCCTGACTTCGAGGAGCCCGAAAGAGCTCGAACAAAAAGGAGCCCCCAGCGGCATAATCTATCCGCCATCTGAGACCTCATCCCTGTTGTGCTGCTTGTGCTGCGGCCTTATACGCAAGTTTTCCGCTATTGGCCAGTCTTTGTATAGAGCCTTTGTATAGAGCCTTTCTATCGCGTGCCGGGCTGCCCAAAATTGCGACATTTCGACCTTCTGTCACCGTCTGCCATCTCACCGTCTGCCATGCTTTGACAGGATGCAGCTGGCCTGGCTGCGGCTTTGTTGCACCCGTCTGGCTATGCGTCTGGCCATGGCGCTGGTCCGGCGGTCCGGGTTGCCGGCCATCCGGTGATGCGGATTGGGCAGGCTGACCGCCAGTAGCGATGCCTGTCGCAGGGTCAGCTTTCTTGCTGATCTATCGAAATGATAACGCGCTGCGGCTTCTATGCCAAAGATGCCATCTCCCCATTCCGCAATATTCAAATAGACTTCCAGAATGCGTGTCTTGGGCCACATCAGTTCCATTAGCATGGTGAGCGGTATTTCCAGCGCTTTTCTTATGTAACTCTTTGAATTCCAAAGCAACAGGTTCTTTGTAACCTGCATGGAGATTGTGCTGGCGCCGCGCAGATGGCCGGCTCTGGCGCCCCTGACAGCCTCCCGGAGGGCGCCAAAGTCGACACCATTATGCTGGCAGAATCTGCCATCTTCCGAGGCGATGACGGCGCGGATCAGATTGGGCGAAATAGTCTTCAGCGGCACCCAGCGGCTTTGCACGTCGACGCCTTGCAGCCGCCGCCAGAGCATCAAATTGGAGGTTGGCGGATCAATGAAGCGATAGACGGCGAGCAGAACAAGGCAGATCGCGGCATAGGTGGCCGCCGCCAAGACGATGAACCTGGCGATGTGCCGCAACCACCAGCGGGGGCTGTGCGAGGCGGGCGCGTGAGCTTGCCTTGCGGTTGGCGCTGGAAATTTTGCGGTTGGCAGCAGAAATCGCGTGGTGATGAGCGGCGGCTTGCGCGGGCGCCCTGGCGGCGGCTCGATATGGCTTGGTTTGAGCCGATCAGCTTGCGGGGCCGGCATTGCGGAGGGATCGAACACCAAGCCGGCTGGTGCAGCACTGCGGTTAACCTGCGGCGGATCGGGGAACAGCACCTTCTTGAATTTGATCACCGGCGCTGTGGCTTTGCAGATCAGCGGTGGTGCTGCCAGGTTTGCGGGAAGTTGTGCCGTGGTGATCCGCAGGCGGGGCTGTTTTTCAGATTGTGGCCAGCTGCTGTCGTCTTTTTGTGTTCCGCTATCGCCGGCGCCATCAGTTCGGCGGGCGTCATATTGCGAGGCTTTGGCGCCAGCTCCGGCGGCGGCGGCTCTGGCGATGTCCTGCACAGACAGCCGGCGGTCATCGCCAGCGGTGGCAGTGGCCGCTGCGCCCTCAATGGATGCGGCATTTTCTGGCGCTGCGTTGGTGTTGTGCGCTGAAATTTTGGACCGGCCGGGCATTACGCCCCTTTCGCAATTCTATCGTGCCCTTCCGCAATTCCAATGAAATGCTATACCGCCGATCGTCAGGTCCGGGTCTACCCGGCATCCTCAGGACACGGATCGGCTGTGGCGCAGCTTTTATCGGGGCAGACCTGACGGACAAGCATTTCAGTTGTCCGCGGGCGGCAGGCGCGCAGGGCAAGCAACCAGTATAAGGTGGCACGGTAATGTCATTTCCGCAAAAGCTTGGGGCATGTGCGGCGCTTGTCGAGGACTTCCTCGCTTTTGAACTTGACCGTGCAGGTTCGCAGCCTGCGTCTTGCGCAACGCCGCAGCGCCTGAAGGATGCCATGAAACATGCCGTCCTCGGCGGGGGCAAGCGCTTCCGGCCCTTTCTGGTGATGGAGTCGGCATCCCTTTTTGACATCCCTTATGAGCACTCTGTTGCAACTGCCGCAGCTTTGGAATGCGTGCACTGCTATTCGCTGGTGCATGACGATCTGCCGGCGATGGACGATGATGATCTGCGCCGTGGCCGTCTCACAGTTCACAAGGCTTTCGATGAGTGGACGGCGATTCTGGCTGGCGATGCACTGTTGACCCTGGCATTTGAAATTCTTGCCGGCGCGCCGGCCCATGTTGCCCGGCTTGGCGAACCGGCGCTGATACCCGATCTTGTGCTGCAACTGGCGCGCGCGGCAGGCCGGGCCGGCATGGCAGGCGGCCAGCAACTCGATCTTGACGCTGAAAAACTTGCCCGGGACGGCGCCGCCGATGCCCCGGCCATCGCCCGGATACAGGCAATGAAAACCGGTGCCTTGATGGTTTTTGCCTGTGATGCCGGGGCGCTGCTGGGCGGCGCCGGGCAAGCTCAGCGGCGGGCTCTCAATCTATATGGCGAACGGCTGGGGCGCGCCTTTCAGATTGCCGATGATCTGCTTGATGTTGACGGCGATCCGCGCGTTGTCGGCAAGGCTCTTGGCAAGGATGACGCGGCCGGCAAGGCAACGCTGGTGTCGCTTTGCGGAGTCGATGCGGCGCGGGCCGAACTGGCGAAGGTGGAAGGCGCGGCCATCGCGGCGCTGGATGTTTTTGGCCTGGAGGCTGATGTTCTGCGTGATGCGGCAGCCTATATTTCCAGACGGCGCAGTTGAGCGGTGCAATGCCCAAGGTCCGCCTCGCAAGGTCCATGCGCTCATTGTTCGTC
>Ga0114931_10011418_pt1 | contig 10494 bp, 10 predicted proteins | sample 2SBtaG_FD_89579 | JGI IMG/M metagenome (GOLD analysis project Ga0114931, IMG submission 89579) | Deep subsurface microbial communities from Kolumbo volcano to uncover new lineages of life (NeLLi) - 2SBTROV14_V59a metaG | ecosystem: Environmental > Aquatic > Marine > Volcanic | place: Kolumbo... | reverse complement strand
TCGAAGACTTCGAGCATCTCGATCCCGATGAAACGATAGCCCTCCCGGATGCACGCCACGCCGGTTGAAGCGCTGCCACAGAACGGATCGAGAACCACGCCTCCGGGCTCGCAGAGCTTCACGAGGTGTTGCATCACGGGCACGGGTTTGCCCGCGATGTGATGCTTGTCCTTGGGCACGACGCGCTCGCGAACCAAGCCATCGAGCACACCCACACCACGCTGAACGGGCATGGCGCCGTTCGATCCCCAAACCACGTACTCGCACTGCGCGGTGAATCGGCCCTTGTATGGGCGCGCGTAGCGGGTCTTGTCCCATGGGACGATGCCTCGCCAGAGCCAGCCGCCGGCCTGGATCGCGTCGGTCGTGATCGGCAGCTGGCGCCAGTCCGAGAACACACATATGGGCGCCCCGGGCTTGGCCACGCGCAGGCACTCGGTCAGCCAGAGCGTGCACCAAGCCAGAAAGGAGCGCTGGTCGCGGTTGTCGCCGACGAACTCGGGAAAGCGGTGGAGCGTGCCACTCTGCTGATACTTGGTCGAGGTCGCCGCTTTGCGCTCGCCCGCGGTGCGCCCGCCGCTCGAATACGGCGGATCGGTGATCACTGCGTCCACCGAACCGGTGGGCAATTGTTGCAGCACCGACAACGCCTCGCCGCGGATCAGTGCCCACGCCTTGCGCGACTCGATGACATCGAGGGCGACGTGTGGTGTTGGTAGTGACTTAGCAACTGCCATTGTAATTTGATGGGGGTCCGATAAGCTCGATTGGCCGATGTCCAACGAAAATGACCCCATCGAAGCCCTCGTCGATATCGCGGTAGATGCCGACTTCTCGCCGACCAAACTTCCGGCAAAACTCGCAGGCAAGTTCGTCAAACGTTGGTTCAAGGGCTACGACTTCGAGAAGGAGATAGCCAATTGGCTCTTAGAAGGGCCCGTCTATCTTCGTCGCGTGATGGACGAACAGATCGAACAGATTAGGGCCGCCAAAACGAGTCCGCTTGAAGCGAAGATCATTGCTGAGCAAGTAATAGAAGAACAGGCTCGTGCGTCAGGTATGGCCAAGAAGGAGCTTCTAGCGCACGTGGCGGTAAATGGACTACTGAGGCCAGACTTTGACGCTGTGAAAAAGCGCCTTTTCTGGAGAGCAGTGCGGCAACTCGAACCCGAGCACGTCGCACTAGCCAAAGAGATTCTGAGGATCGTTGACTTACCGCAGCGCGAAGAGTTCTACGCGAAAGCACACACCAATACGCTCGCTCAAGAATTGCAGAGCTTTGGGTTCGCCACTGTGTACAGAGACAATTCGATGGGAAACAGAGCCGGCGGCGTGAAAATGGCACTCGTTCGCAACTTCTTGCCAGGCGGCGTCGATCGGTGGCTCTCCATCACGCCTCTCGGCGTGGAGTTTCTCGACTTCACCACGGCCCCGGTGCCTGAGTAGGTTTTGTTAGGTTCGCCGTCGGCAACCTAACCGAACCTTCCGGAATCAACCCGGCCGCTTACGCGGCCAAGTTAGGTTTGTCCACTGAGCCGGGGTATCGCTTTTTTTGTCGCGGAACGCCTGCCCCTGTCGCTCTGGGGGCCAATATTTTGGCCGCTCCCATATTCTAATTATACCACGGGCGCACCTGGTTGACAGGCTGGCCCTGTTGATCGCTACCAGAAAACCAGCGCACTCGATGGGCGGGCGTCGATGCCAACGACGTCGGGCGACTCGTCCCACTCAACCGACATCAAACCGTCTGCGCCGCGTGGGGAGTCGCGTTGGATTCCCTCGCGCAGCTCCTCATCGATGCCCAGGTCCTCGGCGACACGCGCGCCCTCACTCCTCGCTTTGATCATCAGATCCCGGGCAGACTGGCGACTGATACCCAGCAGCTCTGCCAGCTCGGGCACACTGTGCTCACCCCGTTCAGCTACGTCGAGGGCACAGGTTTCGCGCATCGTGGATAGTCGGTCGATGGCGATGTCCATCCATTCCTCTACTAACTCGACAGATTGCTCAGTTGCGTAGAGGGTATCCCGGCGGCTTTGTCCGGTGCGTCGGTTCAGCGCGAGGTCACCCCGGCTGTTGACATCCACCAGCAAATGATAGCGACACCCGACCCAGGGGCATGGCCTCGGTCCATCGATGCAGTCGCCACGGGTCTCTGGGCGCTCAATCGCCTCGACATCCTCGTTTTCGAAACACAGCTCTCCCGTGAGAGTGTTCATCGTCTCTTCTCCTGCGCCGTCTCAGGCGCTGCGTGCGGCGCTCAAGCTCTTCCGAGCGAGCACCACATGGTTAGCGAAGCCGGACGGGCTTCTCGATGCTCACAAGCGCGGGTACAGCGATCGGCTCGGACTGTTATCCGTGGCTCGTCGCGAAACGTACGTACGCTTGTCCATTAACAAACATCGTCACCTGGGCGCTAATCAGCACTTCGTCGCCCGGATGACACTCGCCGATCATCTGCGGCGGCTTGCGGGTCTTGCGCGAATTCTGACGTTTCGTTGGTTCATCGTCGGCATGCAAACCCAGTATGGGATCGTCTTCCCGAGCGAACAGTCGGCCGGTCACGACGAAAACTCCCGCGCGAACACAACAACCCCGCTCGGCTGAGCGCCGCAGTAACGCTTGTGCACCGACAGCGAGACCACCTGCGCGTCGTCCCGGTAGACAATCCCGTTGAGCGCGTCCTGCACAGCCCGCGCGAGCTTGTCGATGTCGGGCTTCACTGTGGGATACCGCCGCTTCACTGTTTTGGGTCTCGGCAGGTAGAACGTCAGCCGCATCTCCACGGCACCGCTCATGGGCTCACCGTCGTATTCCCTGGCTTCCGCGCTGATACGATCGCTCCAGCGCTTCAGCGACCCAGGCGGCCGGCACTTTCGCGCGATGTCAGCGCTCTCGATCATGTAGCGGCGTCCTGGGCGACCGACGAGCGTCTTGCTGCCCTTGGGGAGCGGCAAGCCCTCGACGAAGAAACCGACGACGCGAGGCAGCTCGACGGCGACGACGCTGTCAACATCTGCGCTATGCATGGCGCACCTTGAGCAGCTTCGCACCGACATACACGAGCGCGTCCCGCACCTCTTCCAGCGCCTCGACGGCGAAGTCTCGGCCGTCGCTTTCGACCTCAAGCGTTCCGAACTGCGCCTTGCCAACGAGCAGACCCTGGGCGACGAACAGGAGGATCTCCAGCTCGTCGGCATCGAGCCGACTGGCGGCCAGCGCAACCTGCGCGCCCAGGACTCCCACGTCACGCTTCACGTTCGTCATCACGCCACCTCCTGAAGGTCGCTAGCAGCGCGATCGGCGAGATGGCTGGCAACGACACTGTCACGGACGAGCCCCTGCTTGCCGAACAAGCGCCGCGCCTCGTTCAACGCGGCTCCGCACACCACACCGACCGCAACGGCGATGTTCTCCTCCGAGGGCTCGGTTGGCGCGTTGTCGTTTGCCGGCTCCAGAATCGGCGGAGGCAATTCGTCGTCCTCGGCCAACATGACCCAGCCGACGTCGTCGAACGCATTGCGGAAGCGTTCCTCGTTCGGCCCCCAGTAGGCAACGAGACTCGGGAACGGCGCGCTGTTCTTCGCGTTGGAGAACTTCAGGCGACCTCGCCAGAAACACACAGCGGTCGCTGTTTCGAGAATGTAGTCATGCATCCAGCGGGTGTCTGTACGACTGGGCAGAAGCGCGATGATCTCGATGTTACGGGCGGCCTCGTGTACGAGCTTTCGCGCCCAGTCCGCGATGTTGCTGTATGGCGGGTTTACGAAGACCGTGCCATATCCGCGCCAGTCTTCACGCAGGCCGTCGATGCCCGAACTAAGGAGGAACTCGTGGCGCGCGTTGACGATGGCGTTCTCGTTCGCGCATGGGTCGAGGCCAATCGGCGCAACGCGACGCACCCGCTCCAAGACGACGTCTGGTGTGAAGTGTTGGTCGCTCTTACTTGAGTACATTCCGGGATTCAGTTTGGAGGTCATGCCGCACCTCCCTTGGCGCGCGTCGTGTAGATACGTGGTGAGACGCTCTCGTCGGCATTGGCCTCTAGCTCAGCCTTGAGCAGCTTGTAGTTGGCCGTGACGAGGTTCTTCTTCAGCTTGCGCAGCAGCGCATCGAGCTTCGGTTTCTCGATACCAACAACGCGCGACCGGACGTCGCCCTCATCCATCGAGCCGGCCTTCGCCAGCGCGGCAACGGTCAGGTCGATGGGGTACCGGCGCTTGGTCGTGTGAGCGATGCGGAAGGTCTTTCCGGCCAGCTCCAGGGCGGGGCTGTGAGTCAGCGCTGCCTTGAGGATCTCGTCCAGCTCACGCTTGCGAGCGTAGTGAATCTTCGCCAACGCGGCTACTTGCTCGCGCTCGCGAGCGACGTGCTCGAGGTCGGCGCTGTCCGATGCGACGACTTCGACGTTGCCGGCGACGGCCTTCTGATACTCCAGACAGTTGCCGCGATGCTCGCAGTATTGGCAGTTGGGGTTGAGCTGCGCCTTCCACTCGCGCTCGTCCTGCATCTGCTGGTCGAGCGTCTGCACGTACAGCGCGACCGCTCGAAGGTCCTCGACGCTGCGCGAGGTACTCATCCGCTTCCCGTATCGCAGGTAGTGGTGGGTGAGCTTGACGCGCTTGGCCCACGGGAACAGCTTGCGTGCGGCAATGCAGTAGATGCTGAGCTGAAGGTCGTGGTCCAGCTCGGCCCGCGAACACATGAGCCGATTGGATTTGTAGTCGATGACCTCGATGGCGTCGTCGGCGATGCGATCAACGCGATCGATGAACCCGAGCACGTTGACCCCACCGATCGAAATCTCGAACTTCTCCTCGATGGCGAGAATGCTCAGCGGATCGACCAGGCCGGCGTCGCGCACGAAGTTCTCGACGATGGTCAGGCCCTCTCGAAACAGCGCGAAGTCGGTGAGCGCGTGCTTCGACCAGGTACGCGACCACAGATCGGTTGCGATGTCGGCTTCGAGCTGGCCAACGCGACCGACGCTGATGTGCATGCGCATCAAGCGCTCGCAGACCTCATGTAGCGCCTTGCCGAACCGTAACGGCACACCGGGCTCGGGCCTGGCCTTGTCGATGTAGTGGAGCTTGAACGAGCGCGGGCAGGTCTCGTACCTGCTCAGCTTGGTAAAGCTCTGAAACTTGGGTTGCATGGGCGTTCCTTCGGTTTGGGGTTGTAAAGAAGGAACAGCCGCCCCACCGCGGAGGCGGGGACGAGAAAAGTCGATGTCAGACACGTGAGTGAAACTGGCCTGCTCAGCAAAGGAGAAACCCGATGCGATCAAAACGAACGCGCGAACAGGACCTGAATCTCGTGGACGGCCTCACACACGACATCGCGATGGAGGAGGCCGAGCATGGCTCGCTCACCGAGCAGGAACAGCGCGACGTCGCCGCCATCGACGCGACGGTCAAGACGCTACTTCGCATTCTAAAAGGGGCCTTGATGCCGGAGACCATTGCGGCGCTCCCGGAGCACATCCGGCGGGCGTCACGAGGCACGCTAGTGCGCGAGCTGCTTATCGTGCAGCCCCAGGCGAGCATCGAGTACGAGACCGCCTACCAAAAGCTGGATCGGCTCAGTGACGATGCGCTGCGGGTCATGTTGGCGGAGCTAACGGCCTAGTTCCGCGTATCAGCTCGCCTTGCCAACGTTACTCTGATCGCTACACTTTGCGGCCATGAGCAACGAAGCCTATGCGATCTTCCTCGGTATGCATGCGAAGGCCCAGTACATCTGGTCCTTCATGAACGGAGATGTCCGTCCGCGAGTCGATCGCGCTTCCAGCGAGATCGACGGATTCGGCGCGTTCCGCGGACAGTTCTATCGCGCGAACGCGTGGATGTACTCCATCGCGCGTCTGATTGAGCCGGCGGACTTTCAACCAACGGTGGCTGGTGCACGGGCGCTACTGGAGATCGCGATTGACTCGACGTTGATGCATCACGACGCCACCACCTATCCATGGCAGAAGCTGAACGCATGGGAAGAGTCGGCGAAGCTCAAGCAGGCACAGAAGGTCGCCGATTTCTACCAGCGAACGGGTCAGGCTCCGTCTGGCGAGCACGACGGACCGCTGCGGTTTCTGCGAACGGACCGCCAGCGTGTTGAGCAACTCCGTGGCCAATACTGGACACGTCAAAACGGTCGGCCCTACCACCCGATGCGCTGGACCGGTCGGGGCTTGGATCAAGACGCTCAGGCCGCGGAACAGCTGAGCGGCGAGTCGTTTCGCGAGTTCTACGAGCTGCGCTACGGTGAGCTGTGTTGGAACACGCACGGATCTGGAACAGCTGGGTTTGCCGGTGTCAGCCCCGAGGTTTTCCCGTTCATTGGTGGGCGAGCACTCGACGAGTGTGTGCGTTTCTCGGTGGTCGCCGCGTCGATCAAAACAAAACATCTCAGGCTCTGGCCTGGCGAGCTGGATCATGTGTTCAACGATGCACAAGCGCGGGCCGACGCTGCTTGCCGTCTCGCCTATGGGGAGATCCGAAGCCGGGAGTGATCACCAAACCCCTATTAGGATCTCTAATACAGGTTGGGTGATCACTCCCGACACGGCATCAACCACTTAGCCCTCGTAACCTATGTGCATCCTCGTGGCTCACGAGCTTCGCGCCTTTTCGCCAGGCCGAGATCAACGCCGGGGATCTGCCTAGCAGCTTTGCCGTCGCCCTGTTGCCACCGAGCTTCGTGACGATCGTCTGTAGCTCGTCAATGGACATGTTTAGGGCGCCGGCTGCTCGCCCACCTCGATCAGCTCGCACCGACACTCGATTGCCAGCCCACTTCGGGCCACCTGGGAGAACATACCCAACGTGAAGCGCTCGCCCAGGTCGCTGGCGATGAATCGTCCGCAGTCTACCGTGCGCCTGCTCCAGCTCGGCGCGGGTGAGCGCCAGCGCATGCTCCTCCCAGTCCACCTCCAGGTCGAGGAACGCCACACGCGCTTTGACGTCGCCCAGGTTGGGCCACGGGTCGCCCAACGTGATCAGCGCGTCGGCATCTTTCATGTAGTCGAGCCCGCGTAGCCCGCCGTAGTGGCCATACAGAAGACGCTCTGCGTGTGGTTGGACGATGGGGCCGAGACGTTCCCGCGCCTCCGCGAGCACCTCGGGGGCCTGAGACGCATCCTGCCAGGCACCGTCGATGTTCTCGTTGGCGGGCTCGGCCGCGCCGCGGATGGCCAGCTCGACGAGCCGATACGAGATGATACCGATCGACCTGGTTGTTGAGTCGCTCGCCCACGCGAACGCCTTGCGAACGCTGCGCACAAGCCCATCGCTGACACTCAGTCGCCCAAAGGGCGTCCAGTGCTTCCGCGTGCACTTGCGGCGCAGCAAGATCGTTCTCTCGATCGGCGCCCCGTCCTCGGCAGACGCACGAGTTAGCGGCGGGGCGTAACCGAGCACCTTCGCCAAGATCGGCACGTGGAGCTCGGCGTTGGCGTCGGTCAGGACGGTTGCACCCTCGCGCCTGAGCGCCGCGTCGAGTTGTTTGTTCAGCATCGTGACAAGCAATAGGCGCTCGTCACCCTTTTGCTCGACGCGACACATCGCCCGGTTGCCTTCTAGGACGCGCTTGAGCATGTGCAGGACGCTCGATGCTCGGCCGAGCTGGCCGGCGTAGCCGCTTGATGCCTTGGCCCGGTTGATCGCCAGGAGCGTCAAGGGGGGAGGTTTTCCGTCATACTCCTCACTCTGCGCGGTGCCAAATACTCCGGCGGGCGAGGTTGGATCCGCCGCATCGCCGAACAGCGCGCCCATGCTCACGGGCTGGTCATCGGCGGCCCGATCAAGCTGCTCGGCGAGCACATCCAGCGCTGGGGAGATCGCGTCACTGAAGAACGACGAGAACGCCGTTAGGCCGCGTCGCGCCAGCTCCAGGTCTCCTCTGCGAATCGTCACAGTCTCGAGCATGTCGGGCGGCTCATCGATCACCAGGAGCCCCGTTTTGCCAGCTGAACCCTGCAAGCTGGACAGCAGCGCGTGCGGCCCGACCTGAACTCTGGCGGTGTCTGGGCCTTCCGCGCCGAGGCGCGCGAGGCAGTCGTCGAAGTGCGGGCAGCGCTCTCCTCCGCCGCCTTCGCAGAACGCGAACTGAAGGCTCTGCCCGCCGGCCACAAGTGGGGCCGCTTGCTCCGCGTAGATGCACACCGGCTTTCCCTTGCCGTCGAGCATCGACAGCGGGCCAAAGATGCGCCGCGCCTCACACGAACGAGCGCGGACGTTGTCGGTGACCTGCTTTGCGAGCGCGTGTTTGTCTACACTGATGCTTGTCTTGGTGTTGAGCGGGGCGCGCTTCGTATTGTCGTTCGCAGACTTGCCCGCGCGAGCAACGGCCACGAGCTGCGCCGCGTGTGTCTTCCCCAGACCACACTCAGCGCTTACGAGGCTGACTCCATCGGGCGCATTGGCGATGCTGTCTCGAACGAGTTGGCTCGCCGCGTTGATCGAGAGGACCTCGTCGCGGGGCTTGCTGCGTGCCTCCGCCCTGACGGCTGCCTCGTTGCTCGCCGCGGTCGCGTCATCGAGGGCGCTTGCGACAGCTGGCCACGTTTCGCGCAATCGCCTCATGCCTTTGATCGCATCACCGGACAGGATGCGCTCGGCTGTGGTCTCGGCCGTCTTGCGGCGATCCTCTGGCTCATCATCACCAGCCGCCAACGCGATGGCGTGAACGATGGCGGGTAGGTCGGCGGGAGCCAGGTGTCGTGAGATTGCTCCAGCGAGACACAGGTACAGCTCGTGTCGTTCACCCATGGCGCTCGGAATCGATCGGGCGATGATGGGAATCCGGCTGCGCCAGATGCCCAACACCTCGTCACGCCAGGTGTCATCGGTTTGTGCAACTCGCCGACGCTGCTTTTTGGGTTTCTTGCGCTCGCGATAGGCATCGAGCACGGACTGCGCGACGACGGGCGGCTCGATGGGCCTCATACGCTCCAGGTCGAACACGCCTGGCTCCGTGGGTTTGCCGTTGCGAATCACGTAGGGCAGTCGAAACAAGCGTGTCCAGTCTTTGCACTTGCCGTCCACCTCGATCCCCGCGGCCTGCAATGAACTCAGCCACGCCTGAAGGTAGGGCTCGACATCTTGCACCGGAATCGGTCGTGTGAGTGGTTGAACGAAACGCCGGCCGTGATTGGTGTGATAGATGGCGCAGGTCTTGAGCACATCGAGCTCGCGGTATTCGCGCTCGGCCTGGGCGAGTAGCTCGTCGCCCCACCGCCGCTTGCCCGGGTTGTCCGAGTCGCAGAAGAACACGCTCACCATGGGCGTCTCGCCGCCCCACAACGCGAGCCCCGGCTTGTTGATACGGGGTTGCGATTGGCAATCAGGAACGACATACGCCACACAATGCGCATCGCTGGCGAATCTGTGCGTGAGCGCGTCGCGCAAACGCATCACGCGCGCAGCGGAGCGCGGTGTGGGGTTGCTCGGCTTGAGCCCCGCGATCTTGACGTGGGGCAGCACTGCGACTCGATGCTCCATCGCGTCCGCTGCCTAGAACAGATCCCAGGGAGTTTCAGCGCCAGTACGCGCCGCGCGTCGCAGTGTGTCTCGCACGTTGACATCGAGCGTGTTCGACTTCGTGGGCAGCTTGAAACCGGCCGGAGGTTTGACGCCAAAGCGATCCCGGAATCGGAAGAACACCCAGCCCGGTTTGTAGCCCTTCTCGATCGCCGTACGGCAAATCTCGTTCCATACCTCACGCTGGCGCTCTGTCCCACCCACGGCGAAGTCGGTTTGCACGACCTCGACCAACTCGCCATTCACCTCAGCTGGAACCGGACGCCTGGGTTTTGGCAGGAGCGCTCCGCAAGATGGGCACACCGGACTCGCCGGATCAACGACAGCGAAACAGCGCTGGCAGACTCTGGCCGCGGGTGCGCTTGCGCTCTTGCGACCGCGTTTCTTCGTCGTATCGAGTGAGAACGACCGCGTCATCTGTGGCAGACCGTGCATCCGAGCACAGCCGGCGTGATCCAGGATGATCGCTTGCACATCGCCCCAGGGGCGAAGGATGCGCCCAGCCTGTTGGAGATAGAGCCCCGTCGATTGTGTCGGTCGCGCGAGGATGGCGCACTTGACGCTGGGCTGATCCCAGCCTTCGCAGAGAACGCCGCAGTTGCTGACGAGCTGTGTCTCGAACGAATCAAGGCGCGCGAGGATGGCGTCGCGTTCGGGCTTGGGCGTCTTGCCGTCCAAATGCTCGGCCCTCACTCCGACGCGTCGAAACTGATCAACGATGTGCTTCGAGTGGGCAACGGACACAGCGAACGCCACGGTGCGCAGCTCGCTCGCGTGCTCGTGCCAGTGCGCCACCATGTTCCCCACCAGCGCACTCGTATCTACGCTCTCGGCGAGTTGCTTCTGGTCGAAGTCTCCACGCTGTGTTCGCACGCCTGACAGGTCGGGGAGCTTGGACTGGGGCACGGTGAACACGCGCGGCTCGACGAGATAGCCCTGGGCGATCAGCTCGGCGGGC
>Ga0114931_10011417_pt1 | contig 10494 bp, 6 predicted proteins | sample 2SBtaG_FD_89579 | JGI IMG/M metagenome (GOLD analysis project Ga0114931, IMG submission 89579) | Deep subsurface microbial communities from Kolumbo volcano to uncover new lineages of life (NeLLi) - 2SBTROV14_V59a metaG | ecosystem: Environmental > Aquatic > Marine > Volcanic | place: Kolumbo... | reverse complement strand
CTGCTGAGCGCCCGCGCGGTGCTCGGATTCTGGCCCGCAAACAGCGTCGGCGACGATATTGAACTCTACGCCGACCGCGGCCGCACCGAGCGAATCGCCACCGTGCACACCCTGCGCCAGCAACTGCACCGCGATCGCGGGCGGCCGAATCTGGCGCTCGCCGATTTCGTCGCCCCGCGCGAGACCGGGCTCGCCGATCACCTCGGCGCCTTCGCCGTGAGCGCCGGTTTCGGCATCGACGCCCTGGTCTCCGAGTTCGAGCAGGCCCACGATGACTACAATGCGATCATGGCCAAGGCCCTCGCCGACCGTTTCGCCGAAGCGCTTGCCGAACGCCTCCACCAGCGGGTCCGGACCGAATTGTGGGGCTACGCGACCGACGAGACACTCGACAACGACGCCCTGATTCGCGAACGCTACCGCAGTATCCGCCCCGCGCCGGGCTACCCTGCGTGCCCCGACCACACCGAAAAAGGCACCTTGTTCGAATTGCTCGACGCCGAGGCCCGGATCGGCGTGACCCTGACCGAGAGTTTCGCGATGAGCCCGGCGGCAAGCGTCAGCGGATTCTATTTCGCCCACCCCGAGAGCCGCTATTTCGGCGTCAGCCGGGTCGAGCGCGACCAGGTCGAGGACTACGCACGGCGCAAGGGCATGACCCCCGCCGAGGTCGAAGCCTGGCTCGCCCCGGTGCTCGGCTACGAGCCCAACGCGGCAGCCGCGTAGGCGGCGGGACGATGCGCTCTCGATCAAGTCCTCATTGAAGTTCGACTGTTGCTGCGCTCAGATCGAAGCCGACTCGACCGCTCTTACTTGCAAGGATAGCCGTTTCGCGCCGTCCGCCACCCACTGCGTTCCGACCTCGCTAAAGCCGTAGCGCTCATGAAAGCGCCGTGATGCTTGGTTGGCCGGTTCCACGTCGAACTCGCACGCGACCCGCGAAACACCGGCTTGTTTCGCGTAGGCGAACAGGTCGTCATACAGCGCCACACCCAGCCGTCGGCCTTGGTGGCTCGCGGCGACCACCACCCGGTCAACGTACAGAAACGACGGGTAGCGCCCGGCGAACTAGCGGTAGTTCGGACTCTCGGAATCAAGCCCTTCGCGCAGCGCCAGCAGGAAGGCGACCACCTCGCCGTCGCCCACCATCACCCGGTGATAGCCTGCGTGTCGGTCCAGATAGCGCAGCCGCTGCTCATCCATCGGACTCAGGAAATGCTCAGACTCCAAATTCAGGGCCAGAATTCGAGCGAAATCTCGACTGTCGGCAACCCGAATTACGCCCCATTCCTTCACGATCCAGCGACCAAATCGTTCACGACCGCCAACAGCCCGATCAAGATCAACGCCGCGGCAACCACTGCCAGGCGCATGATGAACTCGGAATAGGCGAGCCGCGCCAACCACGCGATACGCAACTTGTCTTTCAGATAAAACAGCCCGAGCACGCCGCCAAGCAGCACCGCCCCGAAGATGATTAGGCCCATGACCCGAGAATCCTCAATTGACCGCTACATTCTGACAGTAACCGGCTGATATGAATGCCTTTGATGTCGATCGACGCCGTCACCCGCCCGGTGAATCACGCTACGGGGAGAATGGCACGTTTGCGGCGGCGCAGGGCGGCGTTACAACGCTTTGAATAGAGCGATTATTGCGCACCGTTGTGCCTTGCCCTGCACCACCGCACACTTCACCCCGTCCAACTGAGGATGTCTAGGATGATGCGTATGCTAACTGATGAGTACCCGGAGCCCGGATGGAGCGCGGGCGTTTCTCGCGGCTTGTCAGCCGGGCGTCTCGGCACTCGAGTTGGCAACTTGATTCCCGCCCGCGCCGGAAATCGATCCGGGCACCCTAGACGGCTCTGTCAGAAAACCCACGGCTCGCGGGTCTAGTCTGGTGCGGTGGCGAGGATGCCGCGCGCCACAGGGCATCGCGGCGGCGGACGCCTCTCGGCTTTCGCACCGGCGCCGCACGACACTTGGCTCGGAAAGTAACCATGTACAGACGGACGACACGCACGAGGCCGGCGGTGGCGGGCGATCCCGGCTACGGTGGCGGCGATACCCTCTTTCCAACCCTGTGCGGCGGGCCACCGGACCTCCGGCGCCGGTGCATGGCGCTGTGCGCGGCGCTGCTGCTGTGCGCGGCGCCTCTGCCGGTGCTCGCCCACGCGGTGCTGCTCGGTGACTCGCTCGCCAACAAGTCACTCCCGTCCGGACGCGCGAACCGCGTGCGGTTGCGCTTCAACGCGACGATCGAGGTGGCGCTTTCGAGTGTGACGCTGTTGCGGACCCGGGGTCCGGCGACCAATCTTCGCATCAGCGCCGGGACGCAACCCGGTACACTCATCGTTGAGATCCCGGCCCTCGCACCGGGCCGCTATGCGCTGCGCTACCGGGTGCTCGCGAGCGACGGCCACATGAGCGACGAGACGCTGCGGCTGCGGGTGGTTGCCGCGCCCTGAGCATCGGTGGAAGGACTCGCCGACTTTCTCGATGACCTGCTCGGCAGCGCCGAGTTGGTGGCCCTGGCGATCGGTGTCGGCGGACTGGTTTGGGGCGCCGTGGTGCTGCGCGGCTGGCGACCGGGGCTCGGCGCCGACGAGGCGGCCGCGACCCGGCTTTGCCTGCGCCTCAGTCTGGGCGGCGCGGCGGGACTACTCGCCGCGCGTTTCGCCGACCTGACGGTCAAGGCCTGGCTACTCACGATGACCCTCGGACGCTGGCCCTTTCCGGCCTTCCTGCAGGCGCCGCTGGTGGTCGCCGGCACGCTGCAGGCGGTGCTCGCCGCGCTACAGGTGGCGGCGCTACTTTGGCTTGAGCGCAAGCCGGACGCGCCATTACGCTGGGGCGTCACCGGGTCCCTTGCCGTGGCGCTGCTGATCAACGGGGCGTGGCTGGCGCATGCGGTCAGCCGACTCGAATATCGCGCCGCGCTGATGACCCTCACCGCGCTTCACGAGAGCGCCGCCGCGGTGTGGGTCGGCGGCGTCCTGCAGATGGTGACCCTGTGGCGCGGACGCGAGCGCATTCCCGAACTGCGTGCCTGGTGGCCGTGCTGGCTGCGTCGCTTCGCGATTCCGGGCGCCGCCGCGGTCGTGGTCCTGATCGGCACCGGGGGCTTGCTTGGAACGGCTTATGTAGGAAGCTGGCGCGGCTTGATCGGTACCTCTTACGGCGCGGTGTTGATCACCAAGCTCGCGCTGCTGGCCACCGCGCTCGCCTACGCGGCCTTGAATCACCGGTCGGCGCGCCGCGAGACCGGCGCGCCGGGTGCGCCGGTGTATCGGCGCACGCCGTACCTGGTCGAGGTCGAGGCCGTCACCCTGACCCTGATCGTACTGGCCGCCTCGACCCTGTCCTCACAGCCGCCGGCGATCGACACGCCCGATCAAACCGCGAGCCCGGCCGAGGTTGCGCGGGTTTTCACGCCCAAGTGGCCGCGCCTCGCGAGCCCGCCGCATTCGGCGGTGAATGTCTCGGTCGACTGGATGCCGGAAACTCCCGAACAGGCCAGCGCCGGGCAGCGTTGGTCGGAATTCAATCACAACGTCTCGGGGCTGATCCTGGTGGCGATGGCCTTGCTCAGCTTGCTCGCCGGCACCCGTTTCGCACCGATTGCGCGCCTCTGGCCCTGGGGCTTCGCGCTGCTCGGCCTGTTCGTCTTGATCCGCAGCGATGCCGAGACCTGGCCGCTCGGACCGGTGCCGTTTTTCAGCCGCCTCGGCGACGCCGAAGTCCTGCAGCACCGCATCGCGGTGCTGCTGGTATTCGCGATCGCGCTGATCGAGTTCCGAGCGCGCGCCCCTCGCAACGCCGGTTCGCGGCTTGCCTACCTGTTCCCGTGGCTATGTCTGGTCGGCGGCGGGCTGCTGCTCACCCATAATCATTCTGGCTTCCAACTCAAGAGCCAGTACCTGACCCAGATATCGCACACCGCGATGGCCCTGTTCGCGATCCTGCTCGGCTGCGGGCGCTGGCTGGAACTCAGGCTCGATGGCGGTACCGCCGTATGGGCGTGGCGCGTCGCGAGCGGCGCGTTGTTGATGATCGGACTGCTGCTGGTGTTCTACCGCGAGTTACCCGGTTAGGGCTCGGTTAAACCTAGAATCCTCAGTTGGACGGGGTGAAGTGTGCGTTTGCGGTGGTGCAGGGCAAGGCACAACGCTGCGCAATAGTCGTTCTATTGCAAAGCGTTGTAACGCCGCCCTGCGCCGCCGCTAACGTGCAATTCACGCGACAGCGTGATTCACCGGGCGGGTGAAGACATCGATCGACATTAAAGGCATTCATATCAGCCGGTTACTGTCAGAATGTAGCGGTCAACTGAGGATTCTGGGTTAAAAATTAACCCACCCACCCGAGCGCCGATCCATTCCGCCCGGCGGCGTTGCTCGTCAGTTGAATAGAGCGACTGTTCGCCTTTCCTTGGGCCTTCCTCGCGCCTTGCCGGCCGGGCGTCTCGGCACTCGAGTCGGCAACTTAATTTCCGCCCGAACTTCCGCTTAGCGCGACGCGAGTAGGCGCGGGCAACAATCAGGGGTCTGTCGAATGTGCCGGCCGCGATTCGAAAGAAAAAGCGTGTCGCGAGAATCCGGACGTGTATTCCTCGCGGCCGATTCCGCGGAAACGGGCTCCCCGTCGTAACCGGGATGCGGCGCAATTCAGGGAACATCCTTTCGGCATGGGCCCACCCCGGATTTCGTTGACGTTCCATCCGGCGACGCCGCTAAACAACGATGGTGGAAGCGCCACCGGGCCTTCGATGAAGTTTTCGACCCGAGCGACCGGCGTCGGCGCGGCGTCTCGGCAATCGGGAATGCCGGGGCTGTCTTCGGTTCCGGGATCCGGCCGATGACATGCGGCGCAATGGCCTCCGGTCATTGCGCCCTGCGCGCATCCGGTTGGCAGGCATGGTTCCGGGTCGGCATTATCAACTCTGCCGCGAATATTTGGCGGCGGGGCCCCGCAACCGGGGCCCCGCCGCGCATGTGTCCGAACGATCGAGCACTACTTGCAGAAGGTCACCCGGATGGTGTCGGCGTCGTCATCGATCTCGCCGTTGGTCAAGGCACGGCGCTTGGTCAGGTGCACGGTGTACGAGCACGACGGCCAGCTTGAGATATCCAAGTGTTCCGTGCCGTGCCCACCGCGCGGCCCGGTACCGCCGGGCAGCGGTGGCGGTGTCACACCGGAACTGCTCGTGATCCAAAGATTCCATTTCGCCATCAATTCGTGATCGGTGGTGTACAGGATATCGAGTGCCGTCGACAACGGCGTGCAACCGGACGCACCCGGCGCCAAGAACTGCTGTAGGCCGAGCTGATGAACCTCAATCCAGTTGTTGACGTGCAGCTTCGGCAGGTCGTTCGAGAACGTCGATCCCGGCCCCATCGCCGGAGCCGCTTCGTACTTGACGCGAATCGCCGCGCCGTTCTTGGGATCGCCTACCGGGTTTCCGGCGCCAGATCCCGGGGCGACGCCGCCAGGGACCGCTCCGTTGGTGTTGAAGCGAAGCAACGGACCGTAGAACCCGCCGTCGAGTGCGTTCTGGTCCACCGCTACCCAGCCATTGCCGTCGGGCACGATGACGTGGGCAGGCACCGGACCCCAGGGCGTTCCCGGCGGTACCGCCGGCACCGGCGTCGGGTCGGGCGTCGCCCCCGAGCCCTGCACGTAGATCGACTGGAAGGTCCGGGACGGACCGCTGCCATCCAGATCCCACAGGATCAGGCGACTGCCGACCAGCACCGGCGCGACCAGCGCGACTCCCGTGATCGGCACCTCGATGCCGGGATTGTTCGGGTGCTCGTAGAGGAAGCGGTAGCGCATCGGCTGGCCACTCACCGGGTGGGTCTTGGGGCAGAAGCCCTTGAGTTTGGTCGCCCCGAAAAATCCGTAGTCCGGCCCGCCATGTCCGAGCACCGCCGCGTTGGTACGCCCGGTGGCCGAACTGATGTCGGTGATGACGTGGAAGTCACCGACGTGGGTGAACCGCGGATTGAAAAACGGCGGCGGCTCGGCCACATCCACGCACAGCTCGGTGCAGAAACACGGACCCACGTTCTCGCGGTCCGGATCGCGGCCGCGAGCCGGCGGCTCATCGAGAAGCACCGTCCCACCCCCCGCCTCCAGCCGGAAGTAGATGTCGGGGCCGCTGACCAGCTCGAGGTTGATGAGCGGCGAGAAGGGGGTGGTGGCGAAGTCCTCCGACGCGTAGTCGATGCGGAACTTGCCGTCCGCGTCGGTCAGCGCGTCGCCGAGGGGGTCATCCTGTAGCCAATCGCGATCGAAGGCGAAGACCTTCACTCCGGCGAGCGGTGTCTTATTCTCGCAACTCGTTACCCGACCGCAAATTACCCATGCGCCGAAGCGGCGGCGGATGATGCACCAGAACCGCGCCTGTATGCAGTGCTCCCACACCGCCACCAATGCCTCGTCACGCTGGCGCCACTTGGGTTGTATGGTGGTGATCGAGAACTGCACCGGCTTGCCGGGGAAACGCGTGCTGGGCTTTCCCGGGACGGTCTTGGCGTAGACATCAACTTGAAGTGGCCCGCCGTTGTACCCGGTCTTCTCGTCGATTTCGGCGCTGAAGGCGCCATTCGCATCGGTGCGGACCTCGATCAGCAGCGATCCGGCCTTCCGCTTGACCTCCGCATCCGACAAGATGGCGAACGTGGATTTCGGCTCCGCCGTCGCCGCCACCGCGACGTCGCGTCCTCCGCGGGTCCGATACAGTCGCACCGTCACGTTTGCCAACGGCTCCGGACACTGTGCGCAGATGTAGCCGCAGAGTTTCCCTCTTAGCACGTATTTCATATCGAGCTCTCCCAATTTGTTTCGAGCTACGCGGGCTGCGCGCTCGAAATCCAGGCCACCCGATAAGTATTCTATTCCCCGAACAACACCTGCCGGTGTGTGTTTCATCACGTTTTAGCGGGGGGGAACGGGGACAAATCTATTTTTCTACCGCTTTTCCTCACCTTGCCGTAACCTGCGTCCGATCGGGGGGCAGGCAGTGTTATATTGCGAGGCCTGCTCCTCTCTCCTCAGTGTGCTCATTGTACCTTGGGCGGCGGTGCCGCTCGGGATATCCCCCCATTTCCAAGGCCGGCGGTGGCTCCCGTGCTATCGGCGAGATCAAGCCGGGCGCTACAATCGCCGTGCGTCTCTTATCACGAGCCTCAGCCCCATGAAAATTACCCAACTCGACGTGTGGATCCTGCGTGCCCCGGATTCCGGTCGGCCGCACTGGGTCAGTCACTTCATCGTGCCCAAGGCCAATGAAATCCTGGTACGCGTGCATACCGACGAGGGTCTCGAAGGGATCGGCATCGCCACCAGCTACACTCCCATCGAGGCGGCGGTGCAGGCGTGGCGGAGCGGGATCGCGGAACTGGTCATCGGCGAGGATCCGTTGGCGCCGGAGCGACTTCACCGGCGGCTGTTCCAGCTCACCTGGCAGCGGATCGCGCACGAGAAGGGCTGGACGCGGGAGGCCATCGTGCGCATCGCCGCGGCGCTCGACATCGCGTGCTGGGATCTCATGGGCAAGACCGCGGGCCTGCCGCTGTATCGGCTGTTCGGCGGCTGGCGCGACGAGGTGCCGTGCTACGTGACCTGCGCCTACTACCGCGACGGCAAGGATCTGGCCGAACTGCGCGACGAGATGGAGATGCTCAAGGCCCAGGGCCACACCGGCTTCAAGGCCAAGGCCGGGGGGCTCACGCTCGCCGAGGATCTCGAACGTCTGGCGGTGGTGCGGGAGGTGATCGGCGAGGCGTGCGATCTGATGGTGGACGTCAACCGCGCCTGGGACCTGGAGACCGCGATCGAAGGGGCGCGGCTGCTGGAGCCGTTGCGCCCACGGTGGTTGGAAGAGCCGGTGCACTGGGCCGACGACCGCCGCGAGTTGCGGGTGCTCGCGCGGCACACCCGGATCCCGCTCTCGGCCGGCGAGAGCGAGCTGACCAGCTACGGCTGCCGCGCGCTGATCGAGGAGGAGGCGATCCGCATCCTGCAGTTCGACTGCACGATGATGGGCGGCTTCACCGAGGGCCGAAAGCTCGCGGCGCTGTGCGAACTGAACCAGGTGCAGGTCGCCCCGCACCACGATTGTTTCATCCACGCCCACATCGTCGCCGCGAGCCCCGCGGGCTGCATCGTCGAGTCCTTCACCGATCCCGAGCGCGACCCCCTGCAGGCCGAACTGTTCGAGGACCCGCCCCTGATTGCCGGCGGGATGCTCACCCTGAAGCCGCAGCCGGGCCTGGGGCTCACCCTGTCGGAGTCGGCGGTGCGAAAGTTCGGCGAGCGGATCATCTGATTGGTGCAAAGCCCGTAGCTCGGACGGAGCGAACGCGAAATCCGGGGGCGCCGGGCGCCGAGGCTTGGCCGGGGTCCGCCGTGCGGCGTCCGGCCTACGGCTGCCGGTTGGCGCGTGTCGGCGCGCGCAGCGCGCCCACCCACAGCGGCACCGCGGCGCAGCCCGCGGCGATGAGCAGCCCGCCGCCGAGCCACGCGTCTTGTTGTAATAGCAGCTTGGCGCCCCCGGCGAGCCAAGCGTAGACGCTCACCGCGCAGGCGGCGAGTGAAACGAGCCCGGTGCGCAACGCGCGCGGCGCCTCGCCGGGGTCGCGGCCCGCCGCAGTGGCAGTTCGGCACCACCATCCGGGCGGCTTCACGCGAAGGTAAAAGGTCACGAGGTGGGCGCGCTCGGTGGCGGGGAACCGCCATGCGGCGAGCACCACGGCGAGCGTCGATAGCGCCGACATTAGCGCCAGCCTCAGCCAGTCGCTGTCGACGAAGGCGATCAGGATCGGCGCCGCGACGAGAGAGACACAGATGGCGGCGATCTCGCAGTAGAGGTTGACGCGCTCCCACAGCCAGCGCGCGACGAGCACCGCGCCGGTTCCGGCGCCGAACAACAGGGAGATCTGCCATCCGGTCTGAATGGATTCGAGCTGGGTCATGATTGTGAGCGCAATCGCCAGGATTACGAGGTTCGAAAGGCGCGCGGCGAGCACCAGTTCGCGGTTGCCGGCCTTGCGCCCGCGCACCCGCTCGACCCAGATGGCCTTGTATAGATCGTTGCTCCAGTAGCTCGCGCCCCAGTTGGGGGTGTCGATGGTCGAAGCCAGCGCGGCCAGCATCGCGGTCAACATCAGGCCGCGGATCCCGGCCGGCAGCAGTGCGTCGATTCCGGTCGCGAAGACCATCTCGCGCGCGCTCTTGAAGCCCTCCGTGATCGGTGTCCCCGGGTCGAAGGGGAAGAGCACCAGCAGCGCCACCCCGATGACCAGCCACAGCAGGCTGCGCACGACGATCTGGGCGATGGTGAAGGTGACCGCCGCGATCCGTGCTTCGCGGTCCGCGCTGCACGCCATGGTGCGCTGGGCGAGATAGCCGGTGCCGTCGCTGTTCATCTGAAAGAACCACTGCAGGCTCACGATGACCAGAAACGGGACCCACGCCTCGCCGGTCGCGGGGGTGAGGCTCACGAAGGCGGTGGCACGATCGCTACCGTAGAGTGAGTCGAGCGCTGCCCTCGCCGCGGCCAGGCCGCCGGCCTTGTCCATGGCGATGACGGCGTAGGCGAGCGTTCCAGCGAACATCAAGGCGAGTTGCATGACATCGGTCGCGATCACGCTGCGCAGGCCACCGGTGGTGGAGTAGAGGGCGACGAAGCCGAGCATGAGGACGAGGCTGATCGCGTTGTTGGTGGTGGCGACGTCGGCCGGGATCCCCGTCATGCCGGATGCGAGGTGCAGACCGCTCCAGCGGATCGCCTCGAACACGGCCGCGTAGACGCTTTCCGGCAGCCAAGCGTGCCAGGGCAGGAAAATCTCGAAGATCCTGACCGCGGCGACCAGCACGAAGGCCATCACCACGCAGTTGATCACGGTCCCGTAATAAACTGCCTTGAGCGCGCGCAGCGCCTGCGCGCCGCGACCACTGTAGCGAATGGTGGTGAGTTCGGCGTCGGTGAGCACGCCGGCGCGCCGCCAGGCGGCGCCGAGGACGAAGCCCATCAACAGGAACGCGAGCCCGTAGATCCATAGCCGCCACAGCGAGAAGGCGCCGCCCACCGCGAGCAGACCCATGACCAGCAGCGGGGTGTCGGCGGCATACTGCGTCGCCGCCATGCTGAAACCCGCCTGCCATCCGCGCACCCTGCGCCCGGCGAGGAAGTACTCGTCGAGGCCCTCGGAGGCGCGGCGCCGCGAGGCGAACCCCAGCGCAACGCTATAGACCACGAAGGCCAAAATGATGAGTAAGTCGATCACGTCGAACGATGGGCGACCACGGGGCCATAAATGGTACCCGGACCTAAGTTCCCGCACACTGACCCGGGCGCTCCGCCGCGACTCACCAATCAGAAGCTCGGCACGACGCTCGCCGAGGACCGATTCAGACCACCGGCGCCGCGCCTTTGTGCGCGGCCGCCGCGGCAAGGATTTGACGATCGGCGTCGGCCACGAGTCGG
>Ga0114931_10011416_pt1 | contig 10497 bp, 7 predicted proteins | sample 2SBtaG_FD_89579 | JGI IMG/M metagenome (GOLD analysis project Ga0114931, IMG submission 89579) | Deep subsurface microbial communities from Kolumbo volcano to uncover new lineages of life (NeLLi) - 2SBTROV14_V59a metaG | ecosystem: Environmental > Aquatic > Marine > Volcanic | place: Kolumbo... | reverse complement strand
CCCGTTGGAAGTCACTTTTCTTTCGTGTAAGCAGGCAAACTTTCGATCCATCGTTTGAGTAGTAAGACCGCTTTTTCGTCCACTTCATACGAACCCACCGGAGGCATCTGCGATTTTCCACGTTTTCCAATACGATGCAGAATCACCGAACGTTCTGGAGAACCCGGCGCAATCAACCGCGCATCTTTCACCCCAAACGTCATTTGCCTGGGTTTCACATCGTAGATTTTCGTTTGCTCCAAACTACGATTGTACTCAAGCTCCATTTGGGCGTTGCCTCCACCGTTAGTAACGTGACAATGAGCACAATTCGCATGAAGATAAGACCGCACTCGTGCTTCCAGCGGCTGTGTTTCGTCGAACGGATTAGGAATACGAGGCAGTCTTTCTGGCGGTCCTTTGGGTGGTTTGTCGAGCAGGCCAATGTGTGCCAAAGCGCGAAGTTGATTGTCCTTCACACCGTTGTAATCGTGAATTTTATTGAGCTGAACCGTAGTGAGACCCAGAGCATAATGGGCTTCTCTCGTGTGACAAACCATGCACTCCGCACGGCTGGGGAAACGCCATTTCTTGATGGCGATGCCGCCAGGTTGTCCGCGATCTGCGATTTTGTAAGTGGCATCTTCACCCGCTTTTTCCACAAGGTACGCCTCAGTTTGTTCGTCGTTCCATTTGTAGGAATAACCCACCCACTCGGCGTTGTCGTGTAAAACCAGAAATCGCGTTTCAATTCTTTTCAACGAAGCGGGGTTTCCTTTTTCGGTTTCGATGGAAAACGACTTCACCAGCACCGTCCCAAGCGGAAACCCCCAGGCACGGTGTTTTGTAAACGTCACTTTCTCCAACCCCGGCACGGTCATGAATCGTTCTTTGAATGCACCGTCGGACCACAGCGGCGAATTCACCGAATACGGAATGGCCGCGGGAACGAGCTTATGATCTTTCACCGATTCGAAAAGCCCGCTTTCGCTTAGTTTGCGTGGAAACGGGAATTTCGGTTTGTCTCGTGGCGGAATTCGTTCCAACGTGAAGAGTTCTCCACCAAACGCCGTGCCGATGATTTCGCGATCCTCGTCTTCGTCGAGAGAAATCACACGGTATTTTGTCGTGGCGATCTCTCGTTGCCAGGTGACTTTTTTTCTCTCGTAGTCGTAACGCATCGCCCAGATGCGTCGGGTATCGTAATCGCCGTAAAGAAAGGCTCCCTGCAGTTCGGGAAATTTTTTTCCACGGTAGAAAAAACCGCCGGTGATGGATCGCATCTCGCTATGCGGATGGGAAATCACGGGGGGAATCAATTTTCCCGGTCCTTTGGGCCTGGTGAGGTTCAGAGCCGCCGGACCTTCCATAATGCTCCAGCCGTAGTTGCCCCCCTTCTCGACATGGTAGATCATCTCCCAGGCATCCTGCCCGATATCGGCCACCCAGAGTTGGTTGTTTTTGGGGTCGAAGGTAAACCGGTACGGGTTGCGAAAACCGAACGCCCAAATTTCGGGTCGTGCATGGGGGGTATTCACAAACGGATTATCTTTCGGAATGCCATACGGTTTTCCCTGGGAAGGATGATCGATGTCGATTCGCATCATCGTGCTTCTCAGGTTGGAAATCTTTTGGCCATCCATCGCAGGGTCCATACCTACGGTGCCGTCCCCAGCACTAATCCACAACATCCCGTCCGCCCCGAAGCGAAGAAAGTGACCGTTGTGGCCGTTGGATCGAAATTGCAAAATCACCAGTTCCGATTTTGGATCAGCCCGGTAAGGAGGTTTCCTGGAAACCGTGTATCGCGAGATTCGGTTTTGAACCTTTCCGTCGATTCTTCCGTTATTGAAGACGTAGAGGTAACCGTTTTCTGCATACCGCGGATGAAAGCAAAGCGAGTACGATTCGCGACCCACTTTCAGAAAGACGGTGGGCTTTTTTGTCGATCGATCATGGGAAAGTTCGAGGATATAGCCGTTACGTTGCGTCAGAAGAAACTTTTGAGAAGTCGGTTCTTTGATCACATGCAGAGGTTGATCGAACTTGAGATTGGGATAAATTCGTTTGGCTTGGAAGGGAGGTGGGGGTTCGGGAGTTCCACTTAACCGCGAGGTTGTGAAAGGAACGCGTTTCGAAAGACCGAAGGGTTTTTCAGCGAACGACATCGACGAAACAATTACAACCCCCAGCGCGCAGGGAATTGAAATACCAATTCGCAATCGGGAAAAGTGGCGATGTCGTAATTTGCTCGACATAAAACGTTTCGCAAGTTTTTTAGTGATCGGCGTTTGTTGACCCGTACTCAATCCGTTCCATTGTAAAGGGAACCGTGAGCCACCTAAAGTGTGATTCCCCAGGCAAGTTCGGGGTTGGAGAAATCCACATCAGCGGCTACGCTTGATCTTTCCACCGAAATCAATCGACACGAAGAGAATCTATGCGTCAAATTGGAACGTTACCCAGCGAAGAACAGGCCCGCCGCTTTGAGGATTTTCTGCTCTCCAGCGATGTGAAGGGGATGGTGGAAGAGGAAGACGGAGCGTGGTCGATTTGGGTTTACGAGGAAGACCATTTTGCCGACGCCAAAGAACAGTTGAGCGAATTCCGCGAGAATCCCGACGAAGCGAAGTACACCTCGGTCGCCAAAGTCGCCCAGAAGAAAAGGAACGTCGAGGAGAAAGAAAATCGAAGATATCGAAAACGCATGGTCGATGTCCGCAAACAATGGTCGCGACCGTTATTGGCTCGGTCTCGGGTCACCATGACGCTGATTATTGTGAGCATCGCCGTGGCGGTTAGCTCGACCGATCTTCATAATAAAAAGGGTGGGTTTCTCATTCCTGTTGGAAATAAAGTAGAACCGATTCAGAAATTACTTTTTATTTCGGATGTGGAGGCCATCGAAAATGGAATTCGTTGGGATCCTACTCGGGGAATAGAAGACATTCTGCACGGACAAATTTGGCGAATTTTCACACCGATGTTTATTCACTTTTCCTTCTTGCACATCTTATTCAACATGATGTGGCTGCGCAACCTGGGCACTTCGATCGAACACAACGCCGGGAAATGGCGATATTTGCTCTTAGTTATGACGATCTCAGGCATTTCGAATTTTGCACAATTCACTATGTCTGGTCCTTTTTTCGGTGGGATGTCTGGCGTGGTCTTCGGCTTGTTCGGCTTTATCTGGATGCGCTCGCAGTTCGATCCGAATTCCGGTTACTACATGCCGCCAAGACTGGTCTATTTCATGATCGGCTTTATGTTTCTCTGCTTTTTTGGAATGCTCGGGGAGATCGCAAACACCGCACACACTGTCGGACTTTTGACCGGCATGTTTTTTGGTTACCTTCCCCGCTTTTTACGCGATCTCAAACGCCGAGCGTGAATTTCTTGAAGGTCTTATCCTTTAGGCAGGCTTTTCTACGCATTGTCGGGAAGTTTCAGATTTTTGTCGTTCGGATTCTTTTGAGGACGCACTTTTTCGGGTAACGGCGGAACGAGCAAAGGGATCAGTTCGTCGATGGTTTTGGGTTTCGGCGGCGCGGGCTGTTTTTGTGTTTTCTGTTTGTGGGAGTTCGCTTTGTCAGGATCGACCGGACGTAGGAACGCGATCAGGTGATCCCCCTTTCCCGCCAATCGATAAGCCGCTTCGAAAACCGTCTCGGCTTTGTCGGTTTCGCTGTCGAAGTACAACAGAACTCCCAGCAGAAACAATCGGTCGGGGTCACGAATGTCTTCCCCAGCCCAGCGTGTCGTGTTGCCGAGCAAATTCGATTTCGCGATCTTGTTCCTGCGACCGAATAGGCGACCCAAACTTTGCCCCGTGACCGGCCAGGAGATATCGAGCTTCAATCCTATTTTGATCTCCTTGACCGCTTCGGTATATTTTCCGGCCGTTGCCAGCACAAGTCCCAGTCGAAAACGTGCCTGAGCGTTGTCCGGAGCCACTCTGACCGCCTTGCGGTAGCGACCGAGAGCTTTCGCGTATTCTTGTCGTCTGAAATTTTGGTCTCCCGAAGCGATGGCACGAATACTTGCAATTTTCGCTTTGGACGTTGTTTTCTTCGGTCGTCTTCTCGGCTTGTAGTTGGTTAAGGGTTGAATATGCAGCGGTTGTTTCCAACGCCGTCGGTTTTCCAGCAACGCCTGCCTTAATACCCGATTGTAATAAGGGTCCAGATTAGAATTGTAAGTGTATCCGGGTATGTAAGGTGTGATCGGGTTTGGATAAGCCAGAAGAGGATTGTAAAAATAGGGGTTAGAATTGTAGTAGGAAGAATAACCGTAGTAGGAATACGGATTCCCATAGACTTGCGAGGGATACAAACTGGGCGAAAAATAATAGGAATGCTGTGGGGTGTGGATGTGCCTGCCGTGAACCGGTGCCGTGAGTCCGCCGGTTCCCTGCCACGGATGACCGTACTGACGCTGGTACTGGTAATGGGCTTGCGTCGGTCCGTAAAGATGACCGGTGACACCGTACACCCGGGGATAGCGAATTGTTCTTTGTCTTTGCGGCGGAGAGGAGACTGCCGTTCCAGTCGTCGTCAACAAGAGTAACATCGCATAAAGCAACAGAGCACGACGCATCACAGAACTCCTTTACTGTTTTCCCTGCACAGCCCGCAAAAGTAGAACACGCCCATTATGAGCCTGTTCGATGAGAAGGTCAAGAAATTTGTGCAAGATGTCACGTTGAATTGCTGCGAAGCCGGCTTCTACTTGGCTGACGTCTTTATTTTTTCGTTTCATTCTTTCTGTTTCTCAACGGAATCGTCGCGCGGACGCCGAAGTCTCCACCCGCTTGATTCATATCGGTCCAGAGCGTTCCTTCTCCGGCATAAAGCAACTTGAGTTCGACATTGTCGGGAAGTTCCGTGGCGAAGATCCATTTGTTATAGGCGCGTGGCGTCCCGAACGCTTCGACAGCAAGACGAAAGCGATCGGATTTCGCTTCTTCTTTCATCTGTTTGCCTTTATTGGTGGCCTCTCCCAGAATCTCCACAGCCTGTGCCTTGAGTTTTGCCGTGTCTTTTTCGATGGTGGCAACTTGCCTTGTGGTGTCGGCCCGAATTCCTTCGGCTTCCCGGTTTCCTTCGGCGATTTTTGCAGCGACCAGTTTGCTCGTTTCGACTTCGACGGTTTTGGAAGCCAATTCCACTTTGGTTTCGGCTTCTCGAAACGAGCCTTCTTCTTTCGCGGTCGCCTGTTCCTGTTGCCGCGTAAGTTTTAACTCGTCGGCAACAAACGCCGCCTGAATCGGTTCACGCACTTGCGTGGGAATGTAGACGTGCCGAACTAATCCGTAAAGGAGCGTAATTTCTTTTTCATCGCAAATTGCCTGAAAGTGCTTGAGGATTTCCTGCTGAAAAATCTCGCGTTCGTCTCCCACGAGTAATTGCACGGCTTTATACTCGGAACCGTTATTACGACAGATCGATTCGATTTGCGGTAGAACGATTTTGTTTTCGACCGCTTCGACGTTTCCGAAAGTCCGGATGGAATGCGGTGCCTGTTCCGGCATCAATCCCCAGATGGCGGTGAAATCGATATGGATTTTGAAACCGTCGCTGGAGGGAAATTCGATTCCGGAGTTTTCGTCTGAAATTTTCGGGTCGCCGCTCTTTTCGTCAAGGATCGCAACACCCTTAACATCGCGTTCGACGTCGGTATGAATCGTACTGTGACGATAACCGATTTCCACAATGTCAATGGTTTGTTCTCTACCGTTGATGGGGTAGATTCCCGGGGGAAGAACCTTGTCTTGAATTCCCATCGTGGCACCGGTGAGGGGGTTGTCTGCCAAATTGGTGACGACACCGACGTAGCCCGTGGGGATTTCGACCCAACCGGATTGTTTATCTTCCAACCCGGAGTTGACGTGCTGCGTTTTTACAATTTCGACCTCGTAACCATAGGTGTTGATTCGATAGCGTCCGGGATGGAGCACTTTTCTAAGAATTCCTTTGAATTTCGTTTCACCGATATCACCATCCACCAGAAACTTGCCTTTGGGAAGACTCTGACCCAATTTGCAAGTCACGATGCCGACAGATCCAGGTTTGATGACGGTATCTTTGACGATGGTTCTTTCCCACCAGATGGGGCAGTAGAAATGTCTGCCGGGACCGCGAAGTTTGGCAAAAATCCCCATTTGTGTCGGTTCGCCTTCTTTTTCGACAGCCCACATTCCGGGTTCGGCTTCGTTGCGACTCCCGAAGATCAGCGGACCTTTATAGCGCAACATAAGGCTTTCGCCCTCGTCCACATAGATTCTGTCTACCATCCAGTGAAAACCGGCTCCTGCCAGCAGCAGGATCGTTACAGCTGCGATTCCCACAGAAAAAAACGGACTGGGTTTGATGTATTTCATGGCAATGGTCCTATGCTGTTAAGATGCAAGAAGAAAGTTGGATGCAAAACCTTTTCACTTATTTTTTTCTTTCTTCAGAGTGTTTTTTTTGGCGAAGTTTCGGAAAACTTCCATCAGAGGAGAATCTGCCGTGTTGGTCATGATCGATTTGTAACCCGGTGCGAGTTTTTTGAAGAGGACGTACCTGGCGAACGCTTCGCCGTCGTTACCGAGAGCTTCGACCGCTTTTTTCCAACCGGCGGCATCGGCGACATTTTCGAATCCAATCACGGCGGCCTCGGCTTTAGCTTTCGCGAGAATCGCTTCCGCCTGGTCTTTGGAGGCTGCGAGTTCCTTTTCGGCGACTTCTCTATCTCGGTTCGCTTCGGCGAGTGCGACACCCTGTTCTTCTTCGGCTTTGGTGACCGTTTCGACGACATCCCGGTCGGCATCGACGAGCATTTTACGCTGTTCGATCATTTTTTTCTCGGTAGCCAATTTCGCTTCTTCGTCTTGTTGCAGGATTTGCTGCGTGTATTTTTTCAGTTCCTGGACAGCCACCTCACGATCTCGCAAAGGACCGGCGATAGCTTCGGGCGGTTTGATTTTTGTGATGAGCGCCTGCAGAATCTCGATACCCTGGGCTTTACAGGTTTCTCTGATGGCATCCTGAAATGCAGTCTGAAAAGCGGTTCTGGTTTCGCCGCCGATAAATTCGCGGGCACTCGAGTTCGAACCTCGCAGCCTGCAAAATGCCCGGGCATTAGGCATGATGACTTTGTCGATAATTTCCTTGGCGATCTGACTGGAACCCCGGGGATCGTCATTGCTGATATCGTTGTAAGTCACATAGGTCTTGGCGGCCGTTTCGGGAATCACACGGAATTCGATAATCCCATCCAGCGTGATTGGGAAACCGTCCTTGGAAGGAAAGAGCATGTCTCCGCCTTCGGCTAGATTAAAACGTTGAGATCGTGTGTCGATCGCATTGATACGATACTGATAAGGATTCTTATAGTAAGTACCGGGATCTAAAGGTGTTTTCTGAGCTCCTCGTTTTCCGTCCTCGACGAGCAGAGCATTGGGATTGTCCGGCATGGGACCGGCCAGATTTGTTTCGATTCCCTTGAAACCGGCGGGAATGATTTTCGGTTCCCATAATTCGATGATCTCCACATAGTCCGATTTCTCGCGAGGTGTGCCGACAACCTGTTTCGTATTTTTGTCGATCACGATGGCGTTGATTGGATAACGACCTGGCTTTAAAACTTCGGAGATAATCCCCTTGGTTTTCTCGGATGTGGCCATAAAATCACCGTAAGGCAAATCATCACCGTACAGCCTGATTCGCACTCCCATCTTATCTTTCGGGATTTCGATCATAGGATAGATCGACCAGTTCCAATCGTAAGGAGAAAAGAAATAGCGGCCTTCCGTAAGCACATCGAGTTGCAATCCCTTGTGATCTTTGTCGGGAGCGACTTCCTGAGCATTTTCCAGGTCCAGACCGGTTTTGTGGGTCAGCACCGCGAAATGCTTGGCAGGGACATCGATGCGGAATTCCGTGTAAACGAGAAATGCCCCGACAACAACAAACGCAGCTAATGCTGCAACGTAGCCCCATTTCTGAAATTTCCTCTTAAATTCGTCTCTGTCGAAAACCGGTTGCGAATAACTCATATTGCCCCCCCTTGTGAAGAAAAACTTGCTGTTGGATCGGTCGATTTCGCGGTTTGGTAGTCTATGATCAGTTTCAAAAATACAACGTGATGCCATTATGCATCATTTTTTCGTCTCGATACGGAATTAACGAGAAAGAACGAGAGGAGGTTCAAGAAATCTCTGACGAATAATCGTGGGTTAGCAGAAATTACCGCACTGCCCATTTTGTGGAATTTGCGGAATGAGCCGGTGATGTGCGTTAGGATGCTCGGAAATCGGCTGGTTTCCTGCACAGTTGAAGCGAGAGCGTGTGAAATCCGATGAGGTCGGTTCACTCAATGATGACTGCTTTTGGAGTTCTGAGCGGTTTGTGTTCTTAGTTTGCGAATGAATCCGTCAAGCTGTTGGGGTTGCAGATTGGTTTCCACGACAATTCCTCTTCGATCGACCAGCCAATATGTTGGCACATTGCGGATGGCATAGTAGTTCGCGACGGGGTGATTCCAGCGTCTTTTTTCAATAGCTGCGGGAAAAATTTGAGGCCAGTCGAGAGACCATTTTTCCAGAAAACGGTCCACGTCGATTTCCTTTTCGTCGAGATTCACACCGACCACTTTGAGTCCGACATTCCGGTAACGAGCGATTGTCTGCTTCAGCGGGTTAAGTTGTTTCTGAAATTTCCCGGAATGCGAATCCCAGAATACCACTAGTACTATTTTTCCCTTGAGTCGTTCGATTTGAAACTCTCCGCCGTCGATGGTCGGTCCCCCAAGCTGTAGAGGGTTTCCCTTCAAGCTGAGGCGACGCAGAATGGCGACTGCGTACTTCGCCTGTTCCGAATCGGGGAATTGTTTTCGAAGTTGTATGTAGCAACGCATCGCTGCCTGGGTGTTGTGATAATACTCGCAACTTTTTCCAGCGGCATCGAGCAGTTGAATCGCGCGTCTCTCTTCGTGAGGAAACCTTCTTGCGAAAACCTGCGCGTTCCGCAGAAATTCGTCCAACCAGTGTGTGTTGGGTTTTTCCGATTCGGTCGCTTTGCGGTTGGCGAAGTAAGCGATGTCGAAAGCGGCATCGGCGGCAACTTTGGAGTTCGGGTCTCGTCGATAGAGGACATCGGCCAGTGCATAGAGTTCGTCGATTTCGGACTGACTACCCTGCATGGCAAGTTCGATTCGCGATTGCATCAATTGGCGGACAGCGGTTTGAAAAAGTTTTTGTTTTGACGGTTCGTCTTTCGTGAGCGAAATCGCATCCTCGGCAAGCTGGACGATTTCGAGGTTCCGCTTTCTACGCAATTTCTTCAAGACGTTGACATCGTCGGTTTCTACTTTCCGGCCAATACGAGTTATGAAGATTTCACGCACTAACCACTCGGGAGTTCCTTTTTTTAGTTTTTTTCTTTTACTCGGGGAGTTTGCAACTTGTTGTTTTTTTGTCACAGACAAGTTTTTGTGGTCGTCCGCGACGATCCGATTCTTTGTGCTGTTTTGCGTGTGGTTGACGATCTGATTTTCAGAACTTCTTTCTTCGACCGATTCGTTCTTCGAGCAACCTCCGAGAACCGTCATACTCAAGAAGAAAATTACTAGTTGAGATTGTGATTCGAGCATGGTCTCTCCGTTCTACGAGAGAATGAAAATCGGACTATCTGGCTTCGCGGAGTTCGCAATTCCATCGGTTGTCGATAGAGATGACCCCGAGTTTGAAAGCGTGTTTTAGGAAAAATCGTCGATTAGGGAAAGACGAGCTTGTGAGCATTGTGCTATGTCGAGAAGTCGCTTTCGATCAGGGTTTTTCGTTCGTCCCACAGATGCAGACCATTGCACCACAGCCGGGGCAGCCTTTCCCATATTTTTCCTGCACACAGCGATTGAGATCGATTTCGGTGATGTTGGCGAGTGTCGCCAGCCATGCCAGGACATCGGCGAATTCCGCTGCCAATTCCTCTTTCGAGCTGTCTCGTAATGCGCTCGACAGTTCGCCGATTTCCTCCATCAGCCACATGAAGGTTCCTTCGACTCCTCGGTCACGATCTTTCTGCGAATACATCGTCTCGATGAGTAACTGCCATTCGGCAAGCGATAGATTGTCTGGAACATTCGACATTTCTATCAAAGACTAATCGATCAGTATCGTGTTCTTCAACCGGTCGCTAGGAAGAAGGAGGCATTCCGGTCGAATTGTCGCGGTAGCGAAATCGCTTCTGAAAGTTTTTGTGGACTTCGCCGTTCACTTCCACATGGGGATAGACGAAGAAATTCAGTGGACCCGACTTTTGCTTGGGTTCCAGGATGAGGTCTCGACCGGTTGAGAAAGAGAATCGGTTGGCAGTGAGGTTTCCGAAATAGAAATCCTTCATTTTGGGGTGTTTGTCAGCTTCGGAAATATCCACGGGTCTCCACGCTTTACCCTCTGCATAATAGGCCCAACAATGATACCCCCCTACTTTTCCAGCTCCTTTTTTCGTGGGGATAGGAAATCCGATTTCGAAT
>Ga0114931_10011415_pt1 | contig 10497 bp, 8 predicted proteins | sample 2SBtaG_FD_89579 | JGI IMG/M metagenome (GOLD analysis project Ga0114931, IMG submission 89579) | Deep subsurface microbial communities from Kolumbo volcano to uncover new lineages of life (NeLLi) - 2SBTROV14_V59a metaG | ecosystem: Environmental > Aquatic > Marine > Volcanic | place: Kolumbo... | reverse complement strand
GCCCGGCCGGAGCAACCGGTGCCAATGGTAATGATGGTGCTACCGGAGCAACTGGCCCGGCCGGAGCAACCGGTGCCAATGGTAATGATGGTGCTACCGGACCAACAGGCCCGACCGGTGCAGACGGAGCCACCGGACCGACAGGAGCCGCAAATATTTCAGGAACAACTAATCATGTAATACGGTTTACCGACCCGACTACCGGTGGTGATTCACAAATCATTGATGTGGATAGTTCTGTGGGCATTAACTATGCCATGCCGATTGGCCGATTGCTTATTGATGATCCCGGAGTGGATACCAGAGACAGTGCTACGCTTGACCAATATAATCTTGTATTGACCAATAGTTCAGAAACAAATGGAACGGAACATGGTATAGCTTTCAGAAATAGCAGTTTACTCGATAATTCCGCTACTGCAGGAGCTGCTATTACTTTTGAAAGGGTTGGTAGCCAGTCATATGGAAATCTTTATTTCAAGACTAAAGAAGGCTTCAATGCCGATGATGCTACAGTGAAGCGCATGACAATTCAGTATGATGGTAAAATTGGAATTGGTACAACCATGCCTGCTGCTCCACTTGAGGTATTTAAAAATCCAAGAAGTACTGTTCGGATTAATTCAGGCAGCATTTCAGATACATCTGAAGTTGTATTTTATAATGGAGCAGGAGGTTTGTATAGTCAGTTCCAATTACAGGCCATTGACGAAAGTCGTCTCACTGTAAATTACCGTTCAGATTTCTGGTCTCCTCAAGATAATATTCTCGCACTTACAAGAGGTGGTAATGTTGGTGTAGGAACGGGATCGCCTGCTGCCAAGCTTGAAGTAAACGGTCAGGTTCAGATTGATGGAGGCTCACCCGGTGCCGGTAAGGTGCTTACATCTGACGCCAATGGTTTGGCTACTTGGGGAGGCGGACCTTCCGCCAATACAGGTTTCAGGGCAAGATCTGGAGCTACACAAGCTATTTCATCTGGTTCATTAACTCTTTTGCACTACGGTACCGAATTCTATGATGGTGGAGGAAACTATGATAATAGCACTTACGAATATAGCGCTCCCAGCGCGGGTGTTTATCATTTCGATGTTAATGTTATTTGGGATCCTTTTCTTGCAGACGCATGGACAACTATAGAATTAAAGGTTAATGGAGTGTACAGGGATGAGAATGTTAATACGATTGTTTCCGGTACTACTTATGCCGATAGTCATTACAGTGGCGATGTTAAATTGAATGCCGGGGATGTGGCGACTTTCTGGGTTTACCAAAACTCCGGTTCACCTGTAAACGTTCTAAACTTTTTTGGCAACTGCATGTCGGGCCACAAGGTTTATTAGGAATAGGATTAGTTAAATTTATTGAACAAAAATAAAAATTCAGAAAAATGAAAACTTTAAAAGGAATAATGATCATCACCGCAATGTTGATGATCTCAAAATTGGCAAGTGCACAAGTGGTTTCAAGCACAGGTGAAACCGTACAGAGCATCAAACAAGAACAGGCAGCTTTTCTTAAAACGCATCCCAAAAAAGTGAAGGCCGATGAGCCGCAAATCAATGCGGATGCCCAAGAACAAGCCAACAAAAAAGCTGAAAGAGCAAGTATGGCAGAGGCGCTCAAGGCAGCGCCAAAGAAAGAGAAGGCTCCGCAAAAAGCAAAGAGTCCTGTAAAAAGGGATAGCGATAAATAAATCGGTTTTTTGTATAGCGAAAACCCCTTCATCAAATCGGTGAAGGGGTTTTTCTTTGAAACGCAGGCCTACTTCGTTATGGGAGTTATAACCGCAAGGAAAATACGACCATAAATTTTATTCGGGTTTTGGATATTCCATGGGTTCTTTGTTTTGACTTTTACTCTAAATAGGAGAAAAGCACTCTTGAAAGTGATTTAATCATCGTTTTATTAGATTGAAAACCGGCAAAGAAAATCTTAACTTGTGGTCGGCAAAACGCCACCAGGCAATGGTAACGAACAAACCAGCAAGGTTAGTGCCCACGATAGTAATATAACTCGCAAAATTCAATTGCCTACCGGCTTCCGTAGAAGGCATACCGTACAAACCGGGAATTGCCTAAGGAAAATACGGTCCTAATCCCACCAAACCGATAAAATTGGCCATAATCAAAGTGAACACGACAAACCCAAGTGGGAGAATATATCCGCGGCTGTAACCGGCCAAAAAAGCGACTGGTGTACAAAGCAGTAAAGTCAGCAAAGCGGTAATGAATTAAATGCCGGAATAATGAAAAACAATTTCACCCGATCAGCCTGTGATTACAACGAATGTTCAGCCCACATGATTTTGCCAATTACACAATGACCAGGTGAGCGAGACTCGCAATATCGTTGTTCCGCTATTTTTGTAATACAATTTCCAGCAATTTTTTAGGTTCTGTAATCGTGATGTTGTTGTTGGTTTTTTTAATCAATTTCAACTTCCTGAATTTTCCCATTGTGCGGTACACGTCTTCAGTGGCCGCTCCTGTTAATCTGGCTATATTCGCTGGCAAAATATTAATGTCCAATAAGATTCCGTTCGACACAGTTTTACCCCATTTTTTGCCTATCAAAAGTAGTGCGTCAGCAATCCTTTCAGTGATGGTTAATTGGGCAAAATTTCTGTATCGGGTTTCCAACTTTGTCAATTCCTTGGCATAAACGTCCAGGAGATGCAGGGGTAATTTTGGGTTTGCTTGTAAAATCTCCAGAAAGACTTGCTTAGTGATAAAGCACAAAACGGTATCTTCCAGTGCGGCAGCGCTCACTCTATAGACTTTATCAGCAAAAGCCCTGAACCCCAGCATTTCACCTGAACCGGCCAATCGAACGATGTGCTGTTTTTCCTTATTCCCCGTATTGAAAACCTTTATTTTCCCATCATAGATGAAGTGCAAGCCAAAAACCATGTTGTCTTCGTGGAAAATGTTTTGTCCTGTTTTGTAGGTACAACTCGTCTTTTCATCTTCCAGACGTGATTTCCATTGAGCAGAACAAAACCTGTTAATCAGACAATAGGTTTGAGAACAAGAACTGCATTTCGGTTGACCACAGGGTTTCATTATTTTCCAACTATTGTGACCGTGCTTTTTCTTTGCAGGTTTTCCTATTCTGGTTCTGTTTAAGGGGTAATAATGTTTCAGTTAGAAAAATTGATTTACGCCTTGCAATCTGTTATTTAGTTAGCAGATTTCAGGAATTCGACAACTTTCTTAACTTCCTGATCAGTAAGATTTGCTTTGTACCGCATGTGCTCACCGACTGCTTCCCATTTGGAATCACTATAAATGGAGGGCGATGGCGCATTATGGCATCGACTACAATTCTCACTCCAAAGCTGTGCTCCCGTTTTACTCGTTATAGCTTCCGGAGCTTTACAGCCATTGATGATTGCAAGTGCGCTGATAAAAAGTATTGTGCTTATTGCAATGATACTGGATTTTCGCGTTTTCATGATTTCTTTCTTTAAAATTTGTAAATGCCACGTACGGTGAATTCATTACTCTTTTTGCCACCCTCATTGAGCACGTCATAGCCAAAGCTTAATTGGCTGCTCCAAGTGAGCCAGTAATTCACGGCCAATGTAAGTTGTGTAGAAGGATCTCCACCCCAAGGGGCCTTTTTTGGCGGAGCATAATTAACATATCTTGCTCCGAGTTCAAGATTACTGATAAATTTACTTTGAGAGCCGGTAGGGCTAAGTGTACCTGCAACATACCAGCTTGATCCTTTGTTGTCAAAAGTATAAGTAGTAATGCTGGTGTCTTCAATCATTCCGTAAGTTTGATTATCTGTCTGTGTGGCTTCGTATTGCCCCATAATTCTCAACATCATCGGGCCAAAAGTTTTGTAGAAATTCAGGTCAACTCCGTAGGAAGTGCTGGCCACATTTTCGTAAGGCGATCCTGCATCTCCCGTTTTGCCTGCATATTGGCCGAAAGCATCAATTTGCAGTGAAGAATTGGAAAAAGGAAGCCAACCGATTTTTCCACCAATTGCCTTATTCTTATTATTATCCATCAGGCCTTCGTAACTCATGTGTCCGGTCATATCCGCACCTGTTGAATCTACGGTAAGTTTAGGGCCGTTGGCAACGTATATATCATACAGCATTTTTGACTTACCTGTTTGGAGGCCTGCCTGCAATCCAAAACCCACTTGGTCAGTAGGAGCTAATCCGTCATCAGAAAGGCCGATTGGAGTTGAAGGAAAACGGCTTACAAAGCCTCCACCAAACATGTCCAGTACATTGCCCCAACTGGCCGGGAATTTTCCAAAATGGGCAGTTAACCAAGGAGTGACTTTATAGTGAAGATTGAGCACTTCAATCCCTATACCTACATCTCCGTCCACTACTTCGAATTTCAAGCCGCTTTCGAGAAATAAGCGGTCATTGATTTTTGTCAGTGGCATAACCATCAGCGCCATTGGCGTGAAGGTATTGCCATCGGACGAGGCTGCAAACATGGCCGAACCGGCTCCGGTGAGTAAAAAGTTCATCGAACCTGGATTCGGTGAATTAGGCGTTGCGGCATCTTGTGCCTGTGCGTTGATTGTCCAAAAGACAATTCCTGCAAGTAGTAAGGGTGCAATTTTCTTCATGATTATAATTTTTGTGATAAATACATAATTAGGTTAACCGGCAAGCTATTTATAGTCAGCCGGATAGCCGTTCCTTCTTTATTTTTTTGCAGTACCTTTTGCGTTCTTTTGAAGTTCACGGATATAATCCACCAGTTGCCAGCGCTGTGTATCAGTGTATATATCTTTGTAGGAAGCCATTGGAGTCCTGCCATTTGTTATTTTCCAGAAAAGTGCTCCATCAGTTTCTGACACAATTCCGGGCAAGGTGAAATTAGCAGGCCTTGGATTAAGTGCCACTCCTGCAGGGCCGTCTCCTTTTCCTTTATTTCCGTGACACACATAGCAAGCACTCATGAATATCTTTTTGCCTGCTGCTGTAGCTGTTGCATCACCAGCCAATGGGTTTTGCAATTTGTCTGCTTCGGGTGGGGCCACCCATTTGCCGTCTGTTCCGCCTTGATTGACTACAGGTGTGTAATGAAACCCGCTGAACAAAAGGAATAGCCCGGAAAATGCAATCAGGCCTCCAAGAGATATAAAAGCCTTTTTGCAGCGGTTGTGGTTGGTGATCTGTACTCGCTTTTTCATGATCGTAGAATTTATTTGGTTTTTATTAAACTTGTTGCACCATTAAATGGTGCCAACATATATTTATCACGACAAAGTTGAGCTAATCACTAATGCTGTACAATGACTTATGTCAGCGCAAGATATGATAGTGCTCATATTAATATTTGCATTATCGCAGATATTTACACTGTTTAAATAGGAATACCCAAAACGTTATTGCCAGAAATAACCCGCGTTTGTGATGGCTAAAAGAAACTTCTAAGCGAGTGGTTTATTTGAAATGGGAATAATTCAAATCGGTCAATGGCATGGGAATTATTAGAATGATGGCATTATGGTCAGAAATGATATACCTTAGCCTCTGGCTTTATCGAGCAAGAAATTCAGTTGTTCTATTTCTTCTTCATTGAGATTGGAGAGAAAGTTATCCATTTTTTCACTTTGGCTTTCTATTTCCTCCAGCAGGTCAAGTCCTTTTTGAAGAATCTTAACGTCAACCTTCCTGCGATCTTCCGCATTGAGTGTTCTGCTTATCAGTCCTTTTTTATTGAGAATTTCAACAATCCTTGATGCATCCGACATCTTGTCCAGCATTCTTTTCTTAATGGATTTAATGGTTGCTGTTTTGGGATAGCGGCCTTTTAATATCCTTAATATGTTGTATTGCTGCAGGGAAATGCCATAATGTTTGAATAAGCCACTATGGAGATTGATGATCCATTTTCCAGTGAAAATCAGATTTACAGATGCTTTATGATAGACATTTCGGAATGGTCGGGTTTGGGAAATATCCTTTTCTATTTTTGACATAACTGTTTATTGCTTTTTCTTCTCCAACCGTCTATTTATATTCAATACTTACTCGATAAAGCCAAGCTAATTTTTATATGAATTCACGAAAGGCCTTTGGTGTAGGGAACTATCATTTTCTTTAGAGCCGCATACTTTTTTACCAGTATTTTGTTCCCCAAGATTTCAATAATATTATTTTCTTTTAAAAAATGAATGACACGGCTAACCTGTTCAGCATTGGTGCCGGCAATTTCCGCAATATCTTGTCTTGAAAATGAGCCTTGAATTACTTTAGCTCGCTTATCAATTCCAAAAGTTTCAATGATATAAGCCAAGGCAAAGATTATTTTCTTATTCACGGGCATCTGGGCGAAATATTTAATGTGTAATTCGCTGGTATTCAATTCTCTGGAATAAAACAATACGAGGTGATTAATAAATTTGTAATTGTTTTTCATGGTATCCTGTAATGTGTCTTTATTTAAAAAGCAAATTACAGAATTGTCCAAGGCAATAGCGCCAATAGAATGAACTTCATCATCCTGGTACATTGGACCCAAGATATAACCGTCCTTTGCAAGGCCAACGATTTGTTCTTTTTCATCAACATCGGTGCTGACGATTTTTACTTTTCCATTCTGTACAAAATGGAGCCCGTAAACCGGGGTGCCTTCTTTAATTATATATTGACCTTTTTTGTAAATCACGCTGTTCTTACTCACATTAATTACATTGACCCAATTCGATTCGCATTGCTTCACCGGGCAATCCATAGTCGGACAGGCTTCACAGTCAATATTTTTAAGCATAACACCGCAATTTATTGAATGAAATATGGAATCATAACGAACATTTTGGTGGTGGTTAAAAATATTATTTGGTTGGAAATTTAATGCAAATATTCATCGCATAGAAAAACCAAAAAATAGTTGGAATGTTTACCGAAGTTGTATTTTGCCTGCAATAATTCGCGGTTAGCGCAAGGCAGGTTTTTATAGGAGTCAATTATTCTGTGGTAAGTCCGTCAAATTCTTCTTCATTAGTTTCAGCTTCTTCTTTTGTTTCACGTACGATACCATCTTTGTGGTGCGGAGGCCGTAAATTGTGTACATTTTCAATTCGGTACTTGAACTTGTATTGATGACATTATGCTTCGCTCCGGCAGGGACAATTACGGCATCTCCGTTTTTTACCACATATTCATTCTTCCGTTATTAATTTAGCACCACAAATTTGGTCAATAACGAATGGTTGGGTTCATCCGGCCTTGTGCTTACATCCACATTCAGTAAATAAACTCCCTTCGAATATTCCCTGATATCCAATGGAATAATCCAATGGTTGAAGACAGCTTGCATATCACTGGAATAAACCAATTGTCCCAATAAATTATGAATGGTGATTTCCGCCATATCCTTAGCGCTCAAGCCGGTTATCCTGACGTTCAAAAAATCCGAGGAAGGATTGGGATAAACCGAAATAGCAAAGGACAAAGTATCAATGGGCTCAACTGGCGGTACAGAATCCCCGTGATTTTGCAAAAGCAGTATGCCGCCTGCATAATTGCCAATCACCAAATCAACCGCGCCATCTCCGTTGAGGTCACCACCTGAAATGCTCGATCTTTCGCCTTCATTGATGTTTTCATATATGCTGTCCAGCAAGGTGAAATTGCCTGAAAGATTATTCTCAATATTGCTGTATTCACGAATAAATCCTTTTTCGGTGCCCACCAAAAGCGTGTAATTGTCACTTGTATCCAGGACAGTCAGGAGAGGAGAACTGTAACCGGTGCAGCAAGCGATTTGAACATCAATGCCACCAAAGAAATCATCGGTTGGCGTTGAACTAAAATTAGGATTGGTTTCAGTGCCGATATTTTCAAAATAATTGAGTGTTCCGCCTCTTTCGCCAACGAGCAAATCCGGTTTTCCATCGCGGTTTACATCCACGATTTGTGGCGTTGCAAATTGCCCGACATCAATTCCTTTGTAAAGCGGTTGAGCCAGCGAAAAAGCAGGTGGATTTCCCGGACCCGCAGAATTGGTAAAATAATGCAGGTTTCCGCTGTAATCGCCAATGATCATATCCATATCACCATCACCGTCCATATCGCCAAAAGCCGGATAAATGCCATTGAGGTTATAAGACGCGATATTGGCATAATCCCTAGTGATGAGTTTAAAAGAAGGGTGTGTTTTTGTTCCCGTATTTTCATAGAGCGCCAGCTTTGAAGCGTAATTGCCATTTGGCGTGAAATAGCCGTAATCGCCTACGACAATATCCAAAAGAGAATCTGCATTATAATCCAGAAATGTTGGATTTGAGCCTTCTCCGACATCAATCATTTCATGTTGCAAAAAATCTTTGGTTTGTAAGGCGAAATCGGGTACGGGCGGAGTTCCCGTATTTTTGTACAGCCACACGCTCATAAAATTTTCGGAAACATTTTTGCCATTGGGCGCGACCAGTAAATCCTTCAATCCGTCATTGTTTACATCTTCATAAAAGGTGGCGGGAAAGCGGTAAACATCAATATGCGTTGAACTCGGATAAAGCGAATCGGAGGAAACGATATTTGCCGCAGCCGGTGTGCCTCCGTTGTACAGCATTTTGACGGAATTGCAGGTAATGTCGCCAATGAGTAATTCCATGTCGCCATCGCCATCCAAATCAAGGGCAAGTGTAGTGGAACCTGCGTGAATTCTACCGGACAGCGCTTCCTTGTCACCACCACCTTTGCAGAGAATTCCCAGCGTAACGGAACAATTGCCGAAGGCTTCCATGAATTGTCCCCAACAAGTTTCGCTGAGTGTATATTTCAGGGAATCACAGGTGCCGTAAGTTTCCATTGCAATATTCTTGAAATAATACATGGTAGAACCTCCGGGTTCGAAAGTGAGCACGTCCAATTGGCCATCTCCGTCAACATCAGAAAGCGCGGGAATATCCGTGGAAGCAATATACAGTTGGGTGTCGGCAAAAGTTTTTAGATAGGTGAAATGTAAGCCATCATTTGAATTGAAATCATTGCGGTAAACGGCAAATGAATTTCCGCGGCCAGTAAAAAGATCTTCCTTGCCATCGCAATTGAAATCTTCCAGCAATGCCCAGTCCGTCATTTCCGGAAAGCGGGAGCGATACTCTGGAGCATAAGTGTAATCCACCTGGTTGGGCTTGCCACCATTAATAAAAGTATAAACGCGGTTGTTTCCGCGGTCAAATACAAAAAGGTCCTGGATGCCATCGCCATTCAAATCAATGTCGGAAAACTGGGGATTATTAAAACCTCCGGCAAAAGGATAATCCAAAGTATCCCCGGCTTGAGTAACCGGAATGGAGTCCCAGCGCGAAAACAGTGATTGAGCAGGGGAGAGGCGGCCAGCCAAAAGCAGCAACAACAAAATGATATGTCTTTTTTCAATCATTTCAGCGTAGCAAGGTTAAGAAACCTTTCTTTTCGGTTTTTGAATTGGTTTCCTTGTCTGTAATTTCCAACACATAAAAGTAGGTGCCTGCCGGGACTTTCTTGTTTTTGAAAGTTCCGTTCCAACCGGCTTTTTCATTATCTCCCTGAAACAAAAGTTTTCCCCAACGACTGTAAACAGCTAAATGCAGGTCATATTCACTTGGATTATAGTTTTGGAAGGAAAAGGAATCATTCAGCCCGTCATCGTTTGGCGTGAACACATTTCCAATTCCTGAAATATAGTTTTGATAAGCCGTGTCGCTGCAATTGCTCGTATCAATTGCAATGAGCGTGAGTAAGTAAATTCCGGCTTCATCGTAATTATGAGAAGGCTCTGAAATACTATCCTAATTTCCGTCTCCAAAATCCCAATGCCAAAATTCTGCGCCTGTGCTGTTGTTTTGCAATTGGACTTCCGCGGGTTGAATTTCATTGACAGAAAAATCAGCAGTTATATTCGGCAAGATTGTATCCATCGGTACTTCAAGATTGAAAAGTGTTCCGCCATGGCAGCCTTCAGTTGCTCCATAAAAATTACCATCTGCCAAGCCTCCCAATCCCGCAGCAGCAACCAGATTGATATTTGCCGGAAGTGATGAGGATTTCAACCAAGAGAGGCCACCTCCACCGCCACCACCCGGCCCGGTGCCGAGCAATGGACTGTCACCGCCATTACCGCCACTTAGATCAACGTTGAGGTTTCCCGAAATGCTGTCCACTTGCAAGAGCACAGTTCCGCCAGCTCCACCGCCACCAATGCCGTCCGCGTGAATGGTGTTGAATGAACTGACTGAGGTATCGCCTTTAGCAAAAATCGTTTGGTTATTTCCTTCCATCTTATGTGCCGTAATAATGACGATTCCACCTCCGGCTGCACCATCAGTTCCTTCACCTGCATGTGAAGAACCGGCTCCGCCACCGCCTCCGGGAAAAATCCTTTTTTGGGAAGCGTTGTAGTTTATCGCGTAAGCACCTAAGCCTTTAGATTTTTTGTAATTGCCGTCCACGGGATATCCCCATCCTCCCGTTCCTCCACAGCCGAAATTAGCGCCACCGCCACCGCCTGCGGTATGAGAATT
>Ga0114931_10011414_pt1 | contig 10497 bp, 8 predicted proteins | sample 2SBtaG_FD_89579 | JGI IMG/M metagenome (GOLD analysis project Ga0114931, IMG submission 89579) | Deep subsurface microbial communities from Kolumbo volcano to uncover new lineages of life (NeLLi) - 2SBTROV14_V59a metaG | ecosystem: Environmental > Aquatic > Marine > Volcanic | place: Kolumbo... | reverse complement strand
CCAATGATCCGGCTTTGGAACTGATTCCATATGAAGATGCCGGGATGAAAGTATCTAAATCAATGAGAGAATTTCGTGAAAAATGGCTCGGCAGTAAACAGTAAGGGTTGTTACGCGATCACCCATATATTTGTAAACTGAAGTTTTAGGCCTTTTTCGCCTTTGGGGTTTACTGTATTCTAATCGTTGTATCCTTGTCATATGGTTGACCTTACCCTTATCTTTATTACTGTTGGGTAAGTAAAACAATTGGGGTTCAAATGGATGAAGGACGGCGAGAGAGGCCGAAGATCATTCCAATCGATCGGCTATTGGAAGGATACATGACTGGTATCTTCCCAATGTCACGGTCGCGCCATAGCGACGAATACGATTGGTATACGGCTAAGAGAAGAGGCATTATTCCGATCGACGAATTTCACATTTCAAAAAATGTGAGGCGTCTGATCCGGCAGGGACAATTTGATGTCCGTTATAATTTCCATTTTCGGGACGTCATGCAGGCATGTGCGGATCGCTCAAGTACCTGGATTTCCGATATAATCATCGAATCGTATGTGCGCTTGCATGAGCTTGATTTTGCGCATTCGGTCGAGATCTGGAAAAACGATAACCTTGTCGGTGGACTGTATGGTGTGGCTATTGGCGGTGCTTTTTTTGGTGAGTCGATGTTCCACTATGAAACGGATATGGATAAGATCGCTCTTTATTTCTGCCAACAGCAGCTAAAGAAAGGCGGATTCAAATTATGGGATACCCAATTTTATACAGACCATCTCAGTCAGTTTGGATGTGTAGAAATCTCACAGGAAGATTACAAAAAGAGACTTCATGCAGCCCTTAAAGTAAAGGCTCATTTCATTCATCCTGATCCTGATCAGGAGCTTTGACCTCACTTTCATCAAATAAGTCCAACTGGCGTCCGTCGACAATTTCCGCAATTTCAAGCCCGGACACAGTGATTCCGAGGAGTCGTACTTTTCGTTTTTCAGCATCTGTGAGCGGAAGCATGCTTTTTGACAATGTTGCCAACGATTCGGCATCGCGGATGAATACACCGGGGGTCGTGCTTCTTGTAACCCGCTGGAAATCGGCATATCGAACCTTAAGCGTCACCGTCCTTCCGCCTGTGTGATTCTTTTCGAGCCTTCCCGCAACGTCCTGGGCAATGGCATCAAGCTGGCGTTCCATATCCTTCAGATTACCCAAATCTTCTGAAAACGTTTCTTCGGCGCCGATCGATTTTCGAATACGGTCTGCTCTTACTTCACGAAGGTCGATTCCACGTGCAATCTGGTAATAGAACGATCCTACTTTCCCAAAATGAGCGACCAGATCAGCTTCACTCCACTTTTTAAGTTCCGCACCGTTTGGGATTCCCAGGGACTTCATTTTTTCCTCGGTAACACGACCTATACCATGGAACCGCCCGATTGGAAGTGTTGCAATGAACTCCTCGGCCATATCTGGAGTAATAACAGTCAGGCCATCCGGTTTGTGCATATCCGAGGCGATCTTGGCCAGAAACTTGTTTGGAGCTACCCCTGCTGATGATGACAGGTTCGTCCGTTCGCGAATCAAATCCTTAATTTCTTTTGCAAGAAGGGTTGCCGAGGGATTTCCCTTTTTATTTTCGGTAACATCGAGGTATGCCTCATCCAGAGACAATGGCTCTATCAGATCGGTAAACTCTGCGAAGATTTCCCGTATCTGTTTTGAGACACTTCGGTATACATCAAAACGGGGCCTTACGAATATGCCGTGTGGGCACATGCGTCTCGCACGTGCCGAGGGCATTGCCGAATGAACACCAAACTTACGCGCCTCATAGCTGGCAGTAGCTACTACACCGCGACTATCCGGCGAACCGCCGACAATAACAGGCTTTCCCTGCCACTCCGGATGATCCCGCTGCTCTACCGAAGCATAAAATGCATCCATGTCAATATGAATAATTTTGCGTAGCAAGGTGGCGTGATTCGAACTGATTTTATATCCCTTTAATCAAGACATTAGCTGCTGATTTAGAACGCAAAGTCAGTTCATTTTTGTTGTCTATTATGAAATTGCAGATATTTGGAGAGTTTAAAAAATTATTGAAACCTTTAGCACTGGAGAAAAGAGCAATGTATACACTTGTAGCTACTGACTACGTTTGGTTTGTAATGGTTGGCCTCAGCATGGGACTTCTCGGCTTCTTACTGTTTGAGAGCCATGGTGTTACTATTATTGCAAACTTGCTGATTGGTACCATTTCTTCGATTATCGGCGGGATAAGCGGTGCCCTATTGGGTCTTGGAACTCCGCTGCTATCTGGTTTTCTCTTCGCTTTGACTGCTCTTTTCATGTTTAACCTGTGGAACCTGCACGGCATGGAAAAAACGGTAGATGACAAAGTTCGCATCATCCGCAAATACGAACCGAACGGCGAAAAATAATTTTTCATGCCTTCCGATAGCGGAGAGCAAACTTTTTCAATCTGGCTGATTCCGGAGGAACCGGAGCTTCATGCGTTGCAATCTATCATTCGCAGAAATCAACGTAGCGGGAATCAGCCTTCTTTTATTCCTCATATAACATTACTGAGCAGCATAACCTTCTCATCCAGCCTGAAAGAGAGCCTTCAAAATCTATGCAATGAAACGTCGCGATTATTGCTGCAGTGCAAGAAACCCGAGATTGGTAAAGATCTTTTTCATTGCCTCTTTGTTCCTATTGTCAAATCCGATGAATTGGATAATCTAAGGCATTTGGCTTCAAATTTGATTTCGGTTTCATATCCCCGGCCGTTTAAGCCTCATGTGAGTCTAATGTATCATGATCCCAATTCTGATCTTGTTCGGAATACGAAAAACATGCTTCCTGATTTTACATCATGGCAACTTAAGGTCTCACGTATCGAGCTCTGGAACACGTCGGGTCCTGTAAATAGCTGGAAGTCGGTCTTTCATAGTGACATGATTGACCTACAATAAAAACGGGTCATCCACCCCCAGCAGATGACCCGGACACAACTGAAACCCTCATATTCATTTTCTATTTAAGCAGCATCATCTTGCGTGTCATTACATGAGTACCCGCTACAAGACGATAGAAATAGATGCCACTCGATAACCGCCTGGCATCAAAGGCTACTTGATGAATACCGGCTCTCATGTTTCCATCAACCAATGTCGCTACCCGGCGACCCAGGACATCGAATACAGTAAGCTTTACCTTCCCTGATTGAGCAAGCCTGATCGGAATATTTGTGGTCGGATTAAACGGATTTGGATAGTTCTGTCCAAGACTGAATGTTGTGGGTCTGCGCTGCTCCTGTTTCTGAATAGGTGTTGCATGCGATTCAAGCTTGAAGACACCGCCGTCAAAATCGCTGGCAGCGTAAACGTTACCATTTATATCTGTTACGAGTCCGGAAACAGTGGAAAAATTATCTCCGAAAGCGACATGGGAATCAAAACCCGTATTCATACTCGTCCATGTTTGCCCGTCATCATCGGATACGAATAAGCCGGATGATTTTGTTCCAGCGATCAATATTCCACTGTCGTTCTCTGTCAATATGCGTATATCAATCTGGTCGGCAGTCCTTGATGGGAATTCTGAGCTGACGACATTTGTCACATCATCCCACTTGGTCCCTCCATCAGTAGAACGCTTAAATCCTTTTGCCGTGGCAGCAATCAAGGTGCCACTATCTGTTTCTAATATATCAAAGACGGCATAGGTGCTTAAACCACTCACACTTGACCAGTTCTGACCATAATCATCAGTGAAGGAAGCCCCGTTCATTGATCCGGCAAAAATTCCATAGGATGTTTTATTCAGACTCACAAGCATTTTTCCGTTCAGAGCAAATGGCTTCCAGGTCTTTCCGGTATCTGTTGAGGCATAAATACCACCATTATCGTTCAACTGGAAATCATCCGGCATAGCCGCCCAGACTGTTTTTTTATCCAGGTACAAAAATTGATTGGCATAGATATCGGTAAGCCCTTCGACACTTGCTTCATTCCAGCTATCACCATAATCGGCAGAGTAATATAATCTTTGGTTACCCTGGGATGCATCCTGTGCTGAAAGAATCATGTAACCGTCTGGTCCGGCTTGCAGCGCTTTGACATCCTGGTGATTGGGAACAACGAATTTCCTTTTCCAGCTTCCACCGAGATCACCTGACTGATATAGACCGAAGTTTTTAGATCCCACATACATATCACCTCGATCATTTAATACGAGACTTTGAGGTTTTACAGTATGAGTTCCAACGGCTTTCCAGTTCATGCCGGCATCATCTGAGCGATAAATTTCGGCCGGCTTTCCCTCGTTGTTGAAATCGACTGTTCCCACAATCCATGATCCGTCCTGGGCGATTGCAATTGTTCTGACCTCAACACCAGACAGACCGGCAGATATAAAGCTGGCTGTACCTGAATCATATTTCCTCAGACCGTCATCAAATCCAACAAGAAGCGTGCCCGATGAATCGACAACCAACGGGACCACATTCTTTTGGTCCATTCCAATCTTTGACCAGCCTTTTCCCTGATTATCACTTTTATATACGCCATCTCCATAGACGCTGATGTACCAGTTGCCGGCATCATCAATTACAAAATCACTGATTCCATTTGTTCCCGGAGTTGAATAGGAATCCCATTTTGTTCCTCCATCGCTTGATACATTTACTGCCGAAGGTGTGTTCGCTATACCCGAATGCGGTAGGTAATTCCTGTTTGTGATAGCAATGATATCGCCGGATTCGTCAATAACTACCTTCGTTACCAATGTGCGCGAATTTAATCCGATATTCGTCCATGTCTGTCCATCATCATCCGATTGATAGATTCCGGTATCTGTACCGAGGTAGATCATGCCGCTTGAGGTATCCTCTGTAATGCTATACTCATCAGACACATAGGTATCGACATCGATATTGTCCCAGTTTTTCCCGTTGTCAGTCGAACGTAAAACAGTACCCGCGTCTCCCGCTAAGAGCAACGTTCCCTGATCAGTTTCCAGAGCATCATTTAACTGCGAAAACTGAATATCACTTTGTTCAGACCAATGCATCCCCATATCCTCAGACATGCCAATACCATTATTCCTGGTCGAGGCATATACACGCGACGATCCAACAATGCTGAGTGAAGTAATGTCATTTCCATATGGGCCATCCATTTTTTTCCAGGAATAATTCTGAGCCTGGACACTTAGTGCATAACCTGTTATCAACAGAAAAATGAACAGTATTTTAGTATATGTTCTCATCTTCAATCCCACTTCTTCATAACCTTCTTAGTGATAATCGCCCAATTGTAATAACCTATTTATAATCAGGCGCTCTAAAATAAATGACATCTCCTGAAAAGCTTAATTTCTTAGCGGATTAGGTTGATATGCACATTTTGGAGAGCAAAATACTGTGCATATCAACAGTTTTCGGAAAGCAACGGCATATAAAAAAGGCTGTTCCCCGGGAAAAGGACAGCCTTATGAGTGTTACATATGCAGATGCTTCCTCATTTCAGAAGCAACATCTTGTGTGTTATAACTTTTTCGTTTGCCTGCAACCTGTAAAAATACACACCGCTCGACAACATGCTTGCATCAAACGTGACTTGATGAATCCCAGCTCTCATGTTTCCATCAACCAGTGTCGCTACCCGGCGTCCTAAAACATCAAATACGGTAAGTTTAACCTTCCCCGATTGTACCAGTTTGATTGGAATATTCGTAGTTGGGTTAAAAGGATTGGGGTAGTTTTGTCCCAACTCAACGGCTACCGGTTTTGTGCTCGGAAGGTTTTCTATTGGCGTGTCGTGATATTCTGCCTTATAGATTCCTCCCGTACTGCTGGCTGCATAGAGATTATCATTTTTATCCATAGACAATTTGATGATGGAACCAAAGTAGTCGCCATACATAGATTGATATCCTGAATTAATGCTTTTCCAGCTTTGACCATCGTCATCTGAGTATAGAATCCCATATTGACCCGTTCCCGCGAACAGTTCACCCTTGCTGTTCTGCGCAAATGTGTTAGCAACAATTTCATCACCTGATGTTGACGGATATTCCGAAATAGTCACATCCGTTGCTGTTTTCCACGTAGCTCCCCCGTCGGTGGAACGTTGAATACCCCAGTTTGTGCCAGCCAGCAATGATCCATCTTTTGTCTGGATGATCGCATAAACAGTCAGGATAATCGAACTGTTCTCAAGATTTTGTGTGATATTATCCCACTTTGTGCCGTTATCCGTTGTCTTATAAAGGCCATCATTAGTGCCGACATATTGGGCATTATCCGTCTTACCCATGCATAGTATTTCTTTCCCTTCCATTCCCAGGAAACTCCAGGTCTTTCCCGTATCCGTCGATGCATAAAGACCACCTTTACCGCTCGAAAGCAATGAACTTGCGGCTGCCCACACATTTTTATTATCCAAAAACATATACTGCATGATTGTGAGCTGGGTTTGGCCCCCTTCTATAGTCGCAGGCTGCCAGTTTTCGCCGTAATCCGTCGAGTAGTAAATCATTTGATTGTTAAAGCTTGACAATAACATATGGCCATCCGGTCCGGCAGACAGGGCTTTAATCACAATGAAATTATCATCGCCTGTAAACAACCTGTTCCACGAAGTTCCCTTATTAGCAGTCTTGAATAATCCAAAAAGATCACTCCCAACGTACAGATCTCCCTGATCATTAATGGTCATTGATTCCGGGGTGACGGTACTCGCTCCCACCATGTCCCAGGTATTGCCACCGTCATCTGACCGGAATATTGCATTAGCTTTGCCAGACTGGAACAGATCGGCCGATCCCACAAGCCAGCCTCCATCCTGAGCTATCTCTATATCACTTACGGCAATATCCGGAAGATTCGTGGGCTCGAAGGTTTGTGATGATTCGTTATAGATGTCCAGCCCCCCATCATATCCTACAAGTAGTTTACCAGAATTACTGAAAGCAATTGTTATAGCACTATTATCCGGAAAGTTCATCGGATTCCATGTATCGCCCTCATCCGGACTTTTGTACAAATCTTCCTGGTAAATCGGGACATACCAGTTTCCCTGATCATCAATCTCCAGGTCGGATGCCCCTTTGTCGCCCGGGAGGTCTTTTGATGTCCAGCTAATACCGCCATCATCCGATATTTGTACGGCAGCCGGTCCCAGGGGTAACGCATATACGGGTGAATATTGAAGGTCAGTAAGCGCCACCAATCTGCCATCATCCAGAACGTGAATATCCATTACAGCATCTGTCAAGCCGGTGGGATTAAAGCTCTTCCCATCATCATCGGAGACGAAAAGCCCGATATTTGTAGCCAGGTATACTTTACTACTGTCCACATTTTCAGCAAAACTGTACCCGCCCAGGAGTAATGAGGTATCATCACCAATCTGTACCCCGTTCCATGTCTTCCCGTTGTTGGTGACCCGGTAAAGCGAGTCGTAACCCATCACCAGATATGTACCTTTTGAAGTATAAAAAGCGGACATGAGTGCTGGTACCGAGTCTGGCAACATCTTCCACGTTTTACCCATATCCTCCGACCATCCGGTACCTTGTGTGAATGTCGAGGCAAACACATTAGTGCTGCCCATCGTCTCAATATTGATGACATTATTACCATACGGTCCACTCAGCTTTTGCCAACTGTAACTCTGGGCCTGAACCTTTTTAACCGATAATCCGGTACCCATCGCCATAATCAACCATACCGCTCCAAATAGTCTAATCTTAAACCCCATATCAACTTCTCCTGTTAGTCATTAACAACCCGCAAAAATTCACAACCTTTTTGCTAACTAATCCTAATTCAGGTTTAGAAAATAACCCGAAGGCAACTAAATAGTTAATTTTGAATACATTTAGGGTGATTTACACAGTTTGGAGAAAATTGGAATGTGCAAATACACACTACTATGGTCTTTGACTTGCATGAACTACCAGTACGATCAGTGGTCCCCTGATTTCCAGCGCAATGACACATTGTGTCTGTTCATAATTAATCAAAAGTTAATTCGTTTTATTTAAATATGACTGCAAACAGAGAAAAAAATGATTAGATAACATCTTTAAAAGATGATTTTCTGAATTAGCGAAATGTTCATTAAATTACTATTCTGTTTAGTAGAAATTCATCCAATCAAATCTGCCAGATGCTGTACATGAACCGTACAGCATGTTTTTAACTACATCCGCACATAAATCTATCGAGCATCCATTGTCGCGCATTAAAAGCCCGGCCAGTCGAAGATATCTTGGACGACGCCTCGGTACCAAGTGGTTGATCAGTATCGCCTTCTGGCTACTTCTGGGTGTCTTTTTTGCAAGTAAGACATATATCTATAGCCGCATCATCGATCAGCCGATCGACTGGTGGAGGGCTCTGGGGTTTACTATGCCCAAAGCCATTATATGGGGTATCATGACCCCTCTGGTGCTATGGTTTGCTTCTCTCTACAAAATTGACAGCCATAATTGGTGGCGAAACGGGTTGATTCATATTACTACCGGTGTTTTGCTTGCGCCCTTCCTGGTCATCCTTTCATTTTTAATTACTCTCCTTTTTGCGTGGATAGGCGGTACTCTTCCAGATAATCCCTCCTTCGTTACTGCGGCTTTTAATGCACAGGTCTTTGCAACAAGTTTCGATAATGTACTCACCTATATTATTCTCGTGGGAGCTTATCATGTTTATGAGTATTATCAGCGATACCGGAACAGGATGCTTCAGTCTACTAAACTGGAGGCCCAACTGGCAAAACTACGTCTCGATTTACTGAAAGCCCAGTTAAATCCACATTTTCTTTTCAATACCCTGAATGCAATATCCATAGTAAAAGACCATGACCTGGATGCGGCTGATGAAATGATTACGGACCTATCCGAGTTATTACGTTTTATCATGGATAACATTCACAGACAGGAGGTTACACTGAGAGAGGAAGTAGACTTTTTAAAACGTTATATTTCCATACAAAACAAACGGTTCGACAACAAACTTGATGTAGAAATAGACGTCGATCCGTCCACCTGGAATGCTATGGTTCCCAGCCTCTTGCTACAGCCGATTGTCGAGAATTCCATTAAACATGGTATGACCGATTCCCACCAAAAAGGGAAGATCGATATCGAATGCAAACTAAAAGATGATCAACTCTGTTTTGAGGTAAGGGACAACGGCACCGGACTCAAACCAAATCATATGAGTCGAACAAATGGTTCTGGAATTGGGGTAAAAAACACGCATGAACGTCTGCGTAACCTCTATGGAGATCAATATTCATTCGAACTCAAAAACGGGAAAACAGGTGGTGCTGTAGCTCGTCTCACTATCCCGTATCGCTGGGAAAACCCTAATTAACTTTCATTGTAGCTTCACAACACTATGCCATACAACGTACTCATTGTTGATGACGAATCACATGCCCGTGAACGTCTTGCAAAATTTATAAAAAATGATTCCCGCCTTGAAATCCATGGAGAGTGTGAAAATGGAACCGAGGCAGCGGAATTCATACTCAATAAAAAGCCTGATGTTGTTTTCCTTGATATACAGATGCCGGATCTGGATGGATTTGGCGTGATCGAAACAGTGGGAATTAAAGATATGCCGCCCACTGTATTTGTCACTGCATATGATCAGTATGCCATCAATGCCTTCAAGGTAAATGCCCTCGATTACGTCCTGAAGCCGGTATCACGAAGTTCTTTCGAAGAAGCCGCCAATCGGGCCATTGAATTGCTCAACTCCCGGAAAAGCGATGTCATGAATGAGAAGCTCATGAGCTTACTTAGTGAAATAAAAAATGGGCAGGAAAGCTCTCCGGCTAATGATTATCTCCAGCGCATTATTATCAAATCAACCGGGAAAATGTACATTGTCAAGGCTGAGGATATCGACTGGATTGAAGCTGATGACAACTATGTCAAATTGCATGTCGGCGAAAAGACACACTACCTTCGCCAGACAATGAAGGCCATGGAGAAATCACTTAATCCATCATTGTTTTTGCGTATCCATCGCTCGGTCATTGTTAATATGGACCGTATCTCTCAGATACAACAATGGTTTAACAACGAATACATGGTCACGTTGAAAAATGGCACCGAATTGAACATGAGCCGTACATACCGCGAGAAAGCGAAAAAGAAATTCAGCGAGTTTAACTGATTCGAAAATCAGACAACCATACCGATTGTCCACTCACCACTTTATTTGTCATTTAGCCACAGTTGGGTGTGGATATTTTTAACGCTGAGTTAGTTTACCGTCAGATTAAATGACGAAGTTAAACTTCTCATTTGATACTTGTTAGGTTGTACATGATTCATAGCTCTTGTTCTTTCGATTACTGATGGATGTTGGAAGTTAGCTCTTTAGGCAAACACCTCACCTCAATCCCAACCCCCCTTGTGTCAATCTGCCTCAACGACTCCAGTTGACACTAGATTGCCAACCCCCCTTGACTAACT
>Ga0114931_10011413_pt1 | contig 10498 bp, 11 predicted proteins | sample 2SBtaG_FD_89579 | JGI IMG/M metagenome (GOLD analysis project Ga0114931, IMG submission 89579) | Deep subsurface microbial communities from Kolumbo volcano to uncover new lineages of life (NeLLi) - 2SBTROV14_V59a metaG | ecosystem: Environmental > Aquatic > Marine > Volcanic | place: Kolumbo... | reverse complement strand
CACCGGAAAAAAAGAACAGGGTCCTGCCCGACAGTAAGCCAACCCATACCGCCAACAGGCAGGCGAGCACACTGCCGAGCACATTCAAGCCAGCCTTGACCCAGCTGCCCTGTTCAACGAGATAGAGTGTTTCCAGGGAAAACGTCGAAAATGTGGTGAAGGAGCCAAGCATCCCTACCAAAATTGCGGATCGATACTCCACCGTGATCGCTACCCGTTGGAGCACCAACGCTTCGGTCAGCAAACCGATCAACAGCGAGCCAAGCACGTTCACGCTCAGCGTCCCGTACGGAAACCCACGCCCCAGCCACGCATAGACGCCGCTGGATACGAAAAAGCGCAGCAGCGCCCCGACTGCGCCGCCCACGGCGATGGCGAGTATCTGATTCATCGTTTCTTTGTGCCCTTGGTCGCGGCCAACATAATCAACCGCAAAGAAGTCATTTTAAACCCAATACGCGTAAATGAAATCCTCATTTGCTTGGCCAGTTCGACATGGTGCGCACGGCGCATCCTACACCCCGCTTCTCCTGCGGAGCCGAGCGTAGGGTGCGCCGTGCGCACCATGTCGTTCCCATTCCGTTCACGGGTATTGATTTTAAACCGAGTCCGGCCGTTTGCACCAGAACGCCAATGCACGCTGGCAGGAGACTCTCTTTTGCGCCAGCTGCTTCATTGAATCACCGACAGGCCCTGCGGGTCCGGATTCATCACAACCCCTTTTTCCGTAACGATGGCATCGATCAGCTCCGCGGGCGTAACGTCGAACACCGGATTCCAGGCCTCGATCCCTCCTTCATCTTTCTGATAATACGGCATCAGCAACTCGTTGGGGCTTCTTTCTTCGATTTCGATCGACTCCCCGGTCTCGCTCTGCCAATCGACTGTCGATGTCGGCGCAACCACCATCATTTTGACCCCGTGCCGGCGGGCCAACAGAGCCAGCGCATAGGTACCGATTTTGTTGGCGGCATCGCCATTGGCGGCGATCCGGTCCGCCCCGACGACAACCCACTGCACCGCTCCGCTGCGCATCAGCCAGCCGGCGGCGGAATCGGCGATCAGCGTCGCCGGAATCTTGTCCTGCTGCAATTCCCACAGCGTCAGCCGGGCGCCCTGCAGCCACGGCCGCGTCTCGGTCGCAAAGATTTTTTCGACGCCCCGACGCCAGGCGCTGCGAATCACCCCCAAGGCCGTCCCATAGCCGCCGGTCGCCAGCGAGCCGGCGTTGCAATGGGTCAATACCCCTTTTGTGTCGCCGAGCAGTCGAGCGCCGGACTCACCCATTCGCCGGTTGGCGGCAATATCCTCTTCGTGCCATTGCAAAGCCAGTTGCAGCAATTGTCGAACCGGGTCACCGTTCACAGCCTGGAAATACGCCCGCATCCGCGCCAGCGCCCAGAACAGATTGACGGCCGTCGGTCTCGAAGCGGCCAGCAGCTCCAGATCCTGCTCGATCAGCATTCGCCACTGCCGCGGATGCTCCCGCCAGCGGCGCCGAGCGGCCAAAACCACACCATAAGCGGCCGCAATGCCGATCGCCGGCGCACCACGTACACGCATACTGCGAATCGCATCGGCGACCGCTGCAGCTGTCTCGAACCGCCCATACTCGACCTGCGCCGGCAGCTTCGTTTGATCGAGCAGATACAAGGCATCGTTGCGCCACTGTATGGCTCGAACCGTATCATGTTCACTCATGTTCCATATATCCCGACAGTTTATTCATTCCATACGGAAGAACGCAAAGTGCACGCTCCACCCGTCTCCTGTCCTCTGCCTTCTGTCCTCTGAAAGTCGGTTATAATAGTCGATGTCGAACCGATATCGGAAAACTCGCGCTTGCACCCGTCAATGAACATCGACACGCTCATCACCGCGCGCTGGATCATTCCGGTCGAACCGGACGATCGGATCTGGGAGCAGCATGCGCTGGCCGTATCGGCGGGAAAGATCGTGGATATACTGCCACAACGCGAAGCGAATGAGAAATATCGAGCCGCTGAAATCGTTAATCTTGACCAGCACGCCCTGATTCCGGGGTTCGTCAACGCCCATACCCATGCTGCCATGTCGCTGATGCGCGGGGTTGCCGATGACCTGCCGCTGATGGAATGGCTGCACCGTTACATCTGGCCGCTGGAACGGCAATGGATGGGCGCAGCGTTTGTCCGGGATGGAACCGAACTGGCGATCGCGGAGATGATCCGCGGCGGCATCACCTGCTTCAACGACATGTATTTTTTCCCGGAGGTCGCCGCGAACCAAGCCCTAAAAGCAGGAATCCGGGCCTGCATCGGATTGATCGTCGTCGATTTTCCCAGCGCCTGGGCCGACAACGCGAACGCCTACATCGACAAAGGGCTGGCACTGCACGAAACCTTGAGCGAGCAACCGCTGATACGGACCATATTTGCACCGCATGCCCCCTACTCCGTCTCCGGTGATGCACTGCTAAGGGTGCGCCAGCTGGCAGGTGAACTCGGACTGCCGGTTCATATGCACGTGCATGAAACCCAAGACGAAGTCGATCAGGGTCTGGAACGGTATCGGATGCGCCCGCTCCGGCGTCTGCAGCAGCTCGGCCTGCTCGGGCCTTCCTTTATCGCGGTCCATATGACCCAATTGCTCGACGCGGAGATCGATCGGCTGGCGGACGTTGGCGGCAGCGTCGTGCACTGCCCGGAATCGAATTTGAAGCTGGCCAGCGGATTTTGTCCGGTCGCGAAGCTGCTGGATGCCGGCATCAACGTTGCCCTGGGGACCGACAGCGCCGCCAGCAACAATGATCTCGACATGCTCGGCGAGATGAAAACCGCGGCTTTGCTGGCCAAGGGGGTGGCCGGCAATGCGGCAGCCGTGCCGGCACACACCGCCTTGCGCATGGCGACTTTGAACGGCGCCAAAGGGTTGGGGATCGATGCCGAAACGGGCTCGTTGAGCGTCGGCAAGGCGGCCGACATCACTGCGATTCGGCTCGATACGCTGGAAACGCAGCCCCTCTTCGAGCCGGTTTCACAAATTGTCTACGCCGCCAATCGCGATCAGGTCAGCGATGTCTGGGTGGCCGGCCGGCGGCTGCTGAAATCGCGCGAACTGATGACGCTGGACCAGGCCGCCATTCAAGAAAAAACAAGCGCCTGGTGCGCCAGGCTCAACAATACCAAACAGGACACTGCCGCATGAACACGACCGAAAACGTTCACCGCCATGAGATCGAAAAGTTCGGCGCACTGGCCGAGCGCTGGTGGGATACCACCGGTGAATTCAAAACGCTGCATGCGGTCAATCCGCTGCGCATCCGCTTCATCGAAAAGCACACGCCGATCGAAGGTCAACGCATCGTCGATGTGGGCTGCGGCGGCGGCATCCTGAGTGAAGGACTGGCCAAACACGGCGGCGATGTACTGGGCATCGACCTCAGCGAGGATCTGATCGAGATCGCCGATCTGCACAGCCTCGAATCGGGCGTCGCCGTCAAATACGAGAAGATCAGCGTGGAAGCGCTGGTTGAGCGGGAGCCGGACAGTGTCGACTGCGTCACCTGCATGGAGATGCTGGAACATGTCCCCTCGCCCGCCTCCGTGATCGACGCCTGCGCCCGCTTGGTCAAACCCGGCGGCAAGGTTTTCTTTTCCACGCTGAATCGCAATTTCAAGGCGTGGCTGCTGGCCATTGCCGGCGCCGAATATCTGTTGGACATGATACCGAAAGGCACCCACGACTACAAAGCCTTCATCCGTCCTTCCGAACTGACGCGCTGGTGCCGTCAGGTCGATCTGGAACTTCGGGAGATGATCGGCATCGAATACAACCCGCTGAGCCGCCGCTTTTCTCTGGGCGACGACGTCTCGGTCAACTATATCGCCGCCTTTGAACGGCCCAACGATGCGTAAGCTTCCAGCAAAAATGTCGGTTGGGTTGGTGCGCACGGCGCACCCTACGCTTGATCCGCGTAAAGAAGCGAAATGTAGGGTGCGCCGTGCGCACCATTTCGAACTTCGCCATCGAAGAGAAGAAATCGAAAAGGGTGATTCCTATTCGCACAAAAAGTTTTGGAGCGATGCGACCAGCCCAGCGACTGGATCGACATGACAGACCCGGCACCGACAAAATCTCTGCACGACCGCATCATCCTGATCACCGGCGCCGCCGGCTGCCTCGGCGGCGTCGCCGCAAAAGCCTGCGCTGCGCAGGGAGCGACCGTCATCCTGCTCGATAAGACCATCCCTGGCCTGGAACGCATCTACGATGCCATCGTCGCATCCGGAGCACCGGAACCCGCCATCTATCCGCTCGACCTGGCCGGCGCCAACGAGCAGCATTATCAGGAACTGACGTCGGTCGTCGAACAGCAGTTCGGCGTATTGCACGGCCTGCTGCACAACGCCGCTTTGTTTGGAGCGCTTTCGCCGCTGGTGCATTGCAGCGGCAGCGATTGGAGCCGCATCATCGACACCAACCTCAATGCGCCTTTCCTGCTGACGCGCGCGCTGCTGCCGGTGATGGAACAAGCCGAAGACGCTTCGATCGTCTTCACATCGGATTCAGCGGCGCGTGTGGGGCGCGCGTACTGGAGCGCCTACGGCGTCTCCAAGATCGCCGTGGAGGGGTTGGCACGCATCCTCGCCGACGAACTCGAAGCGAAGGGGAAAATTCGAGTGAATACGCTGGTGCCGGGCGTGATCGATTCACCGATTCGCGCACTGGCATTTCCCGGCGAAAACCCTGCCCGACGCAACACGCCGGCATCGCTCGAAGCGCTCTATCCGTTTTTGCTCGGTCCGGAAAGCCGCGAGCGCACCGGTGAGGTTTTCGAAGCAGAACAGTTCGAGAGGTAAATGAGTCATGTATGGATCCGAAAGCATCGTATTGACCCGTGACGTCGAAGCCGTCACCATTCCCGATGGCGCCCGCCAAACCCTGCCCAAAGGCGACATCGTCACCTTGACGCAGGATCAGGGCGGCAACTTTACCGTCGCCACCGAGCGCGGCTACCTGATGCGCATCGCCGGTGCCGACGCCGATGCGCTGGGCAAAGAACCGGTCATGATCAGCAAACTGGTGTCCGGAACCGACCCGGAATCGGTCGAGAAGAACGTCTGGGAATTTTTGAAAACGGTCTACGATCCGGAAATCCCGGTCAATATCGTCGAGCTCGGCCTGGTCTACCAGTGCACGGTGACTCCCGTAGAGGGCGATCAGAACGATGTCGAGATCATCATGACATTGACCGCCCCGGGCTGCGGCATGGGCCCGATTCTTCAAGGCGATGTGGAGGTCGGCATCAACAGGCTGCCCGGCGTTCGCAACGCCCGGGTCGAAGTGGTCTTCGATCCGCCCTGGTCGCGAGAGATGATGTCGGAAGCGGCGCAGGTTCAGCTTGGAATGATTTAGCCACCAATTCTGTTGAATCCGCTCCTTCTCCCTCCAGGAGAAGGCCGGGATGAGGGGAGCCGTAGGTTGGGGTGAGGAACGAACCCCAACGAACGATCGCTGCACCGCTGTGTTGGGATTCGCACAGCTCACCCCAACCTACGGCGTCAGGGGGAACGCAAAGCGGTTCCGCCATGACGCGGCGCAGGTTGGCGGATCGCCCTTCGGACATTTGATGGTTCCTGCACTCCGCGTCGGAACCCATCCAATGACGCTCTGCGTCACCTCACGCAGAGCATCGCACAATAGTGACCAACACGGTGCGTGAGAACGATCACGTGTGTTGTGGTTCGTGCCAGCACAGGATTATCGTTTTCGCTGCGGTTTCGACCGTTTTTTGGGGTGGGGCTGCTCCGGTGGTTTTCGATCTTCCTTCATCCCGACGGCCGCCATGAGCCCGCTCAGCTCGGTTCGATCGAGCTCATGAAAGGTCCTGGCTTTTAGCTTTGGAGGCAGTATGACAGGACCATAGCGAATGCGTATCAACCGGCTGACCATCACACCCTGCGATTGCCATAGACGTCGCACGAGGCGGTGCCGCCCTTCCTTGACGGTGACATGAAACCAGCGGTTGGCCCCTTCCCCGCCGGCCTCTTCGAGCGTGTCGAAGCGGGCGGGTCCATCCTCCAGCTCGACGCCCTGTTTAAGGCGCCCCGTCACGGCGTCGTCGATCCTGCCCAGCACGCGAACGGCATACTCCCGGTCGACTTCGTGCGACGGGTGCATCAGGCGATTGGCCAGCTCGCCGTTGGTGGTGACCAGCAGCAGGCCCTGTGTATTGATATCCAACCGCCCCACCGCGATCCAGCGCCCTACCTTCAGCTTCGGCAGTTGCGTGAAGATCACCGGCCTGCCCTGCAGATCCCGCCGCGCGACCACTTCGCCCGATGGTTTGTAGTAGATCAGAACACGGGTCGGAATATCGATCCGCTTGGCGAGGTTGACAACCCGGCCGTCCAATTGCAGTACATCATCACAGGCCAGACGATCCCCCACATGGGCCGGCTTGCCATTGACCTTGACCCTGCCGTCCTTGATCCACTGCTCGATCTGGCGGCGGGAGCCCAGACCGGCATGCGCAAGCACCTTCTGTATGCGCTCGCCATCGTAGCACAATGGAATCCGGCTTTTCTGAGCGGGCTTCCTAACCCGTTTAGGATGGGATTTCATCGTTCTGCTCGCCGAGCCCGGCCGTATCCATCGGCACCTGCATCAGCTCGGCAACGTCTTCCACCTCGCTGATGGAAGGCAGCGGCGGCAATTCGTCAAGGCTTTTCAGGTTGAAATAATCGAGGAACTGCCTGGTAGTGGCATAGACTGCCGGCCTTCCCGGGACTTCTTTGTGACCGACGACACGAACCCATTCGCGATCGAGCAGCGTGCGAACGATATTCGTGCTGACGCTGACCCCGCGAATCTGTTCGATGTCGCCCCGTGTCAACGGCTGTTGGTAGGCGATGATGGCCAGGGTTTCCAGCAGCGCTCTGGAGAATTTCGGCGGCCGCTCTTCGAACAACCTCGAAACCCAAGGCGAGAATTCCTCCCGCACCTGAAACCGGTAGCCGCTCGCCACCTCCTGCAGTTGAATCGGGCGTTGCCGATAGTCGTGCCCGATGGCAGTCAGGGCCGCCACCAGCACCGCCCGTTCCGGGCGCTCCACATCATTGAAGATATTCTGCAATTGGGTGATGCTGAGCGGACGGTCCGCGGCAAACAGCGTCGCTTCGATGATCTGTTTGATATCCACCGGGGGAATCGATCAGCTTGACAGCGGCCTGACATGAAGCGCGGCCAAAGGCTCGGATTGGGTGATCTCGATCAGACCATCCTTACATAATTCAAGAATAGCGAGCAGTGATACGACGACTCCCTGCCTGCCTTCTTTGCGGTTGAACAGATCGCTGAAAGGAAGTTGCGCGACGCTCTGCAACCGATCGAGAATGTTCGCCATGCGCTCGCGCACCGACAGCGGCTCCCGCTGAACGTGATGATGACTGACCTGCTCGGCCCGGCGCAGGACTTCCTGGAACGCGATCACCACCTCTTTCAAATCGACATCCGGTGCTTTTCGTTCGACCTTGATCGTTTCCGTATCGACATGGACCTCGAAGAGGTCGCGCTCGCTTCGCGGCAGCGCATCCAATGCCTCCGACGCTTTCTTGAAGCACTCGTACTCCTGCAGCCGACGCACCAATTCCGCACGTGGATCATCCTCCTCCTCCGTATCGTTCGGCCTGGGCAGCAGGAATCGTGATTTGATTTCTGTCAGCATGGCGGCCATGACAAGATATTCCGCCGCCAGCTCCATCCGCATCGCATTCATCATTTCGATATAGCGGATATATTGGTGGGTGATCGATGCGACCGGTATGTCCAGAATATCGATGTTCTGGCGTTTGATCAGATAAAGCAGCAGATCCAGAGGACCTTCGAACGCATCCAGAAAGACTTCCAAGGCATCGGGGGGGATAAAAAGATCAGCCGGTAAGACGCTGAGCGGTTCCCCTTTGACAACCGCAATCGGCTCCGGAGGGGGGTCTTGAGAGTCACCAACGCCGTTCATCCGCTGGAATCGAACTCACAGAAGGCCGGCAAAACCCAGCATCGCCTTCTGCAACAGGAAGAGCGGATAACCAAGAATCCGACCGAGCAGCCCGGTCGCGAGCAATGCCACCAGAATAAAAATACCATAGGGTTCGATCCGGCTGAATTTCAACTCGAGCCGAGCGGGCAAAATTCCGGCGACGATGCGGCCGCCATCCAGCGGCGGGATTGGCAGTAGATTCAGTAGCATCAAGACCAGATTGATGATAATGCCGGCGTACCCCATGAATATGAGCGGTTTGGAGATATAGGCGATGCTCAGCCAAACGGCAAACTTGGCGATCAGTGCCCAGCCGATCGCCATCAACAGATTGGCCAGCGGCCCGGCCAGGGCGACAATGGCCATATCCCGTTTGGGATGGCGAAGTTTTTTGAAATCGACCGGCACCGGCTTGGCCCAGCCGAAAATGAAGCCCCCCAGCATAAACAGGATCGCCGGCACCAGCACGGTGCCGACCGGATCGATATGCTTCAGCGGATTGAGCGTCAAACGCCCCATCATCTTGGCGGTGTTGTCGCCATGCAGCTTGGCGACCCAACCGTGCGCCACTTCATGAAGCGTGATTGCAAACAGGACTGGTAGGACCCAGACCGCAAACTGCTGAATTCCAGTTAATTGTTCCATCCCCTTATTATATCGGTTTTTATGCGCCTGCGCGCATTCTTGATTTCTCGGTTGGCACAGACCGGGTTGATCTAACCCAGCCAGGATTCTCTCGCTCTCATTGTCCTCCGTAGGAACGAGAAAATATCAGCCACAGATTGACACAGATGAACACAGATTAAGCGCCCGTCTTTATATCCGTGAAAATCCGTGTTCATCTGTGGCTAAATCACGTCTTCCATTTTCCGTGGGAACGAGAAAAAGTGTTACCTCCTTTTACGGAGGAGGACTGAAGGATGTCCATCTGCGCGCGCGCTGTTACTCGAGCGCAGTCACGACCCCCTTCCCCTGACGAATGATCTGCGGCGGCTGTTCGGTCATCAGGATCACCGTGGTCGGATCGTAATGAACCTCGCCCGCATCGATGATCAGATCGACATCATGCCCGATGCGGTCGCGAATCTCATACGGCTCGGAGAGCGAAACATCTTCGCCCGGTAAAATCAGCGTCGTACTGAACAACGGTTCGTTCAGCTCCTGCAGAATCATCTGCGCAACCGGATGATCGGGGACGCGGATGCCGATGGTCTTTCGCTTCGGGTGCTGAAGACGGCGCGGCACTTCACGCGTCGCTTTCAGAATGAAGGTGAAGGGTCCGGGCGTCAGCGACTTGATGAGGCGATAGGCATCGTTGCCGATTTTGGCGAAGTTCGAAATTTGGGCAAGATCGCGACACACCAGCGTAAAGTTATGCTTGTCATCCAATTGCCGGATGCGGCGAATGCGATCCAGAGCCCGCTTGTCACCCAGATGGCACCCCAAAGCGTAGGACGAGTCGGTTGGATAAACGATCACCCCACCGTCACGAATGATTTCGACCGTTCTGTGAATCAGACGCAGTTGCGGGTTGACAGGATGAATTTCGAAATATTGAGCCATCGGTTGTTTCTGGTTGGTTGCGACCGGCGCACGGCAACCGGATTATCCACAAAATCTGGCCGTTTGCAAAGCGTCCATGCGATAATAAGACAGTTTTTGGTAAAAAGCTGGCTCCTTTGTTTTGCATGAACCCAAACCTACAGAAACTGCATCCCTATCCGTTCGAACGGCTGGCGCAACTCAAGCAGGATGCGGAACCGCCGGCCGATCTGTCGCCGATCGTGCTTTCCATCGGCGAACCACGTCATCCTACCCCCCACTTTATCAGTGAGGCACTGATCGCCCATCTTCATAGCCTGAACGAATACCCGGCCACCCGGGGAAAACCTGAATTGCGCCAAGCCATTGCCGATTGGCTGTCACGCCGTTTCCAGATACCGGCCGAGAGCATCGATGCGGAACGACACATCCTGCCCGTCAGTGGTACCCGCGAAGCCCTGTTTTCATTTGCACAATGCCTGATCGACCCGACCCAACCGGCGACGGTACTGATGCCCAATCCTTTCTATCAGATCTATGAGGGCGCCGCCATACTGGCCGGAGCAAAGCCGTATTTCCTGAATACTACCCGCGAGAGCGCTTATCTTCCCGATTTCGATTCGATTCCGGACGCCGTGTGGGAAAGCTGCCAACTGCTGTATATCTGCTCGCCCGCGAATCCGTCGGGGGCCGTGATCGATCAGAAATCGATGCAATCACTGATCGCGCTTGCCGACCGCCATCACTTTGTCATCGCCTCGGACGAATGCTACTCGGAGCTCTATTTCGATGAGTCATCGCCGCCCGCGGGATTGCTGCAAGCTGCATACGCCATGGGCAACGACCGCTTCCAGAACTGCATCGTGTTTCACAGCCTCTCCAAGCGTTCCAATGCGCCCGGATTGCGCTCCGGATTCGTTGCCGGCGATGCCGATT
>Ga0114931_10011412_pt1 | contig 10501 bp, 8 predicted proteins | sample 2SBtaG_FD_89579 | JGI IMG/M metagenome (GOLD analysis project Ga0114931, IMG submission 89579) | Deep subsurface microbial communities from Kolumbo volcano to uncover new lineages of life (NeLLi) - 2SBTROV14_V59a metaG | ecosystem: Environmental > Aquatic > Marine > Volcanic | place: Kolumbo... | reverse complement strand
CCTTCAGTCGTCGACCAAAACAAGTTTCGGTGCCCGCTCCCTCAGGATGACAGGAATGTATTCAAGCAGTCACGTATTACTCTGGAATCGAGTGAGGTCTTACACACTTGGCAGCTTGACACCATACAAGTAGACAGAACTGCGAATTTCAGATTTCAATGAAATCGCGGTTATTCCCTGGAAATACGCAGAATTTTTCGCTTTTAGCCCGTAAAAGTTCGGATGAATCGGGGGTGGCGGATCAACCCCGGGCTGCACGAAAAATCGCTGGGGCTCGTTCCCATTTTTTTCCAATCAGCCGAATTTGAACTGGAGGAAGTCGTCGTACAACGGCGTTTTGCGAATCGCGACCAGGGTCTTGAAGTGCTTGCTGTCGCGGTGCTCGTATCGCCCTTCCAACAGACCCCATTCGATCAGGGGCGAAAGAGTGCGGTTGTGGAGTATGTGGTCCACGGTAAAGAAAGTGCTGCCACCGATTTCAGCTTCAATCTCGTCCCGCACGGCCGGAAGCAGGATTTTTGCGGGAAGTTTCTCGGTTTCGCGCCAATCGCTTGCCACCATGCCGAGCCGGTAGAGTGTGTACCCTGCACACGACTGGATGGAACCCGCCTCGGGACCGTACCGGCTAGGATAGGCAAGGTTGAACTTGCGGAAGAACGCAACAAAGATTTTCTGAAACAATTCGCCAGCCCGCTCGGGCGCCAGGAGCGGATGGTTCTTCTTAGGAACTATGTACTTGCCCTTGTAGAGCCGAATCAGACCGGCACACTGGCTTACCACTCGGGCCATATGGAGTACACCGACATCCCGTTCGTTGATTGCCTTTTTGTGCCTGCGGATTTGGCTACAACTTTCTTCGCTGAGCAGCTCGTCCATCATCTCCGAGACGAAGCGGCGCGTCAGGTTCTTGCTGGCCGTGGCCTTGACGCCACTCCGATCCCGGATGGAGCGAAGCAGCGTACCAGCCCGGCGAAAAAAGGAGCTGCCTTCCAGTTCCGCGGGCGGGATCTCGGGGTGGAACTGGATAGGGCTCCCGGGTACGCCCCATGGGGAATGGATTAAACGGAAAACCTGTTCGGGAGAGAGACCGCCCATCTCGGGATCCGGCCCCGCATTGTAGGCTCGCATGGTTTCCGCCAGCCGGCGATTCAACTCGTCCAGGGTGGTCGGCGGCAGCCAATCCTCCGGCGAAGATCCTTCCACAGGCATGATCATGGTGGTTCAACTCCTATTCCGGAACAGTGGATTCCTCCTCGGAATAACCCCACATTAACAAAACCATAACAGCTGGTGCAATGCGCGCACGATTCTTACTGGGAACAAACGGCCGATCTGGGCCATGAATGGCCGTTCTAAGGAACAGACGGCCGAACTAGGGAACGGATTTTCTCCGCCAGACATAGTTGCGAATTGCTTATGGTCTTTGCTACAATAAACCCGAATCTTAGCTGGGATTCCTATAATTGGAGATGCCTATAATTGGAGATATACGATGAGCAAAGTCGACTGGAGCTATCATCGCCCCGGCTGAAGATCCTGTGGAAAAGCGCAAGAGTTTCTTGCGAACGCCGGAATCGAGGTCAAGGTAGAAGTCAACGCAAGGAAGGAAGTGCTGCAAGAAAAAAAAGCGTTGGAGCTGGCAAACAACGTCAGCCAGATTTATGCCGCCAAGGGTAAAAAAGTCGTTCACCTCATCATGAAGAAGGACATGCCTGACGCAGCCGCACTACGGAAGCTGTTGCTCGGCCCGACCGGAAATTTGCGCGCGCCAACCCTTCGCAAAGGCAAAACACTGGTCGTGGGCTTCGATGAAGAGACTTATCAAAAGGTGTTCAGTTAGGCCATCGGGTGGAATTTCAGGAGTTGTCATATGATGCGGATTAGCTGGCTGAGTCTTACGTTGTTGATTTGCGCGGCCGGTTGTAGCGGCTCGGGGGACCAGCTGGCGGCCTCACGCACGTCTGCGGACGGCGCCTCATCGAATGGCGCCTCATCGAACGGCGGCACGAAGAACGGAAAAAAAGTGTTGCGGATTGCCGTCATCCCCAAGGGCACCACGCACGAATTCTGGAAATCGGTCCATGCCGGAGCCGCCAACGCAGCCAAGGAGCTGGAGGGCGTCGAAATCATCTGGAAAGGTCCGATGAAGGAAGACGACCGCGAAGGCCAGATCAGCGTGGTCACCGATTTTGTGACGGAAAAGGTGGATGGAATCTGCCTCGCCCCACTCGATGCGTCCTCGCTGATGAACTCGGTGGAATTGTCGCTGGATAGCCATATTCCGGTCGTGATTTTTGACAGCGGCTTGGAGGATCATTCCAAAATTGTCAGTTTCGTGGCCACCGACAATGTTGCCGGCGGGGCCGCCGCGGCCCGACGTCTGGCGGAGGTTCTCGATGGCAAAGGCAACGTCATTCTGTTGCGATACAACCCAGGCAGCGAAAGTACCGAACAGCGCGAACGAGGTTTTCTCGACACTTTGGAGCATGATTTTCCGGCAATCAATATCCTGTCGGCCGATCAGTACTCGGGGGTCACCCCGGAAGAATCACTACAAAAGGCAACCGACCTGTTGAACAAATACAAGCAGGAGGTGAATGGCCTGTTTGCCGTCTGCGAACCGAATGCCACCGGCGCGCTGGGCGCGCTGCAGGAAACCGAACTGGCCGGCAAAGTGAAGTTCATCGCCTTTGATCCCAATTCCATGCTGATTCAAGGTTTGCGGGACGGTCAGGTCGACGGCATCGTGCTGCAGAATCCGGTCAACATGGGATACCAGGCGGTTCGGGCCATGGTTCGACACCTGCGTGGTGAAGCGGTGGAAAAACGGATCGATACCGGCGAGGTGGTTGCAACCAAAGATAATATGAACGAGCCGAAAATTCACAAACTGCTCGTCCCGGAGCAATACGATGACTAGGCTGCGTAGGAAGGCGATGCAGGCATATAGTTTATACACCAATGCAGCCTGACACCCGCAGCCGTAGCCCGCCAAAACCCAATATTATTTTTGAGGCAGCCCGAAGCCTCCCCTTTCACTTTCCCGAGCCATGCAAGCCATGCCTGAGCCCTTGTTGACCATGAAGGGTATCAGCAAACGCTTTGGCGCCACCCGCGCTTTGCAGGATGTGGAGCTGGAAGTCTACCCTGGTCAGGTGCTGGCCCTGATTGGTGAAAATGGAGCGGGAAAAAGCACGCTGATGAAAGTCCTCAGCGGCGCCCACCCGCCCGATGCCGGCTCCATGCGGCTGGCGGGCAAGCCCTATGCGCCTGCGGGGCCGCAGGAAGCGCGCGGCGCCGGCATCGGCATGATTTATCAGGAGTTGAACCTCGCGGATGACTTGTCCGTGGAGGACAATATCATGTTGGGCAGGGAACGGGGCCGCTTCGGCATAGGAGGCCATTTTGGCATGGGCTGCTTCGAAATTCTTGACCGGGCCGCCCAGCGAAAGATGGTCCGTGCGGTTCTCGACCAGTTGGGGCATCCCGGATTACGCCCCGATACGCTCGTGCGAGAGCTGTCCGTGGCCTTGCAGCAGTTGGTTGAAATCGCCCGGGCCATGATCGTGCAAGCGCGGGTGCTGGTCTTTGATGAGCCAACCAGTTCGCTAACGGGACAGGATGCGAAACAGCTTTTCCGAGTCATTCGGAATTTGCGTGACTCGGGCCTTGGCATCGTATACATCAGCCATTTCCTGGAGGAAGTTCGCGAGATCTGTGATCGTTATTCGGTTCTCCGCGACGGCAAGTCCGTCGGACATGGGGAGCTGAAAGATGTTCGTGAAGACGAAATTGTAGCCATGATGGTTGGCCGGACCGTCGACGAACTGTTCCCCAACGTGGCGCACGAATCGGGCGAAGTCCTTCTCACATTGGAGCATCTATCGGGCCCCAAGACCCCCACGGATGTTTCGCTGCAAGTACGCCACGGAGAAATCCTGGGAATCTCCGGTCTGGTGGGCGCCGGCCGCACGGAATTATTGCGTTGCCTGGCCGCGCTCGACCCGGTGCGCAGCGGCAAAATCCGCGTTGGCCGGATGGAGCCTGCGCCTACGCCTCGGGCTCGTATTCAAGCCGGTTTGGGGCTCGTTTCCGAAGATCGCAAGGGAGAAGGCCTGGCTCAATCGCAAAGTATCACCGATAACATCACCTACAGTCGGCTCGAGCCCTACAGCCGGTTAGGAATGCTCGCCTTGGGCCGGCGCCGCCAGGCAGTCGAGGGCTGGATGCGGCGACTTCGGGTCAAGGCCCGATCGCAAGAGCAGGCCATCGAGTCGCTTTCCGGAGGGAACCAGCAAAAAGTGGACCTGGCCCGGGTCATGCATCAAGGAGCAGAAATTATGCTGCTCGACGAACCGACGCGCGGGATTGACGTGGGCACAAAATCGGAAATTTATCGTCTGATGGGAGAATTAGCCGCCGCCGGCAAGGCCATCCTCTTTGTCAGTTCCTACTTGACCGAATTGCTGGAAGTCTGTGACCGGATTGCCGTGATGGCCCGTGGTGAAATCCGTGCGGTTCGGCCGGTGGAAGATTGGACGGAAGAAGCGATTATGCGCGTTGCCGTCGACGTGGAGAACGGATGAGCACCCAGCCCCAACAACCGAACTCGACAGCAGCCCCCAGGGCCGGAAACCCTGGTGCCGGCCGGCGCCGTATGGTGTTGTTGGGCAGCGCGCTGGGGCCCTTCCTGGCCTTGGGCGTGGTCGTTCTATTTTTTGTGGCCGCGGATGCCATCCAGGGAGGCAATACGTTTCTCAGTGGACCCAACCTGCGCGCCCTGGCCAAACAGATTGCCCCGATTGCCGTGGCCGCGTTGGGAATGACCATCATCATCATTGCCGGTGGGATCGATCTGTCCGCCGGGACCGCGATCGCCCTCTGCGCGACCGTATTGGCCTGGTCACTCAAGGAGGATGTGGCCATGCTGATGCTGCGCGGAGAGAATGTGGCGGGAGCCACCCAAGAGTTGCGCGATGGCAATGAAGATCTTAGCAAAGTCCGGCGTAAAATTACCCGATTGCAGGCCGACGCCGCACCGAATCAGACCGATCGAAAGGCCCTGCAGGAACAACAGGCCCTGCAGCGGCAACTCGAAGCGGAAATTCCCGTACTCAAACAACGGCTGGAGCAAATAACAGCCGACTCCCGCCGGATCACCCGCTTTACGCCATGGATTGCCGTCGTGCTGGCTGTGTTAACCGGCTGCCTGTGTGGATTTCTCAATGGGGCGGTGATCAGTTTTTTGAACGTGGTTCCCTTTATTGTGACTTTGGGAACGATGACGTTTTTTCTTGGCCTGGCGAAAATCATCGCCCATGAAAGTACTGTCCGTCCCAACCGAGCCGAGCAGATTCCCCAGTGGTTGATCAACTTTTTAAGCATTCGTCAGAACGCTTTAATCTACGGTTTTCCCGCGGGAGTCTGGCTGGCTCTGGTGTTGTCTCTCCTGTTGGCGGCCGTCCTGCGCTATGCCGTGTTCAGCCGCTATCTCTTTGCCCTGGGATCCAACGAATCGACGGCCCGTCTCTGTGGCATCAATGTCACCTGGAATAAAATCGCCGTTTACACGCTTGCCGGACTCTTTGTCGGGGTAGCGGGCATCTATCAATTTTCCCTACTCTCCGCGGGCAACCCTACCTCGGGCATTGGCATGGAGCTGAAAATTATTGCCGCAGTCGTCATAGGCGGGGGGTCCTTGAATGGAGGGCGTGGTTCGGTCCTGGGGACCATTACCGGGACGGCCATCATGGCGGTCATCGCCAGTGGTTGTACGTTGCTGGGGCTCAGCAACCCGATCCAGGAAATTATTATTGGCGTGATCATCGTAGTAGCCGTTACGGTCGATCAAATGCGCCGCGCCCGCCTTGCAGACTAGACTTTGTCTCTGTCTGTAGATGTCATAATCTTGGAAACGTCATAAACTTGGCCGCAAGGGGGGCACTAAAAAATGATCTTGACTTGACCGGTGGGAGGCGATAGACATGGCACATGAGAAGGGTGGATTCAAGCTAGAATATAGGAATAGCCAGCCGGTGTGTAATGGATACCACGGCCAACAGCAATCTCGGTCCGGAGGATTTCGAGCCTGGGGATGAGAATCCGCAAGAGGGGTTCGAATCCGCCAATCCGTCTGGCCGACGTTTCCGCTCGATGAAGCCGCGCCAACGAAAGCGGGCGAAACCCAAACCAGCCCGGCCAGGTACCTACATAGGCCAGCGCGGCAATCGGCGCAGCCGAAGATCGCGTTGAACGGCTGCCAGGCTGCTAACCGGTCGCAGCCACATCGGCCAGTACGTCGGCCGCTTCTTTGCACATGCCCTGAGCCGCCTGCGCTTGCGGCGCTTCGGCGATCACGCGGACAATCGGCTCGGTATTGCTTGCCCGCACCAGGAGCCATCGATCCGGCCAGTCGAGCCGCAGGCCGTCCAGGCGGCTGGGAGTGGCAGCGCTAAAATGTTTTTCCAACATAGCCAGTCCGGTGCCCACCCGGTCGGGAGACAGGTCGACCTTGGCCTTGTGGATCGCGTAGTGAGGCAACTGGTCGGCCAAGACGCTGACCGGCAAATTTCGCCCGGCCATCGCATCGAGTACCAGGGCCATGCCGACGAAGCTGTCGCGCACCAGGCCGACACGTGGGTCGATCACCCCGCCGTTCCCTTCGCAGCCCAGGATAGCACGCTTGGCGAGCATCCGGTCCACAACGTTCGCTTCCCCGACCTTCGAAGTAAAAAAGGGGACACCATGCTTCTTCGCCAAGTCCTGAGACATGCGACTGGTGGAGCAGTTGGTCACGATGGGGCCGGGTTTCTGGCTTAGCAAATGTTCCACACACAATGCGGGCGTAATTTCTTCCCCCAGGTACCGCCCCGACGCGTCGATGATCGCCAGACGATCCGCATCGGGATCCTGACAAAAACCGACGGCGGCATCCGCGGATACCACTTGCGCCAATACCGTGGTCAAGTTCTGCTCGGTTGGTTCGGGCAGGTGGGCAAACTGGCCATCGGGCTCTCCTCCCAGCAGGGTGACCGCACAGCCCAGACGCTCCAGCAGGGGCAGCCCCAAAAGGCTGCCTGCACCATGATTGGCATCGAGCAACACGCGAAAATGCCGGTTCCGGATGCGGCTGGTGTCGCATATTTTTTCAATCCGGGCCAGGTGGGCGCTCGTGCGGTCCACTACCCGCTGTGTTTGGCCTAGCCGGTCATGCGGCTGCCAGTCAAACTGGCCTGATTGGTAGCGATCCAGCACCTTTTGTCCCGCTGTGGCGGGAATCACCCGCCCGGCCTGACTGAAAAGTTTCAAGCCATTGTAGGGCGACGGATTATGACTGGCGGAAATTTGGATTCCACCCGCCGCTTGCAACTGCCGTACGAGCACACCCGTGGTGGGGGTGGCGGCCACGCCGGCATCCAAGCAAATGCGTCCTGACGCTGCCAGGCTCGCGTGCGCGGCATCGGCCAGCATGGGCCCTGATGCCCGGCCGTCTTGCGTCACCACCACGGGGCCAGGCGGTAAGGTGGCCGCATAGGCTCCTACGTAGCGGATCACCGTCTCGGGAGTGAGCACGCTGCCAATCAAACCACGCAGCCCAGACACGCTGATAATCAGTTCTCCCATCGTGGGATCGTAGCAGGAAATGGTATCTGGAAACAAGCCATGTTCTGTGACTACAATGCAGGCATGGCCGCGGAATCCCACCACTCACGACGCGCCTTCTTGCAAGGCCGGGCAGCAGCCCGCTTGCTTGCCGACAAGGCGGCCCATTGGTTCGAAGGTCAGGGAGCCCTTTGGCCGTCTCCGGAACCACGTAAAGAATGGACTTCGGTCCATCTGCTCGCCAGCCGGCGGGCCATGGCGTGCGAGTTCCAAGTGCAGTATCATGCGGCCGATGGGCCTGATGCCACGGAGGCCATGGTCACGGCGCTCGATATCGTGGACGCCGTCGAAGACCAGTTGACCGTGTATCGCGACGTGAGCGACGTGGCGACCATCAACGCCCATGCAGGCCGGGGGCCGGTTGCCGTCGAAGAGCGGCTGTTCGAATTGTGTCAATTGTCTCGGCGGCTCTGCCTAGAAACAGACGCCGCATTCGATATCACCAGCGGGCCTTTGTCTCGCGCGTGGGGATTCCTAAAACGCGCGGGCCGCATGCCTGCAGAAGCGGAAATTGCAGCCGCCCGAAACTGCGTCGGGATGGATTGCTGGCAGTTGGATCCGGAGAGGCAAACCATCACGCTGCATAGCGCGGAATCCGAAATTAACTTCAATGCCATTGGCAAGGGCTACGCGCTGGACCAGGCAGACCAATGGCTGGCTAGTCAAGGCATGAGCGATTATTTGTGGCATGGAGGACGCAGTAGCGTCCTGGCTCGCGGCCGAAACCGGGCACTCCCTTGTCCGCGTGCCCAAACCGGGCAACTCGGAAACGATAGGCAACCCGGAGCTGGGCAAATCGGGGCTGGGCAAATCGGGGCTGGGCAACACGATAACGAGAAACGGAGTCGCGGGCCACGCAGCCATGCGATCCAGGGACAGGCACTGGAAGGATGGACGATTGGTCTGCCTCATCCGCTGCAGCCGAACAGGCGGCTGGCGGAATTTTATCTGTGCGACACGGCCCTGGCGACGGCCGGTTCGAAGACCCAGTTTTTTGAACATCAAGGAGCCAGTTATGGCCACGTGATCGATCCACGTACCGGTTGGCCGGCAAATAAGGTTATCACGGCCACGGCCATTGCGCCCACAGCGGCTGAGGCGGATGCGCTGGCCACGGCGTTTTATGTCATGGGCCCCGAACGGACCAGCGTCTACTGTCGCCGGCACGCGCAGGTAAAATGCGTACTAATTTGCCCTGCGGAGCAGGAGACCGATATCGTGATTCATGCCTTTGGCATGGCTGCAAACGATTGGACTCTGTTCGGGGAGGATTCGGGGCAGGCGTTCCAAGGGCAGGGGGCAATCTTGAAAGACGGATCGTGTTAGAATTGTTGGGCATGCCGGGCAGCTATTTAGGCATCATCTTGTTTTTGGTGCTGACCGGGTGCGGTTTGCCCATCCCGGAAGAGGTGCCTTTGGTGTTGGCCGGTGTGCTCAGCGCCAAGGGACGACTGATCCCCGAGTGGGCTTTCGCCTCCTGCCTGTTCGGAGCCCTGGTGGGTGACAGCCTGATGTACGCCATCGGCTACCAATTCGGCCATAATCTGCTGCGCGAACATCCTAAATTCGCCCGCTTTTTGCGGGCGGACCGAGAAGCCCATTTTGAACAGGCAATCGGTCGGCATGGATTCAAGGTGATGCTGCTGTCGCGGTTCATGGTCGGTGTGCGTGGTCCCGTTTATCTGGCTGCGGGTGTTATCAGGATGCCGTTTCGAGCGTTTTTTCTTTACGATTTGGTATGCGCTACCTTGGTGGTTGGCACATTTTTTGGTCTGTCCTATGCCTATGGCGAGCATATTGCTCGAATATTACGTGACGCCGAGCTCACATTTACACTGGTGGTACTGGTGCTGGTTGCCCTGGTCACCTTATGGATCGTCCGCCGCCACCGGCGGCAGAAATTAACAAAAATACTGGATTCGGCCACGGCGGAAAGCCTCCACACCGAACAGGAACGGGAAGGCGACAAACGCTAAGGGATAGGATGCAAATGGCAAAGAGGCGGCAATAAAAAACGGTTCCTTGCTGATGGGGCAAGGAACCGTCCGTTGCTCGATCCACTGGGAGCCATTGGCTCCCAGCGGTTCTTCCGCTTCTCGATAAGTGCGCTCAGCCAGCGCAACCGCAGCTTGGCTCGCAGCAGTCGCTCGCACAACCGCAGCTCGGCTCGCAGCAGCTCGCCGCACAGCATGCACGCGCGGCCTTACGGGCCGCCCGACGCGCACGCAGCTTGGCAAACAGGCCACAGCGTGGCTTGCAGCAAGGGTCGCAGCAGGCATCCGCGCAACCACAGCTTGGCTCGCAGGCATCCGCACAGCCGCAACTTGGCTCGCAGCAATCGCTCTCGCAACCGCAACTTGCTTCACAGCAACCTTTGGCGGCTTTGTGGGCGGCAAAACGGGCACGCAGCCTGGCAAACAGGCCACAGCGTGGCTTGCAGCAAGGGTCGCAGCAGTCATCCGCGCAACCACAGCTTGGCTCGCAGGCATCCGCACAGCCGCAACTTGGCTCGCAACAATCGCTCTCGCAACCACAACTCGCTTCACAGCAACCTTTGGCGGCTTTGTGGGCGGCAAAACGGGCACGAATCCGGGCACACAGACCCAGACGCTGTGGCTTGCAGCAAGGATCACAACAGGCGTCCGCATACCCACAACTTGGTTCGCAGGCATCCGCACAACCGCAGCTTGGCTCGCAGCAGTCGCTTGCACACCCGCAGCTGGGCTCGCAGCCGCAACCACCACCGAACATGCCAAAGAACGCATTGGCGTTCGAGGCGCTGCACAGCGCGATTACGACACCGAGGCTCAGCGTCGAAAGTAGAAAGTGACGTTTCATT
>Ga0114931_10011411_pt1 | contig 10501 bp, 11 predicted proteins | sample 2SBtaG_FD_89579 | JGI IMG/M metagenome (GOLD analysis project Ga0114931, IMG submission 89579) | Deep subsurface microbial communities from Kolumbo volcano to uncover new lineages of life (NeLLi) - 2SBTROV14_V59a metaG | ecosystem: Environmental > Aquatic > Marine > Volcanic | place: Kolumbo... | reverse complement strand
TAATCTCCTCCAGAACATTGTCCGCCAAAGCCGGCAACCCTACCAGCGACGACAAACCAACCGCCACCAGGCCACTCGTCGACAGAAATATCTTGCGCAGTCCGCTCATCTTAAAACCCTCCCATAGGCATTATTCATTGAAACCCGATGTTCTTTTTCCATGAGCGAAAATTAGCTTAAAAATAAAGCGTATCGCTCACGCAAAATTATTTTTAAACATATTTTTAAAAAAGTCAACGTGGCGCTGGCGGCTCTGGTAAGCTGCTGCTCTCGAAAAAAGAAAAGGGATTTGGCGAGCATATCATGACCTGGGCAATACGATTTTATGAAACGGGCGGACCCGATGTTCTGACGTGGGAGGAGGTGGCGCTGGCGCCGCCGGGGGCGGGCGAGGTGCGGCTGCGCAACACCGCCATCGGAGTGAATATGAAGGATGTGGGCGAACGCCGGGGCGATTACCCGCCGCCGCCGCTGCCGGCCATTCCCGGCATCGAGGCGGCGGCTGTCGTCGAGGCGGTGGGCGAGGGGGTCGAGGGGGTCAGGCCGGGCGACCGGGTGGCCTATGCCACCCTGCCGGCGGGCAGCTATTGTCGGGAGCGCAACCTGCCGGCGGAGCGGCTGGTTCCGCTGCCTGATGACATCAGCGACGAACAGGCCGCCGCCGTCCTGCTCAAGGGCCTCACCGCGCGGTTTTTGTTGCGCAAGACCTATGTCGTCAAACCGGGCGACCGGATATTGGTGCATGCCGCCGCCGGCGGTGTCGGGCTGCTTTTGTGCCAGTGGGCGAAACATCTCGGGGCCAGCATCATCGGCACCGTCAGCAGTGACGAGAAAGCCGCCATCGCCCGCGCCCACGGCTGTGATTATCCGATCAATTACAGCCGTGAAGATTTCGTCCAGCGGGTCCATGAGATCACCGGCGGCGAGGGTCTGCCGGTGGTTTATGATTCGGTGGGCAAGGAGACTTTCGAGAAGTCGCTGGCCTGCCTCGATCCCCTGGGGTTGATGGTGCTTTACGGTGTTAGCTCGGGCCTGCCGGCGCCGCTGGAGATGATGAAACTGGATATCTGGAAGGCCTATTATTTCACCCGGCCGTCGGTTTTCGTCCACACCAGACGCCGCGCCGACCTGTTGGCCGGTGCCGAGGATTTATTTGCGGTGTTGCGCTCGGGCGCGGTCAAGGCGGCGATCGGCGGCCGCTTCGCCCTCGAGGACGCCGCCGAGGCTCACCGTGCCCTGGAATCGCGGGCCACCACCGGGTCCCTGATCCTCATTCCGTAACCGGCATTAGGGGAAGGGTTGATTGTACTTGAGAAATTATGAGCAATAATGCACGGTAAAATAAAAACAAGACAAAGAGATGGCGGTGATGGGAGACGATTTCGAGACGGTAGTGCATATGCTGGAGCGCGCCATGGCCGAGGCCGGCGCGCGCGAGGCGCTGGTGTGCGAGGGCGAACGCCTGACCTATGAAGACTATGGCCGCTGTGTCGCGGGGTTCGCCGCCGAGTTGAAAGCCATGGGGGTCGCCGGCCAGCGGGTGGTGCTGCTGATGGGAAATTCGATCGACTTCTGCATCGCCCTGTTCGCCGTTCACGCCGCCGGCGGCCAGGCGGCGGCGCTCAACCCGCTTTATACCGAAAGCGAGTTGCGCCCGATCGTCACCGACGCCGCGCCGACAGTCATCCTGCATGATGCGCAGATCACGCCGATGGCCGAAGCCCTGGGGCGGGCCGCCGGCGTCTCCCATACCATTGCGCTGGGGGCGGATGCCCGGCGGCTGACGATGTGGCGCGATGAGGCGGATTTGCATCTGCCGCCGCTGCCGTCGGGCGATGATCTGGCCAATATCCAATATACCGGCGGCACCACCGGGCGGGCCAAGGGGGCGATGCTTACCCACCGCGCCATTGCGGTCAATATCGGCCAGCGCGACGCTTTGGCGCCAATGCGCAAACGCGCCGAGCGATTGCTGTGTGTGGTGCCGCTGTTTCATGTCTACGCCATGTCGATGTGCCTGCACAGCACGGTCTATCGCCAGGGAACCCTGGTCATCATGCGCCGCTTCCAGGCCGAGCCGGTGCTGGCGGCGCTGAGTAAGGAAAAGATCACCATTTTTTCCGGCAGCCCGACGCTGTTCACCAGCCTGTTGGGCCACGAGGGGTTCGCCAGGGTCGATTTCAGCCATTTGCGCATGAACACTTCGGGCGGCTCGGCCCTGCCGGCTGAACTGCTGCGCCGTTTCGAGGACGTGACCGGCGCGCCGGTGGTCGAGGGCTACGGCCAGTCGGAAGCCGGGCCGGTGATTTCCTTCAATCCGCTCGAGGGCGTCCGCAAGCCGATGGGGGTTGGCCTGCCGATTCCCGGCGGCGAGGTTCAGATCGTCGATCTGGAAACCGGCACCCGGGTGCTGGGGCCGGGGGAAAAGGTCGAAATTCGGGTGCGCGGGCCGCAGATCATGTGCGGCTATCGCAATCTGCCCGAGGAAACCGCAGCCACCCTGCGCGGCGGCTGGCTTTACACCGGCGACATTGGCGAGTTTGACGAGGACGGCTATCTGTTCATCCGCGATCGCAAGAAGGAAATGGTCATCGTCTCGGGCTTCAATGTTTTCCCGCGCGAGGTCGAGGAAGTGCTCTACCACCATCCGGCGGTGCGCGAGGCTGCGGTGGTCGGGGTGCCGGATGAGCGCAAGGGCGAGGCGCTCAAGGCCTTTGTCAGCCTGCGCCCCGACGCGCCGGCGGACGAGGAGGCCTTGCGGGCGCATTGCCGGGCGAAGCTGGCCGGCTACAAGGTGCCGTCGTTTTTCGAGATCGTCGAGGACATTCCCAAGACCGGGGTTGGCAAGATCGACAAGAAACAACTGCGCGCCGAGGCATGAGGGGAGAGACCATGAAACTTGCAGGAACGATAATGGCGGCGCTGGCCGGGCTGGCGCTGGCTGGCGGGCTTGCCCGCGCCGAGGATCCGGCTTCGCCCTGGGGGGCGGGGGACGAACTGGGGGCGGCCCATCGGCTGACCCCGGCCAAGGTGCTGGAGGCCACGGCGCTGATCAAGAGCGGCGAGGTGGTGGACATGACCCATGTCTATGAAGAATCCATGCCGCTGTTCAACCTGACGCCGCAGCATCGTAAATACACCCTGATCATCCCCGGCGGGCCGAGCTGGGGGCCGGCGGGCAAGAATCGGGTGGTGTGGAACGAGGATTATATCGCCGGCCATTTGACCCAGGACGGCACCCAGTTCGATGCCCTGTCCCATATGGCGCGGGCCGAAGGCGCGCCGGGCGATCTGCGGGCGGTGCGCTATTACAATGGCTTTACCCACGCCGAAATTGGCAATGGCCGCGGCTTCAAGAAGCTGGGGGTGGAAAAGGTGCCGCCGATTTTCACCCGCGGCATTCTGATCGATGTGGCCGGCCTGAAGGGGCGGATGCTAAAGCGCGGCGAGGAGGTTACCATCGCCGACCTGAAGGCGGCGCTCAAGCGCCAGCACATGAGCGCGCGCGATATCCGCCCCGGTGACGCCCTGTTTTACAACACCGGCTGGGGCCGGCTGTGGAAAGTCGACAATGACCGCTTTAATTCAGGGGTGCCGGGGCTGTCGGTCACGGCCGGCGACTGGGCGGTGGCCAAAAAGGTGGTGCTGGTGGGCAGCGACAACTGGGGGGTCGAGGCGATACCCAGCCCGACACCCGGTCAGTTCGCCCCCAATCATCAGAAATTCCTGATCGATAACGGCATCTACATCATGGAAAACCTCGATTTCGCCGGGCTGATCGCCAAGGGGGTCTATCAATTCGCCTTTGTGTTCGGGCCGGTGCCGTTCAAGGGGGCCACCGGTTCGCCGGGCCGGCCTTTCGCAATTCACTGAGGCGAAACCCATGACCATGAGCAGACGGTCGGTTCTGGGAGCCGGACTGGGCGGGGCGCTGGCGCTGCTGACCCCGCGCCGGGCGCGCGCCACAGGTGTTCCCTTACGCCGCCTGAGCACCGGCGAGGCGTCGGTTCTCGAGGCGCTGGGCGAGCGGTTGGTCCCCGGCGCGGCGGCGGCGGGGATTGCCCATTATGTCGATCAGCAGCTTGCCGCGCCGGTGGGTGAGGCGCTGTTGATGATCCGCTATCTTGGCGTCAATCCGCCCTATGAGCCGTTTTATCACGCCGGGCTGGCCGCCCTCGACGCCCTGGCCCGGACAAGCCATCGCAAGAGCTTCGCCGATCTGGAGCCGACGGCCGCCGATGCCTTGGTCAGCCAGATTGCGAAAGGCTCACCCAAAGGTTGGGGCGGTCCGCCGGCGAACTTTTTCTATTTTGTCGTGCGCGCCGATGCGGTCGACGTGGTTTATGGCGTCAAGCCGGGCTTTGCCAAGCTGGACGTGCCCTATATGGCTCATATCGAGCCGCCGGCGCGGTGGTGACCATGGCGCAAAAGGCGGAAAAAACCGAGGTGATCATCGTTGGCGCCGGGGCGGCGGGCAGCGTCATGGCGGCAGTGCTGGCCGAGGCGGGCCGCCGTGTCGTGGTGCTCGAGGCCGGCCCGGCGCGACGGCTGGACGGGCTGGTCAGCTCGCAGATCTGGGCGCGGCGCAACAAATGGGTCACCCCGGCGGTGATCGAGGCCGGGGCGCAGAAAATTGGCCATAATTTCAATGCCGGCTTTGGCCTTGGCGGCGCGGCGCTGCACCATTACGGGGTGTGGCCGCGGTTGCATGAGGATGATTTCATCGAGCAAAGCCGCTTTGGCCAGGGGCTCGACTGGCCGCTGACTTACGGCGAACTGCGCCCCTTTTATGACGAGATCCAGCGCCAGGTCGGTCTGGCGGGCGATGCCGTGGCCGAGGTCTGGCGGCCGCCGGGCGCGCCCTATCCGCTGCCCCCGCTCGAGGTGCTCGAACAGGGCAGGACCCTAGCCAGGGGCTTTGCCGCCCTGGACCTGCGCACTGCGCCGATCCCCATGGCGGTGCTCTCGCGCGATCATCAGGGCCGGCCGGGCTGCATTTACGACGGCTGGTGCGACGCCGGCTGCCCTACCGGTGCGCTGGCCAATCCGCTGGTGACCTATCTGCCGCGCGCGCGGCGGGCGGGGGCCGAGTTGCGGGCTGATTGCGCGGTGCTGCGGGTGCTCACTGACCGCAAGGGCGGGCGCGCCGAAGCGGTTGACTATGTTGACGGGGATGGTGTGCGCCGCCGGCTTTATGGTGATCTGATCGTGCTTGCCGCCTTTGCGGTGCAAACCCCGCGGCTGTTGCTCAACTCGGCCAATGCTGCCCATCCCGACGGGCTGGCTAACCGCAACGGCCTGGTCGGGGCCTATGTGATGACCCATCCGGCGACCAGCGTGTCCGGCCTGTTCGACCATCAGACCGAGCCCTATATGGGCCTGACCGGCGGCCAGCTTATCTGTCAGGACGGCTACGCCAAGGATGGCTACGAGGCCGGCTTTGGCAGCGGCCAATGGCTGATCGGCCAGGCGCTCAAACCCAATGGCCTTTTGGGCATGGCGATGTCGCGGGCCGATCTGTTCGGCGCGGCGCTGGATGATTTCATGCGCCGGGCGGCCGGCCATATGGCAACCATGGTTAGTGTCAGCGAAGATCTGCCGCAACGCCAAAACCGGGTAACGCTTTCCAGCAAAAAAGACAAATTCGGCATGCCGCTGGCCCATGTGGTTCACAACACCCACGAGGCCTCGCTGACGCGCTGGCGGCTGGCGGTGGCGCAAGGCAGGCGCATCATCAAGGCCGCCGGGGCGCGCGAGGTGTGGAACGGGCCGCTGGCGCCGATGCATCTGATGGGCGGCACCATCATGGGCCGTAAGGCGGCCACCTCGGTGACCAATTCCTACGGCCAGACCCACGAGGTGGCCAATCTGATGATCGCCGGGCCGGGCCTGTTTCCCACCAGCGGGGCGGTCAACCCGACCTTTACGGTGCATGCGCTGGCGCTGCGCGCGGCGCGCCATGCGCTGGCCGACTGGTCGGCAATTGTCGGATGAGAGAGGGGGCCTAAAGTGCCTGGCAGAGGTTGGGCTGGGCGGGATCGTTCAGCCGCGCCCACATATAGCGCAATCGCCGCGGGTCGGAATCCAGACCGCAGCGGCCGCAATGGGCAACCCCGGCGGTTTTGAGGACATAGAGGGTTTCCCCGCAGGCACATTCGATTTCATAGCCGCAGGAGTCTTCCGTTACAATACGCATGGGCTGATTTCCACCACTCGCCACATTCCCGATACTGGAACAGGCAAGCTTAGAGGCGGCAAGTTAATTTCGGCTGAAATTACCTGGTTAACAGAGGGTTATGGCTTACGTCTTGTCGTAGAGGGTTTCGGGGGAGACCTCGACCGGGGCGATCACCGTTAGGCCGTCGGGCCGGACGGCGGTGAAAAAACAATTATGCCGCCCGGTGTGACAGGCCACGCCGGTCTGATCGACCAGCAGCAGCAGGGTATCGCCGTCGCAGTCGATGCGCATTTCCACCAGCTTCTGGCGCTGGCCCGAGCGCTCGCCCTTGCGCCACAGCGCCTTGCGCGAGCGCGACCAATAGCACACCTGGCCGCTGGTCAGGGTCTCGCGCACCGCCTCGCGGTTCATCCAGGCCAGCATCAGCACCTCGCTGCTGTCGTGCTGCTGGGCGATGGCGGGGACCAGGCCATCATCGTTGAAGGCGATGGCTTTCAGGGCGTCGTCAACAAGGGCATCGGAAATTGCGGTCACCGCCCCCTCCTACAAAGCCGCGCGATAGCGGGCCAGGCCCGCCTCGAGATCGGCGATCAGGTCTTCGGGGTCTTCCAGGCCGATATGGAAGCGCACCGTCGGGCCCGGCGCGTCCCAGGAGGTGGCGCGGCGCGAGCGGGCAGGGTCGACCGGCAGCGCCAGGCTCTCATAGCCACCCCAGGAATAGCCCATGGAAAACAGCTTGAGCCCGTTGAGCAGGGCGGCCAGGGCGTCTTCGCTGCCGCCTTTGAGCACCACCGAGAACAGCCCCGACGAGCCGAGAAAATCGCGCTGCCAGGTCTCATGGCCGGGGCATTCCGGCAGGCCGGGGTGAAGCACCCGGGCGACCTCGGGCCGGGCCTTGAACCAGCGCGCCAGTTTGAGCGCGTTAAGCTCATGCTGGCGCAGGCGCACCGCCAGGGTGCGCAGGCCGCGCAGGGCAAGATAGATATCGTCGGGTCCGGCGCACTGGCCGTGCAGATGGGCCATGTCGCGCAGGCGCGGCCAGTGGGCGGCGTTGGCGGTGGCCACCCCCAGCATGACGTCGGAATGGCCGACGATATATTTGGTCGCCGCCTGAATGCAGACGTCCACGCCGCGTTCGAAGGGCTGGAAAAAGAACGGGCTGGCCCAGGTGTTATCCATCATCACCAGCGCGCCGGCGTCATGGGCGCGCGCGGCAATAGCCGGAATGTCCTGCACCTCGAAGGTCAGCGAGCCGGGCGCCTCGACAAACACCACCCGGGTGTTGGGCCGGATAAGCTTGGCGATGGCGTCGCCGATCATCGGGTCATAGTAGGTGGTCTCGATTCCCTGGCGGGCGAGCAGCCGGTCGCAGATGCCGCGGGTCGGCTGATAGACGGTGTCGACCATCAGCAAATGCTCGCCGCTTTCCAGAAAGCCCATCAGCGCGATGGCCAGCGCCGCCAGGCCGGAGGGAAACAGCACACAGCCGGCGGCATCGGTTTCAAGCTCGGTCAGGGCGTCGCACAGGGCGATACTGGTGGGGGTGGCGCGCCGGCCATAGTAAAACACCTCATTGGGATGGCTGGCGGCGTGGCGCAGATCGGCCAGGGTGGGAAACAGCACCGTCGAGGCGTGGAACACCGGCGGGTTGACGATATTGTGCTGGTGATCACGGCCGGCGGTAACGATCCGGGTGTCTTTTTTGATCGTCATTGTTCGACCGGGGTGTCCTCGGCCAGCCCCCATTCCGCCCATGAACCATCGTAAAGCGCATTGGCGCGATGGCCGAGAAGATGCAGGCCAAGCAGCAAAATCGCTGCGGTAACGCCCGAGCCGCAGGTGGTGACCACCGGTTTTGACAGATCGACGCCGGCCTCCTCGAAGGCCGCGCGCAGCGCCTCGCCGCGCAGGAAGACGCCGCTTTGCGGATCGAACAGGGCGGGGTAGGGCAGGTTGAGGCTGCCCGGAATATGGCCCTTGCGCAGACCGGGGCGGGGTTCCTCTTCCAGCCCCTTGACGCGACTGGCGGCCCGCGCGTCAACAACCTGCTCGCGCCGGCTTTCCAGATTGGCGAGCATATGCGCCTTGTCACGCACCATGGTGGCGTTGAAGCGGGCGGTGAAATGGCGCTCGCGCGGCGGGACCGGGTTGTCGCTGATCGGGCGTCCCTCGCGCCGCCATTTGGGAAAGCCGCCATCAAGCACCCGGACATCCTCATGGCCGAACAGCCGGAACAGCCACCACAGGCGCGCGGCGCTGAAACAGCCGGCGGCGCCATCGTAAATCACGATCCGATTGCCGTCGCCCAGGCCCAGCCGCCGCACCCGGCTGGAGAATTTCTCCGGGCTGGGTAGGGTGTGCATCAGCTCGCTGGTCTCGTCGCACACTTCATGCAGGGGCAGAAACACCGCGCCGGGAATATGCGCTTCATTGAATTCGGCCAGCGGGTCGCGGTTCATCGCCGGCATATACCACGAGGCATCGACCACCCGCACATCCGGGGCGGTGTGGTGTTTTTCGAGCCATTCGGTGGAGACCAGGGCCTCGGTTTGGTGCGGCATGGGCTTAATCCTCCATCCAGTCGGGCGTTGGCAGGCCGTGGTCGCGCAGAAACGCAGGATTGAACATCTTGCTTTGATAGCGGGTGCCATAGTCGGCCAGAATAGTGACAATGACATGACCGGGGCCCATCTGCCGGGCGAGCCGGATGGCGCCGGCAATATTGATCGCCGACGAGCCGCCCAGGCACAGGCCTTCTTCCTTGATCAGGCGGAAAACCAGCGGCAGCGCCTCGGCGTCCTCGATCTGATAGGCCTCGTCGATCGGCGCACCTTCGAGATTGGCGGTAATCCGTCCCTGGCCGATGCCTTCGGTGATCGAGGAGCCCTCGGCCTTCAGCTCGCCGTGTTTGTAATAATGGTAAAGCGCCGCCCCCATCGGGTCGGAAAGGGCAATCTGGATGCCGGGGTTGCGCTCCTTGAGGGCCATGCCCACCCCGGCGAGGGTGCCGCCGGTGCCCACCGCGCAGGTAAAGCCGTCAACCTTGCCGTCGGTCTGGGCCCAGATCTCCGGGCCGGTGGTCTCGAGATGGGCCTGGCGGTTGGCGACATTGTCGAACTGATTGGCCCAGATCGCGCCACTGGGCTCGCGGGCGGCGATCCCCTCGGCCAGCCGGCCGGAATATTTCACGTAATTGTTGGGATCGCGGTAGGGCACCGCCGGCACCAGCCGCAAATCGGCGCCGCACAGCCGCAACATGTCCTTTTTTTCCTGTGACTGGGTCTCGGGCATGACGATCACCGAGCGATAGCCCAGCGCGTTGCCGACCAGCGCCAGGCCGATGCCGGTATTGCCGGCGGTGCCCTCGACAATCACCCCGCCGGGGCGCAGGCGGCCCTTTTGTTCGGCGTCGCGCACGATATAAAGCGCGGCGCGATCCTTGACCGAGCCGCCCGGGTTCAAAAATTCCGCCTTGCCGAGAATCTCGCAGCCGGTTTCCTGCGAGGCGCGGCGCAAGCGGATCAGCGGCGTATTCCCGATGGTTTCGACAAATCCGTTTCTGAAATCCATCAAATCACTTTTCGTTATTCAAAGCCTTCTCAAGGCAACCTAATCATCGCATGAGATGCGTTCAAGCGTTTCGCCTTGCCTTCATGCAAACTTGCCTGTAGGCCAAGAAAAACATATTAGCCGGCGACAAGCGAGGATGCAAAATGTCACAAGCCGATGATGACGGGCTCAAGCAACTGGGCCGGGCGGTCGCCGGGCCGGAAAACCCCGGGGCCGCGGTTCTGGAAAGCGTGGCCAATCCCCATCCGGGCGAGACCTATCTGGTGCGCTTTACCGCACCGGAATTCACCAGCCTGTGCCCGGTAACCGGCCAGCCCGATTTCGCCCATCTGGTGATCGACTATGCGCCGCGCAACCGGTTGGTGGAAAGCAAGTCGCTCAAGCTGTTCCTGGGCTCGTTTCGCAATCATGGCGCGTTTCACGAGGACTGCACGGTGATGATCGCCAAGCGGCTGGTGGCGGCGATCGACCCGGTGTGGCTGCGCATCGGCGGCTACTGGTATCCGCGCGGCGGCATGCCGATCGATGTGTTCTACCAGACCGGCGCGCCGCCCGAAGGCCTGTGGCTGCCCGACCAGGGGGTGCCGGCCTATCGCGGCCGGGGGTAAGGGTTTCGCTTATTTTTGATGCTGCGCCCGCCAGCGCCACGGCGGGGTGAAGCTGCCGCGCCACAAGCCGCGTCTGGCCTGGCGGGCCTTGTCCTCGATCGCGCCATATTTCGCCGTCTGCTTGCGGTCGGCCAGCGCCCAGCCG
>Ga0114931_10011410_pt1 | contig 10501 bp, 11 predicted proteins | sample 2SBtaG_FD_89579 | JGI IMG/M metagenome (GOLD analysis project Ga0114931, IMG submission 89579) | Deep subsurface microbial communities from Kolumbo volcano to uncover new lineages of life (NeLLi) - 2SBTROV14_V59a metaG | ecosystem: Environmental > Aquatic > Marine > Volcanic | place: Kolumbo... | reverse complement strand
TGTGGCAGCGGACGAACCCTGCCGATGAAAATAATCTTTGTACATGGGCAATGCGTGCTTTGTTAATTAAAGATGGGAACCGGGCTATTTTGGTGGATAATGGTATCGGCAATAAGCAATCTGCTCGATTTTTTAGCCATTATTTCCTCCACGGAAACGATTCCCTTACCAAAAGCCTGAATAACTCAGGGCTTCAAGAAGAAGACATTACCGATATGATGCTTACCCATTTACATTTCGATCATTGTGGGGGTGGTATTAAATATGATGGAGATCACTTGGTACCAACTTTTGCGAATGCTACATATTGGTCGAACCAAAATCATTGGCAATGGGCCACAAAGCCAAATCCACGAGAAAAGGCATCTTTTTTAAGTGAAAATATCCTGCCTATGCAGGAATCAGGGCATTTAGAATTCCTTGATATTGAAAACCAACAAGAACTTCCTTTTGAGATAATCTTTGTAGATGGCCATACTGACAAACAAATGCTGCCAAAGCTCCAATATAAGGGGCATACAATAGTCTTTGTTGCCGATCTTTTACCCTCAGTAGGCCATATACCCTTACCCTATGTAATGGGATATGATACCCGGCCTTTAATAACCATGGCCGAAAAGGCTAAATTCTTAGAAGAAGCGGCTGACAATAAATACATTTTACTTTTTCAGCATGATTCAGTAAATGAATGTTGTACGGTTAAACATACTGAGAAAGGGGTAAGGGTTGACCAAATATTCTCATTTAGTGAAATATGATTGGTTATGCTATATCTGGTGGTGGGGCAAGGGGAATTGCCCATTTGGGCATTTTAAAAGCCATTGAAGAAGCTAATATTAAACCTGATATATTATCAGGTACCAGTGCGGGATCTATTGTAGGGGCTTTATATGCAGCAGGATATACACCTGAAGAAGGTCTTGAAATAATTAAAAAGACGAAGGTACTATCCTTCTTCAGGCCATCGTTTAGCTGGCAGGGGCTACTTAAAATTGAGAAACTAGGACAGATCCTTAAAACTTACCTGCCTAAAACTTTTGAAGAACTAACATACCCACTCGTTGTAACCACAACTGATATTAATAAAGGCGAAACAGTCTATTTTAATTCTGGTGCCCTGGTTCAAACAATTCTGGCTTCTTCGTGTATTCCGGTAATTTTTAAACCGGTAATTATTGGTGGTAGAAATTATGTGGATGGTGGTATTCTCAATAACCTACCGGCAGAGGCTATTAGAAAGGATGTTGATAAACTTATCGGCCTCAGTTGTAACCCCTACGGTGCGGTTGCCAAGTTGGCGAATGCCAGGGCCTTGATGGAAAGAAGCGCGTTATTGGCAATTAATGGTAATACCATAAAAAGTAGGCAATTATGTGATGTGTTTATTGAGCCTCCTAACCTGGTAAAATATAGCGGTTTTAAACTCTCACAGGCACAACAAATTTTTGATGAAGGGTATCAATATACTATAGAAAACATAGGTAAATTTGCTGAGTAGATTTATTTGGTTATGAACTTTAAAGAAACAATTTTAACAGGTATTGCTGATGAATTGCCACAGCCGAAACCGTATGACACTTCTATTAACCATGCACCAAATCGTAAGCATATATTAAATACAGCCGAAAAAAAATTAGCGGTGCGAAATGCACTTCGATATTTCGATAAGAAGCACCATGAAGTATTAGCCCCTGAATTTGCTACAGAACTCGAAAGGTATGGCCGTATTTATATGTATCGTTTTCGTCCGGATTATGAGATGTATGCACGTCCTTTAGAGGAATACCCATTTAAATCGAAGCATGCGGGGGCTATTATGCTGATGATTCAAAATAACCTTAATCCGGCTCTAGCAACACCCACATGAACTAATAACCTATGGAGGTAATGGGGCCGTATTTCAAAATTGGGCGCAATACTTGCTTACTATGCAGTACTTAGCAACGATGTCAGACGAGCAAACCCTGCATATGTATTCGGGTCACCCCATGGGGTTGTTTCCTTCTTCTAAAGAAGCTCCGAGGGTTATTGTAACAAATGGTATGATGATTCCAAATTATTCTTCGCAGGACGATTGGGAGAAGTATAACGCCCTGGGTGTAACCCAATATGGGCAAATGACTGCCGGTTCATATATGTATATTGGTCCTCAGGGGATTGTTCACGGTACTACCATTACCCTACTCAATGCCGGCAGAAAGATTGCTAAATCTGGCGAAGGGTTGGCCGGAAAATTATTTGTAAGCTCCGGACTGGGGGGAATGAGTGGCGCCCAACCCAAAGCAGGGGATATTGCCGGTTGTATTTCTGTAATAGCAGAAGTAAATATTAAAGCGGCTAAAAAGCGTCACGAACAAGGTTGGGTAGATGAGTTAATAGACGATCTGCCTACCCTGGTAGATCGAGTATATAAAGCAAAAGCTAATAAACAAGTAGTTTCTATTGCGTACCATGGCAATATTGTTGATCTCTGGGAGTATTTTGCCACCCATGATGTATATGTTGATTTGGGTTCAGATCAAACTTCATTGCATAATCCCTGGGCAGGAGGTTATTACCCGGTAGGGTTAAGCTTCGAAGAAGCAAACAAAATGATGGTTAACGAGCCGGAAGCGTTTAAAAAAGAAGTGGAAGCCTCGCTTGTTCGGCAAACGGCAGCCATTAACCAACATACTGCCAAAGGCACCTATTTTTTCGATTACGGCAATGCCTTTTTACTGGAAGCATCCCGTGCCGGTGCCGATATTATGGCGGATGACAGGATATCATTCAAATACCCGTCTTATGTGCAGGATATTATGGGCCCTATGTGTTTCGACTATGGTTTTGGTCCTTTTAGATGGGTATGCACCAGTGGCAAGCCGCAAGATTTAGAACTGACGGATCATCTGGCAGCTTCGGTGTTGGAAGAGATAAGGCAACATTCTCCGGCTGAAATTCAGCAGCAAATGGCGGATAATATCCACTGGATTCAGGGGGCAAAAGAGAATAATCTGGTTGTTGGCTCACAGGCCAGAATTTTATATGCCGATGCTGAAGGAAGAATGAAAATCGCCCTTGCCTTTAATAAAGCAATACGTGATGGTGAATTAACCGGTCCGGTTGTATTGGGGCGCGATCATCATGATGTATCTGGCACAGATTCACCATTCAGGGAGACTTCTAATATCTATGATGGTTCCCAATTTACGGCTGACATGGCAATTCAAAATGTAATCGGTGATTCTTTTAGAGGGGCTTCCTGGGTATCAATTCATAATGGTGGCGGTGTAGGTTGGGGAGAGGTTATTAATGGAGGTTTCGGCTTGGTGCTTGATGGAACCAACGAGGCAGACCTCAAATTACAAAACATGTTGTTTTTCGATGTGAACAATGGCATTGCGCGAAGAAGCTGGGCACGAAATAGTGGAGCAGAGTTTTCCGCTATGAGGGAGATGAACAGAGCGCCTAATTTAAAAGTTACCATGCCTAGCCATGTGAACGATGAACTTATTGACCATCTCTTTTAATATGTTAAAAGCGCTATCGAAATTTATAATGTGGATAACCGGTTGGCAAGTAAAAGGAAGTATTCCTAAAGACCTTAAAAAAGCCGTTATTATAGCTGCACCCCATACTAGTTATTGGGATTTTCTTTATGCCAGGGCAGCTTTTTTTATAATGGAGTTACCTATGAGGATAACCATAAAGAAAGAAGTAGTAAATTTTCCTGTATTTGGCTGGTTTGCCAGAAAATTAGGAGCCATAGGGATAGATCGGAATCCAAAGAATGGCTCTTTAAAGTCTAAAATTAGTATGGTTGATGTGATGGTTGATTTAATTAATGAACATGAGCAAATGATTATGATGGTAACTCCTGAAGGTACCCGTAAACATGTGGCCCGATGGAAAACAGGGTTTTATAGGGTTGCTGAAAGGGCCAACGTGCCTATTATTTTAGGGTATTTAGACTATACATCAAAAACGGCTGGCATAGGTCCTATAATTGATCCAAGTGGTGATTATGAGTCTGATCTAGAAAAAATACTTGCATTCTATCGCACAAAAACAGGAAAATACCCGGAACAAGGTGTTCATTAATAAAAATTAACTTAAAATTGATATTATAATCTATTGGTGATTATGCTGAGATGGTTCTATCAATTATGGTTTAAATTCTATGGATGGTCTATAGAAGGGGATTTTGAACCTAAGCCAAATAAATTTATTGTTATTGTTGGTCCACATACAGCTAATATGGACTTTATAATTGGCATCATGGCTCGCTCAATACTAAAATTACAAGCGACAAAATATTTAGGTAAAAGTCAACTATTTAAATTTCCACATGGGTTTTTGTTTAGAATGTTAGGTGGGTATCCTGTAGATAGAACCAAGCATAATAATTTAGTGGACGCGGTAGTAGCTATTTTTAACAGACATGATAGTTTTTCCATTGCTCTTGCCCCGGAAGGTACCAGATCTAAGGTTGACAGAATAAAAACCGGGTTTTACCATATTGCCAAGAAGGCGCAAATACCCATTTATCCTGTTGGTTTCGACTATAACAAAAAGCACATTATTATCGGTGATCCATTTACCCCAACAGACGATATTAAGAACGATTTTAGCCAGATGTTAAGTTTTTTCGATAACATAAAAGGCAAATATCCTGATAAAGGAATGGACTTATCAATACTTGAAAATACAATAAATGGATAGAATTGGTGTTGTCTAATATAATATAGGAATTAATTTATAACTTTGATGTAGAACAAATTAAACTAAAAATCATGAAGAAATTTTACTTTATTGCTATTGCCCTTTTACTAATTGGCTCACTTTCTGCCCAGGCTCAGTTAAAATTTGGTATTAAAGCAGGTGCCAATTTTTCCAAGATTACCTCTACAGACCCTGCTGCCCAGGCAAAAAATCTTACCGCCTGGCATGGAGGACTGATGACAGAATTAAAAATGCCGGTTGTTGGTATTGAACTCGATGCCCTCTACACCCAAAATGGTAGTAAGTTTGATACCGGTACCGCCATTGAAGAGTTAAAAAATACTTATATCGCTTTACCTCTGGTAGCAAAAGTCTATCTTCTTAAAATCCTTAATATTCAAGCTGGACCGCAGTTTTCCTTCTTAACGAGCTCAAAGCTCGGTGATTTAGATTGGAAGGACCAATTACAAAGTAATGATCTGCAAATTGTATTTGGCGCTGGAGTGGAGTTAGCCATGTTGCATGCTTCGTTACGATACACCCTTGGTGTTAAAGATATAAATGCATCTACAGTGAGTAATTTTGAGCTAAAGAATAATGCCGTGATGCTTTCTGTTGGAATTTGGCTTAAGAAATGATAGGTTAAAATTATTTGCAAGGCGAAGGAGTAATTCTTTCGCCTTTTTTTTATCTTTTTTATGAAACGACCGATTGTTATTCTTCTAATCACCCTATTCGTTTCGGCAGAAATGAATGCCCAGAGCGCCTTTACAGCCTTGGGGATTAAAGGTGGATTAAATGTTAGTGGCATGCAGACAGATAATACCCTTATTGTGAGTAACAAAACTAAAACAGGATGGCAATTTGGTGTTTTCTCTCATTCAATAAAACAAGGGTGGGGCTATTGGCTAGAAGCCAATATTATGACGCTCGGCTCAACACAGGTGCTTGGGGACGAATCCCAGCAAAATACAATTGGCTATATTGCTATCCCGGTAGCAATGCAGTATCGAACAGAGAATAAGATTGGTTTTTCCCTGGGTGGTTATGCTTCTTTCAGGTTATGGGCAAAGCGTAAGTCAACCAAGGTTGGTATTGGTGATTTTAAAGCAAATATTAAGGATAATATTGCCTTTATGGATTATGGCGCATTTGTTGGTCTTGCTTATAGCACACATCGTTTTCTATTCGACCTACGCTATTTACAGGGCATTCCTAATATTAATACAAATAGTCAAATCAATGTAAAGACACATAATACTAGCGGGCAGTTTTCAATTGGGTACCAGATAAAATAACCTCTATTCTTTTGATTTCATGGACTCGCGCAACTTCTTGTCTTTGGCATTTTGGTGTCGCGTTCCACCAATCATCCAGTTAAGCGAAAATTGTGCCCCAACTGCGAGGTTTGCTCTTTGGTTAAATACTTCAGAAACATTGCCGGATTTAACCAAATCGATAAGATCTTGGCCACGCATATCTGTGAAACTATAATTAGCTTTTACGCTAGTTGTTATATAGAAATTGCGCATAATATCAAAAGTGAAGCCAAAAGCCGCAGCTAATTGTATTTCTTTCTCCTGAAAACTATATAAGGCATTTTGTACATCACTTGTACCTGAAATTATTTCATCAACTGCAGGTACTTGATAGGTGCCATCTGGTTGTAAAATAGCTCCGTCCGGAGCAGGTACGCCATCGGGTGATTGCTGAATAGATTGTGCATATTGCAAGATTTCAGTTCCTGATTGGATGATAGAAAGCTGTGGGCCAATTTGAAAATTAACTCTGGCCAAACCGTCACCACCACCCATGAAATTTAGTAGTAAGGGGAATTGCAAATAACTCATGTCGAAATTACGGGTGCCAACTATTTTATTAAAAGCATCGCGAACTTCATAGAGCTGTCCTTGTGCAGCTTTTATTGACTCTAAAGACAGGCCAATTCGCTTACCTAAATCCACCCCAAAACTAAAGCCTACCGGAGCCCATTTGTAAGTAGCAGTAGATAGGTACCTGGGATCTGCTTTAAGGCCTTTATCGAGCACAAAGGTGCTGTTGATAGCCGTTGATACACCCATATGAATTTTTATTTGAGCATTTGTCTGCTGTGAGAAATAAGCCAAAAAAGCGGTAACTAGTAAAATTCTTTTCATAAAATCAGGTTTAAAGTTTTCTAAACGCTTTAAAGAAATATAAATTTCTTTAAATAATACATACAATTATACCTCAGGGCAGGAAATGGTAACCAGGATATTAAATAAATGCTAAAATTAGATAGTATTATAATATATTGGCCTACTTTCAGGGAAGAAGGTTACTTGGAAACAACAAACAAATAGTAATTCTTCTTGCCTTTTTGAACTAGCACATATTTACCTTGTAGCAGATCAATATCTATTGGCAAATCACTATTCATTAATTTCTGCTTATTTATACTTACTCCACCACCTTGTATCATTCTACGCGCTTCCCCTTTGGAGGAGAATACCAGGTTATGGCAAGCTTCTGATAAAAGCTCTGCCGGATTTAGGGATAATGCAGAAGCATCTATTTTGGTTTGTGGGACACCTTCAAAAACAGCCAGAAAAGTAGCCTCATCCAACAAGGAAAGATCTTCCTTGGTAGACTTACCAAACAATATAGACGAGGCTTTCTCCGCCATATCCAGGTCTGCCGCTGAATGAACCCGTTTGGTAATATCCCTCGCAAGTGTTTTTTGTAATAGCCGTAGATGAGGAGCAGCAGCATGCTCCGTTTCAATAGCTTCAATTTCTTCTTTAGTTAGTAAAGTAAATATCCTGATATAATTAGCTGCATCTTCATCAGAGGCATTCAACCAGTATTGATAAAATTTATAGGGTGAGGTCTTCTCTTTATCAAGCCAAACATTGCCACCTTCAGTTTTGCCAAATTTGGTGCCATCGGCTTTTTTAATTAGAGGTGTTGTAATGGCAAAAGCTTCACCGCCTGTTTTCCTTCGAATAAGTTCTGTACCGGTTACAATATTTCCCCATTGGTCAGAGCCACCCAGTTGAATTGTACACCCTTTATTTTCATACAACCAAAGGAAATCATAGCCTTGCACCAACTGGTAGGTGAATTCAGTGAATGACATACCTGTTTCAAGCCTATTTTTTACAGAGTCTTTGGCCATCATAAAATTAATGGTAATATGCTTGCCAACATCACGTATAAAATCGAGAAATTTAAAGTCCTTGAACCAATCATAATTATTCACCATTTCAGCAGGATTTTCAGAATCTTCAAAATCAAGAAATTTGGCTAATTGGTTTTTTACGGCAACTAGATTTTTTTGGAGAATTTCTTCCGACAATAGATTTCTTTCCTGGGATTTACCTGAGGGGTCACCCACCATGCCTGTAGCACCTCCCAATAAAGCAATAGGTTTATGTCCACATTGTTGAAAATGCACCAAGGTCATTATTTGCACCAAACTGCCAATATGTAGTGAGTCTGCTGTTGGGTCAAAACCAATATAAGCTGTCTTTGGAGATTCAAGTAACCTTTCTTCTGTTCCTGGCATGATATCATGAATCATACCGCGCCATTGTAGCTCTTTGATAAAGTTTTTCATTCGTAGATTAAATTCAGGCTAATTTCCGGATAATTAATATCAAAGCGACAAAGATAGTCACTAAGAATTACTAGACGAATATAATTAAGGTAGCATCTGTTTTTTTTATTAGCCTAATAAGATAATTAATAGCATTTTACATATTTTTAGGCTATAAAATAAATAACCAACAACTCATGGTCTTTTTTGGGCTTAGTGCCTCTTCGAAATTATTGCTCAGTGTTACACAAATTTTGTACCTGGCAAATGCTGTAGTTTTAAAGATCACCTTACTTTTTTTCAATCAGCCAGCAGGGGCGGCTGAGCAAACCACCAATCCGGAAGAACTAAAATTCATTATTATCTTAATGATTGCTCTGGCGTTTCTAGCCATATTTGGTCTCGTTTTTGTTATCAGGGCATATAAGGTACTAAAAAAACAATATCGTGTTATAGAGCAGCAACATGATGAAATAGCTGTAAAGAATAAAGAATTGGCTTTTATAAATGAGTCCCTTGAGGAGCTTAATATGGAAAAGAATAATATGATTTCTATTGTAGCCCATGACCTTAAAGCTCCACTAGGAAATATTCAGGGTCTTGTAGAGTTGATTAAGCTGGAGAATGAATCGCTTTCTTCTAATCAAATAAACTATCTTGATATATTAAATAAAGTTTCGAAGGACAGTACCCAAATGGTCGATATAATGCTTGATGTTCATAAGATTGAGTCGGAATTGCACCAGATGACACTCCTTGAATATGATGTGGTAGAGTTAATTAATAATGTAGTTAAACTCAATGAACCAGCAGCACAATTAAAGAAACTTAATATCGATTTTGTTACCGAACTAACTCATTGCAAACTTCACACCGACAAGCAATATTTTCTCCAAATTGTTTCTAATCTGGTGCAGAATGCCATTGATTTCTCACCTGAAAACAAAGGCATTGATATTAACCTGGAGGAAGATGATAAATCGGTGATTATCACGGTTAGCGATCAAGGTCCCGGCATGAATGATGTTGATCAGAAACGCTTGTTTAGTGGTTATAAAAATCTTGAAGGAGAAGGAGTAAAAGGTAAATCTACCGGTATAGGTCTGGCAATTGTCATGCGATTGTTAGAAAAACTACATGGTAGAATTGAAATTGATAGTGAGCTAGAACACGGATCCACCTTTAGTGTGTTCTTGCTTAAGCAAACTGAATAATACCCATTACCGGTGTTAGATTTTGAAAACTGTATTACGAACCTTTTTGATCGGCATGATGTTGATTATCAGTTTAACGAAAACCGGCATTTATTAACAAGTGAATCAATTAATATTTTATGCATTCCTAATTGTTCGGAACCCTACTCAAAAGAGTTTCTTGTTTTGCCTGAGGATGGTTTTACCATCCGTCTTTGGGAAGATGTATATCATCAGCATCAGCCAGTAGTTCTATCGAGAATCACTTCAATTCTTGGCTTCAATAAAAAAATTCATGGCCGTAATACCCGTGTAGAAAAAATTAATCAAAAGGTACTTGATAATTTTATTTTGAATAATCATTTAAATGTGCCTATAAAAGCTAAATATAGATTGGGGCTATATCAACAAGAAAAGCTCGTAGCCGTAGCAGCATTTGGCAGAAGTTGTCCAATACAAGTTAATGAAATAACTTACAGGTCGCATGAGTTGGTTAGGTTTGGCAGCTTATTAAACCATACTGTAGTGGGTGGGCTAAGTAAACTAATCCACTACTTTGAGAAAAATTATAAACCTGAACATCTGATGACATCAATAGACAGAGAATGGTCTACCGGTGGCGGATTTATTAAATTGGGCTTTAAAATTGAATCTATCACCCCACCACAGCAATTTTATTATCATAGAGGGCATTGCTCGCGGGTTTATGCCAGCTCCATACATAGGGGAGAAGCTAAGAAGGCTAATTGGCAGCTAATTGAAAACATGGGTAACCTTAAATTGATAAAATTTGTTTAAAAGTACCTTAAAGGGGACTAAGGGATATAATGCATGTTTTACAAATGATTAACTTCGCAGTTAATGAAAGCATCTCCCTTAATAGTTATTACTGGTCCTACCGCGGTAGGTAAAACCAAACTGGCTATTGCAGTAGCCCACAAACTTAAAGGTGAAATTATTAATGCTGATTCTCGGCAGGTATATAAAAAAATGGATATTGGTACGGGTAAAGATTTGGCAGATTATACTA
>Ga0114931_10011409_pt1 | contig 10501 bp, 9 predicted proteins | sample 2SBtaG_FD_89579 | JGI IMG/M metagenome (GOLD analysis project Ga0114931, IMG submission 89579) | Deep subsurface microbial communities from Kolumbo volcano to uncover new lineages of life (NeLLi) - 2SBTROV14_V59a metaG | ecosystem: Environmental > Aquatic > Marine > Volcanic | place: Kolumbo... | reverse complement strand
GACGCTTTTCTTACAAGATCCCAACCGTTATTTGCCGGCGCTGGAGGGAGACTGCGCGGTGTCGCTAGTGGATTCCAACAAGCACGTTGCGGGCAGCATCTACTACGCGGCTCAGTACCAGGGGCGATTGTTTTTGTTTGCCGGCGCCGATCAAAAGCAGGCTTTCAAATCCAGTCCCGAGACCTACGCCCAAGCCGACTTGGCGCTGGAGGGCAATTGCGTCGTGACCCACGTCGACGAGGGCAAGCTCGTGAAGGGAAAGGCTGAACTCATGGTTTGGCATCACGGCATGCGCTACTACTTCGCGACGCCCGAATTGCGAGAAAAATTCTTGGCCAACCCCGAGCACTACACGCAACCCCTGATGCAGAGCGAGTGAAAAATTCCCCGCGCGCGAGCCGTCGTGAGCCCACGGCATTCTGCCCGTCAATAGCCCATCAATAGATAGCCGGGTCCATCCCGACGGCGAACAAAGGCAGAACGGATCGAAGCGGAGACCATGTGGCCACGGAGGCTTCGTTAATCGCCACCTCGGGATACCTGGTGTTAAACTGTTTCCGACAGCGGCCGCACTGGGCTAGATGGACAGCCATACTTTTGACCAGCGTGGCGTCCATGCTGGTCTTGCCATCGGCAAGGTAATCATGGTAGGCCGCAAAATGGCTACAGCACTCGGAACAGAAGATGCCGCCATATTTAAATTCTTTTTGGGGATTCGCCGGCCCGAGCCAGCTTCCCAAGGCGATCACTCCACCGGCGATAAGCACCATACTCAATGTCGCCGCGCCCAATAGCTGCTTCATCCGGGTTCGCTGCTGGTGAACATTCAGCTGCCGCACCATATGCGTCAATGCGCCCTTGGGACAGGTCTCCCAATCGTCTGGCATTTCGCCGCCGTGGAACTCGTGATCGCTTTGCATGACTTTACAATCCCCCGGAACAGTCCCGGCCTAAATCTCAGTGTCTAACTAAAGCATCGTCATTTCCGGGCCGCATGTCTGTGAAGCAATTCACAATGGTCGAGTTTGCAGCCAAAACTCGACTTCGCCTGCGGTTAGGCACCGCTCAACCGGGGTATCGGTAGATTCACACTATCGGCCAAATGGGCCATATCCGTCAAAATGATTTTCCGCCGACCCAGTTGCAGTCGGCCCTCTGCTTGCAGTTCTCCCAGGACCACGGTGACTGTCTCGCGCGTACTGCCAATGATGCTTGCCAAGTCCTGGTGCGAGAGTTTGATCCGCAGCTCCACCCCCCCCTCAATAGACCGTCCATATTGCTCTGCTAGCTCTAAGAGAAGATACACCAGTCGTTCCCGGTTGGAACGAAAAAGCAGGTATTTCAGGCGTCTCTCGATCCGTTGGCGACGCAATCCGAACAGCTTGGTAACGCCGAGAGAAACCGAGGGATTATCAGCCAGTAGTTGCTGCATCACCTCATTGGGGATAAGAATGATCGTCGATTTTTCCACGGCCTCGGCATATTCTTCGCGCTGTTGGGTTCCCATCAGGGCCAGCTCGCCGAAGATCTCGCCCGGCTCGATAAACGCCAGGATGGCTTGCTTTCCCTCCTCTGTAAAACTTCCTATTTTAACGCGTCCTTCAGCCAGCAGCAGCACGCCGCCCGCGTAGTCTGCCGGGAGATAGATGGGCGTTCCTCGGGAGAACTTGCGAGCCCGACAACGAGTTTCCAGCGCCTCTAGCTGCTCGGGGCTCAACCGTTGAAAAAGATCGCACTGCTTCAGATACCAAAGTCGCTGGGACATGTTGACCGTCGTCCTCAGTGGGAAGCGTGATAAATGAAGCTTTGGCTGGTATTGGGCCCGCAGGGGAGCCCGACCTTTTGGAAAGCGAACCTCATCGTCCGGGCGAGTAAGCCGGCATTCTACAGCGAACTGTCTCAAGGGCCAACGGTCTTCCGGGAAAGCCGCGCCCTACACGTGGTTGGGTGGTCTACGCTTTGGTGGCCCAATAGCCGCCGAGGGCATGATCAAACTGGGCCGCCTGACCCCGTTGACGGGTGTCCAACTTGCCCTCTCGAAAAACCTCCTGTCCCAAGACCCAGGTACGGACGGGCCAACCGGAGAGCCTTTGCCCGTGCCAAGCGCTCCAGCCGCATTTGGTAAGTTGGTCTTCGTCTCGGACTTGGTTGGTTTGTTCCAAATCCACCAGCACCAGATCGGCGTCATAGCCCTCGACAAGGCGTCCCTTGTTGACGATGTCCCACACGCGCGCCGGCGCGTCGCACATCCAATGGACGACCTGCTGCAGCGTGCAGCGCCCGTGATACACTTCGTTGAGCATCAAGGCCAGGCAATTCTCGACGTTAGGCATGCCGGAGGGAGATTGCGGATAGGCTTGCTGCTTTTCTGCTTGGGTATGCGGCGCGTGGTCGGTCGCTACGACCTGGATTCTATTCGCCCGCAGCGCGCGCCACAGCCGCTGATTGTCGTCCGCGGTTTTGACCGACGGATTGGTTTGCAATCGTGTGCCCAGCCGCGGGTAGTCGTCGATGTTCAGCAGCAGATGGTGCGGGCAGACCTCCGCGGTGATGAGCCCGCCCCGCGCGTCGAGAAAATCCGCTTCCTCGCCGGTAGACACGTGCAGCACATGAAAGCGGTGCTGATGACGCTGGGCAAGGTCCAGCGCCCGTCGGGTGGCGATGACCGCGGCGCGGACGTCGCGGATACGCGAATGGTCGGCGACGTCGGTCGTCCCGGCAAAGCGTGCGGCGTTGGCACGTACGGTCGACTCGTCTTCACAGTGGGCGGTAATCGGCAGCGTGGTTTCGGCAAAGATCCTTTCCAGCGCCGCTTGCTCGTCGACCAGCAAATTGCCGGTGCTGGAGCCGATGAAGATTTTGATGCCCGGTGTATTCGTAGCCGTCCGTAGGTCGTCGATGTTCTCCGGCGTGGCGCCGATGTAGAAACCGTAGTTGACCAACGACTTTTTAGCGGCCCAAGCGAGTTTTTCTTCCAACCGCGTCTGGGTGATCGTCGGTGGTACGGTATTGGGCATTTCCAGAAATGTCGTGACGCCTCCTTTAGCACATGCCCGAGTAGCCGTGGCCAGATCTTCCTTGTGCGTGAGCCCCGGTTCGCGGAAATGGACCTGGTCGTCGACCACGCCCGGCAGCAGGTGCAAACCGGCGGCGTCGACAACCTCGTCGGCCGTGGCATGGATCGCGGCGTCGATCGCAGCAATGCGCGTGCCCTCGATGAGCACCGACACTTGTTCGATGCCCGAGGGCAACACGACGTGCGCATGTTTAATCAGGGTTTTCATTTAACGGTTCCAGTTTGGCAAGAGGCGCTCCTATTCTGGTGGAATCACCTGCACAGGTCGAGGCTCTAGGCGAAAGGAATTTTTGGGGATGTTCGATCTGCACGTTCGCGGGCCTTAGTTGTCGTCGTCGGGGATATGGGTGAAAGCAATCCGCATGGGCGCCGTGTCGCGCGCGGTGTGCATCGAGGCGAAGTACACCGCATGGGGGCCTCGCGCGGCGTTGATCGCATCCATCGCATGGGCCACCTGCACGGCGCGGCGTTCTTCCTCGAACAGCGGCAACGAGGTCGAACGCCCGGGCGTCAGCCCCAGCAGCGTGACGCCCACCCGCAACGGTTTCCCGCCCGCCGGCTTCGTTTGCCAGGCCGCATCGAGCAACTTCAGAATCGTTTGCGTGTCTTGGCAGCGGCCCAAGTAGACCGTGTGTTTCCATTTTGGCCAGCCGTCGACAAAAACCACTTGGACGCAGAGCTGGCTGGCCCAATAGTCCATTTGCCGAAGCCGGGCCGCCGCTTTGTGAAGCAACCGAATCAAGACGGCCCGCGCTCCGTCGTCGGTGCGAAAGGGCGGCGGCAAAACATGCGAATGGCCTACCGTGCGGCGCACGGTGGGTACGGTCGGCAGCTCTTCGCCCCGTAGCCACGACCACCATTGCTGGCCCACGATGCTGTGCCAGATTTCTCCCAGCTGTTGACGAGAAAGCCCGCACAGCTGCCGGACTGTGCGGATGCCGCTCTGATGAAGCCGCGCCAACATGCCCGCACCGATGCCCGGCAAGTCGTCAAGCGACAACGCGTAGAGCTTACGCGGCAGATCGGCGCGGGTCAGCACAGTCAGCCCATTGGGTTTCTGCATGTTGCTGGCCACTTTGGCCAAGAAGCGATTGGGCGCTAAACCGACCGAGCACCGCAAGTACGACCCCACCTGCTCGGCAATGGCCTGTTTCACGTGACCCGCCACGGCCACGGCCGACTCTGGCAAACGGTGTTGGGGCGACAGCCGACACACCATTTCGTCGATCGAGAGAACCTGTTCGACCGGCAACACCGATTCCACCGCGGCCACAATTTGGTGATGCACCTGCACATACATGCCCGGCCGGGCTTCGACGACCTGCAGCCGACGACAACGGCGCCGGGCCTCGCCGACGTTGGTGCCGGTGCGAATGCTGTAGGGGCGGGCCTCGTAGCTGACGGCGATACAGCAGGTGCTGTTGGTCTTGACCGGCGCCACGGCCACGGGCCGACCGCGCAACGACGGCCGCAATTGCTGCTCCACCGACGCGAAATAGGCGTTCATGTCCAGAAATAGCCAGTCGACCGTTAGCATACAAATGTACACTATAGCGGGCCGGCCAAAATTCCGCAAGAGGCGCGTTGCTTTTGGTAGTGATTCTGTTGGAGGAAAAGAAAAATGGAACAGAAAATTACGTGAGGGAGTCCGGGAATTCTGATTCCTTGCCATGCCAGCCGCAGGCGGCAGCCGGCGGGGTATGGCAACTCAACCGCCGGCTGCCGCCTGCGGCTAGTACGGTTTTTCTGCGATGCTAACTTCTCGGACACCCTCAAGTAGTTTCAAGGTTTTGAGTTGGAACACGAATCCTCGCTAATCAGCACTAATCCGATGAGCGAGGATTAGCGGAGATTAGTGTTCCACCAATCGTTTTTCTGGTTCTTCTTGTAGATTGCAGAGAATCTGGAAGTGCTAAAATAGGGATCTATCCCAAAGGCGAACGGAGCCGATCCTAGTCGCATCCTAGCCCCAACGGCGAAGTTGGCTTATCTTCATAGCTTGTACGGGGCGCGGCGGACGTTGCCCCCCCCGAGGACAAATTCCCTGTTACCAACCATCAGCCTTCCATTTCTCATGCGTGTACTCAGCGGTATCCAACCCACCGGCCGGCCCCATTGGGGCAACTACTTTGGTGCGATCACCCAATACATCGCGTTGCAAGACGCCGAGCAAGCTTTTTATTTCGTTGCCAATCTGCACGCCCTCACCACGGTGCGCGATCGCGAAAAATTGGCCCAACTGACGTTGGACTCGGCCATCGATCTGTTGGCCCTAGGCCTCGATCCCGACCAGGCGGTGCTGTTCGTGCAGTCCGACGTTCCCGAAGTCAGCGAGCTGTGCTGGCTGTTGATGACCGGCACGCCCATGGGCCTGCTGGAACGCTGCCATGCCTACAAAGACAAAAAAGCCAAAGGGCTGTCGGCCGGGGCGGGCTTGTTCACCTATCCGGTGCTCCAGGCGGCCGACATTCTGGCATACGATAGCGACACCGTGCCGGTGGGCGAGGACCAGGTGCAGCACGTCGAGGTTTGCCGCGACATTGCTGGCAGTTTCAACCACCGCTTCGGCGAAGTGTTTGTGCTCCCCCAAGCCAAAGTGCTGGACAACTCGGCGCGCGTGCCTGGCACCGACGGCGAGAAGATGTCCAAAAGCTACAACAACACGCTGGCCGTGTTCGACGATCCCCGCGCCCAGCGCAAACAGATCATGCGCATTCCGACTGATTCCCGGCCGATGGACCAACCGAAAGACCCGGAGAGCGACGTGCTCTTTCAGCTCTATTCGCTAGTGGCCACCGCAGAGCAGCGCGAGGAGATGGCCGCCACCTACCGCCGCGGCGGGTTTGGCTACGGCGACGTCAAAAAAGCGCTGGCCGCCGCCGCCGAGGCGTTTTTCGCCGAGGCCCGCGCCCAACGCGACGACTGGGCCTCTCGCCCGGACGATGTTCGCGATCTGTTGGCCACCGGCGCCGCCTGGGCTCGCCAAAAAGCAGGCGAAGTTTTACAAAGGGCCCAACAAGCCTGTGGAATCAAAGGCTATTGATTCACCGTAGGTCTCAACTCCGCCGAGAAATTAAAATCCATCTGGCTGACCGCTGAAAGCTGACCGCTTTCCCACCACGAGCTATCCCCATGGCGACACAAATTATCGGCATCGGCACCGACATTATCGAGTGTCTGCGCATTGCGCAAATGATTGACCGCCACGGCGAGTTGTTCATCCGTCGCGTTTATACCGAGCACGAGATTGCCTACTGCTCGGCCAAACGGGCCGCCACGCAACACTACGCGGGCCGCTGGGCCGCCAAGGAGGCGGTGCTCAAGGCCCTGGGCACCGGCTGGCGGCGGGGCATCAGTTGGCGGGATATTGAAGTCCGCAACAAACCGGGCGGCGCGCCGACGATCGCTCTCTGCGGCGGCGCTCGCGAGGTCTTCGAACGCTCCGGCATCCGCACCATGCACATCAGCATCTCCCACTGCCGCAGCCACGCCACGGCCATTGCCTTGGCCGAAGGCGAAGCGCCAATCGATTCGTAAGGGCCATTCATCCAGGTTCCAAGGTGAGGGGCCATGAGAGTCTTTGTAGCCGAAGCGACCAGTGTGATTGGACGTCCGTTGGTCGTGTAACTGTTTGCCGCGGGCTACGAGGTAACGGTCATGACACGCTCAGAGGGCGCAGCAGCGATCGTTTGCGACGTGTTCGATCGCAGGCATTTGCAAGAATGTGTCGAAACCACTCTGCTCGACGTGATCATTCATCAATAAACTGCTTTGCCAAAGCGAATAGATCCAAGCAAAATACAAGACACCTTGATCAGCACTGAAAAGGACATCTATAGTAAATATGAAGATGCTGCACTACAGCGACCTTGAAAACACTCTATTAACCCTGGAGAAGTCTTAAACCATGAAGAAATTCTTGAATTCTCCAGAACGATTTGTTCCCGAAATGATCGAGGGCATCTTGGCAGCTCACCCAGATCAATTGACTTACGTGGAGGGAAACGTCCAGTGCGTTGTGAAGGCGGGTAAGAAAACTCCCAAGAAGGTGGGACTTGCAACAGGAGGTGGATCAGGACACCTGCCGCTCTTTATTGGTTATGTTGGTGATGGAATGCTCGATGGCTGTGCGGTGGGAGATGTGTTTCAATCGCCCAGTGCCGAACAAATGTTGGAAGTAACCAAAGCGATCGATTCCGGAGCAGGCGTGCTCTACATCTATGGAAACTACAGTGGCGACGTCATGAACTTTGATTTGGCTGCGGAAATGGCTTCGATGGAGGACATCGAAGTGCAATCCGTGGTTGCCGCTGAGGACGTCGCATCGGCGCCGCCAGACGAAGAAGGCAAGCGGCGCGGCGTGGCCGGTATCTTTTATCTCTATAAATGCGCCGGCGCGATGGCAGATGAACTCGCTTCGCTTGAAGAAGTGAGACGAGTTGCCGAGAAGGCGGCGGCGAACGTTCGTTCCATGGGAGTGGCACTCACACCATGTATTGTTCCCCAGGCGGGCAAGCCCGGATTCGAAATTGGGGAGGGAGAAATGGAAATCGGCATGGGAATACACGGGGAGCGCGGCATTCGTCGCGGGCCGCTCCTGCCGGCCGACCAAATCATCGACGAAATAATGCCACCAATACTCGAGGACTTGCCGTACGAAAAGGGGGACGAGGTTTCCGTGCTTGTCAACGGGTTGGGGGCGACTCCCAAGGAAGAGTTGTACATCCTGTTCCGACGCGTCGACCAACTCCTGCGGAAGCAGGGCATAAAGGTTTTCAACGCTTATGTCGGTGAATTTGCCACGAGCATGGAAATGGCGGGAGCATCGGTTTCACTACTAAAACTTGACGATGAACTTAAACGCCTGCTCAGCAAGCCGGTCAATTCGCCATTCTTCACGCAGATGCAACTACAATGAGGCTTTCATGGAAGCATTAGATACCAATGCAATAAAGATGATTGTACATCATCTGAAGGATCTGATGGACGAACAGCGCGACCATCTGTTGGAACTCGATCGTGCCATCGGAGACGGTGACCTGGGACTGACCATGACGAAAGCCTTTGCCGCTGCCGACGAGGAAGCCTCGGCTTGGGAGGAACAACTTCCGGGCAAGCTGCTGATGAAGCTGGGAATGACCATCGCCAGGTCTGCTCCTTCCACCATGGGGACGCTTCTGGCCACAGGGTTCATGCGAGGTGGAAAAGCGGTCGGCGATGCTCGGGCGATTGACACCGATCTGTTGGCAAGATTCTTTCGGGCTTTCGTCGAAGGGATCATCGAGCGTGGAAAAACTAAGCCCGGTAACAAGACCGTAGTGGATGCTCTCTACCCGGCAGCCGAATCACTGGAAAAATCTGCTGCCAGTGGTTGCGATCTGAAGGTTGCATTGGAGGCCGCCGCCCAAGCGGCGGACGATGGTCGCGAAGCCGCCAAGGGCATGGAATCGCAGCACGGCAAGGCAGCCATCTTTCGAAGACAGACAATCGGGATCGAGGATCCTGGTGCGTACGTTGGCGCCCTCATTTTACAGGGTTTTTTCGAGGCAGTCCCTTAAGTTTCTAGGTTTCGCTATCTGTAGTTTCGTGTCTGTTATCATGGTTGGTGAAGTTCATCGGTTCTTACTCCCTGGAGAGGTTTCATGACGTTTCCGCGATTGCTGAAGATTGCTGTTCAGGTTGGTTCGCATGAGGATCATAGTTGGAGACGGCGGCCCGCGCTGAGGCCGGTGCTTTTTTCGGCCATGCTACTTTTGATGCTTGGACGCCCTGCCGTTGCCATGCGATTCCCCGACGGCACGCAAAACTTGCTGCTAGGGGCGAAATTGTCAAGCAATGTCGAATCGTTTGGCAAGGGTCTGCGCGGGGCGGTCGACCACATGATTTTTGACCTCGAGAAAAACCAGTTTGTTACTCCTTCTCTGCATCACGAATACGGCGTGGGATTCATGCAAAATCTGGGCGTGGTTCCCGAGCAGAACGCCGTTTGGTGGATGGCCCAGTGGCCCGAGCCGATTCAGGCGAATACGATCGTGCTCAGCGGCGCTTATCCCAACCAGCCCCAACCCAACTCGGCTTGGAAGATCGAAGTGCGGCAAGATGGCCGCTGGGAAACAATCGAGCGCGGTATTGGAGGATGGTATTACAGCGGCCTCTTTAAGTGGGGCGGACCCGGAACCGCTCCCCTCACGATGGATGCCTTGCGGGTGAGTATCTTCAGCAAAGACGAACAGTCGTCGATCGCAAGCGTTCATTTCCGCGGCAAGGAGGGAACTTCCTGGGTCGTGGCCAAGGTTCCGCCGGTCGATGCGAGCCTGAGGCCGCTTGCTTGGCCGGTGCGGGTGGGAGACAAAACAACTTTTGAGGCAGTCAAGCAGGCCGGCGACATCCGCTCGTGGCGGTGGGATTTTGGCGACGGCGCAACGGCGCAAGGCCGCACGGCAGACCACGTCTTCTCGCGGTCCGGCGTCTATGACGTCACACTCCGTATTTCAGACGGGACCAGCGAGGCAAGCTTTAGTCGAAGTGTCACTGTCGAATCGTCGCTGCATGCTCAGATCAAGCCCTTGGAGGGCCCTGTGTTGGCGGGCCAACCGGTCGATTTCGTAGGCCGGGCCAAAGTGGAGCAAGACAAAGCTTACGTGTGGGATTTTGGGGATGGCGCGACGGCGCGCGGCAAACGAGTTAGCCACACTTTTAAGAGCCCCGGTGTCCGCGAGATTAGACTCACGGTGTCCGATGGCGCTGACCGGGACCAATGCCTGGCCCTGGTGCGAGTTCATACGAAGGAGTCCCTGGGAACGCCTCAAGTGCTTCTGGACACCGACGCCAAGAACGAAGTGGATGATCAGCATTACATTTCGTACGCATTGTTCAGTGATTTGGACGTGTTGGGGGTGAATAGTATTCACCATGGCGGCGGACAGGAGCCAACCAATTACAAAGAGATACTGAACGTCATCGATCTGGCTCTGCAGAGCGGATTGCCGGAAAAACGCAAGCCGCTGGTCTTCCGAGGCGCGAACTTTCGCCTGGAGGTTCCCGCCAGCGGGAAGTGGCAGGACACGATTCCCTGGGTGACCCCAGCTAGCGAGGCGATTCTGGCCGCGGCGCGGGGGGCCTCTCCAGACAATCCGGTGCTGGTGCTGCCGGTCGGTCCCTGCACGAACGTGGCTTGCGCGCTACTACAGGCCCGCGCCGAAGGATTTGACCTGCAAGGAAGGCTCCGTGTGATTGGACTGGTTGGGGGGCCGCGAAGCGCCACAGTTGGTACGTTTAACGGGGCCAACGATCCCTGGTCTGTTTATGTCGTCGCCGAAAGCGGGATTGAATTTTGGGCGATCCTGGAAAGCCCAGCGGGGGCCAGTTTGCGATTCGACAAACGGAAGGAAGGAGGTTTGTACCCGCGAAATCCCCTGGGAGAAT
>Ga0114931_10011408_pt1 | contig 10501 bp, 8 predicted proteins | sample 2SBtaG_FD_89579 | JGI IMG/M metagenome (GOLD analysis project Ga0114931, IMG submission 89579) | Deep subsurface microbial communities from Kolumbo volcano to uncover new lineages of life (NeLLi) - 2SBTROV14_V59a metaG | ecosystem: Environmental > Aquatic > Marine > Volcanic | place: Kolumbo... | reverse complement strand
GTGGCGTTTTGGCACCGCCGGAAAATGCGCCAAGTGGTTTCCGAAGCTTGAACGACTCCGGCGATCTGTAAGATCGCGGCTAACATTCGTTTTGCAATTTACATTTTATATTTCTCATTTTGCATTTCTCATACCACCTTGCCATGCTCCACCTTCAATCGACTACCGCACGGCGCTGGCTTGCACAGGTCGATGCGCATCTGGACGAAATGCTGATCGATCACGCCCACTGTGAAAAGAAAGCCGCCGGAACCGCGCTCAACCTGATCTTCCATTACGTTGAGGATCGAGAGCTATGCCAAGAGATGACTCAAATCGTCAACGAGGAACTAGAGCACTTCCATCTGGTGCTGGCGCTGTTGGATCGCCGCGGCATCCGCTTCCGCCGCTTGAAGCCCAGTCAATACGGCCGTAAACTAAACGACTTGGTCCGCAAGCAGGAACCCGCGCGGGCGGTCGATCGCTTGTTGGTGGCGGGGCTGATTGAAGCCCGCAGTTGTGAACGGTTCCAGACGCTGGCCGACCATGTGGACGACGCCGAATTGGCTGATTTTTATCGCAGCCTGTTCGAATCGGAGGCACGGCACCACGCGACCTACACCCGTTTGGCCACTCACTTTGCCGCTGAGGAGACCGTACTGCAGCGGCTCGACGAGCTGGCCGCCGCCGAAGCGGCAATCATCGCCGTGGGCGAAGATGCACCCAGAATGCACAGCTGATCGTGAGCAGCAGACAGTCGTGATCAACCCGTAGCCGCGATCTTACAGATCGCCGGGAGAAACCATGTCGAAACACCACCAGAGGCGAACCCCTTACGTTTGGCGATTCGCTTTCACGCTGTTTAGCATCGTTGCCGCTCCGACCGCCGCGGCTGCTGTCGAGCCAGCCCAGCCTAACATCCTGCTGATTTACACCGACGACCAGGCGTACGACGCCGTCCATGCACTAGGTGGTGCCGAGATCGAGACGCCCAATCTCGACCGTCTGGCACGTCGCGGCACCACGTTTTCTCACGCCTACAACATGGGCGCCTGGCATGGGGCGGTATGCGTGGCCAGTCGCACGATGCTCAACACGGGAAGATTCCTCTGGTACGCCCACCAAGACGAGCCGCATTTAGCCGACAAGTACGTCGCCGCCAACAGGCTCTGGTCCCAGCAGTTGCACCAGGCGGGCTACCACACGTTTTTCACCGGCAAATGGCATGTGAAATGCAAACCCGACCAAGTTTTTCAAACGCTGGAGCTACGCCACGTACGCCCCGGCATGCCACCTACGGTGGAGACGAGCTATAACCGCCCCCCGGCCACGGGGCAAGATCCCTGGAGCCCGTACGACCGCTCGTTGGGCGGCTATTGGCAAGGTGGACGCCACTGGAGCGAAGTCGTGGCCGACGACGTAGAGGCTTATTTCCAGCAAGTCGCCCAGCGCGACCAACCGTTCTTCATGTACGTGGCGTTCAACGCCCCGCACGATCCGCGTCAGTCGCCCAAAGAATACGTGGACCGCTATCCCTGGCAGCGCATAACGGTTCCTGAAAGCTTTTTGCCCGAGTATCCGTTCAACGAAGCGATGGGCGCCGGGCACCTGTTGCGAGACGAACGGCTGGCCCCCTTCCCGCGGACCAAACGCGCCGTCCAAACCCATCGGGCGGAGTACTACGCGATCATCTCACATCTGGACGTCCAGGTAGGCCGTATTCTCGACGCCTTGCAGCAAAGCGGTCGAGCGGACAATACCTATGTGTTCTTTACGTCGGACCATGGGCTCGCGTGCGGACGGCATGGCCTGATGGGCAAGCAAAATATGTTTGACCACAGCGTGCGCGTCCCCCTGTTGTTCAGCGGGCCGAACATCCCGGCGGGCAAGACCATCGACGCCCCCGTTTATCTGCAAGACGTGATGCCCACGTCGCTCGAGCTGGCCAGCGTCGAGATTCCCGACCAGGTGCAATTTCGCAGCCTGCTGCCTCTGGTGCGCGGTGAACGGACGAAGTCGTACGATGCAATCTACGGCGCCTACATGGATCGGCAGCGGATGGTTACCGTCGGCAACTGGAAGTTGATCCTCTACCCGACGATCGCCAAGGTGCTGCTCTTCGATCTGAAAAACGACCCGCACGAAATACACAATCTCGCCGACCAACCAGAACATCAAGCAACCGTGGCCCGCCTTTTCGCCGAACTGCAAAAGCTACAGCAGACTACTGGCGATACGTTGGACCTGAGCGAGTCGTTTCCAGAGCTAGCGAAAAAATGACCAAAGAGCACTAGGACGGCGTACCTTCCCCATGGGTCCTTGGTGCTTGAATCCCCCTTCCCCTCTCCCCCTTCCGCCTTCCCCCGTTGGGCAAGTACAATAGCCCGTTTCCCGTAATCCATCTTTCCCGAACAAAAAGCGATCGAGTCGATGAAAATTGCAGTGATAGGCGGCGACGGTACGGGGCCGGAAGTCGTGGCCGAGGGGCTCAAAGTGTTGGCGGCGGTCGCCAAGTTTGAAGATTTTTCTTACGAGGCCACCGAGTTCGACTGGGGCGGCGATCGGTTGCTCAAGACCGGTGCGGCGCTGCCTGATGACGCGCTGGACCAGTTGCGCCAGTTCGATGCCATCTTGCTCGGCGCCGTGGGCCATCCCGGCGTCCCCCCCGGCATTCTGGAGCGCAAGCTGCTTTTGGATCTGCGCTTCGGCCTCGACCAATACATCAACCTTCGGCCGGTGAAATTGTTCCCCGGTGTCGAGACGCCGCTCAAGGACAAGGGGCCCGAGGACATCGACTTTGTCGTGGTGCGGGAAAACACCGAGGACATGTACTGCGGCGCCGGAGGGTTCATGCATAAAGGCACGCCTCACGAAGTCGCTACGCAAACGGCCATCTACACCCGGCACGGCTGCGAACGGTGTATCCGTTACGCCTTCGAGTACACTCAGCGGCGCAACAATCCCAAGGGCAAGCGGCTCACCCTGGTGGCCAAGACCAACGTGCTTACCACGGGACACGACCTGTGGTGGCGCGCCTTCAACGAAGTGGCCGCCGATTATCCCGACGTCGAGACCGACTACAACCACGTCGACGCCTGCTGCATGTGGATCGTCAAGAACCCGGAGTATTACGACGTGATTGTGACAACCAACATGTTTGGCGACATTATCACCGATCTGTCCGGCATCATCCAAGGCGGCATGGGCGTGGCGGCCGGCGGCAATCTCAACCCCACCCCCGGCGGCGTGAGCATGTTCGAGCCGATGGGCGGCAGCGACCCTAAATACACCGGCACAGGCAAGATCAACCCGATCGCCACGATCAACGCGGTCAGCATGCTGCTGAACCACCTGGGCCAGGAAACGGCCGCCGAACGGGTGATGAGCGCCATCATGCACGTGACCGACACGAAGATGAAGAGCCAGAGCGCCGGCAAGATGGGCTACTCGACCACCGAAGTCGGCGATTTGGTTTGCGAGGCATTGTGATCCTGGAATTCGAATCGCCGAATTGGTGATTTTAGCTGCGATCCAATCGAAGCACAAACGGCGCTCGGAAGACACGTCCAGTACCCCGTCAACAGCGTGGTCTGTCGGGCCTGTCTCACTTCTTGATTTTTTTCGGCTCGCAGAGTTTCTGCTTCTTATTGGACGTGGCGGGGCACTTTTTGCAGCGGTATTTGCCGGGTCTGTCCCAACGTCGAGGCTTGTCTTCAAGGCAGCTCATTGCTACGGACTGTTTATGCTATAATCATGCCGGCCAAAGATACTTCTAGAAAAGCCCGTTTCATCCTGTGCGATACACACCGAAGGGCGATTCCCTAAAGAGACTATTCCATTAAGGTATCACTCAACAATGACCAAGACAATCAACAGCAACTTAACCCGAATCAAAATGATTGCTACCAACGATCGACGTTCCGCGAGCATTCGCAAAACGATCCACATGGTAACATTACTGGCGGGCTGTGGCGCGGCTGCTGTCTCAATCGCAGCGGATGAACCAAAATCCCCCGCCTTGTCCCTGCCGGCGGTTCCCGATGGTTTCGTCGTTGAGGTCGTAGCGTCGCCGCCGCTGGTGGCTTATCCGACCATGGCTTGTTTCGACGAGGTGGGTCGGCTCTTTGTCGCCGACGGGGGCGGAGTGGACATGAAACGCCCGGATCTCGAGCGGGAATTGCCCGGCGTGATTCGCGTGCTGGAGGATACCGACAACGATGGCCGCTTTGACAAGAGCACCCTATTTGCCGACAAGCTCACCTTTCCGCAAGGCGTTCTGTGGCACGACGGCGCCATCTATACCGCAGCGCCGCCGTTCATCTGGCGGCTGGAAGACACCGACGGCGACGGCGTGGCCGACCGGCGGGACAAGCTCGTGGGCCGTTTTGGCTTCAGCGGCAACGGGGCCAGCATCCACGGCTGTTTCCTGGGGCCTGCGGGCCGAATCTATTGGTGCGACGGGCGTCATGGGTACAAACTGATCGACCTCCAGGGACAGGTCATCGACCGGGGCAAGGCGGCCCGAATTTTCTCCTGTAAGCTAGACGGCAGCGATGTGCGCGTCCATTGCGGCGGCGGCATGGACAATCCGGTCGAGATCGATTTCACGCCGGAAGGCGAAATGCTCGGCACGGTCAATCTGATGTACCGACAGCGCGGAGACTGTTTGGTGCATTGGATGCACGGCGGCGTCTATCCAAAATTCAACCTGGAAAAGTACACCGATGAATTTCCCCAGACCGGTGATCTCTTGCGAGAAGTCCATAATTTCGGGCATGTGGCCGTCTCGGGCATGACCCGCTACCGCAGCGGCGGCTTTGGCGATGACTATCGTGACAATTGGTTCGTCGCCCATTTTAATTCACATCGCTTGGTTCGCGTGCAATTGGATCGAAGCGGTTCCACCTTTCAAACCCAGCGGGTCGAACCATTTCTCACGTCGAAAAATGGCGACTTTCATCCTACCGATGTGCTGGAGGATGCTGACGGTAGTCTGCTGTTGGTGGATACCGGCGGCTGGTTTCTGCTGGGCTGTCCCACGTCGCAGATCGCCAATGCAGACATCCAGGGAGCCATCTATCGGATTCGGCGTCAAGGCGTCACAGCGCCAGACGATCCTTGGGGCAAGACCATCGACTGGCCAAGCAGAACCGCGCAGCAGCTTGCCCTGCTACTCGGCGACGATCGTTTTATCGTTCGAAGGCGGGCAATCCAGCAATTGGTAGCGCTCGGCGAAAAAGCTGTCCCCACGCTCTCCGTCTTGGTTTTGAACGATACGAACACCAACAATGGCAAAGCGAGGCGCGCCGTTTGGGCGCTGGCGCGCATGGACTCTCGGTCGGCCCGTCAAAACCTTCGCTTAGCGCTTCATCATCCATCCGAGTCCGTGCGAAACGCAGCCGCCTACGCCTGCGGAGTCCATCGCGACCGAGCCGCCGTCCAGCCGCTAACGCGCATGCTCCCCTCCGACGCACCGCCCGTCCGGCGTCAGGCGGCCACGGCGTTGGGGCAGATTGGCGACGCCGCGGCCGTGCCGGCGTTGCTCGATGCACTCCGCGGCGACGTCGACCGGGTTCTCGAACATGCGTTGATCTACGCCCTGATTGAAATCGCCGATCCCCAACAAACGGCCCACGGTCTCACCCATACCAGCCCCCAAGTTCAGCGCGGCGCTCTCATAGCCCTGGACCAAATGCCGGGCCATTCGCTCACGCGAGAACAGGTTTTTCCGTTGCTACATTCCGAGGACTTCGCGCTGCGTCAAACGGCGTTGAATGTCGTCGCCAAGCACCCTGCCTGGGCCGAAGACGTCCAGGCCGTTCTTGGCGATCTGCTGACCCAACGGCTCGACGAAAACGGCCGTTCGATGCTGAGCGGCGCGATTATCGCTTTTGGCAACAACCGCAAGATTCAGCAGCGCGTAGCGGATGCACTGATCAGTGGCAAAACGGACGTCGCGGTCAAGCGTCTGGTGCTCGAATCGATTGGTCGCGTCGGATTGACTCCGCTTCCCAAATCCTGGTCCCAAGCGATTGCCCAATGTCTGGCAGACAGCGACGACTCCGTGGTGCGACAAGCCGTGGCAACCTTGGGCGCCGAAGGCGGCAAGTCCTTACTAAAACCGCTCTTCTCGCTTGCCCGAGACGCCAGTCGGCCCGCCGATCTTCGTGTGCAGGCGATGGCTGCTTTGCCGCCCGACGCTCCGTTGGAGGACGCCCTGCTCGATCTGTTGATCGACCAGCTCGAAAACGGCGAACCGATGCAGCGACTCACCGCGGCCAGGGCCATCGGCAAGGCGAAACTCGCTCAACCGCAACTCTATCGGGTGGCCAAACTGGTCGCCCAGGTGGGACCGCTGGAACTGGCGCCGGTGCTGGCATCGTTGGACGGCCAGAGTGATGCCAAACTCGGCATGCTCTTGGTGCATTCGCTCCAGTCGTCCCCAGGTCGATCGAGCGTCGCAGGCAACCAAATCCGGTCGCTGCTGCAAGCGTATCCTGCCGACGTCCAGCAAGCAGGCGCCGCGTTAATCCGTCAACTGCAACCCAACAGCCAGGCGCAAGCCAAGCGACTCGCGGAACTTGAGAAGCGATTGGCCGACGGCAACGCGGACCGCGGCCGACAGGTTTTTCTCAGCCGCCGAACCAGTTGCAGCGCCTGTCATCGCATCGGCAACGAGGGGGGCCGTGTGGGTCCCGATCTCACGCAGGTCGGCCAGCGCCGCTCGGGGCGCGACCTGGCCGAAGCGGTTCTCTTTCCCAGTGCTTCGATCGCTCGGGGTTTTGAGTCGATGACGATCATCACGGACAGCGGCAAGGCCTATACCGGCATCATCGTCCGAGAGTCGGGCGACGCCATACACCTGCGGACGGCCGACCAACAAGAACTTCGCATCCTGCGCGAAGAGATTGAAGAGATGGCCCCCAGCAGCATCTCGATCATGCCCCAAGGCCTCGATCGGACAATGAGCAAAGAAGAACTCCTCGATCTGCTAGCGTATTTACAAACGCTGCGGTAGGTAGTTAGCAGCCCATCAAAAAAGCACCAGGAAGGTTTTTCCAACAGGCGGATAGGCGATAGCCGCGATCTTACAGATCGCCGGGCCTCCCTACTCCGCCACTTGAAGCCAGAAGTGGGCCATCAACGACGCGCCCGCCAGACTAGGATGAATCCCATCGGCCGACCAATACTTGGGCGGAGCCAGCTTCGACGCCTCGTCAAACATCGTTTGATAGGGGATGAACTTTGCACCACCCTCTTCCGCAACACGTTTGGCAGCCATTCGGTAGACGGTGAAAGCGATCAAATCTTCGTCCTTGACCGCACCGGTTAGCAGTAGAAAAGGCTCGCAAATCACGAGCTTCACCTCGGGCAACGCCTCTCGTGTCCGCTGCACGAGCGCGTGGTAGTCCTTTTCGTAAACCTCCAGCGTCCCCTCGTATTTGCCGCTGCGATGATGCCAGTAGTCGTTCACACCGATCAGGATGCTCAGCACGTTGGGCTTCAGGTCGAGGCAATCCGTCTGCCAACGGTCGGCCAGTTGAAAGACTTTGTTGCCGCTGATGCCGCGATTGAATACGCGCAGCTTGTCGTTGGAGCGTCCAATCAGCAACTCGCACGTCGCTAGCCAGGCATAACCGCCTCCCAGCGCGGTTTGCTTATTGGCCGCCTCGGTCTCGTCTCGTTGGCGCCCGGCATCGGTGATCGAATCACCCTGAAACAACACGGTATCTCCGGGGCGAATCAGCGGCTCAGCCGGCTTTTCCGACGCTTCGGCCGCCTGGGCCAAGCCTCCCAAGGAAAAAACGAGGGGGCCCGCCGCGGCCGCGCAGGCCGAAGCGCGAACAAACTCACGACGATTGGTCTCTTTCATTTTCATTGGGGTCTGGCCATCATCCAACATGGTGTCTACCTGCAGCGAATAGAGGGGAGGTACTCTCGTTGTGGAAACAACAATCAGAACCACCATACGCCAACGCAAAACCCATCGCAAGCAGCGAGAGGGGGTAATTGGCCAAGCCTCCGCTTTCCTCGGTCACGCCTCTTTGCTAACGTTATATTCGACAGTTGCCGCTCCCCCAACAACAGGAACCACGCATGCAAGTAGAAACCCTGGATATCCGTAGGCTATCGGACGCCGACGCCTGGGCGATCGCCGAGCTACTGGTTCGCGTGTGGCCCGATTCTCCAAAAAAGGTCGCCGTCCGGTTTCAGCAGCTGCTCGATTTGGGGTGCGGCTACACCGGCGATGACGCCCATGCGCCCCGTTCGTTTGTCCTCCGCGAAGGCGGCCGCGTGGTCGCCCATGCGGCGATCCTCCCGCGGACAATCGGCGCCTCCACCGGCGCGCTGACCATCGCGGGATTGACCCGCGTGGTTACCGACCCGGACCAGCGAGGCCGAGGTTTGGGCGTCCTGGTCGTGCGCGCAGCGTTCGCTCTTGTGGACGCTGGAGATTTCCCCTTTTCGCTCTTTCAAACAACGCCCGAAGTGCGGCCGTTCTATGAAAAGCTCGGGGCATGCATGGTGGACAATCCGATCGTCAACTCCTTGGAGGACGGCAATTTGCATACCTCGCCGTTTAAGGATAAAGCGATCATGCGTTATCCCAGCAGCGGCCCGTGGCCCTCGGGAGAGATTGATCTGCGCGGACCAGGGTATTAACAACGGTGTGCCGGCAAGAACGCGGTCTTCTTTTTTCTCTGGTTTTCCGCTCAGCACTACGCATTCGGCTGTTTGCGGAGTCGGGTGCGCGCTCGGCTGAGCGTTGGTCCCACGCTGTTGGCGGGCATCCCAGTCGTACGACTGATTTCTTGGTACGATTTGCCTTCGAGGTGGTACAATCGCACCACCTTAGCTTCGGGGCCGTCCAACCGCTCTAGGAGTTGTTCGACTTCTTCGCGATTGGTGATGCGTTGTTCAACGTCCGAATCGCTGGCCAGTGCGCTTTCGGCCACCGCTCCCAGCGGCGTAGCCGATCGGCTCTGCAGCATTTTGCGCACGACCACGCGCCGGGCGATCACCGTCAGGTAGGTGGCCAAACTGCTCTGGCCGCGAAAATGACGCAACACGGCAAAATCGTTTTCGACAATCGCCAGCATGACCTCGGCGGCCAGGTCTTCGCGATCGGCCTCGGAGAGCAAAATCGATCGACACTGGGCCGTGTGGTTGATGACGTGAATCACCAGGCCCATGAAGCGATCGACAAAATCCTCCCAGGCCCGCGGCCGCTTAGCGAGACAGCGTTCCAGCAAACTGCGATCGATCTCGGATAACGCCACGTGATTCCACCTATCTGGGGAAGAGAACGCAAAGCAAGCAGACACGAGCAACTCGACCGGTGGACCATGCCCACCGGGATTCCCAAACCGCGTGGCAGTCCGGCCTACTGGTGCCTCTCAGGATTTCCGACGAGTTCCGCCCGCGAAACGCGTACCCTTTTAATTCTAAATAGCCGCTAGAGACCAAGCAAGGCGAACGTGAAGGGCCTTGATCCGCTCCTGATCCGCTAGGACCAAGTAAAAATGTTAGAGTTTACCGCATCCCAACCGCTTGACAGATCGCCGGGGCGATGCCTATATATTGGCCAGCGTGCTGCAGACGCGGGTCCAAAGTCCTTCCCAGGTAAACACTTGCCCGTCGCCTGCCGATACAGGTATCATTCCCCAAGAACCTGTTTATTTATTTTCCAGAATGAGGCTTGCCGCGGCTCCCTGGCCAAGCGGCGGGTTTCTCCATGTGCGACAAGCACCTGGCTTTGCCGCGGTATTATCAAGGAGAACCAGAAACATGACCCACGTTGTTTGCGAACCGTGCTTCGGCTGCAAGTACACTGATTGCGTGGTTGTTTGCCCGGTGGAATGCTTCTATGAGGGCGAGCAAATTCTTTACATTCACCCCGATGAATGTATCGATTGCGAGGCTTGCGTGCCGGAGTGTCCCGTAGAAGCCATCTTCCACGAGGATAACGTCCCCGAGGAGTGGACGGATTTCACCGCCCTGAACGCCGAAATGGCGCCACAGTGCCCTGTCATTACCGAAAAGAAAGAGCCGTTGGCCGACTCTTGATCGAGGCTGTGGGCGAAGGAGGCCGCGGGCGGGGACGCCGCGGCTCGCTTGGATGACGTGCGACGATCACGAGTTACTTGAGTTACTTCAAGTCGACCGACCAGTACGCCGCGTTGAGAAACGTCTTCCAACTGGCATACTTGGGATTGCCCAGCTTAATCGTTAACAGCGGGCTGCGCTTGGGTCGTATCGGCTTGCGGATCAGCTTCATGCCCGCTTGTTTGGGTGTGCGGCCGCCTTTGCGTACGTTGCACTTCACGCATGCGCAAACCAGATTTCCCCAACTCGTCTCGCCGCCGCGGCAGGTGGGCACGATGTGATCGAGGCTCAGTTCGCTGGTGGAAAAGCGTTTGCCACAGTATTGACATCGGTTGGCATCGCGAGCAAAAACGTTCCGCCGGTTCAATCGTACCCGTTGTTTGGGCAATCGGTTGTAATACAGCAGACGGAGCAC
>Ga0114931_10011407_pt1 | contig 10502 bp, 7 predicted proteins | sample 2SBtaG_FD_89579 | JGI IMG/M metagenome (GOLD analysis project Ga0114931, IMG submission 89579) | Deep subsurface microbial communities from Kolumbo volcano to uncover new lineages of life (NeLLi) - 2SBTROV14_V59a metaG | ecosystem: Environmental > Aquatic > Marine > Volcanic | place: Kolumbo... | reverse complement strand
CGTGCCGGTGTCGGTGTCGTACCCGCGCAAGCTGCACTTCGGCGGCGCCATCGCCGGCCGCATCGAGCCGGTCGGCATCAAGGTCGACGTCGGCTACGACGTCGACGCCGTGGCCAACCTGGTCCCGCCCGGCGGCGGCCCGCTGCTGGCCCAGCCGCGCACCTCGCCGCTGCTCGGCGCCGCGCTGTCGATCGACTACGACCGAGGCAGCGCCCTGACCGCCGTACTCGAGGCCGCCCACTACCGCTTCCTCGACATCCCCGACGCCCTCGACGTCTACCAGTACCAGCACGACCGCCTGACCCTGGTCGCCGGCCGCCTGGAGTGGAACCCCAAGAACGGCCCCGTCACCCTCCGCTTCCTCGGCCTGGTCGACGTCGGCTCGCCCTCGTACGCCCTGCGTCCGGCGATTCGCCTGTCGGGCCACGACAACCTGTCCGTCGAGATCGCCGCCGCTCTCTACGGCGGCCCGCAAGGCAGCTACGACGGCGTCGCCGACCGCAACGACGAGATCATCCTGACCTTTCAGTACGGCCTGTGAGCGTGCGTCGCATCGGTCGAGGGGGAGATTCGCGACCGTACCCGGCAACAGGCAACCGAACACGCCCTGGTTCCGATAAGGGTGTTGACGGCGAGCGGCCGCTCGCCCAAACCTTTGTGCGTCCGGCATGGACGCGAAACTGGAGGTGATGCGATGACATAGGCACGCAAAGTCCTCCGGGGACCCTGACGGAAGGAACCCCACACCGAAGTGGCAAGGGCGTTGATCCGGAGCACCGGGTCTGGACCATTCGAGGAGCAAAGGCAAACCGGTGGCCCGCCCGCGAGGGGATGTCTGGTGGAAGCCTAAGGTGCAGCGCTGAATCGAGCGGAAAGCGAAGCGTCTACAAGCTTGCGCTCGGGGTGAGCTGGTAAACGGCAGCGAAGCCCGGTATCCGTCGGCGAGCGCGGGTAGAGACGGCGGTTTAGCGTCTGGATGCGCGCCGGCCGGACCCGGTCGAGCAATCTCGCCACGCCTTCGACCTGGCGGTCGTCACCGATCAGTGGGACAGCATGGAACGGATGGGCCGGCTGGGCATGGGCAAGGCGCCCAACGACCCTAGCTGGGCGCGGTTGCTGGCCTTGGCGCTGTCGGGCAAGGGCGATGCCGTCGGCTGCAACGCTGTGCTGCACAAGATCGCGGCGCGCAGTCCGACGGCATACGATCAGAACGCCTACGCATGGGACTCGTTGATCATCGGCGTGCACGACGACCGGGTGCTCGCGGCCGCGAGGTCTGCGGTGAACGCCGCGCGCAACTCACACACCCTGAACACGCTCGCCGCGGTGCAGGCGGCGCGTGGTGAGGTCGACGCTGCTCGTGCGACGCTGGTTGCCGCCGTCGACCTGGCCAGCGACGGCGTGCCGCGCGCGAGCGACTGGATGATCATGGGGCAAATCGCCCAGCAGCTGGGCTATCGCGTCGCCGCCTACTCGATGTACCAGCGCGTTCACGACGATCGCGGGGCCGGTCAGGGCGTTTATGCCCTGGCGCAGCGGTGGCTGTCGGAGCTGGCTACGGCGCCGGCCGCGGCGCCGTAGTAGGCTCGGCCGCATGGCCATGACGTTCGAGGGACAGGTCGCCTGGGTCACGGGAGCGAGCTCCGGTATCGGTCGGGCGGTGGCGCTGGAACTGGCGCGGCAGGGCGCCGACGTCGCGGTGTCGGCGCGGCGGGCGGACAAGCTCGAGGAGGCCGCGGCCGAGATCGAGGCGCTGGGGCGTCGAGCGCTGGTGGTGCCGTGCGACGTCACCGAGGAGGAGACGCTGGAGGCGGCGGTCGAGCGGGTCGTGGCGGAGCTGGGGCGACTGGACGTCTGCGTGGCCAACGCCGGCTACGGGGTCGGCGGCAAGATCGCCGAGCTGAGCGCGGCCGAGTGGCGCCGGCAGCTGGACGTCAACGTGGTCGGCGTGGCGATGACGGCCAAGCACGCGCTGCCCCACCTGATCGACCACGGCGGGCGGCTGGCGCTGATCGGCAGCGTGATGGCGATGATGTCGATGCCGCGCAACGGCGCCTACTCGGCGTCGAAGTACGCGGTGCGGGCGATCGGCCAGACGCTGGCGATGGAGCTGCACGGCAGCGGAGTCAGCTGTACGACCGTGCACCCGGGCTTCGTCGACACCGACATCGCGCGGGTCGACAACCACGGCGTGCTGCACCCGGATCGCGAGGACAAGCGGCCGCACAAGCTGATGTGGCCGGCGGACAAGGCCGCGCGGGTGATCGTGCGCGCCATCGCCCGGCGCAAGCGCGAGGTGGTGTTCACCGGCCACGGCAAGGTCGGCGCGTTCGTCGGCCGGCACTGGCCCGGCTTGATCCAGTTCGCGACGACGCGCCGCTAGAGCGCCGACCTTGCCGCTCATTTCCTGGCTGATGGTGCCAGCGTCAGGAGCAGCGCGGGAGTGATCAGCAGGTCGGCGATCAGCGCCGACAGGATGGTCGCGCCTGACAGCAGGCCGAACAGGCTGACCGACTTGACCTCGGCGAACAACAGCACGCTGAAGCCGGCGATCAGCAGCACCGACGAGGCGATGACGGCGCGGCCGGTGTGCAGCATCATGCGGCGAACGGCGCCGACGGGATCGTCGGAGGTCTGCGCGACCTCGTGGCGGTAGCGGAACATGATGTGGGTGGTGTCGTTGACCGAGATGCCGATGGCGATGGCCGCGATCAGCACGGTGGCGACATCGAGGCGGATGCCGGTGAGGCCCATGAAGCCGAGGGTTGCCGCGGCGGGCACCAGGTTGGGGATCATGGCCACCAGCCCCAGCTTCACCGAGCGGAGCAGAATGATCATCACCAGCGTCACCAGCAGGAAGGCGAGGCCGAACGACCGCACCTGGGTGTCGGTGATGTGCTGGATGATGCGCACGTACAGCGGCAGGTAGCCGGCGGGTTTCACGGTGCCGGCGTCGCCGACGACCGTTTGCCCGACGCGCTGCAGGTCGCGGACGGTGGCGGCGATACCGCGGGCGGTGGGCAGGCCGGTGCGGGTGCTCACGTGGGTGACGCGCCAGTCGGGGGTGGCCAGATCCTCCAGGTGGTCGCGGCCGTCGGCCTCGAAGCCGTAGTTGAGCAGCTCCTCGGCGATGACCCCTTCCTTGTCGGGCACGGCGTACGACTCTGGGGTCTCTTCGTTCCAGATCTGGTTGATCCGCTTGACCACCTCGGCAAGGCCAGTGGCGCGCGCGATCTCGGGCAGCTGTTCGAAGCGGCGCTCCATGGCGTCGATACGGCCGAGCAGCACAGGGTCCTTGACGCCGGCGTAGTGCGGGTCGCCGGCGACCTTGGGTGGCGGCGCGGTGACGGTGACCTCGAGTGGAATGTACGGACCGAACGCCTGCTCGATGGCGTGGTGGTCGCGGCGTACCGGGTTGTCCTTGGGCAGGAAGCCGATGGTGTAGGTGTCGACGTCGATGCGGGTGATGCCCCAGACGCTGACCGCCATCAGCGCGGCGGTGACGCCGTAGACCAGCGGGCGCCGGTCGCGGGCAATGCGGAACAGCGCCATCACCAGGTGGCGCATCCACCCGGTCGCCTCGTCGCTGGTGTGCTTGGCCGGGCGGCCGAAGCGGGCCAGCGCGGGGATGGCGAAGATCAGCACGCAGCAGAGCAGGAAGCCCAGGCCGGCGGCGGCCAGCCAGCCCAGGTCACGCACCGCGCTCATCTTGGCGCTGGTCAGCGACACGAAGCCGAACATGTCGGTGATGCTGTTGAAGATGCACGGCACCACCACCACCGACAGGCTGCCGACCAGCAGCCTGCGCTTGGGTGCGCCGGGATCGCGCGCGGCGCCGTCCTCGTAGGCGTCGATGAGGTGGATCAGATCGAGGATGCCGATGGTCATGATCAGCGTCGGCAAGATCGCGGTGACCATGTTCATGTCGCGCCCGGCCAGCCCGGCCAGGCCCAGCGTCGCCGCGTTGGCCAGGGTGACGATGCCGGCGCCCAGTAGCACCCAGGTCCAGCGGCGGAACAGGAGGAAGATGCCGGTGAAGATCACCAGGTACGACAGGGTCATGAAGATCGACGTGTCGCGCAGCGTCGCCTCGTTGAGCCCCTCGTAGACCACGCCGATGCCGCCGAAGTACACGCCCAGCTTCGAGCCCGGTCCTTGCAGCTCCTGCCGCGCGATCCTCTCGACGTCCTTGATGATGCCGGCGCGCTCGCGCTCGAAGCTCGGCGACGCCTTGGGATCGACCAGGATCAGCGTGACCTTGTCGTTGTCGGCCGCGATCGTTCCCTTGAAGGTCGGGTTGGCGGCGACCCGCTCGGCGACCTTCCTGGCCTCTTCCGGCGTCACCTTGCCGTCGCCGAGCAGCTTCTCCACCTGGACGAAGCCATCCTCGCCCGAGACGTGCAGGCCCAGCGCGATACTGGTCACCCGGCGGATCTTGTCGTGATCTTCGAGCCGCTTGGACGCGGCGCGGATCCGCTCCAGGGTCGATGGTCGGTAGACGCCCTCGGGATCGGTGACGGCGACGATGATCGTCTCGTCGCTGCCGAACGAGTCCTTGTACTGGTCGTAGGCGGTCAGCGCCGGGTCGCCTTCGACGAACCAGACGCGCAGCGAGTTGTCGACGTGCAGGTTGCGCGCGCCGAGGCCGACGCCGACGGCGACGATCACCGCCAGGGCCATGAACAGCAGCGCCCGACGGTGCAGGAGCGCCACCAGGCGGGCGCCGAAGCTACGATCGGCAGCGGCGGCCGGCTCGAGTTCGCTCATGCCTCACCTCCGCGCACCGACTCGACGTGGAAGCTGCCGTAGACGAACGCCAGATCGCGGTCGTGGAGCTCGCGCGAGCGCTCGGGGTGGACGTCGATCAGCTCGGCCAGCGAATCGGGCCGGCTGCGCGGCACCAGCAGGTTCCAGTAGACGAAGCGCCCGCCCGGGCGGGTGACGGCGGCGATGGCGCGCAGCATCTCCTCGTGGTGGTCGGCGCTGACCCACTCGAACAGGTCCGATAGATACAGCTTGGACAGCGCGCCCGGCGCGAGGGTGCCGAGGAAGCCCTCCAGGTCGCCCTGGGCGATGCGGATCCGCTCGGTGCTGCTGCGCAGCGCCTCGAAGTTGGACTCGCGCAGGTAGATCGGCCCGCGCTCGAGGTCGGGGTAGCGCCCGAGCATGGCGTACTGCAGGAAGTGGTTGGCGCGCGGGTCGGTCTCGAGCAGCGCCCAGCGCGCGCGGCCGAGGAACTCGGCGCCGATGTTCTTCTGGTCGACGTACTGGAAGAAGACCGGGTCGCGGCCCAGCCGCGCCATCACCGCTCGGCCGAAGAAGACGGTGAACAGCGACCGCCAGCGGCGGTTCTCCCAGCTCTCCTGGTAGTAGCGGGCGCGCTGGTCCGGATCCTCGATCGACATCATCTCCTCGACCGTGGCGCGGCCGTGGATCAGCGGCAGGATGGCGGTGCGGAAGGTGCGCAGGTAGCGCTGGAAGCGGCCGGTATGGATCACGCCGCGGGCGAGCACGCGCGGGTGGGCGTCGAAGTAGTCGCGGACCTCGTCGCGCAGCTCCGGGCGCACGCGGTTGCGGTACCGGGCCAGGCGCTTGGACGACGGCCGGGCGCCGAGGAAGGCGACGTACTCGCCCCACGACAGGCTGCGCAGCGCGGCCAGCTTGAGCTCGAGCAGCGCGTTCTGCGCCGCCGAGAAGTCGAGGGCGACGATCGACTTCGGCCGCCGTAGCGACAGCGCCATGACGTTGCAGCCGGCGCTGGTCAGGCACAACAGGTCGTCGTCCGGTCCCAGCTCGAGACCGTCGGCGGCGACGACCGGATCTTCCCAGCACTGGCTGTAGACGATCTTCTGGAACACCGGACGGTCCTTGACCGTCGACCGAAGCGGTGCACGGGCTCTCATGCGAACTGCCTCCGAATCGCCGGATAGTCGAGCTTGGCCCGATGGCGCGGGTCGACCGGCAGGGCGGGCGCCAGCTCGACCCGGTCGACCAGCACGCCGGCGCGCTCGAGCGCGGCGCGGACCGCCTGCTTGCGGCTGGTCGGGGTCGACAGCGCGCGGTGCGCGAGGGCGCCGGCGCTGCGCAGCGGCACCGGCTGCACCACCAGCACCACCTCGCCCGCGTCCGACTGGATCAGCGCGGCGCGGTCGACGAACGACAGCACCTGGGCCGCGGCCTCGACCGCCGCCGGGTGATAGGTGCGCTCGCCGTCGGTGACGATGTCGCCGGTGCGGCCGACGATCCACAGCCGGCCGTGGATGTCTCGATACGCGGCGTCGCCGGTGCGGTGCCAGACGCGGCCCTGCTCGTCGACGATCTTGGTCGCCCGCTCGGCGGCGTCGTTGCGGTAGTAGCGCTTGTTGACGTGGTCGCCGGTCACCGTGACCTCGCCGACCTCGCCGTCGGCGACCTCGAGCGCGGCGATGCCGCCGGGGCCGACCTGCAGCGGGCCGTCCGCCGGCTGCATGAGCTTCAGCTCGATGTGCGGGTCGGGGGTGCCGACGCACAGCCCGGCGCCGGCGCGGGTCGACTCGGCGGTGTGAGCGCGGACCGACGCCGCTTCGATGGTCGCGATCGGCTCGGCCTCGGTGGAGCCGTAGACCACCAGCAGCTCGCCGCCCGGCAGCACGCCCTCGACCGCCTCGCACAGCGACACCGGCACCGGTGCGCCGCCGGTGACCACGCGGCGCACGCCCGACAGCGGTCGTCGTCGGCGGCGCGCGGCGTCGATGATCGGCGCCAGGAACGCCGGCGATCCCGACACCACGTTGACGCCGAGCTCGTCGATGGCCGCGGCCAGCGCGGCGCCGTCGACGTCGTTCACCCCGCCGCGACCCATGCGCGGGATCACCGCGGTCATGCCGGCGCACAGCGCCGACAGCAGGACGATGGCGAACGCGCTCATGTGCACGTCCTCGGCGCCGTCGGGGCGGGCGACCAGCCGCTCGATGGCGCCGTGCTGCGCGGCGAGGAAGGCGTTCGACCGCGTGGCGCCCTTGGGCGTGCCGGTCGAGCCGCTGGAGAAGGTCAGCAGCGCCGGATCATTCGGCCCGCCCGCCGACGGCGGCAGCGGCGCGCCGGCACCGGCCTTCTCCAGGTCGGCCAGCGCCACGGCGCCGGCGGCGCGGGCGAGCAGCGGCGGACCGACCAGGACGACGATCGGCACCCGCGCCACGTGGCGGTCGAGCACCCGCAGCACGTGGGCCTTGGCGATGCCGACGAACGCTTTGGGCCGGGTCGCGCGGACCACCCGCGCGATCTCCCGCGGCGTCGACGCCGGCTCGACGAACACGGCGACCGCGCCGAGCGCGGCCACCGCCAGGAGCACCACGTACAGCTCCGGCGACATCGGCACCAGCACGACCACGCGGTCACCGGGGATGACGCCGCGGGCGTGCAAGTCCTCGGCGGCGGCGGCGACCCGCGAGGCCAGCGCGCCGTACGAAAGTCGGCCGTAGCCGCGCGGCGGGGACCAGGAATGCGGATAGACCAGCGCGGTGTGATCGGGCCGGCCGGCGGCGTGGCGCAGCACCAGGTGGGCGGCGCTGGCCGGATCAGAGGCGGCGCTCATACAGCTGGTACTCCTTGATCGTCGTCTCCGGGGTGATCCATCCCATGTTCGCCGGATCCCCGTCGGCGTGCATCAGCGCGCCGACCAGGTCGCGCACGCCGGCGTCGCGACGACCGCTCATCCACGCGTGCATCAGCAGCGGGTAGATGCGCGCCTTGCGGTGCGCCGGCGCCACCGCCACGGTCTTGCAGACCGACGCCTGCCGCCCGGCCAGCGGCATGTCGAAGGCGTAGAGAAAGCCGACCGGATCACCGTCGGGCGCCACCGCCAGGAAGCTGCCGCTGCCCAGGGCGCGTACCGTCTCCGGTCCGTACAGCGCGGCCAGCTCGTCGAGCGCGATGTCCGAGTACATCCACGCGCCGGCGAACGCCGCGCGCGACAGCGCGTGAATCGCCTCCATGTCGTGCGGGCTGATGCTGCGCAGGGTGTAGCCGGCGTCGCGACAGCTCTGCGCGCGCGCGGCGAAGCCGTCGATCAAGCCGTCGATGTCGCCCAGCCAGTCGGTCGAGTAGCTCGAAACCGGGGCGAAATCGTCCTGCAACCACAGCTCGGGATAGTGGCCGGGATGAAACGGCTCACCCGGGATCCATTCGCCCGTCTCGGCTGTGGTGACGAAGCGGTAGTCGTGCCAGGTGGAGAAGTCGATCGGTCCGCGGGCGACGGTGCAGCCCTGCGCCTGCAGCCAGCTCATCCCCCGGTCGAACAGCCAGCGCGCGACGTCGGGCGACCGGTCGCAGGCGAAGAAGCCGAGCAGCCCGATCGGGTTTCCGTCGTCGTCGGTGAGACGCGGGTTGACCATGGCGGCGATGCGGCCGCGCACGCCGGGGCCGTCGACGACCACCAGCTCGACCTCGCAGCGCCGCCGGGTGGGATTGCGGTCCCCGAGGCGAGCGATGGTGCGCACGGCCGTGGGCGCCGCCGGATGACGCGCGAGCGGACCGGCGAGCTCTTCGCCGACGGACGCGAACTGATCCAGGATCGCGCGACCGCTTCCCGTGCGCAGGTGATCGCGAATGGCCATTGGAGGACGGTGCAGTGCAAGCGCGGTGCCCGCTGTCGGTTGGCGCAGAGCTTGCTCTCACCACGGCACATGGTCCCGTTCGACCCCACTTTCATCCGCCACAGGGAGGGCGCGGACGTATCCGCCGCAAGCCCCCTTACGGATGCTGCGCTCAAACGCGTAAGTGGTCGAAATCGAACAGGCAAGTCGAGATTCCGGGTGGCGACTACTCCTGTTGACGCACCGCGCCATATTGGCGCGATTCGAACTGCCGTCATCGTCGTCCACGACAAGGCCCCGCACGCCAACGAGGCCCGGTGGAAGCCGTTGTTCCAGCAGGTCCTCGGGGCCGGCGTAACCCTCACCGAAGTTCGCGTGCGCCACTTCGAAGGCGCCACCGCCGCGGCCCGCGGCGCCGTTGCCTGGGGCGCGGACCTGGTGGTCGCGGTCGGCGGCGACGGCACCGCCAACGCCTGCATCAACGGCATCGGCGACGCGCCGACCCGCTTCGCCGTGGTGCCCGCCGGCACCGCCAACGACCTGGCGCGCCTGGCCTGCCAGGCGGTCAACCCGGCGCACTCGGATCCCGGCGACTGGCACCGCCGCGACATCGACACCATCCGCATCAACCGCGGCCCGCTCTTCTACTCGGCCGGCGGCCTCGGCTGGGTTGCCGACGTCGCTGACACCGCCAACCGCTGGCGCTCCGGATCGGCGATCAAGCGCAAGCTGTTCATGCTGATCGGGCCGATCATCTACACCCTCGCGTGCATCGCGGTGATCTTCTTCTCCCGTCGTCTGGGCGCCCGCTTCCGCGTACACTATGTCGACGCCGCCGACGGTCGCGAGAAGTCGCTGGCCTTCGACGGCTACGGCATGCTGGTGGCCAACTGCAAGCAGGTGGGCAAGGCGTTCCATCTGGCGCCGGTATCGGAGATCGACGACGGCGTGTTCGAGCTGATCGTATTTCCGCGGACGTCGCGCTGGCGCCTGTTGCGCGCGGCGCTGATGGCGCAGTCGTCGCGGCTGTTCGATCTGCCCGAGGTATTCTGGCTGCAGGTCAAGAGCGCGCGGGTCGAGCTCGATCGGCTGCAGCAGTTCTTCGGCGACGGCGAGATCCTGACCACCGGCGATCGGTTCGACATCGAGCTGGGCGACACGCCGATGCATCTGATGGGGCCGCTGGCCGAGGGCGACGAGGTTTCGGGGGCGGAGCACCAGCAGGTCACGCAGATCGCCGAGGTCGCATGAGCACCAGCCGCACCGAGTCGTTTACATCCGGGTCTGCCACCGCCCCCGAGCCGACGCTGCTCGCGGCGCTGCGCGCCTACCTGGCCGAGCGCTTCCCCGTGCCGGTCACCCTGATGCTCAGCGTGGCCACCGCGCTGGGCGCGTACGCCGCGGCGCAGAGCGTCACGGTCGCTGCCGGCGCGCCGTTGATCATCGACGGCGGCGGTCTGTCCGGCGTGCTGATGATCTTCTTGTTCCTGCTCCACCTGCGCGTCTTCGACGAGCACAAGGATTTCCAGCTCGACGCCGAGACTCGCCCCGACCGACCGGTACAGCGCGGGCTGGTCACGCTGGGGCAGCTGCGCGTGCTCGGCGCCTTCGCCATCGCCGGCGAGATCGCGCTGGCGTTCACGGCCGGTGTCGGCCCGGCGCTGGTGTTTGGCGCGGCGCTCGCCTACTCGGTGCTGATGTACTTCGAGTTCTTCGCCCGCGACTGGCTGGGCGCGCGGCTGGTCGCCTACGCGCTGACCCACACGGTGGTGATGTCGCTACTGGCGCTGGCGGTCGCGGTGCGCTTCACCATGCAGCTCGAGCTGGGCATCTCGCCCGCGCTGTGGGGCTTCCTCGCCCTCAACCTGACCTCGTACTGGGCGGTCGACGTCCTGCGCAAGACCTGGGCGCCGTCGTCCGAGGTCGACG
>Ga0114931_10011406_pt1 | contig 10503 bp, 7 predicted proteins | sample 2SBtaG_FD_89579 | JGI IMG/M metagenome (GOLD analysis project Ga0114931, IMG submission 89579) | Deep subsurface microbial communities from Kolumbo volcano to uncover new lineages of life (NeLLi) - 2SBTROV14_V59a metaG | ecosystem: Environmental > Aquatic > Marine > Volcanic | place: Kolumbo... | reverse complement strand
ATCCAGTATCCAGCACCAATTTCCGCAAGAATCCATTCAGAACTTTTTCATGTTAATTGCAGCTTTGCTGCGCTATGATATTTCCAGTGTTTCATTTTCAAGATGAATTCGGTGCCAGGCTTCGAGCATTATCATCAGCCAGACAACTGATCCATAATAAGAAGTACTGTCTTCTAATTGCAGCTGCCAGAGTTTTTTCACAAATTCAGGCTGAAAATAACCTCGCTGCAAATGCTTTTTATCAAATAAAAGATCGTAAGCAAACTTTTTTATTTTATCATTCTTGCGCAACCAGACGGCCACCGGTAGTCCAAAGCCGTGCTTTTCTTTGTTGAGAATTTCCTGAGGGAGCAAATCATCAAAAGCCTTTTTGAAAATGTATCTCAAGCCTTTCGTTCCCCTCAATTTCAGGTCAACGGGAAGACGAAAACCCAAATCAACAACCGGCCGGTCAAGAAGCGGGTAGCGAACGCGGACGTGCGCCAGTTGGCACATCCTCGTCACTTTAACGATGTCGTTGTCGGCAATCGTCATTTTCATGTCCAGATAGAGATGTCTGTCCAGCAGCTCGGCCTCCTGCAGTCGATTAAAATGTTGTGCAGAAATGTTATCGGCTTCTTCACGATGAATTGACTGCAAAAAATCGGCGTGAAACATTTCTTCATCTGTAATATAGCGATAGGAATGAATGCGTTGCGCTTCGGGCATTTTCGCCCTGCGAACATAGCTGCCCGCTTTTTGAAAAATGCTCAGCGGAAGTCTTTCCAGACGATTCAACAGCAAAGGTTCGAGAAATGCCTGGCGCAATAGTGCAGGCAGTTTAAAGTAATTGCGAAAAACTTGCTGGGTGCTGTAGCGCTCATTGCCGCCAAATACCTCATCGCCGCCATCACCGGCAAGCAAATAGTGAACGTTATTTTTAGCTGCTTCATGAGCGCAAAAATATGCCGGAATAATGGAAGAATTTCCAAACGGCTCGTCATAAGCTCCGGCGAGAAGGGGCAATGCATTCAGCACATCATCGGGATTGACATAAAACTCGTGATGGTCGAGATTAAAAGCCTTCGCGGCAACTCGCGCATAATGCATTTCATCAAACCCGTTTTCGGGAAAGCCGATGGAATAAGCCGACACAGGATCAGGCGTCATCTTGCTCAAAAGTCCGCAAATTGAACTGCTATCCGTGCCGCCACTCAGGAAACACGCTATATTTTCGTTTTCAGACAGATCGTTGGTCATTACCGCGACACTGTCATTGATTGTTTTATAAACTTGCTGCGAAGCATCTTTCTCAGTGACAGATAGTTTCGGCCGAACGGAAATGTCCCAATATTTTTGTAAAGAATGCCCATCCTTTTTAGCAACGAGCGATAAACCGGGCTCAAGCTTGTAAACATTTTTATAAATTGTGCCGGGCGCGGGAATCATTTCATAGCGCAAAAAGGTGTAAATCGACTGATTATCGATTTCCAAAGATGGAACAGCTTTTTTTATTGAATCTAGTCGGGAAGAAAAGTAAAAGGTATTGTCGCTCTTATGCCAATAAAGAGGTCGAATGCCAATCGGATCAATCACAGCGACGAGCTTGTTTTTCATTTTGTCGAAAACAATAATTGAAAAGGTGCCCTCAAGTTTGCTTGCCCAATTGTCGCCGTAATTCTGATATGCCGCTGCGACAAGAGCCGCTGTGTTATTGACTGGAATCTTAAATTCAGCCGCCAGCTTCTCAAAATTCACGACATCAGCAAATCCGACCAGGCTTGTGCGTTCATCTTCCGCTGCAAAAACGATCGCTTTCCACTGCTCAGCTTTCCAACCGCCGGCGGCAAAAGCCAGGTTGTTCCCGACAATTTTTGAAATCTCTAATGCTTCTCCGTCGGAAAGACAACCAGCCATAAGGTCGATTTTGTTGGTGAAATCGTGCGAATTTGATTCAAATGAAACGATGCCGCAAATGCCTTCCATCCTATTTCCTTTTTGAAAGTTTGCCAAACCTTCAAGATTTGGCAAATTTGTAAAATTAATCTATCTCAAATTTTTCGTGTTGATTCATCCATAAACGTTTGGAACCACAATTCCAGCATCAGCAAAAGATAAATCCATTCGCTATAGTCGCGTTTTCCTTTTACATGGTGGTGCAGCACTTTTTCCACAGTTTTTGCGTCAACAATGCCGCGCTCTTTGCTACGCCTATCCAGGAGAATTTCTTTGGTATACTGGTGCAAATCTGTTTGAAACCACTTGTTTACCGGAACAGCAAAACCGCGCTTGGATTTGCTCAAAATTTCGCTTGGGACAGATTTTCGCAAGAGTTTCTTGAGCAAATATTTGCTGACACCATCGCGCATCTTCATACTCACAGGTAAACGCATCGCAAACTCCATGAGACGGTAGTCCAGCAGAGGAGCGCGTGTCTCCAAAGAATTCGCCATACTCATCCGGTCCACTTTTACTAAAATATCGCCAGGCAGGTAAAGTTGCAGATCAATCATTTGCAGTCTGGTCAATTTGTCCGCCGCCTGATATTTTGCGCGAATATTTCGTCGCATATCAACCGCATTAAATTGCCGCACTATCTTGCGAAAGCCTGCAGTCAGGACATCATCTTTAATATAAGGATACAAACCGAAAGCATCTGGGCCATCCTCAGGAGAGGCGAACGCTGCGTATTTCAGGAGATTTCGCATGGGTGCCTGCATGGGAAGCACCCCGGCAATGCCGCCAAACATGACGCGCCTCATCAGTGCAGGCAATCTAAGCAAAGCACGGTGCTCGTCCCGTTTCTGATAGCTGTTGTACCCTGCAAAAAGCTCATCCCCACCGTCTCCGGACAAAATCACAGTCACGTGTTCACGCGCCATTTTCGAAACATAATAAGTGGGAATCGCTGACGAGTCCGCAAACGGCTCGTCGAAATGCCAGGCCAGTTTTGGCAAAACATTGACAGCATCCGTTTTCACTTCCAGCACCTGATGCTGTGTGTGGCAATGCGCGGCTACTTTTTTTGCTTCCTTTAATTCGGAAAAGGCTTTTTCGGCAAAATCAATGGTGAATGTGTTAATCGCCGATTCGCCGGATTTAGCCATTGTAGAAACTATGACGCTGGAATCGATGCCGCCACTGAGAAAAGCGCCAAGGGGAACATCACTGATCATCCGGCTTGACACAGCATCAGCGAGAATTGAATCAAGGTGCGTTAAATAGTCTTCTTCACTCTGTCCTGTACTATTTCCCGGGTCAGGCAATTTCCAATATGTTTTTTCGTCAATGCTCTGATCTTCGTAAACCAGAATCGAAGCCTCGCGGAGTTTGCGAACATGTTTATATATCGTCATCGGCGCGGGAATATAGCCATAAGTCAAATAATAATTCAACGCTTCCATGTCAATTTGTCGCGGAATATCTCCCATTGCCAGTATCGCTTTTATTTCCGAAGCAAACACAAAGCGATCCTTATTATGGAAATAATACAAGGGTTTCTTACCGGCACGATCCCTGGCCAGGAAAAGTTTTTTCTCAGCTTTATCCCAAAGAGCAAACGCAAACATACCCTGAAAATATTCCACACAGCGTTCACCGTATTTTTCATAGGCTGCAAGGATCACTTCAGTATCCGACCGGGTTTGGAAACGAAATCCTTCTTTAATAAATTTTTCACGCAATTGCAAAAAATTGTAAATTTCGCCATTGAACGTAATTGTATATCGCTTTTTCCAGTCCTGCATGGGCTGAGCACCGGATTCCAAATCGATAATGCTCAGGCGTCGATGCCCCAGAGCGATATTCTCATCCACATAACTGCCCTCTCCATCCGGCCCACGATGAACCAGCAGTTCGCTCATGCGGGTAAGCACCGCACCGACATCATCGTTGCGCATGCTGAGTCTGGTGAATCCAAAAATTCCACACATATTAATTGCCCGCATTCATTTTTTCTTCATGGACAAAAGGCTGAGAAAACCGCCTTCTCAACAAAGGGAAATATCCTTTTTGACGGGCTTTATCGTATAATCGCATGTACATTTTTTCGTGCTCGTGAATAAAATTTTCATTGCGGTGAAACAATTCCACGTAATGCCGGCCCTCTTTGCTCAAATCTTTGCGCAAATCAGAGGATTCCAGAATATTCATCAACGCCTTTGCCATTTCTTCAGGTGATTTGTGCGGAACCAACATGCCGTTAAATCCGCTGCGGATAATTCCGGGCGTTCCTCCCACATTCGTTGCAACAACCGGTGTTCCACAGCCCATGGCTTCCAAGAGCGTGTTTGACATGCCCTCATACAGGGAACTGTTCACATAAACATCAAAAGCCTGCATGTACTGTTCAACCGCATCGCGCGGCCCATAGAATTTCACCGTATCCGCCAAATCCAATTGATTTATTAATGATTTTAATTCCGAAAAATATTTTGTATTTCCTTCATCCGCATCCGATGTGCCAATGCGGCCACCGACAATGGCCAACCGTACATTTTCGTACCTGTGTCTGATGATTGCAAAGGCTTGAATCATCGTCGGCAGGTCCTTGACCGGCCGGAAACTGCCTATGACCGTGCCGAAAAGAAAATCATTCTCATCCACACCGATCTTTACTTTGGCTTCCCTCCTGCTCTTTGCCGGACGAAATCGTTCGAGATCGATGCCATTATGAATGACTTTAATCTTTTGCGGATTGGCATGCCATTTTTCGATCATAAGCTCGGCAATATCATCTGAAACTGTGGTTAGTTGAACCGCCCTCCAGGCTAAAAGCAGCCTGGCCATCGCTTGTAGTTTGCCGGCGTCTGGTCGCTCGGTGTCCCGACCATGTTCGCCATGAATAAAAACCGGTACGCGCGCCAGACGAGCAGCGAGAAAACTGTAAAGCCAGGTTGCCCAATTATGCGAATGAACAATATCGATCTTTTGAGAGCGAAAATATTCAGCCAGTTTATTCACAATCTTCCAGTCCCGGCCCTCGCCTTTTTTGATGAACTTAAAATGAACGTCCGATAAAAGCGCTTTTCTGCCGTTCTCATCAAAGCCAGAAATCGCCACAACATGAGGAGCATAAATTTTCCGATCCAGGCCGTTGACAAGCTTGATGACGCCGCCTTCCATACCGCCAAATCCCAGCCAACCCATAGTGTGCAAAATTTTTATTTGCCGATTCATGCTTTTCGACTTTTTGCGAATTTATCATACATAAATACGACCTATAATAAAGAACAACAAAGCCGCAAGCAATGGCGCGATAAAAAGAAAATCATAGAGAAACGCATATCCTCTCATCTCATAAAGATTCAATTTTTGTAGTTTTTTAAAAAACATCGCTCCCTGACTAAAAAGCATGGGGGATTTTTCAGACCTGCCGTTCACATAGAGCTACAAATATTTTCCATCAAAGGTAATGAGAAGTTCCTTCATCTCTGTACAAGCAAACACATTTCGCGCAATAAATTCCGGCTCACTTCCATTCTCTCCTGTCAACGGCGTGTTGAGGCGAAAAACAAGATTTTTCTCCTCCTGCGCCAAAGTAAAATTCCGATGATAAGCATCTTTGGAAACCGTCAAAATGCGCGCAGGCCCGCTTTGCATCGTATCCGCAGTGGCGAGAGCTATGTATATACTGAACTGATTCGTCGCTTTCACCTTATTCACCAAAGTCGTTGCCGGCTGTATGGATTGAAGCCAATGATCTTGACCAAAATAAAGGAAATTTCTTTTCTCACTGATCTGCCCGTTACAGCACCATTGCAAAGCCGGTAATTTCCCTGCTTTATCCTTTAAAGGATCACTTGCAGTGAAATCATACAGGCAAACTATACAGGCGGCATGATCTTGTTGCCGCATGTTATTATTGAGAAGCTTTCTTACCATATTTGGCGGCATAGCCGAATCCAAAACAGCGAATTTTCTTACAATACCATCCCAGGGACGATCGCCGCTTTTTTCATTTCCCACTAAAAGGCTATAATCCGGATTCCAGGTTTCAAGACTTGCTGCACGATAAAGTGTGCTTGAAAAAAGTAGAAAAAGCCCCATATAGATGAGAATAGAAATGAATAGCATTTTTGCTGTAAAAAATCCTGCAAGTCTTTTCCCACCCTTTTCTGCGTGCAATACGATGAAAGAACCATATTGGGAAAAAATGATTTCCCCGAGAACAGCGCCAAGAGTGTTGCTCAGAATATCATAAAGCGAAGTGATGCGTGAAGGCAAATAGATTTGCATTACTTCTATGCCTGATGACAGAGCAAACGCTATAAGCGCAACGCAAAACACTCGCACCACATGGGTCGATTTTCGCTCTGCAAGAAGGCCACCCAGGCCAAAGCCGAGCGGCAGGAAAAGCAAAATATTAGCGATAAAATCCTGTGAAAAACCTGATCGCAAAGCAGTCAATTCATTCCACAAACCGTAAAATGAATGAAAATCCGTCATTCCGTAAAAATCGTAAGGAAATAGAGTCGAAAGCAGAATCAAAACAACGGCAAAAAGAGCAAGTCTGAGCATTTTCGGAAACTTGAAATAATGATACGAAAGCATATTATATCTACTGCAGGAATATCAAAAAGGCTTTTCCGGCCGGGTGTGCGGCCCATCCGACTCTATCGGCTGCCAATACGTTGACAAATTGTGATCGTATTTTTTGTTCAAGAGGTCTTTGCCCAGCAGGCGCATTATTAATCCGATAGGCGTAATAATGATAAAAAAAACCAGAGTAAGAACGACTCTGTTCATGATCCGGGATAGAATTTCGGCAAATTTCATCCATACTTTATGGATCGGTGCAAGAACCATTGGCAAAAAAAGTCCGGCCACCAGAAAAAACAATGCAGTCCCGACAAAAAATGGGGCTGCCGGACGTCCTTTCAAGAAAAACAGTACCGAGAAAATTCCCAGCGGAACAGCCATAACAATTCCGAATTTGCGAAGATCATTTTTTTTCTCAGAAACTTCCATTAGTAAAATAAATCCTTCAATCGGCTTGGTAGAGATTTCGCCAGTTCTCATCATCTTTTAACGGCTTTTGCTCTTTTTTAAGCAAGATGCAATTTTCGAGAACCAACACATCCATTTCTGTGCGCATGAAACATTTGTAAGCATCCTGCGGGGATTCGACAATGGGCTCGCCGCGGACATTAAACGACGTATTGATCACGATCCCGTAACCGGTGCGTTTTTTGAATTCTTTTAAAAGCCTGTAAAACCTTTCATTCTCAAGACCGTCAACTGTCTGAACACGGGCAGAGTAATCAATATGAGTTACCGCAGGAATATCACTGCGCGGAACATTTAATTTATCAATACCGAAAAGAGCCTCTTGCCCGGCTGTCAACTTTTTCCTTCGAGAATTTGCAACTGGTGCGACAAGCAGCATGTACGGCGAAGCAACCTGCATATCAAAGTATTTCGATACATCCTCGCGCAGGCAGGATCGAGCGAAAGGACGAAAAGACTCCCGATATTTTATTTTTAAATTCATAACCGACTGCATCTTTTCGCTGCGTGCGTCGCCAAGGATGCTTCTGCTTCCGAGCGCACGGGGGCCAAACTCCATTCGACCGGAGAACCAGCCAACGACTTTTTCTTCCTCGATGTATTTTGCGACTTGTTGCAGCAGTTCATCTGTACTCATTTCCCTGTATGGAATTTGCTCATCTTGCAACCAGGCTTCGATATCTTTATTGCTGTATCGAGGACCCAGGTACGAGCCGCACTGACTATCGCCGGCATCTTTCTTTAAAGTTCTGTCATTATCCAGCACCTGATGCCAGACGAAAAGTGCAGCCCCCAGAGCACCGCCGGCATCTCCTGCTGCAGGTTGAATCCATATATTATCAAAAATTTTTTCTCGCAAAATTTTGCCATTGGCAACGCAATTGAGAGCCACACCACCGGCGAGGCAAAGATGCTTCTCTTCTGTTTCTTTTTTAACGTGCCTTGCCATGCGCAGCATAACCTCTTCGGTCACATCCTGCACGGATCTGGCCAGATCCATATCCCTTTGCGTCAATTTCGACTCGGGTTTTCGCGGCGCTCCGCCGAAAAGTCTTTCAAAAGCTTTCGACGTCATTGTCAAACCCTGGCAATAATTAAAATACTTCATATTCAGCCGAAATGAGCCATCCTCGCGCAAGTCCATTAATTCATCCAGGATAAGCTGTGCATATTTTGGTTCTCCATACGGCGCTAATCCCATCACTTTGTATTCACCGGAATTGACTTTAAATCCGGTATAATAAGTAAAAGCGCTGTACAACAGTCCCAGGCTGTGTGGAAATTTTAGCTCGGAATGAATTCTGATTTTATTTTTTTCACCAACACCCCACGATGCAGTAGCCCATTCTCCAACACCATCAATGGTCAGAATGGCAGCTCGCTCAAACGGAGAGGGAAAAAAGGCGGAAGCAGCATGAGATTGATGATGTGCCGGATAATAAATCTGTCCTTTATAGCCCGTCTTTTTTTCAAGGAGATCGCCTGTCCATAATTTCTCCTTAATCCACAGGGGGATCGCTCTAATAAAAGACGGCAAACCTGACGGGGCATAAGCAAGATATGTTTCCAAAATGCGCTCAAACTTGAGCCAGGGCTTATCGTAAAAAGTTAAATAGTCGATATCCTCCGCTGAAATCCCCCCTTCTCTCAGACAATATTCGAGGGCGTTCTGTGGAAATCCGGAGTCATGCTTTTTGCGCGTAAATCTTTCTTCCTGAGCGGCGGCAATAATTTTCCCGTCCCGAATTAAGCAGGCTGCTGAATCATGATAAAATGCAGAAATTCCCAAAATATTTATCATCGCAGGGACCCTGTTGCTTTGCTATAAACCATTTTCAATAATCTTTTTCAGCACCTACTTTTAAAACATTTGTTCTTCTTTCATAATAGCCGAAAACTTGTTTTATCTCAGCGGACAAATCTGATTTCTTCCAGTACATATAGCGAAGCAGTTCAACAAACAGGCGCGTTTTTTCCCTGATTGAAAGAGGTGCCTTCCTGATGGAAGAAAAATACCCGCGTGAATGTTTCCAGGTTCTGAAATGCAACTTGCCCTTTTGGGCAGGATCAAACCACGCCAGAGTTTCTTCAGGAGTTTGCAAATTGCTTGAACATTCCGGATGCGTTCGACGAAAAAACAGATAATCCGCTATTTCGTAAAATTTACCATAAAGACTCAATTCTGCAAGAAGAATTATGTCCGAACCATTATAATTCTCAATTAACCTTGTACGACGTAAAACAGAAGAGCGCATTACGCCAAAAACAGCATTACATTCCCCGGCAGTTCGCACGAATTGTCGGAATCGTTCAAAGGCACTGCCCGATTGCAAATTCAGACCATCATCATATTCTTCCAGGACATCGCCGTACTGATCAATAATTTTTGTCCGCGGATAACAGACAACAACATCAGGATGGCTATCCAAAACGTGCACACACTTTTCGAAATATTCGGAAGCGCACAAATCATCCACAGCCGCCCATTTAAAGTATTCTCCTCGTGACAGTTCAAAAACCTTATTATAGTTACGGGAAGCACCGAGATTCTCTTCATTGCGAAAGTATTTGATCCGATTATCTTTGGCGACATAAGAACGGCATATTTCCTCTGTTCGGTCTGTTGACGCGTTATCCGAGACAACAACTTCAAATTCAGCAAATGTCTGATTGAGGATGCTGTCGAGAGCAAGTTCAAGAAATTCTTCCCCGTTATAAACGGGAACACCAATACTCAGCCTGGGAATGGAACTCATAATTTTTATTCTTTTTTTACAGGTAAAGGATAATAAGTACCCAAAGCATCGTTTCGCCATAAATAAAGTGACTTGAAATCATCCCATGCGATACTCACGATTTCCTTGTCGCCATCGCCGTCAAGATCAGCAACACGAACACCCAGATGACTTTCTTTGCCGCTATCAACAACATGCCGCGCAAAATCACCGAGTCCGTTATTTTCAAAAATACAAACCCGCTTCTTTCCACGATGCTCGCCGGTAATGACATCCATATCACCGTCATTATCCATATCGGCTACATCCATGCTGTTGGACGATGCCTGAACAACAATTGTATGCCGAGGCCATGTCTTTGCGTCTCGCGTCTGTGGCTGCTCAAACCAGTAAACATGGGCACCCGTATCTTTGCCGTTTTCTTCGCTGACGACCATATCGAGACGATGATCTCCATTTATATCGGCGAGATAAAAGCGATCAGGAAATGTGCCCTCGATTGTACCGACATCATGCTTTATCCATTTGCCAGCCCCGTCTCCGGGGTTTTTCCACCAGGCCACTTTTTTCCCTCCGGTATACATATCCCCTGCGGCAATATCAATATCGCCGTCGCCATCAATATCACCGGTTCCAATCCCCTCATCAGTGGATTCATTTGTGATAAGAGTTCTTGGCCAATCTCCCTTTTCAGGATGCGGCGGAATTTCAAAGTAATAAATTTCCCGATCCTGTTTGCCACCGGAAAAAAGAATCTCCGGTTTGCCGCCGGGCACAATTT